>WNFO01000989.1_pt1 | contig 21752 bp, 15 predicted proteins | sample 5400251 | NCBI WGS metagenome assembly WNFO01 (sample SAMN13153354, study PRJNA577476) | soil metagenome | isolation source: 100 cm saprolite under Madrone tree | place: USA:California | collected 2016-06-14
ATCGACTGATCGGTTACTGTCAGCTTCTTTCATCAAGAAGTCGATGGAACAAATGAAATTGAAATCGGTTACCGATTGCATCCGAATTATTGGAACAAAAGCCTGGCAACCGAAGCGGCGCAAGCGGTGCGCGATCATGCCTTTCGCGATTTGGATTTGTCGCGTGTCATTTCATTGATCCATCCAGAGAACGCGGCATCGCGCCGGGTGCCGTAAAAAATCGGCCCGCAGTTCGAGCACGAAACCGTTTTCAAAGGATTCCCGGCACTGGTTTTCACGATCAGCCGCGAACGCTGGCTAATGAATCGTGCCGCTTGAGAAATTCTTCGGCCAGGGCGCGATAAGCGCGCGCGGCGGTTCCCTTGGGATCGTATTCCAGAACCGATTTCCCGAAGCTGGGCGCTTCGCTTAAACGCACCGTGCGTGGGATCACCGTGGCATAAACGCGTTCGCTAAAATGCGCGCGAACCTCAGCCACAACTTGCGCGCTCAGCTTTGTCCGGCCGTCGAACATCGTCATGACAATGCCGCCGATTTCAACTTGATCGTTCGCGCCCGAGTCGCGCACTTGCTCGACCACGCGCACAATTTTCACCAGTCCTTCGAGCGCGAAATATTCGCACTGAATCGGAGTCAAAATCTCATCTGCGGCGGCGAGCGCATTGGTCATCAAAATCCCAAGCGAGGGCGGACAATCCAGCAAAATAAAATCGAACGTCTGATCCGAACGCAAGATCGACAATGTCTGTTTGAGGCGCGTGAGGTGATCGTTCATGCGCGCGATCTCCACTTCCGCGCCGGCGAGGTCGAGATCGGCCGGAACGAGAAACAGACGCTCCAGGCGGGTCGGAAAAATTCTTTCGATGATCGATGCGCCGCCGAGCAACGGCTCATAAAGGCTCTCGCCTTCGAGCTCTTGCATGCCGAGCGAGCTGGTCGCGTTGCCCTGTGGATCAAGATCGACAATCAAAATGCGCTGGCCACGCTCGGCCAGCGCGCACCCGAGATTGACCGCCGTAGTGGTCTTGCCCACGCCGCCTTTTTGATTTGCGACTGCGACGATTTTCATGTGCGCCGGACGATGAACGCTTCGAGCCTCGGCGGGAAGTTCGTTTCGGCGAGGCGCCGAAACCAGCACGCGAGGTCCGAGCCGGACTGGCATTGCGTGCGCCCCCCAGAGTTTGCGATCGCGATGATTTTCATCCGCGCGGGACAATCAGCGTGCGCAGTTCGAAAGTGCGACGGCCATCGGGCTCACACCAGAGCAAGTGGTCCGGATCGGGCAACATCTCGGTCACTTCCAGCTCACCCGATTTCATTAGCCAGCGTTGGAAAATTTCGAGAAAAAGATAGCTCTCCAGGTCGATAAACACCGGTTTGGTATCTTTATCGCGTCCTTCCGCGCCGCTGCGGCGAAGGGCCTGCTCGGTCGGACGAATGTAAACGCGGCGCGGCCAATTTTTTTGCGTGCGCAACCGCTCCATAGCGAGAACGAGATCGCGCGAAATGCCGGTATAATCCCCGGCCGGGAATTCTTCACGAGTGACGGTCCACGTGCGCCGCTGCACAATTACACGTCCGCAGCGCAAGCGCGGCGTATGCGGCGCAAGCCCAAATTGGAACGGATGAAAACCGAGCGGAATGACCCAGGCGCGCGCGAACGATCCGAGGGATTCGCGCGTTCCCATTTTGCGAACGCAAACGTCGCCGCTCGTTTCATCGACATAAACTTCTGCCTCTGCCGGAGGGACTGTACGCCAATTGCTGTTGCCCCGTTGCGGTGCGACGAAATTCGAAAGTTCTAAAAGCGCATCAAATAGGCGAACGGCCGTGTGCGCCGTAAAATCCGCCGCAAAAAAACCGAAATGGAAACTCGGTCTACCGGCGACGGTGCGGGCGAGGGCGTCATTGAGCGCAGTTTTGTCGGGACAAGCCCAGTACATGCAGTGATGCAGCAGTGCAGGAGGCGGATGCAGCTCGGCCAGAATCCATTGATATTGACCGCGTGCGACCGCGTCGATCGACTGGGCGGCGATTTGTAGGTCGGCGGATGGATAAGTGTATTCGTCGAATTTGGGATACTGAAAATTTTCGCGGACGACATGACAATCATCAAGACTGAGCTCGTACTCTTCGGAACCGACATGTGGAAGGAGCCGCTCGCGAAAAGCGGTTTTCACTTCCTGAAACGCCATCACCGCCAGACCGACAAGACCGGATCCGGTGAGCGGCAACTTCGCCGCTTCACACGCGCGCAAGAACGCCGGCAACGGCACGGTGCCGTTTTGAATCGACATCTTCTCCAGCACAGAGCGCAAACCGGCGGCGACACGACTGGCAATGAAGGCATAGGAGTCGCGCCAGAAGTCGATCCACGGCGCCGCTTCAACCGCGACTTCGTTGATTAGATCTTCGTCGATGCGGAAATTGCATTCGCGAAAACATTCCTCGCCGATCGGATTGGCGGCGGAATACAAAAACCGGTCGCCTGGCTTGCGGACCGCGCCTAACGACTGAAATCGGGAGCGCGTTTCATCCAAAATTCCTTGTCGATCTTTCGGTTTGACCGTGCCGGCAAATTTGCGCGGGAGCTCGGCGATCGGTTGCAGAATCGACAACCACTTGGCGCGCACGTTGCCGTCGCGCCACTTCTCGACATCCTCCCGCAAGATGGCAAAAGCATGCGGCTCCAGCGCCGGAACTTCGACGGTGCATCGCAGAATTTTCTTTCCGACGAGCGCCCGAATAGTCTCTGGTGAAGCAGGCAATGCATGAACGGGCGTCTTTCCGTCGCAACGTTTAATGATCCCGGCTTCTTCCGAGGTGAGCGGAGTTGTGTCGCCGCTTTCGGTAAAAATGAACATTTGTTTGTCGATCCTGCCGTTGGGATCCAAGCGCGGCGAAAGTTCGGCAAAGATTTCGGGATCGGCGTTCATGACCGCCGCGATGGCGTGCGCGGTCCAGCGTTCCAAGAATGCTTCGCGCAAAGCGACGCCCGGCCGCGGCACCAACTTCATTCCCCAAATGTGATTGATTGACTCGCCTCTCGGCTCGTCAACCTTCTCGGGTTTTCCCGTCGACGTCGCTCGGCTCCCGCCGGCTTCGTTGTCGATCTTGCCCCAGCCGGTGGGTCCGAATTCGCTGAAGGTATCGTTCTTCGCGCAAATACGCTGCAAATACAAAAGCAGGTGCCGCTCGCGGTCTCCAGCGCGTGCGTTGCGGCGCGTCAACCCACTGCTCGCAGACGCTGCCAGCAGATCGGCCAGCAGTTCGCGAACACCGCCCACACCAAAAACAAGATGCCGCGGCAAAAGTGTTCGGGCTGATTCCAAAAGCGCAGCGCGCGCGACGCCGAGCTCGCGCTCGAGCGTGGCGTGAAGGTTCGATTCGACAGCCGATACGTTAGCCGCGGCGTCAGCATAGTTTGTAAATACACGCGGCTGTGGACCAGTCATCCCGGCCGGCGCGCACCTCAGACGCACGGCAACACGCAAAGCGCGGAATGCCTGCTCGGAAAGGAGGCGCTCGGGCGATCGAAAGAAATTTTCCGCCTCGGCCCTTGCTTTTGTCAGCTCCTCTTTCCGAGCGCGCACTTCGCGCGCAACGGAAATTGTTTCAGGTGTGGCGAGCCGCTCGAGTATTTCGAACGGCACACCGGCCATTCGAATCAGGAAAATCGGCGCGATGCGGTATGCAGAGGGCACGCGTTCAGCAAAACCAAACACGTGAGAGCTGACAAGTTAAACCGATGCACCCTCATGTTGTAGCAACGGCTTGTGGCCCGTTCGAGCTTTTCACGGCCCATCGGGCCGTGGCTACGACTTCAAATTATTCTGTAACGGCAAGCGAATCGTAAATGCGGTGCCAACGCCCGGCGTGCTGTCCACTTTGAGCGAACCGTTGTGGTCCTCGACGACTTTTTTTGTAATGTAGAGCCCGAGGCCAGTTCCGCTCTTGCCCTGTTTGGTCGTGAAATAGGGATCGAAAATCTTGTCAATCCGAGCCGGGGGGATCCCGTGACCATTGTCTTCCACGCGAAGGTCCACATAGAAATCTTTCCGTGCGCAATCCACCGAAACCGATCCTTTCTTGCCCACGCAAGCTTGCACCGCGTTAATGATCACGTTCTGGATGGCACGTTTGATTTGCACGGCGTCGCCGAGAAGAATGCAGGTGTCTTCGCAAATATTGGCTTTCAACTCCACGCCATTCTGGACGGCCATGGCCCCGATGCCTTTGATCACCTCGCGCAGAACGGCCGAAACCGACATCGGCTTGTGCGGCGAGGCTCCGACGCTGCCGTAACTTTGCCACATCGTGAGAAGCTCGCGGCAAAGCAGGACATTTTGTTCGATAATGCTCAGTTCTTTAATCGAGGCGGCGTTTTCCGCGGCGCCTCCGTTTTCAGAACGATCAAGTTTTTTTGCGAGCAATTGGACGTAACCCCAAACGATTGTGAGCGGATTACCCAAATCGTGGACAAACTCGGCTGAAGCCTGGCCGAGCGAGGCAAGCCGCTCCTTCTGCGCCAGTTCTTTAAGCAGGCGATTATTTAGTTCCTTGATTTCGGTCGCCGCTCGTTCGCCAGCTCGTTGCACACGCGTGCGTTCGACGTTGCGTCCGACTACTTTTCGCATTTCGCCCGCGTCGAAGGGCTTGCTGATGTAATCACTGGCGCCGAGCCGCAGCGCTTCCTGCGCGGTTTCGAGAGCGCCAAAACCGGTGAGCATGATGACGGAAAGATGTGGATCAATTTCACGGATTTTTCGCAAACCTTCGATGCCGGTTGCGCCCGGCATGCGGATGTCCATTACCACGGTATCGGGCCGTTTCTCTTTCAGGAGCCTAATGCCGGCATCGACGCAATCGGCCGTGTGCACGTTGTAATCTGGCTTGAGCAGCATCCGCAGGCTCTCGCGCGGACCGATTTCATCGTCGATAACCAGGACTTGAGGAGTTTGCTGCGAGACGGTCATGATCGGCCAAGTCGGTTAGAAGCTAGGCGCGTGCCGCATGCGACGAGAGATGACAAATATCTGCAAGCCATGGGAACTCGGCTGGGAAATTGAAATAGATTTTGCTGGTGCGCAAGGTGCAAATTGTGAATAGCTTGCAAATTCAGCGAATAAGGTCAGGCGTAGAGCGCCCCAAAAATATAATGACTGAATTTGATGTAGCGTTTAGAATGCGCCGTGATCTGCTCGTGGTCGCCAAGATCGAATCGACAATTACTTCGCAACCCTAAAACGAGCCGCCGAATCCGACCAGAGCGAAAATCAAAATTCGCACGAGTGTCTTCGCAAGCAACTTGCGGCTTTTGGAAAGAGCCATTTTCTAACGCGGATTAGGCACAGTTCCAGCATCCAACAGCCAGCATCTAGTTCATGAACAAGCGCCATCGAGTCGTCATCACCGGCATGGGGATTCTCGCCCCCAATGGAATCGGGCTCGAGGCATTTTGGGAATCCCTCCTCGCCGGCCGCAGCGGCATCGGGCCGATCACACTCTTCGATGCCACCGGCTTCAAAAGCCAAGTGGCCGGCGAAGTGAAAGACTTCAACCCACTTGATTACATTGAGCCGGAACTGAAACCGAAACGCTGGGCGCGCCACACGCAATTCGCCTACGCCGCAACGATGATGGCGCTTCGCGATGCCGGACTTGACTCCGATAATCTCAAACTGCCCAGTGTGACTCCAGTGATTATTGGCGTCAGTATGAATGCTATGGACGTGATCGAACGCGCATTTTACGCGGTGCGCAGTAACGGGCCAAACCGAATGCCTCCTACTACGTCCGCAGCCTCGATACCACAAGCGCCCGCCAGTGTGATTGCGGATCGGCTCGGTGCCGCCGCGCACGCGGCCACGGTGTCTTCCGCGTGTACTTCTGGATTGGACGCAGTCGCGGATGCCGCCGCGATGATCCGCTTCGGGGAAGCTGAAATAGCGATTGCCGGAGGGACTGATGCGCCTATTACACCGCTGGTGATGGGGAGCTTTATTGCAAGCGGATTAGTTTGCCATGAGAATGGCGATTCGGAGAGAGCGAGTCGGCCGTTTGATTGGCTCAGAAAGTCGGGCGTGCTTTCAGAAGGTGCCGGAATCTTCATTATGGAGAATTTGGAACGCGCCTTAGCTAGAGGGGCGCGTATCTATATGGAACTTACTGGATACGCTAAACGACGCGACTTGGATCCTGCGAAGCCGGCTTCAGCCTTAGCAGACTCGATGGGGCTTGCCCTAGCTAACGCACAAATAACGATAAACGAAGTTGACTACATTTCGGCGTACGGGCCCGGTGATCCAGTTCTGGATGCCGCCGAAGTTGTCACGATTAAGGACGTGTTTGCGGATCGTGCTTATTCGATCCCGGTCACTTCGATCAAAGGAGTAACTGGCAACCCGTTAGCGGCGGGAGGTCCTTTTCAGATTGCTGCCTGTGCCTTGAGTATCCGTGATCAAATAATCGCTCCCACGGCGAATTACCAGGTCGAAGATCCGAATTGTGATCTCGACTTCGTGCCGAAGCGTGCACGAAAGACCAAGCTAGACTGCGCTCTCATAAATGTGCGAGGGCTGGGCGGGGGCGCGAGTACGCTCGTTGTTAATCGCGTTCCGTCCTGATGCACAGCGCAGCGGTACCGACTCTTGTCGCCCTTGCCATCCAGTCAGTTTTAGGATTGGTCGTATTTCAAGCTAATCCGTGGCGGAAGCCAAACCAATGTTTCTTTTTACTCTCCACAGTTATTGGAGTGTGGTTAGCATGCTTATACTTCTCCTTTTCGGCAACAACGAGTGCTGAAGTAGCGTTTTATATTCGTGAAGCATCCGCAGCGGGCGCTTTAATTCTCACCGTTTTTAATCTCCTTCGCGTATCCATTCGGCAGCAGAACCGGCGTTGGCAAGAAATTTTGGGCGATGCATGGATCTGGCTGATAGCGGCAGTTGCTGCTGTCATATTTTGCCAAACAAAGTTCTTTTTAGAAGGAGCGCGGTTTTCGCGGCCACCAGGAGCGTCAATCCTATTTCCGGTGCCGGTCTATGGGCAAGAGGCGGTTTTCTATTTCTTGTACTTTGTAATTGCCGGGCTGATAGTGATTATCAACTATGCGCGTGATGTAAGACAAACTACCGGTAGTAAGCGCGCGGAACTCGCCTTCATCCTTACCGGCGCTGTCGTCGCCATCGCCACGACGTTCTCGTCCTTCAGCCTGGGCTTCTTCATTGACCGATCACGGTTGGTCGGGTTTGCGCCATTTCGTATCGTCTTTTTCAGCCTGATCGTCGCCTATGGCATAGCCACGCGAAAGATCATGGAGGCGGGATTTTTCCTGCGTCGGGCGATCTCGTACGCTCTACTGGCCGCTTATCTCCTCGCCCTTTATGGATTGATCTGGTGGCTGGTCGATTCGGCCTTCGAGCCTCTCTTCGGAATAAGCACGCGGTCGGCCGCCCACGTTACCGCAGCCCTGGCTGTGGCCTTCGCCATGGCGTCGGCGCGGGGTCTTTCCCAATCTCTTGCCGACCGGCTCTTCATCAGTACACGCGGCTTGGATTTTCGAACAACGATGAATCAGGCGGTTGCCATCCTGAAATCGGTCACCACTTTGCACGATCTGCTCACGCGGTTCGGGAAGACAATTGCCCAGGCGGTGGACACGGACCGTGTGATGATTTTGCTGCCGCAAAAGGATGTTTACGCACAACACTATCCGCTGCCCACTCCTGCGAGCCAGATCGATCTTCCAAAAGATCACGCGCTCCTGAAATATCTGCAAAGCTCCGGGCAGCCAATTGTCCTGGACGAATTGCATCGCGCTCGGCCAACGCCGGAATCGGACCGGGTCAGCAAACACATGCAACACCTCAATCTGGCCGTAGTGATGGGAATTTTCGCGCGCGAACAACTCGCGGGTTTGATGCTGCTCGGGCCGCGCTTATCCGGGCGCATCTACGGGAGCGTGGAGCAGGAGGCACTCCAGGCCCTCTGCGGCCAGCTCGCCGTCGCTGTCGAAAACGCGGAGCTGTTCACGGAAGTGCAGAACGCAAAAATCTACAACGAAACGCTGCTCGAAAATCTGACCACGGGCGTGATCGCGGCCGGGACCGACGAGCGTATCACAGTTTTTAATAACGAAACGGTCCAGCTCACGGAACTAAATGCCCGGGAGATTATCAATCATTCCATCGATAAACTTCCGCCAGCGCTCCGGGACGCATTGCGGACGACATTGCGGACCGGTGAGAGCCAGGAAAATAATGAGATTCTCCTGGACGCAGGCGACCAAGGCGTAATTGTCCGCGCCAGCACGTCCATCTTTCGAGGGGAAGATCGACAAGTCCTGGGCGCATTGATGGTGCTGACCGACCTAACGCCCCTCAAGCGGCTGGAACTGCTCATTCGCCGCAGCGATCGTCTGGCCAGCCTCGGCACACTCTCTGCCGGGATGGCACACGAGATCAAAAATCCGCTCGTCTCGATCAAGACTTTCGCGCAACTGCTCCCGCAGCGGTATCAGGATTCCGATTTTCGCGAAGCGTTTTCCAAACTGATCGGGCACGAAATCGAGCGGATCGATTCGCTCGTCAATCAGTTACTCCGCTTCGCGCGGCCGGCTAAGCCGGACCTCAAGCCGACGCATGTGCACGAGGTTTTGGAGAAGTCGCTCCAGCTCATCGGGCACCGATTGTATGACCACGACATCAAATTAGCTCGTTTTTTGGAAGCGAATGTGGATACAATCAGCGCCGATGCAGATCAACTCGAACAAGTCTTTCTCAATTTCTTCATCAATGCGATGGAGGCAATGAAGCATGGCGGCGAACTCTCCGTGAGCACACAAACCCACACCGGCGAAGAGTGGGTGGCTCCGATTGCCCACGGCAACGGCGAAGCGCGTGAAGTTCTTCACATCACCATTCGCGATACCGGTGAAGGAATCCAATCCGAACACATTCAGCATTTGTTCGATCCATTTTTTACCACAAAAGATTACGGCACTGGGTTGGGATTGTCGGTCGTCCATGCAATTATTCAGGAGCACGGCGGCCAGATCGAAGTGGAGAGCGAACTCGAGAAGGGCACGGCCTTCCACATCTTGCTCCCATTGGCCGTATTTGATGGCGAGGTGGCGGCGTGATTCCCCCGCCGGTCTGCATCTTATACACGCAGGACTCCGATCTGGTTCGGCGCATGAAAGCATTCCTGCGCACCATGGCCCAGATGCGGCACGTGGCGGAGGCGGACCGGCTCGATGCCGTCCTTCAACAAGCCGGACCGGCGCTGCTCATCATGGACCTTCGCGCCAAAGAATGCCGCGACCTCATCGATCAAGTGCAAAAAGAATGGCCAGAAATTTTGATCATTGCTCTCGGCATTGTGAAGTCGGATCCGCTGCGGGAGGCGGAGCAATTCGGAATTTACGCGGCGGAAGATTTAGAACTCGACCGGCGTCGCTTCCAGACGTTGGTCGGTCGCGCGTTCGATTACTTAAAAGTTTTGCAGGAGAACCGAGAGCTGCGCGAAACATCGACAAGTGTCTCAACTTTGGAACCGATACCCAGAGTCGGCGCAGTGTCCGCCGCGGCGGGCGGAGGGCCATCGTTGCGATTGCTGCGTTTCCCGCGCGTGTTTCGCCAGTTCGACAATGTCGATACACTTCTCGCCAGTATTGTGGAAAGTGTTGCGGATGCCGCCGGCGTGACGCGCGTCGGAATTTTTTCGAAGATTCGACAAGGGGATCGTTATCGGCTCCGCGCCGGCCTGCGCTGTTTGCCGGAAACGCACGAGATGGAATTCGGCGAGCGCGACGCGCTGGTGCGCTGGTTCGAATTGCACGCGCATTTGATCTCCAGCGCCAATCTTGCGCAAACGCCTCATCAAGCAGAGCGATCGCAGCTTCGCCGCGCGCTTGACACGTTCGGCGCGGAAGTGATCGTGCCGCTTTATGCGCGTGGACGCATCATCGGTTGGCTGTTCTTCGGTCATCGACTAACCGGTCAACGATTCGATTATTCAGATCTCGAGGGATTGATGATCCTGGCCGAGCACGTTTCGACCGTCCTCGAGAACACGCTTCTCTACGAAGAAATCAAGTTGCAGAGAACCCTGGCCGAGACGCTGCTCAAATCGATTCCGCCGGGCATCGTGGCGACAGATGAGGATGCGATCATTCGATGGTTCAATCCGACCGCCGAACAGATTCTTGGGCTCTCGAGTAAGGATGTTTTGAACAAACCGGCTGAATCCGCCGGCAGCAGACTCGCGGCATTCCTTCGCGAAACACTCGAATCAAAAAGCTCCCTCCCGGTGCAGCGATGGATCGACAATAACACGCGGCGATCGCTCTCAGTCGAAACGCGCCGGCTTGGCGATCAACACACGCCGCTTGGCGCCGTCGCCGTCGTCCACGATCTGACGGCCGAGGAAACCTTGCATGAGAAACAAGCCCTGGTCGATCGAGCGGCCTTCTGGACCGACCTCGCCGCCAGCATGTCCCACGAAATCCGCAACCCCCTGGTCGCGATCAAAACTTTCGCGCAACTTCTTCCCGAGCGATTCGACGACGCCGATTTCCGCAAAGATTTCAACGATATCGTGGTCAAGGAAATCGATCGCCTCGATAAGATCATCACGCAGATCAACAACTTTGCGCATCCGCCTGAGCTGGTGCTCAAGCCGATCGATGTCCGTGCTCCAGTAAAGAAGGCGATCGAGATCGCGCGCACTCGATTCGGCGCCAATGGCGGCCCGGCGGTTGAAACCTCGCTGCCCAATGATCTGCCCAAGGTGCTGGGTGACGAGACGGCTCTGGCCGAAGCCTTCGCTCATCTCGTGGCCAACGCGGCGGAGGCGCTTTCAGGACGGAACAAGCCGCGCATCATGCTGGCCGCAAAACCGATCCGCCAAGGCAAGCGTGCCAGCGGCGTCGTCGTGACCGTGCGCGACAACGGCAAAGGGATCGCGCCCGACTTGAAGGAAAAGGTTTTCTCGCCCTTTTGCACGACCAAACCGCGCGGAATGGGACTCGGACTTCCCATCGTGAAGCGTACCGTCTTCGATCACAACGGCCGCGTCGATATCGATTCCACTCCGCACGGCACACTGGTCAGCGTGATGTTGCCAGCCAGCCCAAATGGGCATTGAGTAATTTCACATTTCAGATTTTCAGATTTCGGATTTAAGTTTCCGGCTCCAAAGCTGAAATTCCGCCATATGATCGTCACCACCGCTCAACTTTACAAAGTCGCCTACAGCAAATTTGCGGTCGGCGCCTATAACATCAACAATATGGAACAATGCCTCGGCCTGTTCCGCGGCAATGTCCAGAGTCGCGCGCCGTTCATCATTCAGCTTTCGAAGGGGGCCCGGAAATATGCCGACAAACGCATGCTCGAGGCGATAATTCGCACGGCCGAGGGAATGTTTCCCGAAGCTATTTTCGCCGTCCATCTCGATCATGGCGATGAAGAGGCGTGCTATGATTGCATCGCGTCGGGTTTTTACAGCTCGGTCATGATCGATGCGAGCCAAGAGCCGTTCGAAAAAAACGTCGCGATCACGAAGCGAGTTGTCGATAAAGCGCACGCCAAGGGCATCAGCGTGGAAGCTGAACTCGGCATGCTGGGCGGCGTCGAAGAAGACATCAAAGTGGACGAAGGCCACGCTTGCCTGACGAATCCGGATGAAGCGGTGGAATTTATCAAACAAACAAAATGCGATTCGCTTGCCGCGGCTATTGGCACCAGCCACGGCGCTTACAAATTCAAAGGACAACAATCATTGCACTTCGAAGTAATCGAAGGGATTCGCGACAAGGTGAAAAAAGCGGGCTTGCCGCCGACCCCGATCGTCATGCACGGTTCGTCGAGCGTGCCGAAATCGGAAGTCGAGCGCATCAACGCCGCCGGTGGCAAACTCGATCCCTCCGCGCGCGGCGTGAACGAGGAGGAATATCTGCCCGCTGCGAAACTCGGCGTCACCAAAGTGAACATCGACACCGATGGACGCCTCGTCTGGACGCGCGTCCACCGCGAATTCTTCCGCGATCATCCCGAGCAATTCGATTTTCGCCCACCGGGAAAAATTTTCGTCGAGGAGTACGCAAACTTTATTGCGCACAAAAACGAGAAGCTGGGCTCGGCCGGGAAACTCGACGAAATTCGCACCAGCTTGAAAAAAGTAGCGTAAGCCTCCGACTTGCGATTTCTTCGTCTGGGGCGCACACGCGCCCCAGACTTCGCGATTGACTTCGTTCAACGCGCCGGATTGGTTTTAACCCGTGACCTTCACTCTCCGCGAGCTAGCGAAGATGTCGGGCGGCGAATTACACGGCGATCCCGATCAAGAAATTTCGGGCGCAGCCGCGCTGGCGGAGGCCACCGCAGACGAGATCGCATTCTATTCCGACCCGAGATATGGCTCGCTCCTGCGAAAAACGCGCGCCGCGGCCATTTTTGTTCCGCTCAATTTTTCCGACACGATTTCTGCGGCTCAAATTCGCGTCGCAAATCCGTCGAAAGCTTTCGAGCAAGTCGTACTGAAATTTGCGCCGAACCCGATCTCTTTCGCGGCTGGCGTTCATTCAAGCGCGATTGTCGATCCAAGTGTAAAGCTTGGAAACCGCGTCTCAATTCAACCGCACGCAGTCATTGAGGCGGCCGTAAGCATCGGCGATGACACAGTTGTCGGGGCTGGGTCTTACATCGGTCATGAAAGTGTTATTGGAGCTTCGTGCATGATTTATCCGAATGCGACGATTCGTGAGCGAACGCGAATCGGTGCGCGTGTAATCATCCATAGCGGCGCCGTGATCGGAGCGGACGGTTTCGGGTTCGAATTCGTGGAGAACCGCCATGAAAAAATCCCCCAGCTCGGGATTGTCCAGATCGATGACGATGTCGAGATCGGCGCGAACACGACTATCGATCGCGCCCGCTTCGGACGAACCTGGATTCAGGAAGGGGTCAAGATCGACAATCTTGTTCAGGTGGCGCACAACGTTGTGATCGGCAGGCATTCGATCATCGCTGCGCAAACAGGAATCTCGGGGAGCACTCGCGTCGGAGAGCATGTAACAATAGCCGGGCAGGTTGGTATCGTGGGTCACGTTACGATCGGTGACGGAACAGTTCTCGCAGCGCAAAGTGGGGTCTCGAAAGACGTTCCCGGCGGTGTTTGGTTTGGCTATCCGGCGGTGCCGTTGCCCGAAGCCAAACGACAAGTCGCGTGGGTGCACCGGCTCGGAAAACTCTTCGATCGGGTCAAAGCGATAGAAAAGAAGCTCGGGCTATAATTTCGGAGTGCGTGGACATGTCCGTGCTTTGGAACGAGGTCATCGCCATCGCGCGATGGTCTCGTAAAAAGAAAGCGGCAACGTGCTGCCGCAGCCCAAATGTTATCCTAGCTTGGAGGTAGGAATTTGGAGCTTTGGGAACAGAACGCGCGCGGCGGTTGGCAAGCTTAGTGCTTATATTCAGTATGGATATTATAAGGCATGAAACTGCTCACCCGCGATTCCTCCCAGTTTCTCATCATCGATGATGATCCCGCCCTCACCCGATTTCTCGTCACCTATCTTCGGCAAAAAGGTCATACCTGCCAGGCGCTCACGGAGGGATTCCAGACCGCCACCTGGCTCGCCCATCATGACTGCGAAGTGGTGATTGTCGATCTAAGGATGCCCAAGGTGGATGGGATTTCGCTCATCTCCTTCATTCGCGAAATTAACCCGAGGATTCCGATCGTTGTCTTTACGGGGATTGGTTACGATGAGGAACAAATGCACGCGGCCTTACGAGCCGGGGCGAATGGTTACGTAAGCAAGAATCTCCCGGTCGAACAACTTTACTGTGTGCTCTCGCGCGTACTATCGACCTGCCAGCAGCGCGCTCGTCGCGAAACATTAAATGGCAGGCAACCGGCTCTGCTCGGCGCTGCCTAAGCCCGTTTACTCGTGACTACCGCTTGGCGCGCGCGCGGGCTTCTTGCATAAGTCCACGGAGCGTCTCTGGGGAAATACATTCGGCACCGCAAGCGTTCGCAGTCTGTTGCTCCAGGTAGTCGGACGTGGCCACCATCAACTCAAACCGATGCCCATATTTGCTCGCAAGCCGCTCAACAATCGCATCCGCTGTTTGCCCCTTTCGCGAATAAAAAATCTGAACGTCATGTGGATCGGAGGTCGCGCCAACGTGCGCACCCTTGCCATCAAAGACCACCACCACGCGCATCCCGGTCCAATCTTGATAATCACGCAACCGCTTGATTAATGCCTCACGCGCGACCGACGAACGGCGTTCCTGGAGTTTGCGCAACTCAGGCCACGCGAAAATGACGCTATGTCCATCCACAATCAAGTAACGTGCGCGCTCTAGCATCACTGAGATCTTCGTGCTGCTCCCGACATAAACGCTCGGGAGGCACCTCTCTACTCCGGCGCAGTGGCCGGCTCCTTCTTCGCTTTGGGCTTGGGCGGCTCTCGACGCGCCCCTTTGAGGGCAGCTTTCTTGCGCCGAAGATAGGCTTTTCGCCGTTTGCGCTTGGCGCGCACTCGATGCTGCTGTCCCACGGAGCGCTTCTATAGGTTGAAACGCTCAGAGACGCAACGTGAATTCGGCCCGATTCCAAATCGCCCCAACGAATCAAATTCGGAATTGCATTTTTGGTGAGCTTGCGTCGCGGAAAAAGCTTGACCGTGTAGGATGCCGACTGACAATGATCTCTTCCGGCGGGTAAATTTCTAATTGGCCGCCATGACAATGCGGCAATTAATGTTACGAGGGCACCGTTCCATGTTGCCTCCAAAATCCATGATCTCCGCCGCCATGCCCAAGATATTGGTAGGAATTTCAGTGTCGATGCTGATCGTCGCCGCGGTTTTCGGCGTCCTCAATAGCGTCAGGGTAAAAGGGCTGCATCTGGACCTGGCAAATGCGATGGCCGCAAGCGACGCTGCGGAGCACGGCCGAATGGCTCAAGCAAAAGAATTTAAGAGTCGGCAAACGAAGATACCAGGGACAAGTGCAAAGAGCGCGGACGCAGAAAGCAAGGCGGCGAAGGTCGAAGCGGACCTCGCGAAGGTGCAAAAGGAAAAAGCTGATTTGCAAACCCGGTTAGAGGCGAACCAAGCGGAGATCGCTTCGTTGCAAAAACGCGCAGAGGAAGTGGGAAGAAAACCGGCTGAGGCAAACCCCGGCGCTCCATCGACAGTGGAATTGCAGGCGGAGCTCGATGATGCTCGCCGTCAGCGTGACGGCGCGGAACGCGAGAAAGTCTTCTTGTACGAAACAATTCGGAAAGCCCAGGAGCGTTCGACTCAGCTCGAAGAGGAGAAGAAGCGGCGCGCCGCCGCCGGAAAAACAGGAGTGCGTGGCGCCGTTCTCGCCGTGAATCAAGCTTACAACTTTGTGGTCTTAAGTCTTGGCGGCCGTCAAGGCGTCGAACCCAATTCGGAAATGCTCGTGGTGCGGGACGGCACTCTGATTGGAAAAATTCGCATTTCTTCAGTTGAACCCGCAATCGCTATCGGCGACATTGTTACTAGTAGTTTGGCGCGTGGCGTCCAAGTGCAACCTGGAGACATTGTCATTTATGCTGGCACTAATTCCTGAGCCTCGAAAAAAGATTACCGGCGCTCTGTTGCTCGTCACCGCAGCAATGCTCGCCTCTTGTGCGACGCAGAAAGATGCGCCCCGTCTGGTCGATGATCCGGATGATCACCACGAGTCAACCATGCCTTGGAATAAACAGGAAAAATGGGAGACAGGCGGTCAGTTCGAGGGCATGACCGATCGGCGCTAAGCGCGACACCGATCAAGCCCAACAATCGGCCCAGCCAGCAAGCTGATCAGATCCAGAAACCGGCTGGTATGACCGCGTTTTTCGGCACGATCACGATGCCGTCACGAATGAAGTAATTATCCGCATCGAAATTCGCCGGCTTTCCTTCCGGCGTAATCACAGCCCCGTCGGCAATCCGGGCATTCTTGTCGATGATGGCGCGATCGATCACGCAATTGCGGCCGATCCCGATTGGTGGTCGCTGCGAATTTCCTACTTGTTCGAAATAATCCGCCCCCATCACGATGCTGTTGCGAATGGTCGCGCCGTTCTGAATAATGCTGCGTATCCCGATGACGGAGCGTTCCAGATGCGCGCCGGAAATGATGCAGCCATCGGAAATGATCGCCTGCCGCAGGGTGGCTCCGTTGATTTTGCTGCCCGGCAGAAAGCGCGGATGGGTGTAGATCGCGGCCTCTGGATCAAAGAAGCTGTATTCGGGAGCGATATCGGTAAGATCGAGATTCGCTTCGTAAAAAGCGCGGATTGTTCCGATGTCTTCCCAGTAACCTTTAAAAATGTAGGCGCTCACGTGCCGCTGCTGGATCGATTGTGGAATGACATGCTTGCCGAAATCGGCCAGGTCATTATTCAAGCATTCCACCAGCACGTCGCGGTTGAAGATGTAAATTCCCATCGACGCCTGGAACAGTTCCTCTCCTTCGTTCAAACCGACCGCGGCGAGCAGTTCACGGCTGATTTTCATCTCGTGAAGCACAGCCTCCTCCGTCGGTTTCTCTAAAAAATGCATGATGCGGCGATCCACGCCGCTCTGCATAATCCCGAACTCGGAAACCCGATGTCGATGTACGGGTTTGGTCGCCAATGTGATATCGACGCCCGATTGAATGTGCTGGTGCAGCAGCGCGCGAAAATCCATCCGGTACAGCTGATCGCCGCTGAGAATCAGATAATAATCGAACGGGCGCTCGAGGAAATAGCGCATGTTCTGCCGGACCGCGTCGGCCGTACCTTGATACCATTGCGAGCCCGCCGGCGTTTGTTGCGCCGCAAGAATATCGATGGAACTGCGCGAGAAATTGTCGAACTTGTAGCTCGCCTGGATATGTCGATGCAACGACATGCTGTTGAACTGCGTCAGCACGTAAATCGAGCGCAGCCCAGAGTTGAGGCAATTGCTGATCGAGATATCGACGATGCGATATTTTCCGCCGAGGGGTACCGCCGGTTTCGCACGGTCCTTGGTTAACGGGAACAAACGCGTACCCGCGCCGCCGCCCATGATAATGGCGAGCGTTCGCTGCGTCGTACCGGGTGGAAGCGCCGGCGTCGTCATTGCCGAGGCCGATTGGGCCAAAGATAAATCGCGCCGCGGACGGTTGTGCGTTACCACATCTACAATAACTCAGCGTCTGCGGTTTCCAGCAACTGTTTTGCTGTAGCCACCGCGATGTGCACGACGTTAACCCGCCTCACGCGGGTTGCTACAATGCCGCGGAGACGTTAGTCTCCCATCTCCCAATATGTGCGGAATTGTCGGTTACGTCGGGCGCTCCGAAGCCGCGCCTATTTTGCTCGATGGCTTGCGTCGCCTCGAATATCGCGGCTACGACTCAGCCGGCGTCGCCATTGTCGATGGAAATCATGTCGAGACGCGCAAATGCGCGGGACGCATTCCTGCGCTGGCAAAATTGATGTCGGAGAAGCCGCCATCCGGTTCATTCGGCATCAGTCACACGCGTTGGGCGACCCATGGAAAGGTCAACGACGAAAACGCACACCCGCATTTCGATGCCAGTGGAAAAATCGCCCTCGTCCACAACGGCGTGATCGAAAATTATCAGGCTCTCAAGGAGCAGTTGGTTCGCGACGGCGACAATGATTTCCGCTCGCAAACCGACACCGAAGTGCTCGCTCACCTCATCGGCAGCATTTATCAGCAGCTCGACGGCAAGGATTCCAAGGCCCGTCTCCTCAATGCCGTGCGCAGGGCTTTGAAACAAGTCATCGGCACCTACGGCATCGCGGTTGTGCACAGCGACATTCCTAATTTTCTCGTCGGCGCGCGGCGGGGCAGCCCACTCGTGCTTGGCGTTGGCAAAGACGAAAATTTCCTGGCTAGCGATGTGAGTGCGATTGTCGCGTACACGCGCGACGCCGTTTATTTAAATGACTTCGATGTCGTTGCCGTCGAGCGCGACAAATTCGAGATCAGTTCGCTGGTCGGCGAAACCGGCGATCATCAGGTCAGCAAAGTTGAGTTCACTGCCGAAGACATCAAGAAAGGCGACTACCCGCACTACATGCTCAAAGAAATCTTTGAGCAACCGAACTCGGTGCGCGATGCGATGCGCGGACGTCTCAGTCTTGAAGAATGCACCGCCAAACTTGGCGGATTGAACATGACGCCAGCACAATTACGCGATGTCGGCCGCGTTGTGTTGACTGGCTGCGGGACAGCGCTTCATGCTGGGATGGTCGGCGAATACTTGATCGAGCAGCTCGCCAACATCCCCACCGAAGTCGAACACGCGAGCGAATTTCGACATCGCAACCCCCCGATGACGCGCGACACCCTGGTGTTCGCCATCAGTCAGAGCGGTGAAACTGCCGATACGCTCGGCGCCCTACACGAAAGTCGCCGCAAAGGTTATCGCACGCTTGGGATTTGCAACAATGTCGCCAGCACGATCGCGCGCGAGAGCGATGGCGGCGTTTACATGCATGCCGGACCGGAGATCGGCGTCGCCGCGACGAAATCATTCACATCCCAACTCGTCATTCTCACTCTTATCGGCTTGCTCCTCGGTCGGATGCGCAATCTTTCCACTGCGGAAGGAAGCCGGATCATTGCCGCGCTCGAAACATTGCCAGAACAAATCGAGGAAGTCCTCAAGCTGAGCGATCAGATCCAAGCGATTGCAAAAAAATATGCCGATGTGAACGGGATGCTTTTCTTCGGGCGCCAATTTAATTTCCCAATCGCGCTCGAAGGCGCGCTGAAAATGAAAGAGATCACCTATCTCTTCGCCGAGGGCCATCCGAGCGCCGAGCTCAAGCACGGCATCATCGCCCTCATCCGCCCGGACCTTCCGTCCATTTTCGTCGCGCCCGATGACGCCATATTTTCCAAAAACCTAAACAACATCGAGCAAGTCAAAGCGCGCAAAGGCCCCATCATCGCGTTTACCAGTGGCACCGGAGCGAAGCAACTCAAAGGCATCGCGAACGAAATTATCTCGCTGCCAGACGTCCCCGATTGCCTGACGCCGATTCTCACCGTCATCCCGCTCCAGCTTCTCGCCTACCATCTCGCCGTCGAGCTCGGCCGCGACGTCGACAAACCGCGCAACTTGGCCAAAAGTGTGACGGTGGAATAGCACGCGCGCATTGCGCGGGTGGATCGAGCAGTCCCTTGCTCGATGCTAAAATTAGGCGGCTGCGCCGCATTTGCTTTAACATCGCCCGGCGGAGCGGCCGATCCACCGTAACGCCGTAGCTTAGGTTTGCAGTAAATTCTCCGCTCAGGCATCCTTGCGCACGTGCAACAAAATGAAGATTACGTCCTCCGAGCCCTGCAAGACGTTGGCCTGGTGACGCGGCCGCAGATTGAGAGCGCGCGCTCGCGCTTGAACGGCGCAAACAACATTGTCGACGTTTTGGTCAAAGACGGCGTCGTTTCGGAGTCGGATGTCTCGCGCACGCTCGCCGGGCAGGCGCACATGGATTGGATCGACATTTCCTCGATGGTCATTCCGCCGGAAGTGATCAAGCAAATCCGCGCCGGAGACGCACGCCGGTTCAAAGTCATTCCAGTAGCGTTTGGCGAGACCGGACTGATCGTGGCCGTGAGCGATCCTCTCGACATCGACACGATCGACAGCCTGAGTTTTCTTTTGCAGCGCGAGATCGCGCTCGTTTGCACAAGCCCGGAAAAAATCCGCCAGGCGCTCATCAAATACTACGGCACCGCCGACGAAGCCGCCGACATCCTTCAACAAAGAATCGGCCAAGATGTCGATCTTGGTTTGGAAATCGGCGACGGCGCGGCCGCAGCGGAAGGCGATGAAGCGGACGCGCCCATTATCCGCATGGTGTCGATGTTGTTGACCGAGGCGCATCGCGTGGGCGCGAGTGACATTCATCTCGAACCGCTCGACAAAAAATTCCGTGTCCGTTTTCGCATCGACGGTGTGTTGCAGGAGATGCAAGCGCCGCCGAAGCGTTTGCAGTCCGCCATTGTCAGCCGACTGAAAATCATGACCGGCTCGATGAGCATCGCGGAAAAGCGATTGCCGCAGGATGGGCGGATTCAGGTGAAGATCAAGAGGAAGCCGATCGATCTTCGCGTCTCAATCATCCCGACCAATCACGGCGAGAGCGTCGTTATGCGCGTGCTCGACAAATCGAGCCTCATGCTCGGTCTGGCCGAGCTCGGATTTTTCAGCGACGATCAGGAAACGTTCGAGCGTTTGATCAAGCTGCCCGACGGCATTCTGCTTGTCACTGGCCCGACCGGTTCCGGCAAGACAAGCACCCTTTACGCCTGCTTGAACCACATCAACAAACCCGACCGCAAGATCATCACGGTCGAAGAGCCGATCGAATATCAAATGAATGGGATCAACCAGGTGCAGGTGAATCCGGAAATCGGAATGACCTTTCCGGCCGCGCTGCGCGCGATCCTCCGGCAAGCGCCCAATGTCATCATGATTGGCGAAATTCGCGACCTCGAAACTGCGAACATCGCCACGGCCGCGAGCCTTACCGGCCATCTCGTTTTCAGCACTCTGCACACCAATGATGCGCCCTCCGCCGTCGCGCGTTTAATCGACATCGGCGTGCAGCCGTTTCTGGTCGCTTCTTCAGTGCGCGCGATCATGGCGCAGCGGCTCGTGAGGCGCCTTTGCACCGACTGCAAACAACCGGGCGAGCTGAGCGAGACGGACTTGCGCGCGCTGCGGATTGAGCCGGGCCAGCTTCGTGAAGCGCAAGTGATGAAGCCAGTTGGTTGCGAGCAGTGCCGAAAGACCGGTTACAAAGGCCGGATGGGCATCTTCGAGATTTTCGTGATCGACGACGAGGTCCGGCACATGATCAACAAGCGCAGTTCGACTTTGCTGTTGCGCCAACGCGCGCGCGAGCTCGGCATGCGTAACTTGCGCGAGGATGGCATGCGAAAAATTTTGGCCGGCCTCACTTCAGCAGAACAAGTGATTTCAATTACAATCGGAGACGTCAGTTAATAAACGATTTAACGGTTTAACGAGTAACGATTCACCGAGCCCATGAACAACAAACAGGTCGCGGAGCTTTTTATCGAGCAACACGTGTTGCAGCCGTCGCAGGCCGATGACGTTCTTAACGAAGCGCAGCTCAACGGAAAAACCATCGCCCAGGCCATGGTCGACAGCGGCTTTGTCGATGAGCGCGGCTTTTACCAAACCATCGCTGATGGGCTCGGAACGGAATATGTCGATCTTAGCGAAAAGGAAATCGCGCCGAAAATTGTGCGCTTGATTCCGGGCGGGCTGGCCCGGTTGCACCGCGCGCTTCCGATTGGAATGAGCGGAAATACATTGCGCGTCGCACTGGTTGATCCGCTCGATCTTCGCGCGACTGAGGACCTCCGTTTTGCCTTGGGCAAAGATGTCGATGTTGTGGTTGCGTCGGCCGAGCAAATCGAAGATCGAATCAAACAGTATTACGGTACCGACACGTCGAGCATGGAGGAAATCCTCAAACAGCTCGGCGAAGCGGGCGAACTGTTGCAATTGCACAAAGGAGACGGGGCCGCCGCGGTTGAAGCGGAGGCGAATGCAACCCCGATCATTCGCTTTGTCGATCTAATTTTGTATCAAGCGATCCAGGACCGCGCGAGCGATATTCACTTCGAGCCGTTCGAAAACGAATTCAAAATCCGCTATCGCGTCGATGGCGCGCTTTAC
>WNFO01004230.1_pt1 | contig 21736 bp, 18 predicted proteins | sample 5400251 | NCBI WGS metagenome assembly WNFO01 (sample SAMN13153354, study PRJNA577476) | soil metagenome | isolation source: 100 cm saprolite under Madrone tree | place: USA:California | collected 2016-06-14
GCACCTGCGCCATCCCCTGAACAATCGCTTCTTCGCGCACCCTGTCCGGGCGCTTGTTCTCCTGCACATACGCTGCGCGAAAGGACCCGACCGTCAGCTTCGAAGTCGTGCGCACGCTGCGGACCGCTTTGATTTTTTCCAACCCACCTCGCGCTTTGATATTGCTCGTTATCACTTCATCGACGCTCTGCGCCCGGGCGCTACCCGGGAGAAGCGCGATCGCGGCAAAAGCAAGGATTGGCAGTACGATTCGGAACATCGGGGCGGACTCCTTCCGAAAATGCGAGTGAGCATAGCTCAACGTGCGTCACCGAACCACTTCGGCAGGCGCGGGATTCTGGACACGCTTGCAGAAAATTGGATTTTTCGTCCCTACGGGCAATTGCGACCCAGTTTGTTATCAGAATTTCTGGCAAACGCCAAGAAATTTCTTCCTTGGCGACGCCTGATTCGTCGGGCATGCCCGCTCATTGTGCCGCTGAGACAACAAATGAACACAGTCTGGCCGCTCAGACGACGGGTCAGGAAGTGTCAAAAACGCTTCGCCCCACGCTGCTCGGCTACTCAAAACTCCAAGTGCAAGCGTAAGGTCGGCACCAGGACGGGGCCGCGGTCGCGATTGTAGCCCGGATTGTCTATGTACTGTAGCCCGAACGAAGGATAAACGCCGCGCCAGGCGTGCAGCGTGTAATAGGTTTCAACGATATTTTCGCGGCCATAATTGAGGCGCCCGTCCCCGAGAAGAAAGCCGAGGCCGCCGAGGGCAAGGTATTGCTGATGGTCGCGCGAAATTCCGTTGGAAACGAAAGCTACGCCGGCGCGATCGAATCTGCGGTTCCAGCGCGTGCCACTGGCGCCGAGGCCGAGTAATGCGGTTTCGTCGACCTCAGTGTACGCGTACGATTCGTGGCGGCCCTCGTTCCAGCCCCAGCGGCTGAAAATGCCGAGCCAGTCGTTGAAGGGCTGCTCGAAGTTTGCGCCGAAGCCGTACTTGAACGTGGTTTGCAGCGGATGGGCGGTGATCTCCGGAACGGGCGTGAGTCCGGCGCGAAAATTGTCGATCGCATCGCGATACCTGCCCATGTTGGCGTGGTTAACGTAGGCGAGGAGGCGCAGGATACCTTCCTGTTTGAAGAAAACGGCACGATGAATCTCGAACTCCGTGTTCTCGGAGTGCGCGCGAGCGAGATCAGCGTCGAGATGGATGCCATTGGCAACCTTAGGCATCAACCCTTCGGCAAAACGCGCCGCCCAGTGCCGGTCGTGGTACTCGAACATAGCGGCGAACGTAAAGCCGCGGGTGTCGGCGGCGTAGTCGTAAGCGCCATTGTTGTCGACCGTCCAATTCATGAACTGGAAATTGGAGTCTGTACCGTAGGAATTGAGGTCGAAGAAATCGGCTAAACCGAATTTGCCGAAACGAATTTCGAGGCGGCGCACGGGCAAACGGCTGAATAAGGAATACGGCGTGCGAATGGAAGGCGCGTCTTCGGAGCTAAGAGGAATAATTTGGTGCCACACCAGACGCGCGATATAGGGAGCCTTACCGAGCCTGGGGTTGCGCACAACGTCGAGATTTGTAAACCCAGCGATACCGAGAGCTTCGCCGATTCCGTGACCGCCGGTCTCCTGGACATCGCATAACAATTCGGCATTGTTGGTGAGCCGCAGGCCCGTGTAGAGGGTAAAAACGTGAGAAGTAGCGTCCTGCGCTTGCGGAGAGAGGCTGTTGCGTCCCTGGTAAGGCGAATCGAAGGCGGGATGCCACTGGGAAATGATGTTGGCCTGCCCGGAAAACGACCAACGGTCCGACTCCGGATGCGGGAACATCACGGGAATCGGATCGGCGTCCGGGACTTGGTCCACCGGAGCAGATGGTTCAGGCACCCTTTGCGCGCGTAAAATCGGAGCGACCAGCAAGAAAAGGCTTGTGAGCGCCACTACCGAGCTGTGCTTACGTTGTAAGTCTCTGCGACGCATTCTGATTATTCGTCCTTCAGTTCCATCGCGCAGTACCTTGGCCCTGAACGCGATGCTACGATCGCACGGTTACAGGAAAATGAACAATCTTCCGATTTCACGATGTTAACTGTGCTAAATCTACCACATAAACTATGCTTAACCTATCGACGGATGTCAACGTCCATCCGCGCAGGCGGATGCTGCGAGGCTTGTACCCAGCAAGCGCTTATGGAATTGGCACGACCAGCGTATAGTGTGCAGGCTTGACGTTGGAGGAGATAGGCCGGTGATGAAAATTCTTCCTGCGCTGTCGCTGATGCTTACATATTTTATACTCAGCGGGACTGAAGTTTGGGCGCAGTCGGGACCGGAAGGCGGCGGCCACGACCTGCAGGTGTGGACCGGCGGCGGCCACGGGCTCAACGGGAGCACGTCGGATACGGGCGTGTGGAATTTGGGTGTGCGGTATGGATGGGTACTGACCGACGCCGTGGGACCCGGCCCTTTGCGCGGACGGTTTGAGTACGCGGTGGACGTTGTGCCGGTGTTTGTGCTGACGCAGCGGAACGGCACCGCTTATGGACTTGGCTTGAATCCGTTTGCGCTGAAATGGAACTTTGCTGGCCGGCGCAACGTGACGCCCTATGCGGAACTGGGAGGCGGCACGCTTTTTACCAATACGCAGGTGCCGCCGGGAACGTCGCGCGTGAACTTCACGACGTCGGGTGCGTTGGGATTGCATTTTCTGCGCAGCAAGTACAACTGGAGCGCGGAGGTGCGGTTCATGCATATTTCCAACGCCGGCCTCACCACGCCGAATCCGGGGATCAATACCTTCCAAGTGCGGATTGGATTCGGGCGTTTCACACAGCCAAAGTAAAATAATTGTCTCGCGAGCTGCTAAGGCTGGCATTTTGGTGAGCAGCACTCTACCATTTGAGGCGTCTCGGCAATGCAAGTCAGGGCATATACAGAAACGAGGTGGAAAATGAAGGTTGGTTCGATGGCGTTGGTAGTCGTTGCTGTTTTGGCGATTGCGTCGGCGATTGGTTTCACGTCGTCTGCCAACAGTGCGCCGGCGGTCGGTGTTGCGGCGCCAGACTTTACGCTGAATTCGCAGGAAGGCAAGCCGGTCAGCCTGCACGATTTCACAGGCAAGTGGGTGGTGCTCTATTTTTATCCCAAGGATTTCACCACCGGGTGCACGATTGAAGCACACAATTTCCAGCGCGACCTGGCGCAATACGAGCAGAAGAATGCGGTGATCGTCGGAGTCAGCGTGCAGGACGAGGACTCGCACCAGAAGTTTTGCACTAAAGAAGGACTCAGCTTCAAGCTGCTGGCCGATACGAAGCAGGAAGTTTCCACGCAGTATGATTCCGTGATGACCTATAACGAGGCAAAATATTCCGCGCGGCACACTTTCCTGATCGACCCGCAAGGCAAAGTACAAAAAGTGTGGCTCGAGGTAAAGCCGGACAAGCACAGCGAAGAGGTCCTGGCTGCGCTGACACAGTTACAAGGCGCTACAGCGTCGAAATAACAGCTCGCCCGAATCAGCAACGGTTCTGCAAAATGCTGACGCCGGGCACGCTAAACAACTGCTCGTCAGCAGTGACTAGCGTCAACTCGTAGACCTTCGCCGTCGCCACCAGGAAGCGATCCGCCGGATCGCTCTGCTTTAGTTTGGTGAAGCGAAGGTCATCGGCAACTTCCCAGGAAAGAGGGGCCTCCCGCAGCAATAACTCTCGTTTGGATTGCTCGACCCAGTCGCCCATGTCTTTGTCCAACTCGAGGCGCTTTTTCTCCACCAACATGACCAGTTCCCAAATACTGACTGGCGACAGCCACAGTTCATTCTGCGAATCACCCAAAATCCCGTTCACCTCGGAAGAAATCCTCCAGGGTGAGAGATGATTCCAGATCCAAATATGCGTGTCCAAAAGTAGGTTCATTTATCCAGGTTGTCGGGGTTGGGATCCCGCGCGGCTTCCCAATCCGATTCGTCGCCGATTGGGCCCACGATGTCCCCCAGGATTCGTCCAGAACCCGCCATGGTGCCAAGTTTGCGCTTGGGAACAGTATGTTCCTGCGGTGGAACGATGTCTGCCACAGGCTTGCCGAAGCGTGTGACGCGGATGGGCTGTTTAGTGGTACGTACGCGTTCGAGCACTTGAAGGCAGGTCGCCTTAAACTTTGAAATAGCTATCTCATTCACAGGAGGTCACCTACCGGGATTGTGGACCATGGTCGGACTATAGTCAAGTCGCGAGATTTCCCTAGGGCCGATCGTCTTCGTCCGAATCCCCGGACGGCGCCACCAATCGCTTGTTGAAATCCAGTTCTTCTAGGCGCGCCTTCTTCAGTGAGGCATTTAGCGCGGGCAGGTCTGATTCGCGCACCTTTTTCCATTGCGCGAGCAGCTTTTCGAGCGAGTCCTCCAGTTCCAGATACACAGCCGAGGCCTGCGTAGTGGGCGCAGCATCGGCGCTATCCACCACGTTCAGCAACTGCCCGAAATGCTGATTCAGCGTGGAGAGATTTTCCGGATGTTTGCCGCTCGGGGGAACACCCAAGAACGAACCTTGCGACGCGCCTTCCAGTTCTGCGACTTGCTTGTCGAGGGCGTTCAGCGAGTCAGCGAGGGCAGCTTTCGCTTTTCCGGCACGATTACTCAGCTGCGGACGCAAAGAACGAACCTGCTGAAGAGCTTCGAAGGTTTCGTTCATGCCTTCAACGCTGCCGGCCTCCATTTCAAATTGCTTCCGCAGGTCGAGGTCGGAAGTCTTGATGCGCGGGTCCATGCGAACGTTGAGGGGCTGCGTGTAGGTCTTACCGTCAACCGTGAGTTTCACTGTGTATTTTCCCGGCATCGCGAATGGGCCTAGTGGTAGCTGCGGAGTATTGTGCACAATCGCGGAGATGGGAAATTCGCGGTTGAGCGCGTCGGGGGGCGGGTAGTGCACATCCCAAATGAACCGGTGCATACCTGCTTCCGCGGACAGGATTTGCTGCGGGCGCACCCAGTACATGGGAATTGGATTGGCGGCCGCTATTTTCTCGAGCGGCTCTGGTTTGTCGGCGCTGGAGTAGCGACGCACCAGGTGATTGTCGGCATCGAGAATTTCCAGTGTGACGGGCTTGCTGGACGCGGCGGCCAGATAGTAATCGAGGATGGCGCCGTCGGGAGGATTCTTTCCGGCGGGAATATCCGGCGGGAGCGGCGTGTCCGTGTTGCGGTTCCAGCGGAAACGAATCGCTTCTTGAGGCTTGTATAAACTGACTGCAGCCTTCGCGATCTCGGCGCTCAATTGGCGCAACGGCGTTATGTCGTCGAGAATCCAGAACGAGCGTCCGTGCGTGCCGACGACGAGATCATCGCCGTGAATGGCGAGGTCCCGCATCGAGGTGTGGGGCAGGTTGAGCTGCAGCGGCTGCCAGTTGTCGCCGTCGTCGAAGGAAACGAATACGGAGCCTTCCGTGCCGGCAAAGAGCAGCCCTTTGCGCTCGGGATCTTCTCGCACCGCGTTGCTTGCCCCGCCGACGGGAATCCCGTTAGTGATTTCCGTCCAAGACCTGCCGAAATCACGCGTGCGGTAAATGTGCGCGCGCAAGTCGTCGAGACGGAAGCTGTTGATGGCGGCGTACGCGGTGCCGGCGTCGAAATGTGAAGCCTCGATAATGGAGACTTTGCTCCAAGGCTTGAGCTCGGACGGCGTGACGTTTTGCCAGGACTTTCCAGCGTCATGTGTAATGTAAATCAGCCCGTCATCGGTACCGGCCCAAATGGTATTTGCGTCCTTGAACGAGGGCGCGACCGCATAAATCACGCCGCGGTGCTTGCCCTTTTCCGGGTCGTAGCCCGCGAAAACGCCGAGGTTTGACGGAGTGTCGTAGGAAGCGCGCGCAAGATCGGGGCTAATCACTTTCCAGCTATTTCCGCCGTCAGTAGACTTGAATAGGACATTGGCCGCGAAATACAACGCTCGCGGATCGACAGGTGAAAAAACCACCGGCAACGTGCGGTCGTATCGGTATTCGCCGCGACGTACGGGCTCGGGCGTTACGTCTGCGACTTCGCCCAAGGCTTGGTTTGTGCGCGTGAGCCGAGCGCCGTACAAGATATTCGAGTCGAGCGGATCGACCGCGATGTAACCGTACTCGAACACGCCAACCGGGTGCCACTCGCGAAATGTGATTTCGCCGTAGTCGCTGCGGCTCATCGTACCGGCCGAGCCGCTTTCCTGTTGTGCACCGTATACCCAGTAGGGAAATCGATTGTCCGTGGTGACGTGATAAAACTGTGCGGTTGGCTGGTTGTACCAGGAGCTCCACGAAGCGCCGCCATTCACGGTAATCACCGCGCCCTGATCGCTCGAGAGCGCGATGGTTTGCGGATGCTCGCGGCTGATCCAAATGCGCTGGTAGTCGTCGCCGCCAGGGGCGCCCCGGAAGCCCACAAACGTTTTTCCTGCGTCGCTGGATTTCCACGTCGTGGTGTTCGCGACGTAGATCACATCAGGATTGTCGGGCGCGACGGCGATGCCCATCGCTCCGGGACCGCGGCCGCCGATGCGGCGATCCCCATTGATGAGACTCCACGATTCTCCGGCGTCATCGGAGCGGTAAACCCCTGCTCCCTTCTTTGCCTCAACCGTGGCGTATACGCGATTCGGTTGACTCGGTGCGACTGCAACACCGATGCGGCCGAGGCCGCCACCATCCGAAGGAGGCAGGCCTTTGTTTAGCTGGCGCCAGTTGCTCCCCCCGTCGGTGGATTTGTATAGTCCGCTGCCCGGTGCGACGAACGACTCTCCGCTGCGGATTTCCCAGGGCGCAACGCGCGCGGCCCACAGCACAGCATAAATCGTTTGTGTGTTGCTGGGATCAAAGGCCAGGTCGGCGGCGCCGATATTTTCATCCTTGTACAAAATCTTTTCAAAAGATTGGCCGCCATCGGTCGAACGGAAGACACCTCGCTCTTTGTTCGGACCGTAAGGATGGCCCTCCACCGCGACGAAGAGGCGATTCGCATCTTTCGGATCGACGAGTATCGCGGTGATTTGCTGCGCGTCCGGCAGGCCCAAGTGCGTCCAGGTCCTTCCCGCATCGGTTGACTTGTAGACACCGTCGCCGGTCGCAAGGTCCGGTCGCTGCAAGCCTTCGCCGCTGCCGACATAGAGGACATTCGGGTCGGAGGGGGCGACCGCGATCGCGCCGACCGAGCCGGTATCCTGTGCATCAAAAATCGGCTCCCATGTGTTGCCGGTATCCGTAGTTTTCCACACACCGCCATTCACCGCGGCGATATAGAAAACATTGGGCTCGTGCAGCATGCCGGTGATGGCAACGGTGCGACCGCCACGGAAGGGGCCGATGCAGCGCCAGCGCATTTCGGAAAACAATTTCTGGTCATATTGCGCCGGTGAGGGACTCGCTGCTGCAAGAACGGCAAGAAGTCCGACCACCAGAATTTTGCATGCGCGGAACCGCATTCGTCACCTCCTCGAAGTGCACGGGAGGATAACGTGCGCAAGGCCTGCCTGCAATGCCTCTTATCAGGCACAATGGCATTCGACCGGCGGCGCCTATTTCCGCTAAACTCGATGCATTCTACCGAGCCTGTGAGGGGCCAAGCCGTGACAACTCCTGCCAAGCCAATGCCAGCCACGACACGCAGCGATGAGATAGTCGCCAAGCACAAGAAGTATCTCTGGCCGTCGGTGACCAATTACTACCACCGGCCGCTGGTGGCGGACCGCGGCGAAATGCAATACCTGTGGGACCTGGAAGGCCGCAAGTACCTGGATTTCTTCGGCGGCATCCTGACCGTTTCTGTCGGCCACTGCAATCCAAAGGTGACCAGCAAGATCAATGCGCAGGTCGACCGCCTGCAGCACACCTCCACGCTATATCCCAACGAGCACATCGTGGCGCTGGCGGAAAAAATCGCGCAGATCACGCCAGGAAATTTGCAGCAGAGTTTCTTCACCAGCTCCGGAACGGAGGCGGATGAGGCGGCGATCTTGATTGCGCGCATGGCCACCGGAAGCTATGACGTCGTGGCGCTGCGCCACGCGTATTCCGGCAGCTCCGCGATCGCCAAAGCAATCACGGCGCATGCGCCCTATCGCAAGAGCGGTGTGATCAGCGTCGGCATTTCGCATGCGGTGAATGCGTATTGTTACCGCTGCCCGCTGCATCTGACCTATCCCTCCTGCGAAGTGGCTTGCGCGAACGATGTGGAGGATTTGATCCAGACCGGTACCAGCGGAAACATCGCAGCTTTTATCGCCGAGCCCATCCAGGGCGTGGGCGGTTTCATTACGCCTCCCAAGGAATATTTCAAGATCGTTTTCAAAATTGTGAAGAAGTATGGCGGACTCTTTATCAGCGACGAAGTGCAAACCGGCTGGGGCCGCACCGGCAAGAAATGGTTTGGCATCGAGCAATGGGAAGTGACGCCGGATATTCTGACCAGCGCGAAAGGGTTGGCTAACGGTGTGCCGATTGGCTTGACCGTCACAAGAATATTTCCACTTTTGGGGGCAATCCGGTTACGAGCGTAGCCGCGAAAGCCACAATCGACTTTATCGAAGAAGAGAATCTGCTCGAAAACGCTCACACAGTCGGCTCGTATTTCCGGGGGAAGCTCGAAGTGCTGCAAGTGAAGCATCCTCTCATTGGCGACGTTCGCGGCATGGGTTTGATGCAGGCTCTTGAGCTGGTCAAGGATCGCAAGACGAAAGAACCTGCACCGGAAGCCACCGCGCAAATCATGGAACGTGCGAGGGACAACGGACTGCTGATTGGCAAGGGCGGCCTGTTCGGCAACGTTCTTCGTCTTTCCCCGATGCTCAATATTTCCAAAGCCGACGTCGACGAGGGCGTTCGCCTGCTCGACAAAGCCTTCAGCGAAGTGAAGAATTAGCCACAGGGAAGCTCGCGCCGCGAAAGGCCGGGAATCTACGCTAAAGAACCACATACATCTTGTCGCTTGCTGCGTCCTGGCCGGCCTAATTTCCGTCCTTGCGACGGCGGCGCTGTACAGTGGTGAAAAGGTCGTCTGGAAACCGGTGCAGTCTATCACGGGGAAAAGCGCGGCGTGCTGCTGGTGCGCCTGTGGAAACGATACATGCTCGTAGATGTAAAGGAGCAAGAGGTCTACGACGTCGACCCCGAAAAGGTGAAGCCGCAGGGAAAAAACGTCGAGTGGTCTCCTTCCGATGTCTCCGATCCACCCGTCGAAACGTCCGAGTGGAAAATCCGCGACGTCGGCCCTGTCCAGCGCGTGCGCTTCCGGTTCGGGAAAAACGGCAGCTTCCTCGACATCCAGCTACCCATGCTGCCCAACCGCAAACCCGCGTATTGAGATCCCCAGCGCGCCCGGCTCGACCCCGACGACAACTGCATCGCCTTCGTGAAAGCGATCGAAATCATCCATATCCACCGCGAGACGCTCGACGCGCTCCCCTTCGCGCCAGGCCCGAACATACAATCGCCGGCTCCCTTTCACAATGCCCTTCATGTTGAAGCGGCCCACCACCGAAGTTGGATAGTAGACGACATTTTTCTGCGCATCGAGCCGCCCGTTGATGAACAGGGTCGCCGCCAGAATCCATGGTAGCGGAATGAATCCATTGTATATGCGCTTTATCAGCTCGATTTCCTGATGATTGCGCGCGCGCCGCTCCAATACGACTGCCAGCGTGAGCGCGCCAAAGAAAATCAGGCCGAAAAAGACCAGGATCCAGTCCAGGTCCAGCGGTGGATAAATCTGGCTGATGTACGGAAAGGCCAGCGAACCGAGCAGGAAAATTCCGGTCTGCCACATCAGCCGGTGGCGAAATGTCAGTTCGGCCGCCGCCGTGGTCAGGCCGCACGAGGGGCATTGGTCGGTGGTGCGCTCCGAGCCGCAATCAAGGCATCGCGTCATGATCAACCGCGGTGCATGACCGAACGGTCAGCTCCGCTGGATAACCCCAGCCACGACATCCTGTTTAGTATAGAACGGTGCGCATGACCCCGCAGACGCGATTAGGCCCGTGGGCGGGTAAGCGAGTCGATCAGATCCTGATAACGCTGCTGGTGCGGCTCTCCTGAAACGGCAACCGTGACAGCCATGCCTAGGCCGGGCTCCACGCGCTTCACCGAGCAATCCATTTTTACGGGATGATCCAGTGCGAGGCGCGCGGTGAAGCCGGCTCCGACCCATAGGGTGTCGGCGGATTCGATGAACATACCATTCGCGCTGACGTCGCGGGTTTTTCCGCGCAGCACCGCCGATCCCCATTCAATCTCGAGCTCGGCGCTAAAGGAATAACGCGGCGCCCAGCGGCGCTCCAGGCGCCGCGACGGATGCTCCCCACTGGTCATTGACCGAAGCAAACCCCCGCCAAGGATACCAAGCTATGGCGCCGGGGCGAGCTCGCCGCTTCCATACTTCCAGAATAGCGCGGACTTGTTCGTGTCATGCACGCCGACCCACGAGAGTGTCCCGTACCTGTCAACCTACCGCGAAGTATCTCGCGGCACTGTCAAAGCGGGGGAGCGCCAAACAGACACTAGGATCATTCTGCTTTGGGCGGATCGGAATCGCGGGGCGGTTCCATGATTTCAGCGGATTTCTTGGATTTGCGCATGCGCTGCTGGATTTCGGCGAGCAAGCACTTGCGCAGGTTTTCGGAGACGATGCCGGGAGCGGCCAGTTCCCGCAAATCGGAAACGGTGAGTTCAGGCAGGTACGCGAGGATCGTCGAGAGGGTCGCACTCGGATGCCGCACGAGCGCCAGCCGCACGTTGTAGGTGTGCGACCACTTGCGATGCTGCGCGATCGCTTGGACGACACCAAGCGGGAGGCGGTCTCGCGACAGCGCTTTTAGCACTTGCGCCTCGGTGAGCTGCGCATTATCCAGTACGACGGAGAGAACTTGCGAGTGCCCCTCGGCGAGTAGCGCGCCGGCCACGCGAGCGGTGCCGCGGCGGCTGAGCGTGACCTTTTGCCCCAAGGGAAGTTGCGGCAGTCGCGCGATCAACTGTTCTTCCGCAATGCGCTTTAGCTCCGCGGAAATGCCGGGCAGAAGCGTGAGCTGCACCAGGTCCATCAGGTACAGCTCGCGGATTAGCCGCATGCTTGCTAGCCGTGGCGTCCGCGGATGAAAAGCCAGCGCGCGCTTAACGCGGTAATTCTTCAGCAACGCCTTGCGGCGCGCTACTTCCTCCAATACTTCTGTGGGAAGATCCTTGCGGTACAGCAGCAAACAGAGCTGCGTCTCGTCAAGCGCGGGATTGTCGAGCAGGGCCAGGAGCACGTCCGGCGAATGATGGTGTAGCAGCGATGCGAGCTCTTCGCCGGCCGCTGTGCGAGCGCGCTCGCGGTTGGGTTCGTTAGCCGGCATCCGCTTCCTTCGCGGCCAAAGCCGCGGCCTCCGCGGGAGAAATCCGCAATTTCCCGATTTGCGCGCTAGGCACTGCTTGCTTCAACGCCGCATCGATTTGCGCGTCGAAAAAGTGCGAGCGACCGATGGTGCCTCCGATCTTGGCCAGCAAAAACTCCGTTTCGTGGAGGTGCAGCCGGTCAGCAACATCGGCGGCCAGCGAAGACACTTCCTGGGCGGCGCTCAGCAGAATTCCTTGCGCAGTGGCATCTCCGGAGTCGGCCGCGGCGGCAATCACCGGAAAGATGGGCGGGAAAATCTCGTCAGGCATGGTTTGTGCGCGATGCTGCACCACTGGCCATTCCGTGCAGCGAAGCTGAGCCAGAATCTGCCTGCCCAGTGCGGAATCCGATCCACCCGCGCGCTCCTGAATCGCGGCGGCGATGGCGTGCTTGCCGACGTCGTAAGCGCTGCCATGATCGCTCGAGGACGGGCCGTAGCCTCCGGCGCGAGCGATTTCGCCCTCCGCATTGCGTCCGAAGGCCGCCGAGCCTGTTCCCACTACGAGAACGATCGCAGGCCCTTCACCCGCAGCCGCCAGTGCTGCTTCCAGGTCAGTCAGGATGGTTACCGCCGCGCCGGGGAAGCATTTTTGGAGCGCCTGGCGCATCCGCTCTTTCATGTCTGGTTTGGCAGTACCGGCCAGGCCCGCGCCAACCGCCGTAATCACGCTGCGCTGGAGTCCCGCATCTCGTAGCGCCAGTTCCGCGCTTTGCTCGACAGCGCGTGCAGAGCTTTCCACTCCGATGCGCGAGGGGTTCGACGCCCCTGCATACGTTCGCGCCAGGACCTGGTCGGCCGAGTTCATCAGCACGCATTCCGTCTTTGTACCGCCGCCGTCGAAGCCCAGGATGTAACGCATGTAAGAAGGATAATCGATTTACCCGCTAACATTCGTTTCAACGATTCATACAATTGCGGCGAAGCTAAACCACGCCCTAGCGCGCGCGAATTTCGCGGTCCAATTGGCCTAGTGCGCGGGCAAGAGTGCCTGTGCTAGTGTCGGGGCGCTCTTGCACGGCTTCCGCGAAGAAATGCGCATCCATCCCATCGATTTGGTGATCGTCATTTCGTACTTACTGGCGGTTACGGCTCTCGGCATGCACTTCCGCCGCAAGCAGCAGGACGCGCGCGATTATTTCCTCGGCGGACGCACGGCGCCTTGGTGGGCGCTGGCGTTTTCGATTGTCGCCACGGAGACCTCGACGCTCACCATCATCGGAACGCCGGCCATTTCTTATGCAGGAAACCTGAACTTTCTTCAGCTAGTGTTCGGGTATTTGCTTGGACGCGTGCTCATCGTGCTCCTCCTGCTGCCCGGCTATTTTCGCGGAGAGTTCTTTACCGCCTACGCGCTCATCGAAAAACGCTTCGGCGAGAAAATGCGCGCCGTGGCAGCAAGCACTTTCCTGATTACCCGCGCGATAGCCGAGGGCGTGCGCGTTTCGGCTATCGCGCTGGTGCTCAGCGTGGTGCTGGGCACCTCGGAAAGACTTGCGGTCGTGCTGGTAATCGCCTTAACCATTTCCTACACGCTGGAAGGCGGGATGAAGGCCGTCATCTGGACCGACGTTGCGCAACTCCTGCTTTATCTGACCGGCAGCGCCGTGACCCTGATAGTCCTCCTGCATCGCATTCCCGGCGGTTGGACCGAAGTCACACAAGCAGCGGCCGCTGCCGGACACAAGCTGCAAGTTCTCGATTTCTCCTTTAGTTGGTCAACCAAATACACTTTTTGGTCTGGCCTGATCGGCGGCGCATTCCTGACCATGGCCACCCATGGAACCGATCAAATCATCGTGCAGCGCCTGCTCGCCGCCCGCAGCGAACGCGACAGCCGCCGCGCCCTTCTGGCCAGCGGCGTCATCGTCCTGATCCAGTTCATCGTGTTCCTGCTGATCGGAGTCCTGCTGTTTGTCTTTGCCCAGCACGCGCCCTTGCTCCCGCCGGGCGAGCGCACCGATCGCATCCTTCCGCTCTTTCTTGTCCGCGAGATGCCGCCCGGACTTGCCGGCTTGCTGCTCGCCTCCATCATCGCCGTAGCTATGTCCAATGCCAGTGGCTCGCTGAATTCGCTCGCCGCTTCCAGCGTTCTCGATTTTTCGCGACTGTGGGGGAAATCACTCGACTCCACAAGTTTCTTGAAGCTATCTCGACGCATGACCCTGGCTTGGGGCTTAGTCTTAATGGCTTTCGGCCTAAAGAAATGGGGGCCCCTGCTCGAAGCCGGCTTGACGGTAGTTTCGCTCCCTTTCGGCAGCTTGCTAGGACTTTTTGTACTCGGCACGCTCGACCGAAGCGCGAACGCGCTCGGCGCACTCGTCGGCATGTTCGCTGGATTGGCCACCATTCTCTGTCTCTTCCGATTTACCAGCGTGGCTTATACGTGGTACTTCATGATCGGAGCAAGCGTCACCTTCGCGATTGGGTCTATGATTAGCCGCATCAAACCAGACGCTCAGCACGACGGAACAGCCCAAAAGGGAAAATCGTGGCAGCCCGAGAAATCCTGACCGCAAACCCTACGGAGAAACGGCTCGAACTCGTCCGCGGACTCGGCGCCTGGGCCTCGGGCGCGATCGTCGTCGGCACAATGATCGGCACGGGAATTTTTCTCAAGCCTGCCGAAATGGCCCGTGAGGGCCGCTTCGTCTCCGTCGTTTTCGCCGCCTGGATCGTCGGCGCGATTCTCTCGCTCTTTGGTGCGCTTTCCTACGCGGAGCTAGGCGCGATGATTCCCGAGGCAGGCGGCGAGTACGCCTACCTTCGCCGCGGCTTCGGTCCAGTGTGGGGATTTCTTTTCGGTTGGATGCACTCCATCGTCGGCCGGCCTTCCTCAGCCTCTTCTATCGCTGCGGGCTTAGTGCGCTTCCTCGGATTTCTCCTGCCCGTCGTAGCCACGCCGATTTTCACGCTCCACATCGCAATCCCCGGGCTCACCAGTTGGCTAAAGCCGTACGATTTCGTTTTCACCTGGGCGCAACCACTCGCCGTCCTTTGGCTCGCCATCATGACCGGCGTGAATTATCTCGGAGTGCGTCTCGGCGGCCAGGTCCAGGTCTTTCTCACCGCAATCAAAATCATTTCCGTCGTCATCGTGATTGGCGTCGCGTTTTTTGCGCCAGCTTCTTCGCCCCACGCGCCGGACCCTATCTGGCCGGCGGCGCTCAACGCCGGAGTATTCGGCGCATTTCTCGCCGCGCTGGCCGCCGCGCTGTGGGCCTACGACGGCTGGGAAGACTTAAACTTGGTCGGCTCGGAAGTGCAGGATCCGCATCGCAATTTCCCGCGCGCACTGGTCGGTGGCGTTTCTCTCGTGGCCATCATCTATCTGCTGTTCAGCGCAGCCTGCTTGAAAGTGCTGCCTTTCGACAACGTCGCATCATCGCAACACATCGCATCCGATGTAGTAGCTCACGTAGCCGGCCGCGGCGCGGCAACCTGGATCACCCTGGCCATGGTCATCTCCGCCATCGGCTCCATGAATTCCTCGATCCTCAGCGGCGCTCGCGTACCCTACGCCATGGCCCGCGACGGCATCTTCTTCAAAATCGCCGGCGGCATCCACCCGAAGTTCCGCACCCCGGGACGCGCACTGATTTTTCAAGGCGTGCTCGCCAGCCTGATGGCCCTGACCGGCACATTCGAGGAACTCACAAATCTTTTCATTTTTGCCGGCTGGATCTTCTACGGCCTCGCGGTTGTCGCGCTCTTCCGCATGCGCCGCACGGAACCAGACTTGCCGCGACCGTACCGCTGCCGGGGCTACCCGTGGGTCCCCGGAATCTTCGTCGCCGGCGCGCTCGCCCTCACCGTAAACATCTGGATCGACCGCCCAGTCCGCTGCTCCATCGGCCTCCTGCTAATCCTCGCCGGCCTCCCCTTCTACCGCCACTGGCGAGCGAAGACCCTCCCTCAACGCCGCGAGGCCACCCTGTAGCTCAGGTCCGCCGTTTGGACCTGAGGGTTTAGATTCAGCGCCAGCACGAACCTAGACGGCGAGTTTCCCTCGCCACTTCGTTGCTGCACTGTAGGTCAGCACGCCGGTCAGGAGCCCAGCGCCCGGAATCAGGACTAGCACAGCGATCAACCCGACGGGGCCAACCGGCGCAATCAATGTCTCAACGCCGTGTCCCAGCGAAGCGGCGAATGCCAAAACTATGAGAACTATGGTCAACCAAGCCAGCGCCGGAAAAACCCCGGAAATGACGACATCGCGAAGTGTTCCGCCTGCGCGGCTTGAAAGACGCGCCCCGAGAGCCCCGACCAACGGCAGCACCATCAGCCAGACCGTGTATTCGTTCACAAAGTGCGGACCGCCTGTGATGCCGCCAATGAGATGACTGGACCACTCTTCATGGTGCGGCCGCGACCCGAGGGGCCCTGGTGGCAGCCCCAAAAACCCGAAAGCAACCAGGGTGATAAACGATGCGGCCAGCGTCACCAAGCTGGGGAGCCAAAGACGGCTTGTCCGTGGATTCATGGTGTTCTCCTTTACGCGTGCGCAATAGATCTTGCGCTGCAAATCGCTCCAGTTTGTGACTTGAGAGAGCGCCCGGTGAACGGCCTCCCGTTCCGGCAACCCATCCCGCCGAAGCGCTTCGTACGTTTCCTCCAAATGACCGGCAAGCTCGGCAATTACCTCATCCTCTTCCTCACGTCCGAGGTTCAAGCCTGCAAGTTGCTCTCGAACCACTTTCTGCCAATCAGGCATCGGCCACCTTCGCAAGCCGCCGCAGCGCGTCGAAAAGCTCCGACCACTCTTGCCGAAGCGGCAACACCTTCTTTTTCCCCGCTGCGGTAAGCCGGTAACAACGCCGCCGGCGGCCATTTCCGCTGACTTCCCACGCTCCCCTCACCAACCCTTTGTTCTCCATGCGATAGAGCAGCGGATAGAGCGACGCCAAGGTGAAGCGCAGCTTGCCGCGAGTTTGCCGCTCGATCCTGCGTGCGATTTCGTAGCCGTGCAAGGAGCCGCCCTCCAGCACGCTGAGAATCGCCAACTCCGCTGTTCCACGTTTTGTGCCTGCGCCGACCATATATAGGAATCCTATATGTAGTGACCAACACTGTCAATGGTACTTCGTGTTCCCCCAAGGCCTTCCCAGCCACACGCCCCTCTAAATTAAATTTTCCCTTGACAATCGCGTACTCCTCGCGTAAAGTTTGTCTGGGCAATATCGCGTCTCGATCCCGTACCGCCAGCGTCCCTGCTGGCGTTTTTGCTTTCTGGAGCCTGCCGGCAAGCCTTAATCTCTCGTTCCACCTTGCGAAGCACACCGCATCATTATTTGGTGCAACGCAAGCTCTTTAGGATCAACACTTGCAAAAGTGTGGAAACAAACGACTCTAACCCCCTTTAGAATGAACACTTATGAAAAGGGGGGAGGGGGTCCGCCGAGCCAAAGGGCATAATCTCTCCCGACTGCCAGAAAGAGGCTAAATCGCGGCTGCGCGGGCACTTCGCGTCCGGACGGCCACGGGCAGGGCGGCGCGTTGCGCCTCTTCTCCGACTTGCATTCCGGGATGGAAAACGCCCGCCAGCGCTTCAATTCCCGTGACCAGCCGCGGACCCGGCCGCGAGAAATAGCTGTTGGCCTCCAACGCGTAGACGCGCCCGCTCCGCACCGCCGGCAGGGCATTCAATTCGTCTGTGTGCGCCATGGTTAGATATTCGTTTCGAGCTTGTTGCGCGCCGTAGCCGCACGGTGAGACGAGAATGATGTCTGGTGCTGCCTCGACAATCTCTTCGAGTGTCACGCGAAACGACGGCGTGTGCACGCGCCCTAAAACATCGTGGCCGCCGGCCAACTCGATCATCTCCGGAACCCAGTGCCCGCCAACGTAAAATGGCTGCAGCCATTCCAGAAACGCGACGCGCGGGCGCTCCGAGCTCTGAGCCACGATCTCTTCGAGTGCGCCCAATCGCTCGCCAATTTTTTCCAGCAGCGCTTCCGCCGCTCGGCCACGCCGCGTCTCTTCACCGACCCACAGCATGTCGCGCCACACGTCGCCAATGTCCTGTGGATTCAGGCACAAGACTTCCGGGGGTTCGGCAAAGCGCGCCAGCGCCGCTCCCAAATCGTCCGGCGAGGCAGCACACACATGGCACAAATCCTGTGTGATGATCAGGTCCGGAGCGAGCCCTTCCAGCACCTGCGCGTCCACGGAATAGAGACTCTCGCCGCGCGACACAAATTCGCGCACCAAACGATCGATCTCTGCCGGCGCCGTACCGTGCGGAATCCGCGACTGAATCACCACGCGCTTTCCGCGAGCCTGTTCCGGGAAATCGCACTCATGGCTGACCCCGACGACTTCGCGGTCGAACCCCAGCGCAAACAGGAGCTCGGTGGCCGAAGGCAGCAGCGATACAATCCGCATCCCCAAAAGGTACCACACGGGAACGATTCTCGGCGCAACTCCGCGCACTCCGCGTCTCTGCGTCGTCTTTGTCTTGGTTTTGATTCGCGGCGCTATTTGTAGAGAAAATATTTCTTTCGCAGTTGGTCAAATGTACTCAGGTCGGCCTTCCAGCTTTCCTCAATTTTCTCCGCGGGTGTTCCGGCTTGCAGTTCGCGAATCGTTTCCTCGTTGCCCAATAGCGCCAAGAGTTTCTCGGGATCGAATTTCTCCGGATATAATTTCCTGAGAATAGTCGCAATCTCCATCCCCATGCGCATCGCGCGCACCGCTTGCCGGTCCGCGATCCGCACCCCCACGCCCCCGCAGCGCTGCCCCGAATACAATCCGATTACCGGAATGAACGGCTGATTCGCAAACCGCAAACCCGCCAGATGCCGCTCGTTGAGCGCCGCCGCAACTTCTTCCCCGTTGATCCACGGCGCGCCGAATTCCTCGAACGGAGTTTCTGTGCCACGTCCTACAGAAACGCCGGCACTCTGCAAGATCTCGATCCCGGGATATAAAACCGCGCCGTTCAGAGTCCGTAAGTTCGGTGAAGGCGGAATCCAGCGCGCACCGGTGCTCTCAAAAAAATAATTCCGGTGCCAACTCTTCATGGCAATCACGTGTAAATCGCAATTGATATGATTTTCAGCGTTGAACAATTGCGCCAGCTCCCCGATTGTCAGCCCGTAGCGCACCGGTAGGTGGAAATATGCGGTGAAGCTGGTCTTGTCCGCATCCAGCATCGGTCCTTCCACAATGTTGCCGCCTATCGGATTCGGCCGGTCCAGCACATAAAACGCAATGTTGCGCTTCGCCGCTTCTTCCATGCAGTAACCCATCGTGGTCGTGTAAGTGTAAAAGCGCACGCCCGCGTCCTGCACGTCAAACACCAGCGCGTCGATTCCGTGCAGCATTTCATCCGTCGGCCGCATCGTCTCGCCGTACAAACTGAAAATCGGCAATCCGGTCGCCGCGTCTTCGCTCGATGCGATCTTTTCGTCATTGCGCCCGGCCAGCCCGTGCTCCGGGCTGAACAGCGCCACCAGGTGCACGCCCGGTGCGTGGGAAAGGAGGTCTGCGATACTGCGCCCCTGCGAATCGAGGCCCGTATGATTGGTGATCAGGCCGATATGCTTGTTGCGTAGCGGCGCAAATTTCTGTGTTTCGAGAACGTCGAGGCCGGTTTGCACGCGGCCTGGGCGCCCAGATTTCTTTGGGCGGGCGCACGCGGGTCCGCACAACGCCGCGGCGAAGAGCAGGCAGGCCGCGGCGCGAGCCGGGTGCGTTCGCCATTCACCGCGAAAGAAACGAAGATTCTTCATAGCGCAGCTACCAATGATATTGTGGAACTTCACGTTTGGAGTTGCGTTGTTCACGTGATGTGCGTGTGTTATATACAAACTTTGCATCCGGCGTGAACCGGGGAGACTCACAATTGAGGAAAGGACGCGCTGGCGTTCTGTTCGTAATTCCCGCCGCAATCATCTTTCTTATGGCACTCACTGCGCGAAGTCAGGGCCGCTCCTCTGCCGGAAAAGCGGCTGCTGCTGAGAAACAAACTGGAATGACGAAGGCGCGGCACTTAACGCCGCGCGCGTCGGAGTGGGTGGACGCCACGCTGCGGCACATGAGCTTGGACGAAAAACTCGGCCAGGTCCTCTTCGCAACCTATCACGGCAGCTTCACCTCGACCGACGCCGCCGCGTACGCACAGATGTTGCACTGCGTCAATGATCTCCACGTCGGCGGCTTCATCAACATCACGCAAGGCTCGCCGCTCGGCATCGTCAAGAGTCAGGCATACCCAACGGCGGTGCTGACCAATCAGTTGCAAGCTAAATCGAAAGTGCCGCTGCTGGTGGGCGCCGATTTCGAGCGAGGCACAGCCATGCGCCTGGACGAGGGCACGTCGTTTCCCACCGCGATGGCCCTCGCCGCCGCTGGCAATCCCCGCGACGCGTACACCATGGGCAAAGTCACCGCGCTCGAAGCTCGCGCCGTAGGTATTCACTGGGTCTACGCGCCCGACGCCGACGTGAACAACAATCCCGACAATCCCATAATCAATACGCGCTCGTTCGGAGAAGATCCCGCGCGCGTTGCCGAATTCGTAAAAGAATTCGTGCGCGGGGTGGAAGAAAACGGCGCGCTGGCCACCGCAAAACATTTTCCCGGCCACGGCGATACGGCAAGCGATTCGCATATTGATTTGCCGGTGATTCACGCGGACCGCGAACGCCTCGAGCATCTCGAGTTAGTTCCCTTCCGCGCCGCAATTGCCGCCGGAGCCAGCAGCATCATGACCGGCCACCTCTCCGTGCCCGCCCTCGAGCCCGATCCCAACACCCCCGCGACGCTTTCCTCTCGAATTCTGACCGGCCTCCTCCGCAACGAACTGCACTTTGAAGGCCTCGTCGTCACCGACGCCATGGACATGGGCGGCATCACCGTGCGCTACGCGCCGGGAGAAGCAGCGGTGCGCGCATTTGAAGCCGGAGCGGACGCCCTGCTAATGCCGCCGGTGCCCGATGCCGCATTCGAGGGCTTGCAGAATGCCATGAAATCCGGGCGCATCTCGCGAGAGCGCCTCGACGCTTCCGTGCGCCGGATTTTGCAAGCCAAGGCGCGGCTCGGACTGGAGGAGAATCGCCTCGTCGATGTGAACGCCATCAACCAAAAATTTGGGCATTTCGCATGGCAGAACGAGGCTCAGGACATTTCCGATCGCGGAGTGACGCTGCTGCGCGACACGCCGCATCGCTTGCCGCTCGACGGCACGAAGCCCACGCGAGCGCTGCTGGTTGCGCTTTACGCTGACCCCGAGCCTTACCCTGCCGAAGACTTGGAGCGAGAGCTGCGAACGCGCTTTGATGTGCTCACCGCTCTGCGCGCAGACACCAAATTCGTCAAAGCTGACATGCTCAAGCTGCCTCCATCCGACTCTTACGATGTGGCGATCCTCGCGCTCTTCGTGCGCGTCAGTGACCGCAAAGGCAATGTCGATGTACCTTCGGAGCAAGCCGCGCTGGCCGAGCAACTTTTCAAAACCGGCAAGCCGATGATCACGCTTGGACTCGGCAGCCCCTATCTCATCGAGCGATTTCCGCAAGCGGAGACGTGGCTGGCGGCGTTCGGCATCAGCGACGTCGCACAGATTTCGGCGGCCCGCGCTCTCTTCGGCGAAATTCCCGTGCGCGGGCATTTGCCCGTAACCATTCCCGGCGTCGATATGAAGTTGGGTTTCGGCCTCGAGCTGCCGGAAAATCCCATGGCGCTCCAGCCGATGGACGTCCGTGGCGAGGCGCAGCTCCAGCCGGCTTTCCAAGTAATCGAGCGCGCCGTCGCTGGCGGAGCGTTCCCCGGTGCTACCGTCGCCGTCGGCTATCGTGGAAAAGTTTCCCTGCACGCCTTCGGCAATCTCAGCTACGCCGCAAACGCTGCCGCTGTCGACACGCACACGATGTATGACAGCGCGTCACTCACCAAAGTGGTGGCCACGACCACGCTGGTAGCTAAGCTCGCCGAGGGCGACTTCCCCGTTCCGCTCGATGTCGACGCGCGCGTCGAGCGCTACTTGCCGGAATGGGCTAGCGGGCCGCAACCCGAATGGCGCCACCAGGTCACCGTGCGCCATTTGCTGACGCACACCTCCGGTCTCCCGGCCTTCAAGGAATATTGGCGCCTGATGGCGGAAATCATCGAGCGCCTCACCGGCCGCACGCTCAACGACCTCGCAAAAACCTACATCTTCACGCCACTGGCTATGAAAGACACCATGTTCCGCCCGCCCAAAAAACTTTGGCCGTGGATTGCACCGACGGAGATCGACAACAACTTGCGGCACCGCCTGGTGCAAGGCGAGGTCCACGACGAAAACGCTTTCGCCATTGGCGGTGTTTCCGGTCACGCCGGACTCTTTAGCACCG
>WNFO01001330.1_pt1 | contig 21708 bp, 21 predicted proteins | sample 5400251 | NCBI WGS metagenome assembly WNFO01 (sample SAMN13153354, study PRJNA577476) | soil metagenome | isolation source: 100 cm saprolite under Madrone tree | place: USA:California | collected 2016-06-14
TCTGATCGGCACCACCGATGTGGACTACCACGGCGAGCCCTCTGCAGTGCGGATCGACGCGGACGAGAGCCGCTCTCTGTGCTCGGTCGTGAACCGCTACTTCGTGCGGCAGATCACGCCCGCCGAGGTCGTGTGGAGCTATTCAGGCGTGCGGCCGCTGCTGGATGACGAATCCAGCGACCCCTCGAGTGTCACGCGCGACTACGCGCTCGAGCTCGAGCGGTGTCCGGCTCCCATGCTGTCGGTGTTCGGCGGGAAGATCACGACCTATCGCAAGCTGGCGGAGAGCGCAGTCGATATACTTGCGCGCGAGCTGGGGGCGCGCGCCAAACCATGGACCGCGGCAGCGACATTGCCCGGCGGCGATCTACCGAGCGGGAGCTTCGCGGCGTTCTTGCGCAGGGTCGAGCGGCGTTATCCATGGCTCCCGGTGAGCCTGCGCCGTCGCTACGCACGCGCGTACGGCACTCGGATCGATCGGGTGCTCGGCGATGCCTGCTCGCTCGCGGACCTCGGCCAGGAGTTGCTGCCGCAACTGTACGAACGCGAGGCCGAGTATCTGTGTCGCGAAGAGTGGGCGCGCACCGCGGCAGACATTCTCTGGCGGCGCACCAAGCTCGGGCTGCGGCTGGCTGCGGCAGACTTCGAGCGTCTGGACGAATGGCTCGAGAATCGCAGCGCCCGCGCGCTGCCAACCACGTAGTCCACTGTCGCAGGAGGCAGGCATGGCCTTGATTCTTGCGCTCGACCAGGGCACGACCAGCTCGCGCTCCATCCTGTTCGATCACGGCGGCAACATCGTCGCCAGCGCGCAGCGCGAGTTGACTCAACATTATCCGCACCCGGGCTGGGTCGAACACGACCCGCGCGAGATCTGGGCTGCGCAGTCGGGCACCATTGCCGAGGTGCTGGCGAAAGCGAACGCCGCGCCGCCCGACGTCGTGGCAGTCGGAATTGCCAACCAGCGCGAGACCACACTGTTGTGGGAGCGCAGCTCCGGCCAACCCGTGGCACCCGCCATCGTGTGGCAGGATCGGCGCACCGCCGAACTGTGCGAGCGGCTGAGGAGCGCGGGTCTGGAGGGTGAGATCACCGCGCGCACGGGGCTCCTCCTCGACCCCTACTTCGCAGCGACGAAGCTCGCCTGGCTGCTGGAGCACGTGCCGGGCGCCCGCCCGCGCGCCGAACGCGGCGAGCTCGCCTTCGGCACGATCGACAGCTGGCTCGCATGGCAGCTGTCCGCAGGCCGGGCCCACATCACCGACGCCACCAACGCGAGCCGCACGCTGCTCTTCAACCTGCACACGGGCGATTGGGATCCGGTGCTGCTGGAGCTGTTCGGCGTGCCGCGCGCGTGCCTGCCGAAAGTGGTGCCCTCCTCGATCGAAGCGGGAACTTTCACCGCCAATATCGCCGGCCGCGAGGTGCCGCTGGCAGGCATCGCCGGCGACCAGCAGGCGGCGCTCTTCGGACAGACCTGCTTCACCGCCGGCATGGCGAAGAACACGTACGGCACCGGCTGCTTCCTCCTGATGAATACTGGCGACAAGCCGCTCGCCTCCTCGCACCGTCTGTTGACTACGGTTGCCTGCCGCCGCAGGTCAACGCAGTACGCACTCGAGGGCAGTGTGTTCGTGGGCGGAGCAGTCGTGCAGTGGCTGCGTGACAGCCTGGGGATCATCGGTCGCTCAGACGACATCGAGCCGCTCGCCGCCAGCGTAGCGGACAGCGGTGGCGTGTATTTCGTGCCGGCGTTCACCGGACTCGGCAGTCCACACTGGGACCCGCGCGCCCGCGGCACTATCGTGGGTGTATCTCGCGGGAGCACGCGAGCTCACATTGCTCGCGCGGCTCTGGAAGCCATCGCGTTTCAGAGCGCGGAGCTCCTCACAGCCATGCAGCGGGACGCCGCTCAACCTCTGCTCGAGCTGCGCGTCGATGGCGGCGCGACCGTCAACGATCTGCTGATGCAGTTTCAAGCGGACGTGCTCGGGGTGCCCGTCGTGCGTCCTACGATCGCCGAAACCACCGCCCTCGGCGCCGCCTATCTGGCGGGGCTGGCGGTCGGGTTCTGGGGCTCGCTCGAGGAGCTGACGCGCAACTGGAAAGTGGGACGGCGCTTTGAGCCGCGCATGCGTCGCGACGAGGCGACGGAGCACCTGCGCCAATGGTCGCGCGCCGTCGAGCGCGCCCGCTCGTGGGCGCTCTGATCGAAGCTCATTGTGATCAGCATCGCAAATTCGACTTATGTCGGCGGCCTGCGTGGCCGCGAAGTCGGGCGCTCGTGCTAGCGTTGCGCCTACCATGTCCGACTCGATCCTGGCCTCAATCATCGCCGCAATCGCGACGCTGTCCGCGACGCTGCTGCAGCTGCGAATCTCGCTGGCGCGGGAGTTCGCCGCGCGCACCGCGGGCGCCGGCGGGCGCCGCAAGAGCCGGACCCCGTTCCTCATCCTGTCGCACTCTGGAGCACGAGCTGCGGGCGCGCGTCGAGGAAATCAGCCGGACCGCCAATCAGCTCGAGCTCACCCGCGCCGGCGCGCGTGCCGAGATCGAGGCGGGCGTGCTGCGCAAGATCGGCACCGACGGCGTTGTCGTCATGGCGACCGTGGCCCCGTGTCGGCCGGCCGTCGTCGTGAGGGTGCCCGGAGCCACCTCCCCACCCGGTGTCTCCGCAGAGACGGCGACGCCCGCCGCCCCCGCCTGCACGGAAACCGAAGCCAACTCCGTTACGCTCTGCGCGACGATTCCCGCCAGCGCGAGCGTCACGGAAGTGCAACTCTTCAGCCGCGCCGCAGATGCCGAGACGCCCTGGAGCACGAGCCGGCTGCTGCCGGGACAGGAATCGGGGCAAGCCCGGTTCGCGGACAAGTACTCGGAGAGCCCCGAGGGTGCGGGCACGAAGCAGATCTGCCAGGCATTCGTGCATTGGTCTGCCGACCGTGCGCGTATCGCCCGCATCGTGGTGCGCTACTCTCTATAAGCGCGCCGCTCCAGACGCGCGTCAACTCCGGACCCGTGTCAACTTCGGTTCAGTTGCCAACGTGACAGCTGCCTACTAATGTAGGCATCGGCTCGGCACGGTAGAGGATCCATGCGGGACGAACGCGCCAAGTTCCAGGAGCAGGTCCGCAAGTGCGCGGTGGAACTCAGAGGATTGCTGCCCAAGCTGGCGGACCGCCATTCGCCGTTGGTGGTGCTGGCGGCCCTGACGGAACACGTGGGCGGTGCGCTGCTTCTGTGTCAGGAATCGGGCCGCTGCACCCCGGATGAGGCGCGCGCCATCATCCGCCGTGTCGAGGAGCTCACATTCGCGGATCCCGAGCCGCCAGCTGGCTAGGAGCCCGTAGATCGGCCTGCATCGAGGCGAGGCCATCTGACCTCACCGCAGCGCGCCGCGGCGCTCCCCAAGCAGCAGGCCGAACGCCCCCCGCGCGTCGAACCCGAGAGACTCGTAGAGGCGGCGCGCGGCGTGATTGTCCTCGCCGGTGAATAGGATGAGCCTTGCGAAGCGGTGATGCTCCGTGCAGTCCTCGATCAGCCGGCTCATGACTGCCCGCGCGAGGCGCTTCCTTCGATCCTTGGGTCCAGTGTAAACCCCGCCGACCTGCCCGAGAGACCCGTACGTCGCATTGAGCCCCGCGATGGCGGCGAGACGCGAATCTTCGAAGACACCCCACCACAGCCGTGCGCGGGCATCACTCGCGAACGCAGCCTTACGTTGCTCGTGCGTGGCCTGCGCCGGCAATTCGCGCTCGGCGAGATAGGCTGTGTTGAGTGGCTCCCATTGATCGAAGTCCTGCGCATCGAGTGCGCGGGCGAACGGCTCGCGACAGGCATCGCGGCCAACGCACGCCGCTGACAAACTGAGACCATAGAGCACATCCTTGGCGCTGTGCAGCGGCCGGAATCGCGGGTCGGCGCGCAGCAGGCGCCACAGCGCATGCGCCGTCGGCCATTCGCCGATCACTCCACAAACCGCGATGGGTTGGCCCTCGCAGGCTTTGAGTATCGGCCCGGCCAGCTCGGCGCGGCCTGCCGCCTGCACCAGCAGGTTGCCGCGGCGGGTGAGGCAGAAGACGGCCGCGACCCGTCCGGCCTCCTCGACCAGCAGGTAGTTGCCGGAATTCAGGTGATCGCCGAGGCGCGGCCCGAGGAGCGCCAGGTTGGACAGGAGGAACAGAGAGGTATCCATGTGGGCCTCCAGGAAGGCCCTGACACGCTCGAGATCGGCGTCTGTCACGTGGTGGATCAACTGTACCCCCCCAACACATTGTAGACGGTGCCAGGGACTACGTGATATTGGACGCACACCTCTGGTACGGGGAAGTTGATGCCTGGGTCCCGCGATGTGCCCTCCACCCGTTCATGGGCCCTGCTCGTGGTGGTGGCGCTCGCGCCAGTATGGCTGATAGGCAGCCTCGATCGGGGCCTGTGGACGCCCGATGAGCCCCGCGAGGCGGACATCGCCTGGCGCATGAGCCAACAGAGTGATCGCGCCCTGCCGCAGCTCGCCGGGACGCCGTTTCTCGAAAAGCCGCCGCTGTCGTATTGGATGTCGGCCGGCGCACTGCAGCTGTTCGGCGGGTCCGCCGGAGCCGCACGAGTGCCCAACATCCTCTACGCGGCGCTCACGGCGCTCTCAAGCGGCGCGCTCGCACTCGCCATGGAGAGTGGCGTTGCCGCTGCGCTCGTCGCGGCACTCGTCGCGGGTACTGCGATCACCGCTTTCCGGGTGGCGATCTGGCTGGCGCCGGATGCGTGTCTGCTCGCCGGCTGTTCGCTTTCACTGCTCGGAGCGTATCTGGGCTACACCGCCGCGGCGGGCCGGCGCAAGTTGCTGGGCTATGCCCTGATGCATGTGGGCGCCGCGATCGGCTTCATGGCCAAGAGCGCGCCCGGCTGGGTGGTGCCCGCATTGGCGCTCGCCTCGATCATCGTCTGGGAGCGTCGCTGGTCGGAGTTGCGCAGGTGGGAGCTCTACGCGGGACTGGTCTTGCAGGCGTTCATCATCGGCCCGTGGATTGTCGCGGTGACCCGTACGCCCCACGGGAATGACGCCCTGCTCGCTCTGTTCTGGCACAACATCGTCGGGCGTTTTGCGAAGATTGCCGCTCCCGCGGCTCTCGACTACAGCGCCGGACACCAGAATTCGCCGGGAAAGTACCTGTTGGAGCTCCCGATCTACCTGTTGCCCTGGACTGTGCTTGCCGCCGCGGCGCTGCGCCGGGCGTGGGATCGTGTACGCGCGACCGGCGCCGAGGGAACTCCGTGGCGGTTCGCGGTTGGCGCAACGTTGCCGTTCCTGGCGTTGCTGTCGGTCGCGGCAACGGCTCGCGATATCTATGCCGCTCCGGTTCTGCTGGGCTTGAGCGTGCTCGTCGGTCTGTGGGCGGGCGAAGCGCGGGGTGCGCCGAGCCGGATCGATCAGCTCGCGATGCGCTCGACACGCGTGCTGGTCGCAGTTCTCGCGTGTGTGTTCGCGGCAGTGCTGGTCACACTGGCGGCGGCGGGCTCGGGCGTTATGTATGTGGTGGCCGCCCTCGCCGTGCTTGCCGTTTCTCTCACCGCGCTCCGATTCGCCGCACAGTTGCAGCGGCGCGGCGATTTACATCGCAGCTTCCTCGCGACCTACATCGCCTACACCGCGGCGCTCTGTCTGACCGCTCTTGCAGCGTTTCCCGTGGTCGATCGCTGGCAGAATCTTGCTTCCCTGGCGCAGCGCATTCACGGCGATTCCGAGCACGACGCTCTCGCATTGCTGGCGCCCGATGAGACCACAATCGCCATGCTCGACCGTGGTTTGCGCACACGCTTCACGATTCTGACGACAGACTCCGCCACGGCTCAGCAAGTCGTTTCCAACTGGTTCAACACTCACGGTCTACGTGCGCGCGTCCTCGTTCTGCTACCCGGCCATGCGCCTGGCGAGCTCACGCGGCTGCTCGAACGCGTCCATCACACTCCAAGCCCCGGGGACGGCATTGCGGGCAGGCTCGCCACGCAAGGCACCGCCTCGATTGTGCGTCGTTACGAGCTGCCGCAGGGCCGCCGTTATGCGCTGCTTGGGCCACCGGCAAGGGGAACGAAAGTCACGCCTTTCGGGCCCCGTGTCAAAAGCGCCGCAGGCGACTTTTGACAATCTGACAAGGGGTACTCATGTCGCAATCCGAGACAAGACTCTCTCGTAACCTGCGCAACCGGCACATCCAGCTCATCGCCTTTGGCGGCACGATCGGGGTCGGGCTGTTTCTCGGCTCGGCCAAGGCGATCCACAATGCGGGACCGGCGCTGCTGGTGAGCTACGCCGTCGGCGGCGCAGCCATCTTTTTCATCATGCGCGCGCTCGGAGAGCTGCTGACGTACCGCCCCGTGGCCGGGTCTTTTGCCTCCTACGCCGACGAGTTCTGTGGACCCTTCGCGGGCTTCGTCACCGGCTGGTCCTACTGGTTCATGTGGGTCGTCACCGCCATGGCGGAGCTCACCGCCATCGGCATCTACGTGCGCTATTGGCTGCCCGAGATCCCGCAGTGGCTGCCGGCGCTCGTCGCACTGGTCCTGCTGTACGGCTCGAACCTGCTCGCCGTGCGCGTATTCGGCGAGCTGGAGTTCTGGTTCGCCCTCATCAAGGTGGTGACGATCGTCGCCCTGATTCTCGCGGGGCTGCTCGTCATCGTGTTCCACGTCGGGGAGCTTGGGGCGACGGCGAGCTTCGCGAATCTCTGGTCGCACGGCGGCTTTCTGCCGTTCGGCATCCTGGGCGTGTTGCTGACGCTGCAGATCGTCATGTTCGCCTACTCGGGCGTGGAGCTGATCGGAGTGACGGCGGGCGAGGCCGAGAACCCTGAAGTCGTGCTGCCGCGCGCTACCAACGGCATCATCGTCCGCATCCTGCTCTTCTACATCGGCGCACTCGTCGTCATCATGGGGGTCGTGCCCTGGGACCAGCTCAGCCCCAACACGAGCCCGTTCGTATTCGTGTTCGAGAAGATGCGGGTTCCCGGCGCCGCAACCATCATCAATCTGGTCGTGATCACGGCCGCTACCTCCTCGTGCAACAGCGGCCTGTTCAGCACCGGACGCATGCTTTACGCGCTCGCGTTGCGTGGGCAGGCACCCGGCGCGTTTGCCAGGTTGAGCCCGCGGCACGTGCCGGCCGCGGGAATTCATGTCTCCGCGGCTGCGATGCTGATCGCAGCCCTACTCAACTATGTGGTGCCCGAAGACGTGTTCACCTGGGTTACCAGCGTGGCTCTGGTGGGCACGCTGTGGACCTGGGGCATCATCATGGTGGCGCATCGCAACTATCGCCGCGCAGTGCGCGCGGGGCGTGTTGCAGCGGCTCCCTTCCGCATGCCCGGCGCGCCGTACGCGAACTGGCTCGTGGTCGCGTTTCTGCTCATCGTGGCGGCACTGCTGTCACTCGATCCGGGCACACGGGTGGCGCTGTACGTCGCACCGGTCTGGTTTGGGCTGCTGGCTGTCGGCTACGCGAGATTGAAGCCCCATGCTGCGCAGGCGGATGCCTGACGGCGACGCCGGCCTCGCCCACTGTTGGTATCACGCGCCGAGCAGATTCTCCGCGCCCGTGAGCTCCAGCCGCTCGCGCAGCACATCCAGGAGCGATTCGCGCGGATCTATCTCGAGCGTGCGCGGCCGGCCGTTGATCGTCAGTTGGATGCGGGCCAGCGAAACCTCCTGGTACACGCGGGCGCGCACGAGCGCTGGGACTTTTCTATTACGGACGCTTACACTGCCGATTTCGCCGTTGCGACGGCGACTCGACCACGATAGCGCGGGCTGAAAGCTCAAGGCGGATTCGGTTGCAGTGAGTCGCCATCGTTGAGCGTGCGGAAAGTCCTGTAAAATCATAGCGGTGCGCCCGTAGCTCAGTTGGATAGAGCATCAGGCTTCGAACCTGAGGGTCGGGGGTTCGAATCCCTCCGGGCGCGCATCGCAGCGGTAAGTATTGGATCTGGCCGGACCCGGCTGGGTGAGGCGCCGTCGAGCGAAGTCGAGCGCAATCAGCGGGCGAGCTCCGGGTGCATGGGTCTCCCACAGCGGGCCAGCACGTTACGAAGGTCACGCAGAGCCGGAAACACCTCGTTGTTCCAATCCGCACCCTGCGCGTCGTACGCCCTCTGCTCGTATTCCACGATCTCCTGATCCTCACGGAAAATGTTCTCGGTGAACCAGACCACGAAGGGCCACAGCGCATGAATAAGTCCCGGAACGGGCGGCTTCTTCACTGACAGATACCCGTAAGTCCGGTTGGTGCGCTGCTCGAGATCCAGCGGCGTATAGCACAGCCAGACATCCAGCACCGGGTCCTGGCTCTCTTTGATGTCGCGGCCGACCCAAACCTTCAAACTTTGGAACGGGTAATCGGTGCGGATGCGCATGCGGTCGGAGAAATCCCGCTTCGGCTCGCCTCGCTTGCGCACCAAGTCCACGATGACCCGTTCGCCGACCGACGATTTCCCTTCGGTGCGGCTGAAACTGTATTCCACCTGCGCCCATTGCTCGTCATGTTGCAGTCCGATGCAGTTGGCCTTGATCGAGCCCATCTGCTTGCGGTGCATGAACTGATGGTTCATATCGAACAGGTTCTCGTGCATGAACGTGTAGTGGCAAGCCACTTCACGGTTCAGCCGTCGGGTTTTGTAGTCCTTGCGCTGCGAAGAGCCGAGCGCGGTCGGCAGGCGGCTTTCCGCCACGGCCGGATCGCCCGGAAAGACGAAGATCAGGCCATCCACCTCGCGCACCGGATAGCTCTTCACCCCATTGGGCAGCCGATCCTTGCCGAGGTAGGGCACGTTCACGCACTTGCCGCTGCAGTCGTAGGTCCAACCGTGATAGTGGCACTTGAGCTGGTCACCGCACACCACACCGAGGTGCAGCGGCACCTGACGGTGGGCGCAGCGGTCCTCCAGTGCGAACACTCGCCCCCCGCTGCCGCGGCACAGTGCGACGGGCTCGCCAGCGAAGCGGCGGCCGAGCGCTCGGCCCACCCGCAGCTCGTCGGACCAGGCCACGGGGTACCAGTAGTCCGGGTGCGCGCCCACACGACGCAGATCGAACGCATTGGGCGAATTTGCCGTACGAACGGCAAGCGGTTTCGAGGCATCTTGCGACATCTGGCGCTCCAAAAGTCGGTCCGGGGCGCCAGAGTACCGCGTCCGCGAAGCACCTTCGACCAAGAGATCAACTTTTGGACACTACGGGGTCGGGAGTTCGAATCTCTCCGGGCGTGCCAGATCGCTCCGCGAAGCACAATATTGTGGAGCGCTCAGCCCACGCCCGCGTATGTGAACGGGTCTGGTGCACGCTGCGCGTCGTAGCATTTCGCGATCCGCCCGAGGAACTCGTCATGAGTGACACTGTGCTGCTCGTTGACTATGAGAATGTCGGCAAGATCGATCTGGGCGCCATACCTCCCGGGGTCCGAGTGCCTTTCTTCTTCGGCGCATCGCAGAAGTCTGTACCGACAGAGTTTCTGAAGGCCGCGCTGAAATTGGGCGAGCGATTCCTCCCGATCAACATCGAGGGGCAGGGAAAGAATGCTCTGGATTTTCATATCGCCTTCTACCTGGGCGAGTACCTCGCGCTGTCACCGGGGACGCGGTGTGTCATCCTTTCCAAGGACAAGGGTTTTGATCCGTTGATCGGGCACCTCGCCGGGCGAGGCTTCACTGTGCAGCGGGCCATCACTCTGGGCGACGCTTTTGCGGCTCCCACGCATGGCACGGCAGCGAAGGTCAGTCCCGACGGGTCGCCGCTGTGGGAACGCGCGCTGACATGGCTCGCCACCATGCAGAAGAACAAGCGCCCACGCAAACGAAAAGGCCTCGTTGCGCATCTTCACTCCCATTTCTCCAACAAGGTTTCCGAGGCCGAGCTGCAGAGAATTGTCGACCGAATGATCGCAGCCAAGACACTCAGCGAAGTGAACGGCGCAATCACCTATCACTTTTGAGAACCCGTCGCCGCGGCAGTGGGCTTGTTGAGCCGATCGAGATCCGTGTCGAGCGGCGGGCTCGACAATTTCGTGCGCGGTGAAGCGCCAAGATAGATCCAGTCGAGTAGAGCCTTTTCCGGCGTCGCGCGCGCGTACCGGGCGCTCGGGTCCATGCGATCATCGAGCGATCCAGCCGGGTAGGCCGACCGCTCGCTATGTCGGTTGCTACCGACGGTGCGGCTAAACACATTCGCCAACGCGGTGGCGTGTCTGCCATCATTCGGGAATCCATGATGGAAGGACGCAGGAGGGACTCTCATGTCTTTGCGTTACACACTGCCGACTCACATCGTCATGAATCCGGGCAAGTATGCGGCGGCGTTCGCCCGGCACCGGGTGAACCGCCGGCTGCGCGCGGCCGCGGCGCAGGCCGGAGGCTTCGATTTCCCGACCCAGCGCGTGGGCACAACGGCAGATCGCAACACCACGGTCTACTATGATCCCGCCCTCGGGTCACCCGGCGAGGGGCTTGCCCAACAGATCCTCGCCCGCATTGCGGACACCTACAACAACTGTCAGGCGTTCTTTGCGATTCCCGGGCAGCCGGTGAACGTCATTATCGCCGCGGTGAACGGCGCGACCGACGGCTCCGGCGGCGCCTATCACTACGGCTGCAACTTCAATCCGGGCGGAGATCTGTATTGTGATGCGGCGCTGGGCAACCCGGACCTCACCAACGGTCTGGTCGTCGCGGAGCTCACGGAATCGTTCATGGGCGCGCAGAACGCGGGCTGGAACTGCGGTGGCTCCAGCGGCGAGGCACTCTCCAGAGTGCTGGCCGAGATCCTCTCCGGCGGCGCACACGGCGCGTTGGCAGCCTACGCTACCGGCCCGACGTGGGACCAGGACGGTCGCCCGAACTGGATCGATGCGGCCGAGGATACCGATCAGAACCCGGACAGCACTGGCTGTGGAGTGGTGTACCTCTACTGGATGATGTCGCGGGGTTTCACGGCTGCCCAGATCACGCAGGCAGGGTGTCCCGACGGCACGCTGGCGTCGAACTACACCGCGCTCGGCGCGGGAGCGAACGCCTGGGCGGATTTCAGCGCGGCAGTGAACGCGCTGCCGGGCGGGGTCACTTCCGACAATTCCTGGGGGTAAAGAGGACCCGCATGAAGCGCTGCTGGTGGGCGGGCGATGGGGAGTCGGACTACGTCCGCTACCACGACGAAGAGTGGGGCCGGCCGGTGCATGACGACCGGCTGCTCTTCGAAATGCTGACGCTCGAAGGCGCGCAGGCCGGACTGTCGTGGTCGACGATTCTGCGCAAGCGCGCCAACTACCAACGGGCGTTCGCCCGATTTGATCCGCGGAAAGTAGCGCGCTTCGATGCGCGACGCAGGGCCGCACTGGTGCGCGATCCCGGCATCGTGCGCAACAAGTTGAAGATCGAGTCCACCGTGAGCAACGCGCGGGCGTTCCTCGAGATCCAGCGGGAGCTAGGCTCGTTCGACCGTTATCTGTGGTCGTTCGTGAACGGCCGTCCTATCGTCAACCGCCCGCGCACGCCCAAGGAGGTCCCCAGCCACACGGCCCTGAGCGATCAGATCTCCAAAGACCTCAAGAAGCGCGGCTTCAGGTTCGTGGGCACCACGATCATCTACGCGTATCTGCAGGCCGTCGGCGTCGTGAACGATCACACGCGGGACTGCTTCCTCGCGCCCAAGCGCGCGCCCGTACGCTGAGCGCGCCCATACGGTCGAGGGCAAGCAAGTCAATTTCCTGGGTAATCCTGGCCTGCGCGGCCACCTCGCCACTGAAACCACCCCAGCAAATCGAGCTCGACCCGAGGAGTGAGCGTCGCCCGAGGACTCTAAGATGCTCGATTTCCTGGGCACCCCGGCTAAGATAGCCATCCGACACCCACACAGGATCACGGTATGAAAGTGCTCTACGCCATCGCGGCGGCCGCAGTGACGGCGGGACCGGTCTACGCCGACTGCACCTACCCGGCGCCGCCGGAGAAGCTCCCCGACGGCAATACGGCGACGAGAGACGAAATGATCGCCGGACAGAAGGCCGTCAAGGACTATAACAACGCGGTGACCGCCTACCTGGACTGCATCAAGCTCGAGCACGACAGCGCCGTGAGCAAGGCCGGCGACAAGCCGAGCCCGGACCAGAAAAAGGCCCTCACCGACATGGAGCGCGTCGAGGTGCAGAAGCACAACGCCGCTGTCGATCAGCTCCAGAGCGTCGCCGACCGATTCAACGAACAGGTGCGGGTGTTCATGGCCAAGCACAAGGACGACCCGAAGGGTTGATGGGACGGTGCTCAAGCCCGTCGAGGCTGACGAGCTGATCGCACAGCGCCTGCAGTGCCTGCCGATCGAGTCTCTGCCCCTCGCGCAGTGCGCGGGTGCGGTGCTGCGCGAGAACATCTACGCCGAGCGCGACCAGCCGCCCTTCGATCGCGTGGCGATGGACGGCATTGCGTTACACAGCGCCGCTGCCGGCGCAGGGGCCCGCCGCCTGCACATTCAGGCGACGCAGGCGGCGGGCGACCCGCCGCTCGTCCTCGCCACACCCACGTCCTGCATCGAAGTGATGACGGGCGCAGTGCTGCCGGCCGGTTGCGACTGCGTCGTCCCGGTGGAGCAGATCACTGTCCGCGGTGGAGAAGCCGAGCTCGCCGCAGGGGCGCAGACCGAGCCCGGGCAAAACGTCCACCGGCGCGGCACGGACACGCGCCAGGGAACGCTGCTGATTTCCGCCGGCGTACTCTTACGTGCACCCGAGATAGCCATCGCGGCTTCAGCCGGCATGGCGCGCATCCGCGTCAGCAGCCAACCCATGCTCGCGGTGATCTCGACGGGCAACGAGCTGATCGAGCCCGGAGAGCCGATCCTGCCGCACCAGGTGCGGCGCTCAAATGCCTACGGCATCGTCGCTGCCCTGCGCCAGCACGGCTTTCAGCGCGTCGCGGATGATCACATCCAGGATGACGCCGTCGAGCTCAAGCACCGCCTCAAGTTCCACCTCGAGACGCACGACGTGCTGGTGCTGAGCGGTGGCGTGTCCATGGGCAAGTTTGATCTGGTCCCCAAGGTGCTCGAGGAGCTGGGCGTCCACACGATTTTCCACAAGGTGGCCCAGAGGCCCGGCAAACCCCTGTGGTTCGGGGTCGCGAGCTCGGGGGCGGCGGTATTCGGCCTGCCCGGCAACCCCGTGTCGACCTTCGTCTGCCTGGCGCGCTACGTGCTGCCAGCCCTGTTCGCCAGCCTCGGGCGCAGTCCAGTCGCCCCGGAAAAGATGGCGCTCGGCGCCCCTGTCACGGTCACCCCCGCGCTCACCTACTTTCTCCCGGTGCGAGTCGAGCTGGACGACTGGGGGCGCACCTGGGCTATGCCGCGCCCCACGAATGGCTCGGGGGACTTCACGGCCCTGGAGGGCACCGACGGCTTCGTCGAGCTCCCGCCCGGCCCGAATACCTACCCCAAGGGATTTGTGAGCCGGCTCCACCGGTGGTAGACCCCCGCCGGTCGTCTTCTCCCCCTCCTGGCCGGTAGCAATCGGCCACTCCGGGTGGTCATACTCTGCCTATGCCTGCAACCGAAGTCGTCGTCCCCCTGAACGCGATGGCTACCCCCCGGGATACGCTCGCCCGTCCCATACGGGACCTGCGCATCTCGGTGATGGACCGCTGCAACTTTCGGTGCCCATACTGCATGCCGCGGGAGACGTATCACGAGAAGTACCGCTTCCTGGGCTCCCACGAGCGGCTGTCCTTCGATGAAATCGTTCGCGTGGCGCGCCTGTTCGTACAGCTGGGCGTGCGCAAGCTGCGGCTGACCGGTGGCGAACCCCTGCTGCGGGCCAACCTGGCCGACCTGATCGGGGACCTGACGACCATCCCTGGCGTCGACGACGTAGCGCTCACGACGAACGGGGTGCTCCTCGCCAAGTGCGCGGCCGAGCTCAAGGCGGCGGGACTGAAACGCATCACCGTGAGCCTCGACAGCCTGGACCGGGAGATCTTCGCGCGCCTCAGCGGCGGATTTGGCGGTCTCGAGGACGTCCTGGATGGAATCGAGCATGCGCGCCGCGCCGGCCTCGATCCGATCAAGATCAACGCCGTCGTCCAGCGTGGTGTGAACGACCACACGGTGCTCGAGCTCGTGAAACAGTTCCGCGGCACGGGAGTGATCGTCCGCTTCATCGAGTACATGGATGTCGGCAATCGCAACGACTGGCGTCAGGAGCTGGTCGTGCCGTCAAGGGAGCTGGTGGCGCGGATCTCGCAGCACTGGCCCCTGCAGCCGCTCGAGCGCGAGTACCGCGGCGAAGTGGCGGAGCGTTATGCATTCGCCGATGGCCAGGGCGAGGTCGGCTTCATCTCGTCGGTGACGCAGCCGTTCTGCAGCGATTGCTCACGGGCACGGTTGTCCTCCGATGGCGTCATCTATACGTGCCTGTTCGCCACGCATGGCACGAGCCTGCGCGATGGCCTGCGCGGCGGCGCGAGCGATGATCAGCTCCTCGACATCATCCGCAACGTCTGGTTGAACCGGACCGACCGCTACAGCGAGCTGCGTGCGAGCTTGCGTAGAGCCGCGCCCGAACAGCGTAAGGTCGAGATGTTCTACATCGGCGGTTGACGGACCGGTGCTGGATGTCGCGCTCCGGACTCTCGCATCTCGACAGCCGCAATCGACCGGCGATGGTCGATGTAGGCGCAAAGGAAGTGACGCATCGGGTCGCCGAAGCCGAAGCGCGCATCCGGCTGCCGCGCGCCGTGGCGCTCGCACTTCGCAAGAGCGGCCATCGCACGAAGAAGGGACCGGTATTCGACACGGCCATCGTCTCCGGCGTGATGGCGGCGAAACGCACTCACGAGTTGATCCCCTTCTGCCACCCTCTCGGGCTCGAGAACTGCAGCATCGAGATCGAAGACCTGAGCGGGCAAAAGTCACGCCTTTTGCCCGCGGGCCGAAAACGCCGCGGGCGACTTTCGACAGCAGACGAACGCGGCGGCGACATCGTGGTTCGCTGCCGGGTATCCGTCCATCACCGCACGGGTGTCGAGATGGAAGCACTGACGGGAGCCACGGTGGCGGCGCTCACGATATATGACATGTGCAAGGCGCTGTCGCACGATATCGAGATCACGGGCATCCGGCTGCTGCAGAAGTCGGGCGGCAGAAGGGACTTCAAGCGATGACGGTACACACCACCACCCCGTCCGTGTACGGGCTCGTGCTGGCCGGTGGGCGCAGCACCCGCATGCAGCGGGATAAGGCCGGCCTCAGCTATCACGGCCGCACTCAGCTTGAACGGGCGATGTCGCTGCTCGCGCCGCGGGTCGAGCGGGCGTTCGTGTCCGTGCGGCCCGATCAGAGCGCGGATCCCTTCCGGGCGCGCTATGCGCAGATCGTCGACACGCATCAGGACCTTGGCCCCATCGCCGGCGTCCTGGCTGCCCAGGCCCGCCATCCGCTCGTCGCGTGGCTGGTGCTGGCGTGCGATCTGCCGTTTCTGGACGCGGCTACGCTCGATCACCTGCTGCGGGCGCGCGTCCCGGAGCGTCAGGCGACGGCCTATCGCTCGAGCCACGACGGCCTGCCCGAGCCGCTGTGCGCCATCTACGAGCCGTCGAGCCGTGAGGCGCTCGCCTCGTATGTCGCCGGCGGCAGGCAGTGCCCGCGCAAGTTCCTGCTCAAAGCCGACATCCGGCTGATCGACGAGCCGAACCCGCGCGCACTCGACAACGTCAATACACCCGAGGAATATGCTTCAGCCATGGCCGCCTTGAGCCCTGACACAACTGCGGCGCGTAAGCACATCAAAGTGCAGTACTACGCGCTGCTGCGCGAGCAGGCCGGAAAAAGCGCCGAGGCGCTCATTACGGTCGCGCGCACGCCGCGTGAATTATTCGAGGAGCTCAAGGCACGCTACCCGTTCTCGCTGGCGCCGGAAATGCTGCGTGTCGCCGTCAACGCCGAATTCGGCGAATGGTCGCAACCGCTTGCCGACGGGGATTCGGTGGTGTTCATTCCGCCGGTGGCCGGTGGGTGAGTCGCGCAGCGACGAACGCCCGGCCATGGATGGCCGGGCCGGGATGAGGCTCCAGGGATGGCTGCTTGCGAGGAGCGATGCAGATATTCCGTTTCAGTCGAGCACCGATAGAGGCGGCGGCGCTGCGCGTTGAGCTGGCCGATCCGGCCTGCGGCGGGTACGCGGCCTTCGAAGGCTGGGTGCGCGATCACAACGAAGGCGAGCGCGTCCGGCATCTGGAGTACGAGGCTTTCGAGCCCCTCGCCATCAAGGAAGGCGAGCGCATCATTGCGCACGCGATCGCGCGCTTCGGCATCGAGCATGCCGCGTGTGTGCATCGCATCGGAGACCTGGCGATCGGCGAGATGGCGGTGTGGGTGGGCGTGAGCGCCCGACACCGTCATGAGGCGTTCCTCGCCTGCCGGTACATCATCGATGAGGTCAAGCACCGTGTGCCGATCTGGAAGAAGGAGCACTACGAGAACGGCGACTCCGGCTGGGTCAACTGCGAGCGCTGTGCGACGCCCGCAACTCAACACGAGGACCACGATCACACACACTCTCACGGGCACGCTCCCGTCCCCGACTACTCCCGGCAGATGGCGCTCAAGGAAGTCGGCGCCGCCGGACAGGCGAAGCTGCGCGCCAGCCGCGTGCTGGTGGTCGGTTGCGGGGGGCTGGGCGTGCCGGTCATCAGCTACCTGGCTGGCGCCGGCATCGGCAGACTGAGCCTCGTCGATGCCGATCGGCTCGAGCCTTCCAACCTGCACCGCCAGACGATGTATGCGCTCGCCGAGGTCGGCAAGCCCAAAGCGGAGCTGGCTGCAGCGCGCGTGCGGGCGCTCAACCCCGACGTCGACGTGCGCACTCACACGCTACGCCTCGACTCACGCACCGCCCCGGAGCTCGTCGAGCAACATGACCTCATCGTCGACTGCACGGACAACTTTGCGACCAAGTTCCTGCTGAACGACGTGTGCGTCGAGGTCGGTAAGCCGGTCATCTTCTCGAGCGTGTACCAGTACGAAGGCCAGCTGCAGGTGGTGCGGCCGGACCGCGGCGGCGCGTGTCTGCGCTGCGTATGGCCGGACGCCACACGCGACGGCATCGTCGGCAACTGCGCCGAGGCGGGTGTGCTCGGTCCTGTGCCGGGCACCTTCGGAAGTCTTCAGGCGTTCGAGGCCCTGAAGCTGCTGCTGGATCTGCCCGGCCAGCTCGGCGAGGAGCTCCTCGTGCTGGACCTGCTGACGATGTCGATCACGCGCGTGCGGACGAGGCGCTCAAGCGCTTGTCCCGAGCACGCGCGCCGCCGCGTTGCGCTCTCCGAGCAGCAGCCGCCCGAGGGGTAGCAGCTCGAGGTCAGCTTCGAGTCACTCGAGCAGGCGCTCGAGGACGGGTTCGAGATCGTGGACGTTCGCGAGCCGCGCGAGGTAGCGGAAGTGCCGGCGCCGGCCGAGCGTGTGCGCCACATTCCGCTGGCTGACCTGCTGCACGGGATGCCGGCGTTCGCGCCGTCCGGCAAGAGTCTGCTGGTATGCGCCAGTGGGCGGCGAAGTCTCGCGGCCGCGCAGGAGTTGCGCTCACGGGGGTTGCCCTCGGTCTATTCCCTCCGGGGGGGCATCGCGGCTCTGAACCAGAAGCGCCGCATACTCACCTGAGCGGGACAGGCAACCGGGTCAGGGCCGTACCTGCCCCGCGCCGCGCACGATGTACTTGTAGCTCGTCAACTGCTCGACCCCTACGGGCCCGCGAGCGTGCAAGCGGTCGGTGGAGATGCCGATCTCCGCACCCATGCCGAACTCCCCGCCGTCCGCGAACTGAGTGGATGCGTTGTGCAGCACGATCGCGCTGTCGACCTGCTGCAGGAAGCGATCGGCGGTCGCCTGGTTCTCCGTGACAATCGATTCGGTGTGCGCCGAGCCATACTTGGCAATGTGCGCGATCGCCGCATCGACATCATCGACGACCCGTGCGGCGATGATGGCGTCCAGATACTCGGTGTACCAGTCGTCCTCGCTCGCGGCCCGTACGCGCGGGTCGACTCTCTGAACAGTGGCGTCGCCGCGCACTTCGCAGCCGGCATCCAGCAGATCAAGCACGACCGGCGCGAGGTGCGTAGCGACGCAGGCGCGGTCCACGAGCAGCGTCTCGGCGGCGCCGCAAATCCCCGTACGGCGCATCTTGGCGTTCAAAGCGATCGTGCGCGCCATGCGCACGTCGGCATCGCGATCGATATAAACGTGACAGTTGCCCTCCAAGTGACCAATCACCGGCACGCGCGCCTCCTGCTGCACGCGTGCCACCAGGTCTTTGCCGCCGCGCGGCACGATCACGTCGAGATATTCCGTCATGCCGGCAAGCATGTAGCCGACGGCGGCGCGATCGATTGTCGGCACGAGTTGAATGCACTCGGGAGGGAGTCCCGCGGCCTGCAAACCTTCAACCAGGCAGGCGTGCAGGGCAGCGTTGGAGTGCCGGCTCTCCGACCCGCCGCGCAGAATGACGGCGTTGCCCGACTTCAGGCACAGCGCGCCCGCGTCGGCCGTCACGTTGGGACGGCTCTCATAGATGATGCCGATAACCCCCAGCGGTATGCGCACGCGCTGGATTCTCAAGCCGTTCGGCCGCTCCCACTCGGCCACCGTGGTCCCGATCGGATCGGCGAGCGCGACCACGTCCGCAACGCTCAGGGCGATCGACTCGAGGCGCCTGTCATCGAGTCGCAACCGATCGAGCAGCGCGCCGCTCATCTTCGCGGTGCGCGCGGCCGCCATGTCGCTTGCGTTTGCCGCCAGGATCTGCTCACGGTGCGCGCGGATGGCCTGGGCCGCCGCCGCCAACGCGACGTTCTTTTTCTCGGTGCCGGCGAGCGCCAACACGGAAGCCGCGCTCACGGCGGCCTTGCCGAGTCTCTCCATCAACTCGCCGATGTTCGCGCCATCCATATGGGCATGCATACGGTTATTGCGCCGCCTGCGCCGATTCCGCCACCGCTGCCGTCTCGTGCCGCATGAGCACCAGATCGTCGCGATGGATCATCTCGTCGCGCCCTCTGAAGCCGAGGATGCCTTCGATCTCCGAGGACTTGCGCCCCATGATCCTGGCGGCATCGCCGTCCGAATAGGCGATGATGCCGCGCGCGACTTCGGCGCCCTCCGCGGTCAGCACACTTACGGTGTCGCCGCGATCGAATCGGCCACGAGCCCGAACCACACCGGCGGGCAACAGGCTCTTGCCTTCGAGCAGCGCGCGCAGCGCTCCGGCATCGATAGTGATGGCGCCGGCGGGACGCAGAGTGCCCGCGATCCACTGCTTGCGGGCCGTCACCGGCGTGGCGCTCGGGACGAACCACGTGCAGCGCGCGCCGTCCTCGATGCGCCTCACCGGATGTTTGTGATGACCGGCGGCGATGCACAGGTGACAGCCCGCCGCTACCGCAATCTTCGCCGCCAGGATCTTCGTCGTCATGCCGCCGGCGCCGACGTCCGAGGCGGAGCTTCCCGCCATCGATTCGATCTCCGGGGTGATCTGCCGCACCTGCTGGATGAACTGCGCACTCGGATCCTTGTTCGGATCCGCGGTGAACAGTCCTTCGACGTCGGACAGCAGCACCAGACAGTCCGCGCCCGCCATCTGCGCAACCCTGGCGGCCAGGCGATCGTTGTCGCCGTAGCGGATTTCGGCGGTCGCTACGGTGTCGTTCTCGTTGATCACCGGAAGCGCCCCGAGCGCGAGCAGGGATTCGAGGGTGGCGCGCGCGTTGAGATAACGCCGCCGGCGCTCGGTGTCCTCGAGAGTGAGCAGCACCTGCGCCACCGTCACGTCGCGGCTCTCGAGCAGCTCCTTGTAAGCGTGCGCGAGGCGTATCTGACCCACGGCGGCGGCGGCCTGGCTGTCCTCGAGCCGCAGCCCTCCCTTCGGCAGCCGCAGCTGGCGGCGCCCCAGTGCGATGGCGCCGGAGGAAACCAGGATCAGCTGCTGGCCGCGCTTGCGCAGCCGCAACAGGTCTTCGATGAGGGTCTCGAGCCAGGCGCGATTGATCCGCCCGCTCTCCGGATCCACCAGCAGCGCCGAGCCCACCTTGACGACGATGCGCCGTGCCTGCACGAGGGGCGATGCGGAATCCGAACGTCGGGCGCTCATAGTGGGAAAACTATACGCAATCGAGCTTGGCGGGGCGACTGCCGCAGACCGAGGCGCGCGTCAGCAACTTTGGCTGGCGCTGGACACTGCGTACCGCAAGCGGCTGCTCGTTGCCCAACCCGACCGCAGCCCCTAAACTTACCGTCGCCAGCGATCGCGGCCCGAAGAGGGAAGGTAACCGGTGAGCAGAGATTACGAGCCAGTTCCCGGCCGGTGGTACGAGAATCTGGAAGAAGAAGAATCGTTCCGCGTGCTGTCGGTCGATGAAGACTCGGAGCTCGTCGAGATCGAGTATCTCGATGGGGACATCGAGGAGATCGACCTGGAGGCATGGCACGAGATGGACCTGGAGCTCACCCAGGAGCCCGAGGGTTGGTCCGAGCCCGACGAAGACGAGGATGAAGCCGAGGAAGAGGACGAGGACTGGGACGAGGACGAAGACGAGGAAGACGACGACGAGTGGGACGACGACGAGGACGACATCGACGAAGAACGGAATCAGTATTAATCCCGCAAGTCCCGCCCGCAGCAGCTACACGACATGACCGCGGGCGTCGATAGCTGGTACCACGAAAAAGAGTCCGCCTGGCTGTACCGCGAGCTGGCCGCCGCCGAGCCCGATCCCCACAAGAGTCGATTGTTCCGGCAACTCGCCACGGCCGCTGAAGAGCAGGCGGTCAAATGGGAAGTCTCCGCACGCCAGGGCGCTGCCGGAAGTTCGACCCAGGACGGGCCCCAGCGCGTCTTCACCCCTTCCCTGCGCGCCCGTGTGGTCGCGCGCCTGCTACACCGTCTCGGCCCGCGCGCTTTGCGCTCGGTGCTCGCTGCAATGAAGCTGCGCGGGCTCTCGATTTACAGCGCACCTGTCACCGTGGCGAGCCACCCGATGCCGACCTCGCTATCCGAGGTCGGCGCGCGCCATCGCGGAGGGCTCGGGGGCAACCTGCGCGCCGCCGTCTTCGGCGTGAATGACGGCCTCATATCGAATGCGAGCCTGGTACTCGGCGTCGCTGGGGCGGGGGCCGGGAGCCAGTACGTCCTCATGACGGGGGCGGCTGGCCTGCTCGCCGGCGCGCTGTCGATGGCTGCGGGCGAATATGTCTCGGTGCGCTCGCAGCGCGAGATGTACGAGTATCAGATCGCTCTCGAGCGCGAGGAAGTCGCAGAGTACCCTGAGGAAGAGGCGCAAGAGCTCGCACTGATCTACGAAGCGCGGGGCGTCGACCCGCAGCAGGCCCGCGAAGTCAGCCAGGCCCTGCTCGCCCGCCCTGAACAGGCCCTCGATGTCCTGGCGCGCGAGGAGCTCGGACTGAACCCCGATGATCTGGGCTCACCGTGGAGCGCGGCGATCTTCTCCTTTCTATCCTTCGCCGCCGGGGCCGCGATCCCGCTGATCCCGTTCCTCGCACGACTCACCGGGACGCGGGCAGTCGTCAGCACCGCCGCAGTGACGGCCGCGGCACTGTTCGCCGTCGGCCTGGCGCTGAGCCTGTTCACGGGGCGCGATGCCTTGCGAGGCGCTCTGCGCATGGTGCTGATCGGGGGCGGAG
>WNFO01001077.1_pt1 | contig 21704 bp, 17 predicted proteins | sample 5400251 | NCBI WGS metagenome assembly WNFO01 (sample SAMN13153354, study PRJNA577476) | soil metagenome | isolation source: 100 cm saprolite under Madrone tree | place: USA:California | collected 2016-06-14
AGCAGAAATGAGCCGGGTAGCGGTTGGACTGGACTGCGAGCGGAGGTGCCCACACCCCCCTGCTTTTCGTAAGAGCGGATTCTAAAGGACTTAGTGGCGAGTAGTTAGTGGAGAGTGGCGAGATTTGGAAAAGAGAAGGGACCGAGAGATTGTTGGCTGGAAGGGATACACCCCCCGTGTTTTCGTAAGAGTGGCAAGCAAAGGACTTAGAGGAGGGGGTGTCTGTAAGAGTGGCAGGCAAAGGACTTAGCGGGAGAAAACCGAAATTGGAAAATCGAAACTCGAAACTGGGCAGATGGGAGCGGGCAGGGAAGGGTGAAGGACGGCGAGTCGGATCGATGTTTGTGGCGGCGATCACGATGGATTCTACCGCTAGCATATACAGGTTGTTAAGTAGTTTATGAGATATGACTGAGGGGAAAGCACTTACCGGAGGAGTGAAATCTGCCATGGTCCCAGTTATCCGTGGATGCACCAAAGTCCCACGAGACGGGTGTTATCATCGCTGCTATGCCTTTCAACCTCAGCGAAAAGGTACGCGTGATTATGCATCTGCCCGGCGGTTACACGAAAGTACTGGTGGAATGGACGCTCGGCGTTGGGATGGCGGATGGGGGGCATCTATTGGGATATTCCAACGGAAGTTATTCCTCCGCACCTTCGCTCAATGGGCTCTCGGTTTCTCTTACTCGCCACGGGGTTGGAGGGCAAGCGAGAGGCTGAGAGAATGAGCGCTGAGGAGATTCGGGCTGCCATCCACCAATACTCCGTTCGAGAAATTCAGGACGAATAGTCCCTCGCGTAAGACAGGTGACGTTGATAGCGCCTGATTAACGCTTACCGGACATCTCTAACAATGTCGGCCCTGTCAAACTCTTTTTGGGCACACTCCTCTTTTCACTTAAAAGAGTTTTTCTTTCGTTTGCTTTCGCGTTCTTTCTTCTCTGCATCAACGACCAAGGCTCGCTCGTAATCTTGCGGTCGGATTCAGTCCGACCCATACATCTCTCCGATCAAAACTTCGACCATGATTACTTCTTCAAACTCCCATTGCAGGGAGCGGGATGCCCAATCAAGTGCACAGTGCTCTACTTCACACCATGTCCGGTAGCGAGCTGTCCCGCGTACGAACCGAACTCTAACGACTGTGAATACTCACATCCATTCCGCCACATCCAGTACAACCGAATTGCCAGCCTGCGCCCCATCGCTACTTTGGCAATGCTCTTGTGCCGACGCATCGCCAGGTGAATGTACCGACGTCTCCAGTCAGGATGGATGCGCGCCGCTGCTTGGCCCGCCTCTACCAGCAAGAAGCGCAACAAGGAACTGCCTTGCTTGCTGATGTGCCCCAATCGCTGTTTGCCGGCACTGGAATCCTCACTCGGAATCATCCCCACGTACGTGCCGATCTGCTTGCCGCGTTGAAACCGCGTCGGAGTTCCGATGATCAACACATAGGCAAGTGCCGTAAGCGGACCCACGCCAGGATGCGTCATCAGCCGTAGAGCCTCGGGTCGCTTCCTGGCTTCCCGCTCGACAGCTGCGGTTAATTCCTCAATCGTCGGATTCATGCGGTCCAGCAGCTCTAACAACTCTTGCCGACGTCGACTGGCCCAGGGAGCCAACGAGAGTTTCTCTAGCAGTGCTCGTCCTTGTTCGCTGAACAGTTTTTTCTTCCAGCGATAGCCCTCGTTCATCGCCAGCGCCTGCAACTGATTTATGATCCGCGTGCGCATCTGCACCAACCGATGACGATGCCATAGCAGTTGTCGCAGATCTCGATTCTCCGGACTCGGTACCCAGATCCGCGGAAAGTTATCTTCCCGCATCAGCCTAAGTAGAAGCAGAGCATCATTGCGGTCGGTCTTTCGCTTCTTGACTCGCTTCGCCTTGATCTCCGCGGGATCGCCCATCCAAATCTCGATACCTAGTTCTGCCAGCAGTCGCTCGAACCAGCGTGAATATCCGGTAGCCTCCATTCCTACACGCACACGGATCCCACTCTGCTGCAGGTCCCGATAAAATCGCTCTGCTTCTCCATCGCTGTGGTTCAACTGCCGTTCACCACACTCACCGGTCTCTTCCTCAAAAAATGCAATTTGCTGAAAGCTCGGGTGGTAATCTACGCCTATCAACATGTTCGGCTCCTTTCTCCCGAGCCTATGGTCGTTAAGCAACCACAGTCTACTCGGGTCGAGGAGCCGACATTGTTATGCAATCAAGTGCCCCTGGCTCCCCAAAGTCACGTTGTGGGAAAGTTCCAGCAGGATAGGCGAGCTCTTGTATGTGGAATGTTTGCTAGAATCGCAGTGAAATGGCGGCGGGTGAACAGTTGCGATTCGGAGTGGAGAATGGAGGCGAGGTATCAGCGTTGCTCTCCCGGCCGGCGAAGGCGCGGCGGCTCTTGGTGCTTGCGCACGGAGCTGGGGCGGGGATGAGTCACCCATTTATGGAGAAGCTCGCGGGCGAATTGGCTAGCGTGGGCGTGGCGACGTTACGATACCAGTTTCCGTACATGGAAGAACGGCGAAGGGTTCCTGACGCGCCCGCGGTGCTGACGGCGACGGTCGTGGCTGCGGTGCGAGCGGCTGCGGATGCTGCTCCTGGCTTGCCGTTGTTGGCCGGAGGCAAGTCAATGGGAGGACGAATGACTTCGCAGGCAGCGGCACAGCATCCGCTGGATGGCGTGCGAGGATTAGTGTTCTTTGGATTTCCGCTACACCCGCCCAACCGGGCGGGAACGAAACGAGCGGACCACTTTGCGAAGGTCACAGTGCCGATGCTGTTCCTGCAGGGAACGCGGGATACGCTTGCCGATCTCAAGTTGTTGCGCCCAGTCTGCGCGAAGCTAGGGTCGCGCGTGACGCTGCACGTCATTAAAACGGCAGATCATTCGTTTCATGTGCTGAAGAGCTCGGGAAGGAGCGACGCGGAGGTGTTGCGGGAATTGGCGGAAACGGCAGTGTCCTGGGCGGAAGAAATTGAAGAGATACAATCAAAACTTGCCCAAAATCCTGAGGCGAAAAAAAACACCTGTATGAAGACCGGCCACTACAAAGAGCGAGGAGGCAAGGCAGCGCGGGTGCGCCAGAAGAGGTAGGCGGGGAGGCCGAGGAGGAAGAGAACGATGGCGACGGCGAGATATTTGAATTGGGCGGGGTCGAGGAAGGCGAGGACGACCGCGTTGCCAACGATGGCGACGGAGGCCAGAACGAAGAGCAGAGGGGTCCAGGGGTAGCCGGGGACGCGATAGGGAAGCGACTTGCCTTGTGCGGCGCGGCGGAGCGGGAAAATGGCCGCGGCGCCGAGGCCATAGAAAATCCAGCCAACGAAGATGACGCCGCCGATAAGCTCGGCGAATTTGCCGGCGGAAGCCAGGACGGCGGACCAAACGCCGAGGATGACAATCGCGGGGGCAGGTGTGTGGAAGCGAGGGTGGACTTCGGCGAGCGATTTGAAAAAAAGGTTGTCTTTCGCCATGGCGTAGAAGACGCGAGGGGCGGTGAGAATGACGCTATTGGCGGCGCTGAAAGTGGAGATGAGGATGGTGACGGCCACGAATTTGGCGGCCCACGGGCCTACGACGGCGGCGACGGAGGTGGCGGCGATGGTGTCGCTGGCGGCAGTGCCCGCGGGACCAAGAGCGACGAGATAGGCGACGACGGCGAGCAGATAGAGTCCTGTGAGAACGAGGGCGCCCAGGAGAAAAGCGCGCGGGAAGGCTCTTTGAGGATCAACAACTTCGCCTGCGCTGTAAGTGCCGAACTGCCAGCCTTCGTAGGCCCACAGGACGGCGATCATGGCGAGGCCGAAATTCGAGAACAGACCAAAGCCGTGCTGAGAAGAGCCCAAGGCGGCGGGTAAATCCGCAGCATGGTGACCGAGAGAGAGAAGAACGGCGCTGAGGATGATGATGATGCCGACTTTGATGAGCGTGGTCCAATTTTGCAGGTCGGAACTGCGGCGGGTGCCCCAGACGTTGACGGCGGTGACAATGCCGATCATCAGGACGGAAATGATGGTTTCTCCTGCGGGAGAGAGCGGGATGACTTTTGCGAGGTATTCGCTGAAGACGCGCGCGAGGGCAGCGACAGAGCCGCTGGCGATGACCAGAAAGAGGCACCAGCCATAGAGAAAAGCGGACATGCGGCCGAAGGCGTCGCGGATATAGCAGTAAAGGCCGCCGGCTTCGGGGTTGGCGGCGGCAAGCTCCGCATAAGTGAGCGCGCCGAGAAGAGAGAGTACGCCGCCCGCAAGCCAGACGAAAAGCGAAAGACCGACGGAGCCGTCGAGCTGGCGAAGAATGAGACCGGGAGTGCGGAAAATGCCGGAGCCAATGACAGAGCCGACAAAGAGAAGGAAGAGATCGCGGAGACGGAGGGTGCGAAGCAGTTGGGACATCTGCGAAGGCATGATAGCGGGAGATGGGGCAGGGTCAATGAGAAGTTTGAGCCGACGTGTTCACGTCGACTGAGGCTGGGTGGCAGACAAGCCATGATTCCTCCACTCCGGGCCGATGAAAAAACATCGGCCCTCAGGTCGGAATGACACTTGCCGCACGCTTGGGAACACTCGAGTGAGAAATCCGGACTAATTGGCGCCCAAGGTCTGGACAGGATCGGGCATGAAGCAGAGGAGGAAAACGATCAGAGCGAGCAGGGCCCCAAGCTTTCTGCGGGAATCGAGAGGCGAGGAATCATGGAGAGGAGCGGTGCGGAGAAAGCGAAGGCCGAAGAGCAGGCCGGCCCAAACGAACCAGATGGAGCGGTGCAGAAACACGCCGAGCGCAAACAAAAAGATGGGAAGGAGTGAGGAGAGCAAGCCGTGGAGACGAGGACTGACCGAGCGTAGAATGTGGCCACCATCCAACTGGCCCGCGGGGAGGAGATTAAGCGAGGTGGCGAAGAGGCCGACCCAGGCGGCCCGGCCGATGGGGTGCAGCAGGAGCGCGGATGGCGCGGCGCCCGGATGAAACAAGCCGGCGAAGAAACGCAGCAGGAGCGGAGTGCCGAAGACGACGTCTACGTGCGCAGCGTCGGTTATGCCGGGGACGATCCTGGCATGGAGGACGCCATAGATGAGCGCGGGGACGGCGAAGATAAAGCCGACAAGGGGGCCGGAGGCGCCGACATCAAAAAGGGCACGGTTCGAACGAATAGGAGAGCGCATGAGGATGAAAGCGCCAAAAGTGCCGATGAGCGAAGGGAAGGGAATGAAGAAAGGATAGCTGGAGCGAATGTGGTGGTGGCGGCAAGCGAAAAAGTGACCGAGCTCATGGGCGAGAAGAATGGTGAGCAAAGTGGCAGCGAAAGGGAAGCCGGCGAGGAGAGCGGCGGGATCTTTGTAGAAGAGAGTGAAGGCGCGGAGGAACTCGTCGATGGAGACGGCTTGGTTGTCGGCGTAGGCGACGGCGAATTGGGCGCCGGCGACGAGGCAAGTACAAAGCGTGAGGAGGAAAAGTGCCACGGCGAGAAGGAGAGTCTTGCGTGGCGGGTGGGGAAGAGCCGGGGCGTAAAACGAGTCGCCGGAAGGAGAAACGCGCCCAGCGGCGGGAAGCGGATCGGTTTGAAGTGAATTCTCTGGGAGCGGTCTGGTCACAAGGAGTTCGAAAGATCCGAAAAGATTTACAAGCACCAGTACAGCACAGATAGAGCGGTTCACGCCAGAGCTTAGAAGGAAAGCGGTACGCTGGTTTTACCGGTTAAGCAAACGGCAGGGTCAGAATTGTCAGGACTTCTTGGGGGCATCGATGCCCTGAAGCTCTTTGCCGGGTTTGAATCGCACGACTTTTCCTGGGGGAATTTCGACTTCCTGGCCGGTGCGGGGATTGCGGCCGATGCCGGTCTTGCGAGGTCTGACGCTGAAGACGCCGAAGCGGCGAAGCTCGATGCGCTGGCCGCGGCCCATGGCGGTCTTGAGGGATTCGAAGACGGTTTCGACGGCCTGCTCGGCCTTGGTGCGGCTGATGTTGGCTTTTGCGACGACGGCGTTGACAATATCGAGCTTAATCACGCAGGCCTCCCGCACATCCGTGGCAGATGCTAGAGGGTGAAGGGCAGGTTGTCAAGACGTGATGTGTCCACTACACTGACAGTCTTTTGGAAATGCGCGCTTTGGAAGCGCGTTTGGCGCGCCGGTGCGATGAGTGGAGCGCCGCAGCGAAAGCGAAAGTTAAATCGAGGAGGAATAGATGGCCGTTAAGCCGGACCGGTGGATCCGCCAGATGGCGCTGGAACACAAAATGATCGAGCCATTCACGGACCGGCAGGTACGAGAGGGCGTGATCAGCTACGGCGTGTCGTCGTACGGGTACGATATCCGCGTGGCGGACGAGTTCCGGATTTTTACAAACGTGAATTCGACGATCGTCGATCCGAAGCATTTCGACTCGCGGTCGCTGGTGGATTTCAAGGGCGAGGTCTGCATTATTCCGCCGAATTCGTTTGCGCTGGCGCGGTCGGTGGAATATTTTCGGATACCGCGGAACGTGCTGACGATTTGCGTGGGGAAGTCGACGTACGCGCGGTGCGGAATCATCGTGAATGTGACGCCATTCGAACCGGAGTGGGAAGGATTCGTGACGCTGGAGATCAGCAACACGACGCCGCTGCCGGCGAAGATTTATGCGAACGAAGGGCTGTGCCAGGTGATTTTCTTTATGTCGGATGAAGACTGCGAAGTGAGCTACAAGGACAAGAAGGGGAAGTATCAGGCGCAAAGCGGGATTGTGTTGCCGCGGCTGTAAGGGATCGGCGCAGCGGCGGCCTCGACAGAGCACGGACTCTAAGAATACTGGCGTGCGGCTTGCAGCTTCAGGCCACGCTTTTTTTTGTGCCGAAAAGCTAGGGCGGCGGGGCACTGTCCAGAGGATAGCCGCGGTCGCGCCAGGCGTTGAGGCCGCCTTCGAGGGGGCGGATGCGAGTGATGCCTTTTTTTCTGAGGAGAAGCGCCACACGGGCGCTAGTGGCTTCGTTTGGTCAAGTGCAGTAGAGAATGACTTCGCGATCGCGAGGCAAGACGTCGTTTTTCTCCTGAAGCTCGTCGGCGTCCATGCGGAAAGCGCCAGGAATGGTTTCCGGATCAGCTTCGAAATCCAGGGAATGGCGAAGGTCGACGATGGCCAGCTCTTCACCCGCGTCGATCTTTTGTTTCAACTCTTCCGGGGTGATACGGGAAATGCGGAGCTCGCGGAGAAAGCGCCGACGAGCGATGAATTTCCAGGCAATGTAGGAAGCAAGCGCGCCGATGAGCAAGACGCCGAGCCAGCCGCCAAGAGCGGCAGCGTGTTCGGCGATGCGCTCGATTTCGCCGCTGAATGCATAGCCGAGGCCAAGGAATCCGCCGGCCCAGAGAAACGCGCCTGCGGCATCGTAGAAAAGGAAACGCCCGAAGCGCATATGAAAAATGCCGGCGAGGGGAGGCGCGACGGTGCTGAGGCCGGGAAGGAATTTGGCGAATAGGAGTGAGCGCGCCCCTTGCCTGGAAAAGACTCCTTCGGTGCGGCGGACGCAGGAATCCGGCTCAATGGAGATTTTGCAAAGGAGCTGGAGAACCTTGATACCTTTGCGGCGGCCGAGCAGATACCAGAGAGAATCGGCCGCCAGAGCGGCGGTCAGGACAAGAAGAAGCGAAGCGGGCAGGTTCAGGCGGCTAGTGCCGGCGAGAGCGCCCGCAGCAAGAAGGAGCGGAATGGAGGGCAGAGGCAGGCCAACCTGTTCGGCGAAGACCCAAACGAGCAAGACAGCGTATCCGTGGTGGAGAAGAAACTCGAGAGTGCGGTGCATTTTGCGGGGCCGAGCCCTCCGGGTGCGGTCATTTGGAAACGAAAGAAGCAGTATGCCCCCAGCCGCCCGACATGACAAATTCGCTGAGGGGCTTGCGTGTGCGGGGAGCCAGCTCCTTTTCACGAAGAGAGTCAGGCAGGGAAGAAGAGTCACCCGGATAGCCGATGGCCATGGCCGCGATCGGTTCGCAGCCGGACGGGATGGCAAACACTTGGCGCGCTTTCTCCGCATCGAAGCCGGCCATCTGATGAACGACAAGACCGCGAGCGGTGGCCTCGACGCTGAGTAAAGCGGAGGCGGCGCCGGTATCGTAGAAGGCGTTGCGATTGGGTTTGCCATTGTTTTGGAAAGCGAGCCTGGCAACGGCCAGAACGAGGACCGGAGCATTCTTGGCCCAACCGGCATTGAAATCGACAAGAACGCTGAGCATTTTCGCAAAGTTTTCCGGGTCGTTCTTGGTTGCCACGAGGTAGGCCCACGGTTGCTCATTGAAGCTGGAAGGAGCCCAGCGAGCGGCTTCGAAAAGGCTGGCAAGGACTTCAGGTTGGACAGGCTTGTCAGAGAAGGCGCGGGGGCTCCAACGATCGCGGATGAGGTCGTGGATGGGGAAAGCATTCGTGGCTGGTTTGTGCATGACTATTTTCCTTTGTCCCGGAACCGCCGCCCGAGCAAGAAAGAACTCTCTGTGAGCGAGACGACGGGAGGCGGATCTTCCCGAAATACGTGAAAACCTATTTGGCTTTGCTAACCATTTCGAGGTCGATGGTGATTGAAACATCGTCACCGACGACGACTCCGCCGTTGTCCATCACCGCGTTCCACTTAACGCCAAAGTCCTGGCGATTGACCTTGGTAGTGGCGGTGGCGGCCATGCGTTGATTGCCCCAGGGATCCTTGATAGGTGGGGTAGGGCCCTCGACGTCGAGGACGACTTCCTTGGTGACGCCACGAATGGTGAGATCGCCGGTGACCTTGAGCTTGCCGGGAATCACCTGCTCGGCCCTCTTCGACTTGAAGGTCATCGTAGGGAAGTGCTCGACGTCGAAGAAATGATCGCTGCGCAGATCTTTGTCGCGGTTAGGCTCGCGAGTATCGACGGTGGAGACGTCGATGGTGACATCCACGGAGGATTTGGTGATGTCTTTGTCGTCGAGCTGGACGGCGCCTTTCACGCTGCTGAAAGCGCCGCGCACCGTCGAAATGGCGAGATGTTTGACGGCAAATTGCGCGGAGGAGTGCGCCGGGTCAATCTGCCAGTTGGAAGTTGCCGCCAAAGCAGGCAGCGAAAGAACGGCTGCGAGACCGGCGATGATGGTAGTGCGAAGAAATGCACGGCCCATGATTGATGTCTCCTTTTGTTGACTTTTACCTTGCAAAATCGTTGTGCTCTCTTATTGCTTCGTTCCGCGAGGGCGGATCTCCTCCAGCAGACGGGCGAGCATCTTCAGGCGCGCGGCCGGAATATGGCGGAACTGGCGCTTGTGGAGCTCGCGAACGGGCCGGTCAAGACTTTTCAAGAGATCGAGGCCCGCAGAGGTGATGCGGGTTTTGACGACGCGGCGATCGTCGGCATGGCGCGAGCGGGTGATGAGACTGCGCTTTTCCATGCGGTCGAGCAGGCGCGTCATGTCCGGATCGTGGGAGATCATGCGATCCCCAATGCTGCGGCAAGCGAGGCCGGCGGGCTGAGCGCCGCGAAGGATGCGGAGGACATTGTACTGCGCAGCGGTAAGACCATGAGACTTGAGAAGTTGCTCGGCTTGCAGGCCGAGGAAATCGGCGGTTTTCAAGAGGGCCACAAAGAGGAGATTGTCAGGGGAAAGGGGAGGGGCGTAGCGTCGCGAACGCATGCAAGTATGATAGTCGTTATAACGAATATTGTCAAGAGGAAAATATGGCGGACGACTGCGGGGGCTAGGGCTTGCGAAGGGGGCGAACGTGAATCTCGCTGAGAAAGCTTTGCGGGCCCTGGGTGACGATCATGGCGACGACATGAGCGACATCTTGGGGAGCCAGAGCCTTGGAAGGGTCCTTGGAGCCGCGGCTGGAAAAACCGGTGGCCACGCTGCCGGGGCAGACAACGCAGACACGGATACCGTGCTCGCGCAGATCTTCGGCCATGCAGGCAGAGAGACCCTGGACGCCCCATTTGGAGGCGCAGTAGATGGCGCCGCCGGCGAAAGAGTTGCGGCCAGCCAGCGAGCTGATGTTGATGATATCGCCGGCGCCGCGGCGGATCATCGAGGGAGCAACGGCGCGAGAGACGAGGAAAACGCTCTTGAGATTGGTGTCGAGGACGCGATCCCAGTCGGCTTCGGTTTTCTCGTGAACGGGGCCGAAAAGGCCGATGCCGGCGTTGTTCACGAGAATCGAGATGGGGCCGAGCGCAGCTTCGGTTTTCTCGACGAGAGAGGTCACTTCGGGAGAGTGGGTCACGTCAGCGATCCGGGAAAAAGTGGGCGGACCGAATTTCTCCAACTCACCGGCGACGGCTGCGAGTGCGACGGAATCGCGACCGCAAATGGCGACGGAGGCGCCGAGGGAGGCCAACTGGAGCGCGATAGCGCGGCCGATGCCGCGCGTGCCGCCCGTAACGAGAGCGACGCGGCCGGCGGGTGGAGCGTCAGGGCCTGCCATGCGATTTGCGCGGCTTTTTTGAGCCATTTGAATTCTTCCTCGTCCAGGCCACCGTTTTTGTGCGAAACTCATCTTAGCATTGAGGAGCGAAAGCAATTCTCCCCGGAGCTTGGGATCCCCGGAAGTGCGCGGGGAGGAAAAACGAGAAGCTAACAAGCCGATGAATTATTAATGCAGGCACCCCTGTTTTTTGTACGGGAACGGCTTGCGGATGCATGGGAGCTTTTCCTATAATTCCCCAGTTTCCGAAACAACGTGATACTCGGCAGAAGCATTCCGGTACGGACCGGAAGCAGGAAATCCAGGTATGGAGTTTTGAGCGAGGAGAGTCGGATGAATCGAACACGGAGAATGACGGGCTGCGGCTGCGCGGGCGTTGCGGCGCTTTGCCTGATAGTCGGGAACGCGATAAGCGCGTGGGCCATGCCGCAAGCGGCGACAGCCGGAGGGCAGGACGCCGGCGCGCAGAAGCAGCCCTACACGATGGCAGAGTACAACTCCGAGCAGGCCTGCGCCGTGGAAAGGAACGCGGCGCTTCAGGTGAAATGCCTGGACGATTTTGTATCCAAGTACCCGAATTCCGCTCTGCTCGTCTATGTTTATCCGCTCTACTTTCAGGCCTACAACCAGCTCAAGAACTATAACAAGCTGATCGAAATTGCAGACAGAGTCGTCGCGATGGGCGATAAGGTCGACGCTGGGATGCGCTTCAACGCGTATTACACGCGGGCGGCGGCGTACAACGCTCTGATCACCGAATCCCCGACTGCGGCGAAAGACGTGGCGCTGGCCAAGTCAGCGCAAGCAGCGGCCATTGCCGGGTTGAAGACACTGGAAGAAGTGAAGAAACCCGATAACGTGACGGACGAAGCGTGGGGGGCGCAGAAGAAACAATTTCAGATCTTCCTGAATGGAGTTGCCGCGCAGGCGGCCAGCGTGCAGAAGGATTGCGCCGGAGCAATTCAAAGCTACAAGGCAGTGCTGGCGCTCAATCCCGACGACGCGATCTCGAGCTACCGGCTCGGCCTGGCATACATGTGCATGAATCCTCCTCAGTACATGGACGCATTCTGGTCGATCGCGCGGGCGGTGACGGCGAAGGGAGCGACAGAAGCACAATCGAAGAGAGTAAAGGACTATTTGCGGAAACTGATCGTGAACTACCAGCAAGCAGCGTGCGACAACTTGACTGACGCGGAGCTTGCGGAGCTATTGCAACTGGCAAGCAGCTCCGTGGAGCGGCCGGCGAGTTATAACCTGCCGAGCAGCGCGGATCTGGACGCGGCGCGGAAGGACATGACGATTGCGTCGGTGATTGCGGACCTGAAGGCCGGGGGCGACAAAGGAAAAGTAACCTGGCTGGCGGCCTGCGGGCTGGAGTTTCCGGAAGTACCCGGGAAGGTAATTGAAATCGTGCCGGGAACAGATAGCACCGTCTTGAAAGTTGCGTTCGTGACCAGCGATGCGGAATTTGAGGCCGCGACGATGCCGAACATGGAAGTCAAGGTGGTTGGCCAGCCGGAAGCGGCGCGGGTGGAGAAGGACAGCGCGATCCACTTTACGGGGACGCTCGTTTCTTACGAGCCCGATCCATCCTTCATGCTCCACTGGGACAAGGCGAAAGTAAAGGAAGAGGACATTCCAAAGGAAAAAGGCGCGCCGAAGAAGCCTGTCCGGCGGCCAGCGCCGAGAAAGCCCAGCGGGCGCTAAGAAATAGACAACGGATTGAAAAAACGGCTCTCCGGGTACGCCCGAGAGCCGTTTTCCATTTGGGGCGAAAGTTGCGCCAGGCGAAGACTTGAAAACCTCCACTCCGCCGAGAGTGACAAAGGTGCAACGGCGCCCGAGTGACGTCATGGCTTTGTTGCGAGAGGTAATTGGGCTAGCGTTAGCGATGCGGGCGCGAGCCGAGCTTATACTCGCCGATCTTGCGGCTGAGGGTATTGCGGTGGATGCCTAAGATTTGTGCGGCGCGGGATTGATTGCCATTGGCGCGGTCCAAGACACGCTTGATGAAGCGTTTTTCGAACTCCACGACGGCCTCATCAAATAGAATGCCGCGTTCCACCATTTGGGTCACAAGTCCTTCGAGTTGGTCTTTCACGATCACACCCTCCGCAGAAACCGTTTTGAAACAGGGGCTGGGCGTTAATCCAACTCGTGCCCGACCAGAATGCGATGCGCTTCGCGGTACTTGGCACGAGTGGCGGCGACGACATCGGAGGGCAGGTCGGGGCCAGGAGGCGTTTTGGGCCACTGGATCCGTTCGAGGTAGTCGCGAACAAACTGTTTGTCGAAAGAGGGCTGAGCGCCGCCGGGCTTGTACTGACGGGCGGGCCAGAAGCGGGAAGAATCCGGAGTGAGAGCTTCATCAATCCAGATCAGCTCACCCTTTAAGAGGCCAAATTCAAATTTCGTGTCGGCGAGAATGACGCCGCGGGGTTCGGCATAAGCGGCGGCGCGGCGGTAGATCTCGAGGCTGGCGTCACGAACGCGCGCCGCAAGGTCTTTTCCGATGAGAGTTGCAGCTTGTTCGAACGAAATGTTTTCATCGTGGCCGGAGGTGGCCTTGGTGGAGGGAGTGAAAAGAGGCTCGGGCAAGCGGTCGGATTCACGCAGGCCCCGGGGCAGGGCTATTCCGCAGATTTTGCCGGTGGAGCGGTAGTCTTTCCAGCCGGAGCCGGAGACGTACCCGCGGACGACACATTCGATGGCGAGCGGTTGAGTTTTGCACACGACCATGGAACGGCCGGCGAGCTCCTCGCGATGCGCATCGAACGGGGCGGGAAAATCGGTGGCGCTGAGAACGTGGTTAGGGATGACGTCCTTCAGGAGATCGAACCAGAAAAGGGAGAGTTGGGTGAGAACGCGGCCTTTGTCGGGGATCGGCGTGGGAAGGACAACGTCGAAGGCCGAGAGGCGGTCGGTGGCGACGATGAGAAGCTTGTCGCCAAGGTCGTAGATGTCGCGGACCTTGCCGCGCGCGGCGGGAGTGAGGCCGGCAAATTGAGTTTCACGAATGACGCGACTCGCGGGACTGGCCGACACTGGAAGTCTCTCCCCCGACAAAGTGGGCAGCATTCTAGCGCACCGCGCCCCGAAGTCAAAGGAACGAGCGGTGGAAATTTTTGGAAGAAAATTGAACACAAATGAAGCGGCACGCGGCCCAGTGCCTGAGAAGAATGACTGACGAAAGAGTCTAGGCGGCGGAGGCGGCGTGCTTCTTTGACGCGGGCGCGTCTTCGCCTTCCCAGCGAACGCTGACGAGTTTGGAGACGCCGGGCTCCTGCATGGTGACACCGTAGAGAACGGAGCCCATCTCCATGGTCTTGCGATTATGGGTGACGATGATGAACTGCGTCTGGCTGCTCATGTCGCCGACGAGACGAGTGAAGCGGCCGACGTTGGCTTCATCGAGCGGCGCATCGACTTCGTCAAGAATACAGAAAGGGCTCGGTTGGTAGCGGAAGATGGCGATGAGCAGTGCGAGCGCGGTCATGGCTTTTTCGCCGCCGGAGAGAAGTAAAACGTTCTGCATGCGCTTCCCCGGAGGCGAAGCGATAATGTCGATGCCGGCGTCGCCGGAGCTGTCCAGCTCGGTGAGGCGCATTTCCGCCATGCCGCCGCCGAAGATGGTGTGGAAGGCTTCGGAGAAATTGGCGTTGACGGCATTGAACGCCTGCTCGAACTTTTCGCGGGAGACCTGATCGAGCTCGGCGATCGCTTGCTGGGTGTCGGCGATAGATTGGAGCAAGTCGTCACGCTCGCGAGTGAGGAAAGTGAAGCGCTGCTCGCACTCGTTGTATTCCTCGAGGGCCATCATGTTGACGGGGCCCATGGACTCGATGCGCTGCTTCATCTCGCGGTAATTCGCTTCGGCGGCCGCAAGCTCTTCGCCGGTCATGAAGGCGGCTTCCGTGGCGATAAGATCCTCCGGCTGGGCGTTGACTTCCGTCACGCAAGTCTCACGGAGGTGCTGGCGGCCGGAATCGTTGCGCGCGCGATCGACTTCAGCGTGACTGCGCTGCTCGCGGAGCTCCTGGAGAGACTGACGGCCCATGCGCAGGTGATCTTCCATCTGCGTGACGTTCGTACGACCAGCGTCCCACTCCTGTTCGAGCTGACGCTGGCGGACTTCGAGGCGAAGTTTTTCACCACGAAGGCCTTCCAGCTGTTGCACGAGCTCTTCGTTTTGTTTGGCAAGCGCCGCTGTCTCATCCGTGACCGAGGTTTCCTGCTGGCGCAGTGCGGCACCGCGGCGCTCCAGCTCGGCGCGTTCATCCTCAAGACGGGCAGCCAGGGCCTCCGCGGCGGAGAGCCTCTCATTGAGAGCAGCAAGCTCTTCGCGACTTGCTGCGAGCTCATCCCGCTCGGTCTGAACGGTGCCGCGGAGTCGCACCAGTTCTTCGACAAGGCGCGCACTCTCGGCTTCCGCCGATTCGCGCGTGGCAGCGGCGGAAGCGTGCTGATTCTTCGCTTGTTCCGCGCGCAGTTGAGCGGTCTCGACATCTTTGCGCAAGCGAGAGAGCTCATTCTGGCAGATGGTCAGCTCGAGGCCGAGACGAGCGAGCTCGGCCTGCATGTGTTCGTGACGATGTGTGGCGGAAAGGAGGCTGCGTTCCGCTTCGCGCTGTTGCATGGAGATTTCTTCCAGGGACTGCTCGGCGGCACGGAGATCGGAGGCGCTGGAATCCAGAGCAGCCTGCGCGTCAGACATTTGATGCTCGAGCTGCATGATTTCTGCGTCGAGGGCGCGGAGCTCGCGCTTCATGCCGAGCGGGCCAGCTTCATCGGCGCGGCCACCAGTCACCATGCGGCCTTGATAGCAGGTGCCATCGGGCGTAATAAACGCGAATTGCGGATTGCCGCGAGCAAGTGTCTCGGCTGAAGCGGCGCTGTCCGCCAAATACGCTGAGCGGAGGCGCGGAAGGAATTGTTTGGCGGCGGCGCCCAGCGGGTCGCGGAATTCCACGAGCTTGTCGAGGCGGGAAATTACGCCGTCTTCGGCGCGGAAATTTATGATGGGCTCATATTCGGGCAGCCGCAGACTGCGCAGAGAGTCGACGAAGAAAGTGGCGCGGCCGCCAACCTCATCGCGGAGCAGCGAGACCCCAGCGCGGGCGTGGTCGTAAGTTTCGACGACGACGTACTCGAGCTCATCGCGAAGATATTGCTCTACGGCGGTCTCGTGTTGCTCTTCGACTTCGGCATAATCGGCGAGGACTCCGACGGCGCGGAAGTTTTTTCCGGCGCCGCATTCGTTGGCGGCGAAAAGTTTTTGCACGGCATCCGCGGTGTAGGAGCGGTCGTTGAGGATCTGCGTCAGCGTGGAGTATCGCGCGCGAACACCGGCGAGAGAATCGCGGAGAGTTTCGGCCTGCTTAACGGTGAGTTCACGCTGCTGGCGGAGATCGGCGGTGCGGGCGTGAAGCGTCACGGCTTCCTGGCCGAGAGCCTTGAGCTGGCTGGTAGCGGATTCCCAATCGTAGGCGGCACGATCCGCTTCATCCCGAATGCGGATGGAAGATTCCAGCAGCTCATGCTCGGTGGCTTCGCGCTCATGGAGCGCTTCGGCGTGATGGACAAGCGCTTCTTCGGCCTGCTTTTGCTCGCCGTGCAGGCGCATAAGACTCTCGTTGGCTTCCGAGGCGGAACGGCGGAGCATCTCGATGCGAGATTCAGATTCCTGAATCCGCGTGGCACGGGATTGCGCGCGAACAGAAACGTCGTCGACGCGGACGGACAAGGCGAGAGATTCTTCGCGCATGGAGGCTACGGCGTGCTGTTGCGCGACGCTGCGCGCTGCGGATTCGGCGGTCTGGGCGGCGGCCTGGGACATTTCCTCCGTGATATGGAGGTGGCGCGACGCCAGTTCCTCTGAGCGCTGGCGATTGAAGGCGATGCGGTTTTCGGTGCGGTCGACTTCGAGCGCTGTGAGATTCAAGACATTCTGGTTTTGGCGGATTTCGGCGTCGAGTTCGTAGATGCGCTGGTTGAGGCGATCCTGCCCTGCTTCCTGCTGCTGGATTGTTTGCACGCGCTGGGTTTCGGCGGCGCTGAACTCTTCGATCTGCCTCGCGATGCGCTCGGCTTCGGCGTCGAGCTCGCGAGCCCTCCCGGCAAGCATCTGGCGGACGATGCCGCGCATTTGATCGCGGATTTCGCCGTAACGGCGGGCCTTGGAGGCCTGGCGCTTAAGTGAGTCAAGCCGCTTTTCGACTTCAACGACGATGTCGTTGACGCGGGAAAGGTTGAGTTTCGAGGACTCGAGCTTGGCTTCGGCGAGGCGCTTCTTGGTCTTGAACTTGGTGACGCCGGCAGCTTCTTCGATGATGGCGCGGCGCTCCATGGGCTTGGTGGAGAGAATCAAGCCGATGCGGCCCTGCTCGATGATGGCGTAGGAATCAGGGCCGAGGCCGACGCCCATGAACATCTCCTGAATGTCGCGGAGACGGGCGACGCGTCCGTTGATCAAGTATTCGCTCTGGCCGGAGCGATAGAGGCGGCGGCTGACAACCACTTCGCCGGGCTTCGTGGCAAGGACGGGCTTGTCGACAGCTTTTTTGCGGCGCTTGCCCTTGAACTCCAACTCGGAAGAGAGCGGCTCATCCAGCCGGGGCGCAGCATGCTGCACCCCTACAACTTCCTGCTGCGTCTCGGGGGCCTGCGCGGGGTCAAGCGAGAGAAACTCTCTATTCGAATTCTCGGGTGCGGCCCCATCGCGTTCGGGAACGGGTGTGGCAGCGGCATCAGGGGCAGCTTCAGTTTGCGTACCTTCGATGACGAAGCGGGCGGCCTCGGCGAGATCAGGGTCTTCCATGGTGAGTGTAACTTCGGCCATGCCCATGGGCGGGCGCTTAGTGGTGCCGTTGAAGATACAGTCGGCCATGCGCTCGGCGCGGAGGGACTTGTGGCTTTGCTCGCCAAGGACCCAGGAGATAGCATCGACGACATTGGATTTGCCGCAACCGTTAGGGCCGACGATGCAGGTCGTGCCAGAACCACTGAAAGCGACCACGGTCCGCTCGCAAAACGACTTAAAGCCGACGATTTCCACTTTTCGGAGCTTAAGCAAGATGTCCTCTTTATGTCGTCAACCTCTCCGCTATAGTGCCTGAAAAAGGTCGCGTCAAGTTGGGCGCTCCATTTTCCTAAGGCCCTAGATACTAAAGGGGCCGGCGGCAAGCCGGGCGAAGAGAGACGACGCTGTGTTCCTCGAGGGGAGGGTCTGTCGAGCGACAAATCAACCGGTATGCGGTCGCCAAGACAAACGTGTGGCAGGTTCTCTATCAGAGGCCCAGCCGCCTGGCGCATGGATGGCGGTACGAGAAGAAACGGTAGCATGAAGAAGCAGGGCTGTAAAGAGCTACTCAACTCGTTGTGACTATTTGCAAACAAGCATGTGACCGACGACGGAGAGTATCTTGGGCATGGCGGGAATCAGGTTCTTGTTTTGTGGGCGAGGACGCGGAGACGACGATAGTCGAGAACCCACTGGCCCTCGCGGAGGAGGGAAGCGCGGGTCCGGCGCTCGATTTCCCGGAGGAGCGGAGCCTGCATCTCCGGGGGAATGTGACTTACAAAGGAAGCAGCGAACACGAAAGAGGAAACGCGGTTCTTGATTGCGGCAGTCCGGAAGGCTCGGATAGAATCTGACGTTTATTCCCAGGGAGCAGGATGCCATCTACTCAGCGATGAACGAAATACGATTCCACAATACCCTCGGCGGGAAAACGGAGCCGTTTGCTCCGCAAAAAGGAGGCGAAGTGCGCATGTACACCTGCGGTCCCACGGTATACGACTACGCGCACATCGGAAACTACCGCACGTTCGTTTTCCAGGATATTCTCAGGCGTTTTCTGAAGTTGCGCGAGTTTAAGCTGAACCACGTAATGAACTTGACCGACGTGGACGACCGCATCATCGCCAACGCAGCCATCGCGGGCGTTGGCATTCGAGATTTTACCGAGAAGTACGTGCAGGCGTTTTTCGACGATTGCAAGGCGCTAAGCATCGAGGCTCCGGAGCATTGGATCCGCGCGACGGACCACATCGACGATATGGTGAAGCTGATCCAGCGGCTGCAGGAGAAGACTTACACGTACTCGAGTGAAGGATCGATTTATTACCGAATTGCGAAGTTTCCGGAGTATGGGAAGCTCTCGAAAATCGACGTTAGCGGCATTCAGGCGGGCGCGAGGGTTGATGTGGATCGTTACGAGAAGGAGAGCGCGCGCGATTTCGCGCTTTGGAAGGCGCCGAAGCCAGGAGAGCATTTCTGGGAGACAGCGATCGGGAAAGGACGGCCGGGATGGCATGTCGAATGCTCGGCGATGGCTATGAAGTACCTCGGGGAGACTCTAGACATCCACACAGGCGGCGTCGACCTGGCGTTTCCCCATCACGAGAACGAAGTTGCGCAAAGCGAGGCAGCGACAGGGAAACCGTTCGCGCGGTACTGGCTGCACGCGGAGCACCTGCTGGTTGAAGGGGAGAAAATGTCGAAGTCGCTGGGAAATTTTTATACCTTGCGCGACTTGTTCGCGAAAGGCTACAAGCCTTCGACACTCCGGTTTGCTCTGGCAAGCGTGCCTTATAGGAAGCAGCTCAATTTTACGGTTGACGGATTGCAGCAAGCGGCGAGCTCGGTGGAGCGGCTCAGGAATTTTGCCGCGCGCCTGGCGCAAGGAAAATTTCCTGCGGGAGAGCAAGCCGGAATAGCGGCGCGCATCGCAGAGGCGAATAAAGAGTTCGACGCAGGACTCTCCGATGACTTAAACACCGCGCGGGCGCTGGCGGCAGTATTCGACCTTCTGCGCGAAGCGAATATTGCGATGGACAAAGGGGAATTCCTCGAAACGGATGCCGCCGGCGCGCGTGAGTTTCTGGCTACATTCGACCGGGTCTTTGCCTTGATGGATGACAACGACGGCGAGAAACTGCGGGCACTGGGGTTTGGCGGCGATCCGAGCGGACCGAGCGATGCGGAAATAGAGAAGCTCATAGCCGATAGGCAAGCGGCGCGGCACGGGCGCGACTTTGCCGCTTCCGATCGCATCCGCAAAGAACTCGCGGATCGTGGTATAATCATTGAAGATATGCGGGACGGCAGCGTCCGCTGGAAACGCAAATGAAATATACCGAGCCCTATCGGTTCCCCGGCAGTTTTTCCCCGGCTGAACTACGCCCCAACCTCTTCGGCGTAGACTAAGTTTCTTTCTCCTGACAGGGCGCAGCCCAGCATGGGTGTGTGCGCATACAAACCTGCCTGCGGCAACCCATCCACAATAACCGCTGACCATTTTTCATTGAGGAGGAAGAGATGATTTCAACAATAGAAATGAAGCTCCCGCGATTGGTGACACAGCTGCCTGGACCCAATGCCATGCGCGTGGTCGAGATGGACAACAAATTCATATCGCCATCTTACACCCGAGAATACCCGCTGGTGGCAAAGCGCGGGCGCGGCGCAAACATCGAAGACGTTGATGGAAACGTATTCCTCGATTTCGCGGCGGGAATCGCGGTGTGCTCGACTGGACACTGCCACCCGAAGGTGGTCGAGGCGATTCAGAAACAAGCGGCCGAGCTAATCCATATGTCAGGCACGGATTTTTACTACGAAAGCATGCCGCTGCTCGCCGAGCGGCTGGCGAAAACCCTGCCGGGCCCGGAACCCAAGAAGACGTTTTTCTGTAATTCAGGAACAGAAGCAGTGGAAGGCGCCATCAAGTTGGCGCGGTATGCCACAAAACGCGACAAAATGATCGCGTTCTACGGGTGTTTTCACGGCCGGACGATGGGAGCGCTTTCACTAACAGCGTCGAAGGCCACGCAACGCAAGGGATTTGGCGCGCTTCTGAGCGGCGTCGAGCACATCCCTTATCCATATTCCTACCGTTGCGCGCACGGGCACACGGCGGAGACTTGCGGCGCGGAGATTCTTGAACAACTGGAGAACCAGATCTTCAAGCGGCTCTTCGATCCCGAGGACGTCGCAGGGATCATTATCGAGCCGATTCAAGGCGAAGGCGGATACGTCCCGGCGCCCAAATTCTTTCTTCGGGAGCTGCTGCGAATTTGCCGGCAGCACGGCATACTGCTCATCGTAGACGAAGTACAATCCGGGATGGGTCGTACAGGGAAATGGTGGGCGCATGAGCATGCGGGGATCGAACCGGACATCCTTTGCTCAGCGAAGGGCATCGCAAGCGGCATGCCGCTCGGCGCGTTCATCGCGCGCGCGAGCATTATGAATTGGAAGCCGGGATCACATGGAACGACGTTCGGCGGGAATCCGGTATGTATCGCCGCGGCGCTAGCGACCATGGACCTGATTGAAAGCCAATACATGGAAAACGCGCGGCAAATGGGCGATTGGCTTTTCGGCCGAATGAAAGATTGGGCAAAGAAATTCAAAATCGTCGGTGAAGTGCGCGGGCGCGGATCGTCGGTGAAGTGCGCGGGCGCGGACTTATGGTGGGAATCGAAATCGTGGAGGATCAGCGCACAAAGGAAAAGGGCGGGGACCTTCGCAATGCGATTGTCGAAAAGGCATTCCACAAAGGTTTGCTGATTCTCGGCGCAGGCGAAAACTCGGTTCGTCTCTCACCGCCGCTCTTAATCGACGAAGAGCAGGCAGACTTCGCCGTGCGGACATTGGAGGAGTGTTTCCGCGAGGCCGAAACGAAAATCTAACGCAGAGGTACAGAGAGCACAGAGAAGAATCCGAGGAGCCGTAATCCCGCGGCTGCGGCGGAACAGTTATGGCAGCCACGGGATTTTTGTTTATACTGCGGCAGGAGAAGGCCCTCAGGGGGGCGACGATGCCGATCTTTTCCCAGCTAATCTTTCAGGCGGTGCGCTGGTCTGCGAGAAGAGGGCTGAGAGATGACCAAGACTTCCCTGTCGAAGCCAAAAAGCAAGAGGCCCGCCGGACGGGCATTCGAGGGGAGACGTATGCCTACTGGTATCTTCGCCGGCAAGGGTACGTGTTTGTAGCGCGCAACTACACGCCCCGCAGCGTGAAAGGTGAGATCGACCTTGTCGGGTACGACGGGGAGACGCTCGCGTTTGTAGAAGTGAGGACACGAACGGTTAGAGGAGAACTGTCTGCGTTGCCAGAGCTGAGTGTAACGCCGGATAAACAGCGTGTGCTGGTGCGCACGGCACAGCGGTTTCTTGCGGAACGCCACGTGGACAATTGCCCGTGCCGATTTGATGTGCTGGCTATCGACAATGCCCTCGGGCGACCGCCCGTGGTGCGGCTTCACAAAGACG
>WNFO01001179.1_pt1 | contig 21690 bp, 18 predicted proteins | sample 5400251 | NCBI WGS metagenome assembly WNFO01 (sample SAMN13153354, study PRJNA577476) | soil metagenome | isolation source: 100 cm saprolite under Madrone tree | place: USA:California | collected 2016-06-14
TTCGCTGGCGCTGACCGGGTGCGCGGGCAAGGTGCGCCTGGCATCGGCCAAGACCTGCGCGGCGCACGGCGGGACGTACGACGCAGCGGCGAGGGCGTGTACGACCCAGGTCTCGACGAAGGGCGCCCAGCAGATTTGCCAGGCGAACGGCGGCTACTACGATACGGGTGCGGACGTCTGCGAGTACGGGCAGGACTAGCAACGACACCGCGCCGCACGAGAGGGGTTGTCCTCTCGTGCGGCGTACCGCTCTTGATCAGCGTCGCGGCGGGCCGGACGCCAGGCCCTGTCGAATTGCCTCCAGGAGCTGGCGCGGCCGCGGGTCGCCCGGGGAGATGGCCGCCAGCTGCTCCGCGATGAGCCGGGCGCGCTTCCACTGCTGGCGCTGGACGTAAAAGGCGGCCGTCGCGTAGACGATATCGGGGTCGCGCGGGTCGAGCTGGAAGGCCTGGAGGAGGGCAGCCTCGGCCTCACGGTCGCGGCTCAGGCGGTCGAGAGCCAGCCCGAGATTGTAGCGCACGCGCGCACGCCGGGGCATGAGCCGCGCCGCCGCGCCGAGCGCTTCGGCCGCCTCGCCCAGCCGCTTCTCTTCCGCGAGCAAGAGCCCGAGCGAGTAGTAGAGCTCGCCCTCGTTGGGCGTGCGCTTGATCCCCTCGCGCAGCACCCCCTCGGCATCCGAGTTGCGTCCCATCGCGTTGTAGAGCGCGACGAGATTGGCGCGCGCCGGACCGAAGTACGGATCCATGCGGAGCGCCGTCAGGTACTCACGCTCCGCGAGCTCGCGCTTCCCCTGAGCGGCAAAGAGTATGGCCAGGTTGAGGTGGCTCGCGGGCATGTCGGCCATCGCCATCTGCGCCTCGATGAACTCAGCGATCGCCGCGTCCAGCGCCTTGCGCTGCGAGGCGTCGAGGTGCTCCGCGGGCACCGGCGCCAGTACCCGCGCCGCCTCGATCCGCACGGCGCGCGTGGGGTCGCTCAAGAGCGCCGCCGCCGCGGCCACGCGCTCAGGCGGCGGCACCGCCTCGAGCCCGGCGACGGCGGCGAGGCGGATGGCTGGGTCGCCGTCACGCACGAGGGCGGCCATGGCGCCGGTGCCCTGGGGGCCGTAGCCACGGAGAAGGCCGAGCGCGCTGGCGCGGACGATGGCGGGCAGCTGGCGATCGAGGGCGACGGCGATGAGGGCCGGAGCGCCGTCCCGCGCTCCCGCGCGTCCCGCGGCCACGGCCGGCGCCCAGTCCGCCCCCTTCGGGCGCGCGGGCCCGTACCACTTGACCACGGCCGCGGCGGCCCACTCGGCCGTGCGGTCGCGGTGACAGGCGATGCACGCGTTGGGAGTCCCGATCTTCACCGAGAGATCCGGGCGCGGCGGGCGCAGCGTGTGGTCGCGCCGCGGGTCCACGATCATGTAGTCCTTGGTGGGCATGTGGCAGTTGACGCACTGGGCGCCGGGGGAGGCCGCCTTGTGGAAGTGATGCGTCGGCGTGTCATAGGATCTGGGCGCGAGCGTCGGGAAGCGCGGGTTCGCCTCGGGCCGGTGACATTGGGTGCAGACGGCATTGCCCTCGGCCCTGGTCTTGCCGCTGTGCGGGTTGTGGCAATCGGTGCAGCGGACACCGCGCTGGTAGCGCAGGCGTCCACCTCGTAGGCCGCACCGCGGGAAAGCGAATCGCCGGGCTTGAAGCCGACCGCGAGCCCGCTCGCCGCGCCCCGACCCCCCTTGCGCGCCCACGCGACGTGGTCGCGGCCGGGGCCGTGGCAGGCCTGGCAGCCGACGTGGAGCTCGCTCCAGGTCGTGTCGTATGTGTCGGTCTTCGGGTCGTAGCCCTTCTTGAGGTTCGTCGTGTGGCATTCGGCGCACATCAGGTTCCAGTTCTGGTAGCGCCCCGTCCAGTGCAGCGGATCGTCGGGCGCGATCTTCTCGCCCGGGTAGAGCGAGAACCAGTGCTTCCGGCCGGTATCCCACGCGATGGTCAGGCTCTGCAGCCGCCCGCCGGGGAACTCGACCAGGTACTGCTGGAGGGGCGCCACGCCGAAGGTGTACTTGATCTCGAAGTCGGCGGGCTTGCCGTCCGCGCCTTCGGTGTGGACGAAGTACTTGCCCTCTCGCTTGAAGAAGCGCGACACGGCACCGGTCTGGCTGAAAGCCACGTCCCTGAAATCGCCGAGGACGGTCTCGTCCGTGGCGGGCTGCATGGCGCGCTGGTGATGCGAGCCGAGCCATTCCCGCGACTCCTTTGCATGGCACTCGGCGCACGAGCGGTCGCCGACGTACGCGAGCACCTGGGTCTTGGCCGGCACGTACAGCTGCGTACCCGAGAGCAGCTTCCAGGTCAGGCCGGCGGCCGCCGCCAGGACGACCACGGCCGCCACGCCAACCAGGAGGCGCCGCCTGCGTGGCGGCGGCGCGGCCGCTGGGCTCAGCCTACCTGCTCCTCTTCGGCGAAGCGGAAGAGGGCGAGAGCCAGGGCAATTGCCACGGGACCCAGGATGATACCGATGGCGCCGAAGGTGGCGAGCCCGCCGATGAGGCCGAGGAGCACGGGCAGGGTCGAGATCTGGGCGCGGCCCGAGACGACGAGCGGCCGCACGATGTTGTCTACCAGCGACACGACCACCAGGCCCCAGAAGGTGAGGAAGAGGGCGGCGCCCACGCGGTCATGCGCGACGTGCACGAACGCCGCCGGAACCCAGACGAGGGACGAGCCCACCACCGGCACCAGCGCCGCCAGCGAGGCCAGGACGCCGAAGACCACGGGGGACGGCAGACCCGTGAACGCAAAACTGAGACCCACCAATATCCCCTGCACGACGGCCGTCAGGAGCGTACCCAGGGCGACCGCGCGGATCACTGCCGAGAGGTGCCCGACCAGATCAGCCTTGCGGGCGGCGGTCAGCGGGACGAGGGCGAGCGCGCGCGTGATCATCTCCCCGCCGTCGCGCAGGAAGAAGAACAGCAGGAAGAGCGTCAGGCCCACCTCGACCACAACACCCAGCACGCCGGCGAAGAAGGCACCGCTGGAGGCGACGAGGAGCGCGAGCATCGTCCGGCCGCCGTCGAGGGCCCATGCCTGGATCTGCTCGGGCGGCACGGGTACGAATTTCCCGATCCATGTGAAGAGCTGGTCGAAGGCGGGCACCTGGAAGACGTCGGCCGCGTGGGTGATCCGGTAGCGGTCGGCCAGCTCCTGCAGTCTTCCGACGAGCACCGTGGCCTGACCGGCGAAGACCACCGCCGTGGCCACGGCCGGGATCAGGACGAAGAGCGCGCCGGCGACGGTGAGCAAGAGAGCCGCGAGTGCGGGCCGGCCGCCCAGCTTGCGCGTGAGGAAGCCGAAGACCGGCGCAAGGAGAAAAGCCAAAAGTCCCGCCCACAGGATGGATTCGAAGAAGGGCTTGAGGATGTTCAGGAGGAGCAGCCCCAGCAGGGCGATCGCGATCAACCCGAACACCCTTGCGTAAAAGCGGCGGCTGTCCTCCGTCCGAGCCATGGTGCCTTACTTCAGCTTGACCTCGATCCCCTCCCCGGCCAGCGTGAGCTTGACGCCGGTCTGGGTGCTCGTCAGCTCCAGCACGACGCCGTTCTGGTTCCGGAGGACGACAGCGCTCATGCCTCCGCCGACGGCCGCGCCCGCCTGGGCGGCGGCGTAGGTGCCCGCGAAATCGTCGACCTTCTTGAGATTGGAGACCTTGCCGCGGGCGCTCACCTTCGCCACGCCGAGGTCCACCACGCTGAGTCCCCGGACCGAGAAGTGGCGCGTCGTGCCTCCGCAGCTGAGCACGCCGTCGCCCCAGCTGACGCCCACGCCGAGCGCGACCGAGGTGCTCTCTATCGTCACAGTACAGGACGGCTGGTCTTGGGCCGCCGCCGCCCCGCCGAGGCACACGAGCGCTGCCGTCATGATCCAGATCCATGCACGCGCCATCATCAGCCTCCTTGGCCGCCCGCGAAGTTCACTGCCCGGTGGAGTGTAGCACGAGCCGAGGTATAGTACCGGGCATGGCCACCTTCCCTCTCGCGCTCGACGGCGTCCGCGTGCTCGATCTCTCCCGCGTCATTGCCGGCCCCTGGTGCGGTGCTCTCCTGGGCGACCTGGGAGCCGACGTCATCAAGGTCGAAGACCCAGGGGGCGGCGACGAATCACGCACGTGGCCGCCTCACAAGGACGGCGAGGCCGCGGCCTACCTGCTCTTCAACCGCAACAAGCGCGGCATGACGCTCGATCTGAAAGCCCCGGAGGCGGTGGACGTGGTCAAGACGCTTGTCAGGTCGTCCGACGTCCTCATCGAGAACTTCCGCACGGGCACCATGGAGGGGTTCGGCCTCGGCTACGAGGCGCTGGCCGCGATCAACCCGCGCCTCGTCTACTGTTCGGTTTCGGCCTTCGGCCGCACGGGGCCGCGCAAGGACGCGCCCGGCTACGAAGCGCTCATGCAGGCCTTCTCCGGCATCATGTCCATCACCGGCGAGCCGGGAGGCCAGCCGGTGCGCGCGGGCGTGTCCTTCCTCGATCTCTCGACCGGCATGCTCTGCGCCATGGGTGTCTGCGCGGCCCTCATCCAGCGCGAAAAGACCGGGCTCGGCCAGCGCGTGGACGGCTCGCTGCTCGAGACGGCGGTGAGCCTGCTCGCCTTCCACGCCGAGGGCTATCTCCTGACCGGGCTCGTGCCGAAGGCGCTCGGGTCCAGCCATCCGTCGCTGTCGCCCTACCGCAACTTCAAGTGCAAGGACGGCCAGTGGATCTTTATCGCTGCGGCCAACGACCGCTTCTGGCAGAAGCTGGCGCGTGCGCTCGGCCTCGCCGACCTGGCGACCGATCCGCGCTTCTCCGACAATCAACAGCGGGTCACACACCGTGCCGAGCTCGAAGGGCTGCTCGAGCGCGTGATCGGCGAGCGGGAGCGCGAGGGGCTCTTGAAGCTCCTGGCCGAGGCCGATGTCCCCGCCACGCCCGTCAATACCGTGGCCCAGGTGATGACGGACCCGCAAACACTCGAGCGCGGCATCATCCAGCAGGTCGCGCACCCCACGCTCGGAGAGATTCCCGTGGTCGGCACGCCGCTCAGATTCTCGCGGATGGCGCCTGGCGTACGCCACGCCGCGCCGCGGAGCGGCGAGCACACCGACCAGATCCTGGCCGAGTGCGGGCTGGCCCCGGACAAGATCCGCGAGCTGCGCGACAAGAAGGTCGTTCTCTAGACCACCGGTCCCCTCTCACCCGCGGCGGGGGAGAGGGTCAGGGTGAGGGGAGGTCGTGATGTTCGGTCTTCGCAAGCTCTCGATGATCACGAAGGACGATTCCCTTCCCGGCCGCGGTGCGGCCATGCCGGTGCCCGCGGCGCATTTCGTGAGCGGCGCGCGCCTCGAGCCGCCCTTTCCCGCCGGCACGGCGCTGGCGCTGTTCGGCATGGGCTGCTTCTGGGGCGCGGAGCGTATCTTCTGGCAGGCCGGAGGTGTCTACTCGACCTCGGTCGGCTATGCGGGCGGCTACACGCCCAATCCGACATACGAAGAAGTCTGCAGCGGCATGACGGGACACACCGAGGCAGTGCGGGTGGTCTTCGACCCGGCGGCCATCACCTACGAGTCGCTGCTGCGCCTCTTCTGGGAGGGCCACGACCCGACCCAGGGCATGCGCCAGGGCAATGACACGGGCACCCAGTACCGCTCCGCCATCTACACCTACGGTGACGCGCAGCTGAAGGCCGCGCTCGCGTCGAAGGACGCCTACCAGCGGGCGCTGAACAAAGCCGGCCACAAGGCGATCACGACCGAGATCCGCGAGGCGCCCGAGTTCTACTACGCGGAGGACTACCACCAGCAGTACCTCGCCAAGAATCCCTCGGGTTACTGCGGCATCGGAGGCACGGGCGTGAGCTGTCCGACCGGGCTCGCCGCAGGCAGAGGATGACGCGCGGGCGGAGATACGCGCCCGCGCTCGTCACCTGGGCGCTGGTGAGCTCAATCCGAGCATGTCCGAAGTCCAGGAGCTCCTCCGCAGCCTCCGCTAGCCTCGTCACTCGCCTCGCGTATGCGCGAGGCGGGCGGGGCTAGCCGGCAGCTACCGCGTTCGCGCTGCGGCCGAGCGACCACTTCAGCGCGATGGGCGTCATCATGGTGGTGACCATGACCATGATGACGACGGCGGAGAAGAGGGCGTCGTCGATGACGCCGAGGCCTTTGCCCACGCTCGCGAAGATCAGGCCGACCTCGCCGCGCGGCACCATGCCGAGGCCGACCGAGAGCCTATCGGTCTTCCCGGCCGCGAACCCGCACACGAGCTTGCCCGCGACGGCGGCCGCCGCCAGCGCGGCGGCGATGGCGAGCGTGGCGGGGCGGGCGAATGTCGAGAGGTTGACCTGCATGCCCATCAGCAGGAAGAACACCGGCGCGAAGATTTGCTCGAGGGGCGTGACGAGAGCGTGCACCGTCTCTGCGTGACCCGGCTTCCCGTCCGCGCGGGCCGGAAAATGCGTGTCGCTCACGATGAGCCCGGCCGCGAACGCGCCCACGATGGTCGCGAGGCCAATGCGGTTGGCCAGCCAGCCCATCAGGAAGGCGAGGGTCAGCGCGAAAAGGAGCCGCGTTTGGGTCGGCTCGAGCCGGCGGAAGGCATCCGCGAGGCGCCGTGCGATGCGGTCGCCCAGGAAGACCACGGCCGCCATGAACGCCGCGGACAGGAGGGCGATTCGCGCGACCTCACCCAGGTGGATCCCGCCCGTGGCGATGACTCCCGCCACCACGGCCAGGACGATCAGGCCGAGCACGTCGTCGATCACGGCGGCGCTCAGGATGAGCCTGGCCTCGTCGGACTGGAGCCGTCGCAGGTCCTGGAACACGCGCGCGGTGATGCCGACGCTCGTGGCCGACAGCGTCGCGCCGATGAAGAGATGCACCGCGGTCGGCGCCTGGGGTAGCAGGAGCGAGGTCGTCATGAACCCGGCGGCGAACGGCGCGACGATTCCGATCACGGCCACCGCGAGCGCCCGGGGGCCGACCCCGACCAGCTCGTCGACGCTCGATTCCATGCCCACCATGAACAGGAGGAGCGTCACGCCGAGGTTGGACAGCAACCAGACGACGATCGTCATCATGACCCAGCTGCCCGCCTCGCGTCCGCTCAACGCCTGCACCACGCGCTCGCCGATGGAGCCGGGGCCGAGCTGGCCGGCCGGAAAGACCTTGGGCGCAGCCTCGGCCACCGTGAGCGGCGAATTCCACACCATCGCCACGATCTTGCTGACGTCGTCGAAGTGCATGAGCAGGACGAAGAGCGGCACGCCCAGCCAGTAGCCGACGTTGCCGATCACCACTCCGATCACGAGCTCGCCCAGGACCGCAGGCTGCCCCACGAGGCCGGCGGCCCGCCGGCCCAGGGCCGCCGCGAGGACGACGACGGCCAGCTCCAGCAGGATGGGCGCGAAGGGATCGGCGTGCCCGCCGTCTTTGCCCGCGGCCTGGGCCGCGCCGGCAGCGAGCAGCGCGATGACCGCGCCGCCGAGCCAGATCCGCATGCGAAGGCCGGTCACGCGCCTCCGGGGACGTTCGGCCCGATATCCCTGCCACCCGCCGTGCGCTGCAGGAACTCCTTGGGCACCGGCCGGCCCGCGTCCGCGAACGCCTTTTTGATCGCCTCGACGTTGGGGCTGAAGATCGTCTTGCGGTTGGACCGCGCCCACTCGTTCGACGCCGCCACGGTGTCGATCGAGCCCTGGAACCGCGGCATGACGTAGCGCGCGAAGAGCTCGTAGCTCCGCAGCGTCTGCTCACGATCCGCCCATTCGTTGGCGCGGAAGAGGAGACCGCCGAAGCCGCCGCTCGAGAACCCCTGCAGCCGCTCGATGCCCTTGATCACGGTCTCGGGCGTGCCCACGAGCGTGGTGCCGGCCTTGACGCCATCGCGGAGCGGATCGTCGGACCTGCCGGGCGGCCGCCCCAGCGTCTCCTCGAAGTACGTCACGGTCTCGTGGCGCTCCCGGGCGTGGACCTGCTTGAGCGCCAGCTCGTCGTCCTCGGCCACGTGGACGTTGACGACGAGACGCCACTGGCGGCGGTCCATGGTCTTGCCATGTTCGGCCGCCGTGTCCTCGGCGATCTTCCAGTGCGCCGCGATGGCCTCGGGCCCGCCCGGCAGCCCCGCGCCGAGTGAGAGGACGCCGAGGCCATGCTTGCCCGCGCTGACCATCCCCGAGGGCGTCATGACGCTCGCCACCGCGATGGGGAAGTGCGGATCGGTGTAGGGCGCCAGATGCAGCCGCGCCTCGCGGAGCTCGAACCAGTCGGTCTTCATGGTCACGGGCTCGTCACAGCGCAGGAGCGCCATGATGGCGTCCAGCGACTCCTCCATGCGCGGGCGCTGGGTGGCGGCCTCGATACCCATCATGTACGCGTCGGAGACGAGGGCGCCCGGCCCGCAGCCGAGCATCGCCCGCCCGCGCGTCATGTGGTCGAGCTGGACGAAGCGCTCCGCGACCAGGAAGGGGTGATGGTAGGGCAGGCTCGTCACGCCCGAGCCCAGCATGATGTGGCGCGTGCGCTCGGCGGCGGCCGCGATCATGATCTCGGGCGAGGCGATCAGCTCCCACCCCGCCGAGTGGTGCTCGCCGATCCAGACCTCGTCGTAGCCCAGGTGGTCGAGCCACTCGATCAGCTCCATGTCGCGATCGATGGCGAGCGTCGGATTTTCGCCGATCCGGTGGAAGGGAGCGAGGAAGATGCCGAATTTCATCCCGCGGTGGGCCATGGTCTCTCCGTGAATGGGTGCGATGCGGTCGGGGCTTAGCGGGCCAGCGTCATCTCCGACACGATCAGCCGGAAGTCGGCGCGCGGCTTGAACGAGACACGCCGGCTCGTGCCGTAGACGACCACCTCCTGGAAGAGCTCGACCGACGGCTTCTCGTCCTGGAAGATCGCCGTCGCTTCCATGTAGAGCGCCTTGCGCTTCTTGGGGTCGAGGGTGTAGCGCGCCTGCTCCATCAGGTCGTGGAAGCGCTGCCCCGGCTGGCTCCCCACCCAGTACTTCCCGTTGAATCCCGTCGGGTGGAAGATGCGCCAGAGGCTGCCGTCGGCGTCGAGCAGCGTGGACTGCGGGTTGCCGAGGAAGAGCCCGGACGGCGGCACCGCGCGCTCGTTGTTCATGCGCTGGCGGGCGCCCATCTCCATCATCTCGAGGCGCGCGCGGATGCCCGCCTTGCTCCACATGTCGGCGATGGCCTCCATGAGCGCCTTGTCGTTGACCATGGTGCCGTTGCCGAAATAGATCGTCACGTCGATGCCGCCCGGATAACCGGCCTGCGCGAGAAGCCCCTTGGCCTTGGCGGGGTCGTAGGGGTACGGCTTGAGCGCGGGATTGTGACCGAAGTCCGTGTCCGCCAAGCCGCCGCTATACGGCTTGCCCGTGCCCGCGTAGAGGTTCTTGATGAGGGCGGGCACGTCGAGGGCATAGGCGAGGGCCTGGCGCACGCGCTTGTCGGACAGCGGAGGCTGGGTAGAGTTGGTCGACAGCGCCACCACGCGCGTGGACGGCACCGTGAGGAGACGCGTGGCGCGGCCCTCCGCGATGCCCTTCATGCGGTCCGGCGGCACGTTGGTGATGATGTCGACGTCACCCTTTTCGAGGGCGACGATGCGCGGGAACTCGTCGGGGATGGGCTTCCAGATCACCCGCTCCACTCCCGGCGTCTTGCCCTCCCATCCCCACCACTCGTGGTTCGCCTGCATGACCAGGCGCTCGTCCTTCACCCACTCCACGAAGCGGTAGGCGCCGGTCCCGACGGGGCGGCGCGCGAGCTCCTTGACGCCCTCGTCGGTCGTCAGGCGCGCGGGGAGGATCTGGGATCCCATCTGCGCCATGCGCACCGCGATGAGCGGATCCGGCTTCTTGGTGAGGATGCGGATGACGGAGGGGCTCACGATCTGGACCGCCTCGATGGTCGTGAAGCCCGGCGTGACCACGGTCTTGCCCGGCACCATGTTGCGGTCGAGCGTCGCCTTGACGTCCTCGGCCGTGAAGGGCGCGCCGTCGTGGAACTTGACGCCTGGCCGCAGCGTGAACTCCCACGTCGTCTCGTTGACCGTCTTCCACGACGTCGCCAATCCCGGCTGGAGCTGAAGCGCCGTATCCCAGCGCGTCAGCGTGTCGTACATATTGACGAAGTAGTTGACCGTCAGGACCTGGGTCGAGCGCCCCGGGTCCATCGTGGTCGCCTCCGCGGGCTGGGAGATGACGATCTGGGCGGGCTGGGTCGCGCCGGCGGAAGCGGTGGCGAGGACGAAGACCGCTGCGAAGCACGGGACGAGACGGGAGGCACGCATCAAGCGGCAGTGTACAGCCGCGGATGGGTGGCTGGCAACGGTCCGGCCCGGTGCGTCACGCCCCCTTGCCCAGAGCGTCCGGGTCGTCTATCCTCATCTTCCATTCATCATGGTCGGTACCCGCAGGGCCCACCCGACCGCTCACCCATGGAGGCTCTCATGAGCAATGCGCCGGTCGCCAGCTACAGCCTCATCGTCCGGATCCGCATCGTCAACAAGCCCGGCATGCTCGGCAAGGTGACGTCCGCCATCGGCGCCGAGGGCGGCGACATCGGCGCTATCGACATCGTCGAGGTGGGGCGGGAGATCACCCGCGACATCAGCTTCAAGGCCAGCGACGAGGCCCACGGCCAGCGCATCACCGAGCGTATCCGCGGCATCGAGGGCGTCACGGTCGTCCACGTCTCCGACCGCACCTTCCTCATGCACCTGGGCGGCAAGATCCAGGTCAACGGGCGCGTGGTCGTGAAGACGCGCGACGATCTGTCCATGGCCTACACGCCAGGCGTCGCGCGGGTCTGCATGGCCATACACGACGACCCGGAGAAGGCCTATACGCTGACCATCAAGCAGAACACGGTGGCGGTCGTCTCCGACGGATCGGCGGTCCTCGGGCTCGGCGACATCGGGCCCAACGGGGCGCAGCCGGTCATGGAGGGCAAGGCCCTCATCTTCAAGGAGTTCGCCGGGGTGGACGCCTTCCCACTCTGCCTCAATACGAAGAACGTGGACGAGATCGTGATGATCGTGAAGGCCATCGCGCCCGTCTTCGGCGGCATCAATCTGGAGGACATCTCGGCGCCCCGCTGCTTCGAGATCGAGGAGCGGCTCCAGCGCGAGCTGGACATTCCCGTCTTCCACGACGATCAGCACGGCACGGCCGTCGTCGTCCTCGCCGCGCTCATCAACGCGCTCAAGATCGTTGGCAAGGAGCTCTCGGACGTGCGCATCGTCTTCACGGGCGCCGGGGCCTCCGGCATCGCGACGGCCAAGCTGCTGATGCTGGAAGGCGCGCGCCACATCATCGGGTGCGACCGTGCCGGCGCGATCTACCGCGGGCGCACGGACAACATGAACTCGATGAAGCAGTGGTTCGCCGAACACACGAACCCCGAGGGCATGCGGGGCTCGGCCGGCGACGCACTCAAGGGCGCCGACATCTTCATCGGGCTCTCCGGACCCGGCGTCGTCTCGCTCAAGGACATCCAGGCGATGAACCGAGACCCGATCGTGTTCGCCATGGCCAACCCGACACCCGAGATCATGCCCGAGGAAGCCGGCCCGCACGTGCGGGTCATGGCCACGGGCCGCTCCGACTACCCGAACCAGATCAACAACTCCTGCTGCTTCCCAGGCTTCTTCCGCGGCATGCTCGACGTGCGCGCCCGGAGCGTCAACGACGAGATGAAGCTGGCCGCCGCGCACGCGCTCGCCGGCATCGTGGGAGACGGCGAGGTCAGTGAGGAATACATCACGCCGTCCATGTTCGACGCGCGCGTGGTGCCCACGGTGGCTGCCGCGGTGGCGGAGGCCGCGGTGCGGACGGGCGTGGCGCGGAAGACCGGGCGGAAGTAACGCGCGGAGACTTTCCGCGGAACGCTGCTCACCTAAGAGGAGCGTTCCCCGGTCTCGGCAGCCGGGGCCGCGAGGATCCGCAGCGGCGGGAAGTGGGTCCTCAGATTCGCGGCCACTACCTGGAAGAGCGCCTGCGGCTCGCGCAAGCCGCGCAACCGATGCGAGCCCAGGCCCTTGAAGCGCATGCCGGTAGGCCGCGATCGGCCCACGGCATCCCGTGTCGCCGCGGAGAGCAGGATCTGCCCGCCGTGAGCAGCCGAGCAGATTCGGGCGACCGTGTTCACCGCCAGTCCGACGTAGCCGGTATCGGTCAGCGTGGGACGCCCGCTGTGGAGACCGGTTCGGAGCCGGACATCGACACCGTCGGGCCAGGTTCGCCCCTGCACGGTCCGCTCGATGGCAACGGCGGTCTCCAGCGCCGCAGGGGCGCGATCGAAGACCGCGAAAAACTCATCCGCGCGAGCGTCGACTTCGCGGCCCCCCGAGCGGTGCACGGAGCTCCGGATGATGGCGCGGACGTCAGCGAGGAGGGCGGCGTACCGATCACCCAATCGCTGCAGGAGGTTGGTCGACCCTTCGATATCGGTCAAGAGAAACGTGACGTACCCGGTGGGCAGGGTGCGCACCTCACTGGCCCTCGCTTCGACCTGGCCGCGAAGCCGCTCATTCTCGACGGCCAGCCTGACCGCTGCGGTCACGGTCTTCACGAGGTCCGGATTCTCCAGGACGGCGCGGTCGTGCACGAGCGCGGTCATCGGCCGGCCCTGCCGTTCGAGAAGGGTCACGGCCCGGCCTTCTTCGTCGCCCGGCAGCACGGCCGGCTTGCCGGCCCCGTCGAGGTACATGCCGGCCGAATCGGACCAGTGCAGGACCGACAGCGTGGGGTCACGGAGCGCATCGCGCAGCCGCCGCTCGAACTCACCTGGCGTGCCGACTTGCCCCAGCTCGATCACCAGCCGGCCCGCCGTCGCCTCGCTCATCTGAGATTGCAGCTGGCCGGTCATGAAGCCGATGGGTACGATCCCGTACTTCTTGGCGGCGGTGAGGAGTCGCTTGCGCGCCTGCTCTCTGGCCGCTTCGCTCTCGAACGTCACCTGATTGAAGCGCGCCAGCGCGTTTCGGACGTGTGACTCGTCGTTGATCGGCAGTCGTCGTCGACCCCGCGAATCCACGTACGCGAAGGCGCTCTTGGGCAACTGCGCCCGCTTCTTGGAGTTGAGCTGGCTCATGACCGTCCGGGCTTGACGATACTCCACGCGAAGGCGCGGCGCCACGGGGCGCGCGCGCCGTGTCGAGGCTCACCAGAAAGCCCTCGGCTTGACGATCCCGCACTTGTTGCTGGTGCGGGCGGATGAGGTCATCCGGTCGCAACTACTTTCAGGACACAGAGAGCCTAGTCGAGAGCGGCGAGGAGGCGGCCGCCGGCGTGTCGATGTGGTAGAGACGGGCGCAATTGTCCCAGAGGATCTTGCGACGGACCTCATCGGGGAACGGCAGTCCGAGAAACTGCTCCATCGCCTCGGGGAACGCGCCGTCTGAATGAGGATAGTCGGTCGAGACCACGAAGAAGTCGGCCCCCATCTTGTTGACGACGTCGACCGCCGGCTCCTCGTCGACATCGAGCGCGATGTAGCATTGGCGCTTGAAGTATTCGCTCGGCAGCAGCGACAGCTGGTGCTCGCAGCCGGGGCCGAACTTCTCCCACTGGTCATCGAGCCGCCAGAGCCACCAGTAGAGCCATCCGGCGGTGCCTTCGAGGAAAGCGCAGCGGAGCCGGGGGTGTCGCTCGAGGATTCCCCCGGTGGTCATGCTGGCGATGGCCCCCATCAACTCGACCGGATTGCGGATGGCGTGGGCGATCGGGTGGAAGTTGGCGTGGCCGACGAAACGTCGCCCCGCATCGTCCTTGAGGGAGGTGTTGCCGGTCGGATGAAATCCGATCGGCACGTCGAGCTCCTCCAGCGCGCTCCACAGCGGCTCGCACGGCTCGTCGTGCAGATGCTGGCCGTTGACCGGGTTCGGGGTGCCGATGATGCCCACGGCGCCGAGCTCCCTCACGCATCGTCGCGCCTCTTCGATGGCCGCGGGGATGCTGTGCATCGCGACCTGGGCGGCGAACTTCAGCCGCTCCGGTTGGCTCTGACAATAGTCATGCGCCCAGTTGTTGTAGGCGCGCGCCAGCGCCGCCGCGTAGTCCGGCGCAAGCTCGTCGTGCATCAATACCTGCCGCCCGCGGGTGCCGTACATGACGGCGACGTCGACGCCCTCGATATCCATGGCGGTCAGGGTCGAGGCCGGGTCGAAGCCACGCCCGCGCGCGACCTGGAAGTGCGGGTGCCGCGCGCGGCTCCGGCGCCGCAGCTCGCGGCTGGACGCGGTGGCGGCAGTCGCCTTGCCGTGCGCGGGAATCGCCAGCCCCTGGACTTCCATCCCCATGATGCTATCGGCGTTGCCTTTGTCCTCGGAGCCGTCGCTGAGTTTTTGCTGCTGCCCGCCGAAGAACCGCGGCGGGCTCGCTCGATGTGGACCTTCGAGGTAGCGGGCCCAGAGATCGTCCGGCTCCATCATGTGAAGGTCGCTGTCGAGGATCAGATAGCCGTCACGTGCCATATCGCACCTCCATCGGTTTCGAGAGACTGCACCGCCGAACGTCCCATCGTGCGCCGCGAGCAGACTACTCCAGAGAGTAGGCGACATAAAGGCCTCTCGTTTCGGCCCGGCTGGCCCCTCTCCTCTCTTCCGCTCAGAGACCCAGGCCGCCCCCCAAAGAGAAGCCCGCGCTCCTGGCCGCGATCTGCTCCGCCGCCATCGCCGTGAGGATGCGACGGCGTCGGGCGCCTAAGACACCACGACCCCGAGGGGCAGGGAAAGGTAGCCGCTCTCCGGGGCCGGGTGCTGCCTGAGGGGAGAGAGAGCCTCAGGCCGCGAGGAGCATCTCCCCTTCGAGGGGCACTTCCCGGCTTCCACTTTCGGGCGCTCCCCCCTCCCGGCACCGCAACACGGACGCGAGGGGCTACGAGGACGGCTTGCGGCTGGCCCGGCGCACGCGGCGCAGGGTCTCTTCCCGTTTCACCGCGATGGCCACGATGGGCCGCTTGTCCTTCTTGAACTTGCCGATGCTCTTTCGGATGCCCATGTCGTCTCCCCTTTTTCGTGGATGAGGTCGGCGCGGCGAGACCCGCGCGCGCCGATCTCATCTCTCCCCGTCAAATGGGTTCGGCACTAACCGCGCCAGTACCGCCGGTGATGCCAGCCTTCGTGATACCAACCATAGTGATACTCCCAGCCCGGCTCAACCACGACGGCGGGCGGTGGTGCCACATAGACTCGGCTGGGCGCCGGGTACGGGTCGGCATTAGGCCGCACATCCGCCGCACAGCAGCGCGGCCAGGATGAATCCCCATCTCCACTTCATTGGCTGCACCCTCCTTTGCGCTCCGCGTACCCAGGTTCCAGGACGCGACTAGCGCCTTTACACAAGGAGAGGAGCATATGTTGTGCCGGAGTCCGGAAATTGCGAAAATCAGCAAAAGCCCCGCGAACTCCGTTGAGATTCCGGCATCGAGAGAAAAACATGCCGGGTAAATGCTTCGCGCTCAAGCCGGCGGTCAAGACGGCGAGCAGGAATGACCTCAGGTATGGTATGTGGGCCTCCCGGTTCGGATTCGGCGGCGGCGTGCAGTCGGGTAGTCTATCAGCGTGCGGCGTTGTCGGTAGCGGGTGCACAGGCGAGAAAGGAACGGCCACCATGCCAGCTCGCAGCGGACAGGCGTATGTCGAGTCGCTCAAGAAGAACGCCCCGTGCGTGTACCTCGGCGGGCGGCGGATACCCGACGTGACGGCCGAGCCCATTTTCCAGGAGCCGATCCGTGCCATTGCCGAGCAGTACGACATGCAGCTCGACCCGGCGTACGGAGACATCATGACCTACCCCTCGCCGAGCACGGGCGAGCCCGTGTCGACATCGTTTCTCGTGCCTCGCACGCGCGAAGATCTCGTGAAGAAGCGCAAGCACTTCAAGCTGCGCGCCGATCACAACTTCGGCTTCTTGGGCCGGGCGCCCGACTTCATGAACCAGTTCGTCACGGGCTGGCACCTCATGGCCGACCGGTTCGCGCGCGCCGGCGCCCGCTTCGGAGAGAACGCCACCCGCTACTACGAGCACGTACGGGAGCACGACCTCTTCCTCACGCACATGCTGATCAATCCGCAGATCGACCGGTCCAAGACCTCCGCCCAGCAGGAGGATCCGTTCCTTCACCTGGGCCGGGTTCGCGAGACCAGCGAAGGCATCATCGTGCGCGGGGCGAAGATGCTGGGGACCATGGCGCCCATCACGGAGGAGGTGGCCGTCATTCCGTTCGGCGGCGTGCCCCCGGGCGACGATGCCTATGCCCTGGTGTTCGGCATCCCCACCGCCACCCCGGGCCTCACCTTCATCTGTCGCGAGACGGTCGCGCCACCGCCACGGTCGCGCTTCGACCATCCCCTGTCGAGCCGCTTCGAGGAGATGGACTGCATCGCGGTCTTCGACGACGTCCTCGTTCCGTGGGACCGGATCATGGTCGACGGCAGCGCGGGCAGCGGCGACATCGTCAATGCCCTGGGCGCGGACTTCGGCGCGCTTCTGAACGTCCAGACCTCCGCCCGCATGCTGAGCCAGCTCGAGTTCTTCTGCGGGCTCGCCATGAAGGTGGCGGACGCCATCGGCATCACGGGCTTCCTGCACGTCCAGGAAAAGCTGGGCGAGATGCTGAGCCACATGGAAGTGGCCCGCGCGGTGTTCTACGGGTCCGAGGCCATGGCCCAGCAGCTCCCGAACGGGGTATGGGTGCCGGGCGGGCCGGGTCTCCGCGCCTTCCATCTCCAGACCGGCAAGATCTACAGCCGGTTCGTCGAGATCGTCCAGACGCTGGCCGCCGGGGGATTCTTCTACGCGCCGAGCGAGGCCGATCTCGGCAGCGCGGAGATCAGGCCCTACATCGACCGCTACGTGCGCGGACGCGCGGGCGTCGCGGCCGAGGATCGCATCGCGCTCTTCAAGCTGGCGTGGGACGCGACGGGCGAGTCGTTTGCCCAGCGGATGGCCCAATACGTGCGCTTCTACTCCGGCGATCCGATCCGGCTCACCGCCGGCTTCTATACGCAGTACGACAAGGCCCCGCTCTTCGAAATGGTCGAGCGGGCGCTCGGGCGACGCGACGGCGAGCCCATCCCGGTCTCCCCGGACAATCCGGGAGCGCTCATCCCGTATCAGCCCGACACGCGCGGCATGGCGGGGACGTACGCGGCCACCTCGTTGCCGGCCAATCGCGACGAGCGGAAGTGAGTCAGCGCCTCGCGATCAGGCGCCGGAACACCGCTCCGTACTCGAAGTCGTAGCCCGTGGCATGGTCGGCGGCGTTCCGCTTCACCCGCTCGCCGATGGTCTCGCCCGGCGGCACGTTGAAGCCGGGCATCTGGCTCTCGTGGCGCACGAGGGCGGCGATCTGCCGGTCGATCGAACCGGTGACGTCGACGATGATCTCCGGCTCGTCCATGCCCCAGTACCACAGCTCCCGGACCTTGTGCGGCTCGAGGCCTTCCCGGGTGATCTGCTCGGGGAAGTGGAGATGGTCGCGCGCGAAGGGATAGACGGCGTCCGTGGTCACCATCCCCGCCTTGCGATGGTCGCGATGCTGAAAGCCCTTCATCCGGTACGGGTCGTGCACGAACACCGTGTGGGGCCGGTACTGGCGGAGCGCGCGCACGACGTCGCCCAGAAAGGCGCGCGTGTCCTCGAGCTCGCCGTCGGGATAGCCGAGCATGACCACGTGCTTGACGCCCATGAAGTCCGCGGCCGCGCGCTGCTCGACCGCCCGCCGCTCCGCGAGGTCGGCGGGAGACAGCGACCGATCGGCCGTGCCGGAGTCGCCGTTGGTGCACAGCACGTACGTGACCTCGCAGCCCGCGGCGACCCACTTCGCGATGACGCCGCCCGAGCCGATCTCCGCGTCGTCCGGGTGGGCAAAGATCACCATGGCCTTGTCCGGGACTTCGGTGACGACCTCGAGCTTCTTCCGGTCTTCCGTGTTGGGTGACATGCGGGCTATTCTACAAGACGCCCGCGTCTTGACAGGGCCTCCTTGTCGCGGTACCAAGAGCGCGGGGAGGACACGATCATGAAGATCAAAGCGGCGAATGGCTTCGCGCGAATCCTCAAGTCCGAGGGCATTCCCTGGGTCAGCTGCTACCCGACCAACCATGTGAACAATGCCCTGGGCGAGGAAGGCGTGCCCATCCTGATGATGGGCGAGGAGCGCTTCGCCGTTGCGGTCGCCGACGGCTTCTCTCGTGTCACCAGCGGAAAGCAGATCGGCGTGTGCACCGTCATGGCCAATCTGAATGCCGCGGGCATCCAGATGGCCTATGGCGCCATCGCGCAGGCGTGGGAGGATTCCTCGCCGCTCCTCGTCATCGCCGAGGGCGTGGGACAGGGCGCGAGCCGGCACACGCATTACGACATGGCCGAGGCGTTCAAGTCCGTGACCAAGTGGGTGGGCAAGGTCGACCGCGCCGATCTGGTGCCTGACTACGTGCGCCGTGCCTTCACCCAGCTCAGGTCGGGCCGGCCCGGTCCGGTGCTGCTGATCATGCCGCGCGATCTCGGCGACTACGACGAGGACGAGCACCCCTACACGCCGGTGAAGGGCTGGAGGTCCGGCCCAGATCCCGACGATGTGAAGGCTGCGCTCCGGGTGCTGCTGACCGCCAAGGACCCGCTCCTGCACGTGGGCGAGGGCGTGCTCTACGCCGACGCCACGAGCGAGCTTCTGCGCTTCGCCGAGCTGGCGCAGCTGCCGGTGCTGACGACGCTCAAAGCCAAGGGCGCCTTCCCGGAGAATCACCCGCTGTCGGTGGGCGTGAGAGGCTCGCTGGCGGAGCACTTCCTCAACAAGTCGGATGTGCTCTTCTCGGTCGGCTCGAGCCTCTTCCCCAACCGCTTCAGCCACGCGGTTCCCGGCGCCGACACGAAGACCATCGTCCAGTGCACGGTGGACACGCTCGACATCAATCGCAGCTACGAGACGCGCCACGCCGTGATCGGCGACGCCAAGCTCACGCTGCAGGCCCTGATCGATGAGCTGTCGGCCCGTGCCGGCGGCATACCGAAGAAAGCCGGTCTCGTCGAAGAGATCCGCGCGGGCAAGGAGGCCTTCCTCGCCAAGTTCCGCCCGTGGATGGAGTCGAGCGAGACACCGATCAACCCCTACCGCGTCTTCGGCGATCTGATGAAGGTGCTCGACCCGAAGAAATCATTCGTGACCGCCGATTCCGGCAATACGCGCGATCAGACCAGCACGGTCTACGAGACGCACATCCCGCGGGGCTATCTGGGATGGGGCAATGTCTCCACCCTGGGCTTCAGCCTCGCCGGGGCAATCGCCGCCAAGCTGGCGTATCCCGACCGGCAGTGTGTCCACGTCACCGGCGACGCCGGCGTCTGCTACATGATGGGCAATTTCGAGGCGGTGGCGCGCTACAAGATCGGCATCACGACCATTCACATCAACAACGGCGGCTACTCCGGCTACGGCCCGGGCTTCTGGGGCGCCGGCCACGATCCGTACACCTGGCAGGTGTCCAATCACGCCTCGGCATGCATGGCGACCATGGCGAAGGCCGTCGGCTTCTACGGAGAGGACGTGACCGAGCCGTCAGAGGTGATTCCCGCGCTCCGTCGTGCCTTCGACGAGAACGCCAAGGGCCGCCCTGCGTTCCTCGAGTTCATCTGCTCGCATCACCCGGTACACGGCGGGTGGGTGAGGCCGGCAGCAGGCGGACACTAGACGAAAGGCTGACCGTAGCGCTCACGGTGGGCAACGGCTCCGAGCGGCTTCCGGGCCTTCTTGCCTCGCCCGATCTTGTCGGCGGGAAAGCCGAAGGGCAAGATGGCGAGCACATCGAGCTTGGGCGGAATTCCCAGCAGCGCGTTGACCTTTTCCAAGCCGCCGAAACCGACCCAGTTCGAGCCGACTCCGTCCGACCACGCGGCCAGCAGCATCGAGTGAATCGCCCGGCTCGCGTCTGATACGGCGTAGCCGGTCTTCTCGACCGCGACCACGATGGCAAGCGGCGCCTCGGCGGTATACGGCCCCGAGCGTGCGAGGGCACCCAGCCGGCGCAGCATGTCCCGATCCTGGATGACGATGAAGTGCCAGGGCTGGAGATTCATCGCGCTCCCCGTCAGGCGCCCCGCCTCGACGATCTTGCGAACGATCGTATCGGGCACGGCCCGATCCTGGTAGCGGCGAACGGCGAGCAGCGTACGGATACCGTCGAAGACTTCCATCATCACCCGCCGCCGTGTCAGACGGCGACGGGTACCTGGGCCGGCGCCTGCCTGGCCGCGGCGGCGTCCGCCTTGGCAAAGTGGGCGTCGGTGAAGGCGTAGAGGCCGGCGCCTCCGAGCAGGATCTCCGCCGCCGTCTTCCGCGAGACGGTTCGCAGCAGATTGTTCGACACCTCGGGGAAGTTCGAATCGAAGTGCGGGTAATCGGTGGAGATGCACATGCGGTCGGCCCCGATGAGTCCGGCCGTCGCCTCGATCTCCGGCTCGCTCCCCTCCACCGCGGCCCAGCAGTTGCGTCGGAAGTACTCCTTGGGGGTCAGCGTCAGGTACGGCGCGTGGGTGTCGCGGTATTGCGGGTAGTCCCACTCGATGCGGGAGAGGAGGCCCGGCGCCCAGGAATTCTGCGCCTCGAGGAAGCCCACGCGCAGGCGGGGGTGGAACTCGAACACGCCACCCACGATGAGGGCGATCAGGGCCTGCTGCATCTCGATCCAGTGGCTGGCCACGTGGCGATAGAACCGGTTCTCCCCGTAGAGCACGTTCATGTGTGAGTACCACGCGCCGGTGCCCTCGTGAAATCCCAGCGCCACGTCCAGGCTCTCGTGCAGGCTGTAGAGCGGATCCCAGTAGTTCGAGTGCCAGTAGTGGCCGTTGACGAGGTTGGGACGGAGGAATGATCCGACCGCGCCCATTTCCTTGACGCAGCGGAGGAGCTCGCGACAGGCGAGGTGGACGTCGTGGGGCGGCAGCATGGCCACGAACTTGAGCTGGTCGGGACTGTGCTGGCAGAACTCGTGGATCCAGTTGTTGTAGGCTTGGCAGAGGGCCAGGGAGAGATGCGGGTCCATATCGTCCCGGGCGAGGAGGCTGAGCCCGGTGGTGGGGAAGAGGACGGCGATGTCGACACCCTCGATGCCCATGCCCATGACCTGCGCCACCGCGTCGTAGTTGCGCTCGATGGCGAAATCGAGGCGGCCCGTATCGGCGAGCCGGGATCCGGACAGGGGCTGGGTGCTCTGGGTCCCTCCCGGCTTGCGGCGCTTGCGATACTGCTGCAACTCCGCGTCCATGGTGGTGGGCAGGCCGTCGATGACGATGGTGCCGCGCTGCGGGCGTCCATCGGCGCCGATGGGAAGGCTCACGCGGCTCCTGAACCGGGGCTCGAGATACTTTTCGAACAGGTCCGGTGGTTCCATGATGTGCATGTCGCAGTCGACGAACCGGAGCCCATCTTTCATGACGCCCTCCTGGAATGGCTGTCCACTTCCCCCGCGCCCATCATGGACGCCTGCCTTGCGCGGATTCTACTCGGATCGTGGCCGGTTCGCCATGGGCGCGTGCCTCCCCCTTGCCGGGGAGATGCGAGAGGAGCCGGGCCGAACCCGATACCGGGCGAGGTGATACTGTAGCCGGAGCATTCGAGAGAGCGGGCGCAGATCGTCTCGCGATCAACAGGGAGGACATGATGCCG
>WNFO01003693.1_pt1 | contig 21685 bp, 17 predicted proteins | sample 5400251 | NCBI WGS metagenome assembly WNFO01 (sample SAMN13153354, study PRJNA577476) | soil metagenome | isolation source: 100 cm saprolite under Madrone tree | place: USA:California | collected 2016-06-14
CCTAACGACCCGGTTCTCCGCCGCGAGACCGAGGATGCGGTGGCATGGCTCATCCTTAACCGCCCGGCCTCGCGCAACAGCTTATCGGAGGAACTGCTCGTCGCATTGATCGACGCACTCGCCGCGCTCGGCCGCGACGCCTCCGTTCGTGCCGTCGTCATTGCAGCCGAAGGCCCGGCGTTCTGCTCCGGGCACGATCTGCGGGAACTGACCGCGCGGCGCACCGATCCCGATGGTGGTCGCGGCTTCTTCACCGGGATTTGGCGGCTGTGCAGCACTATGATGATGTCGGTGGTTGAGCTGCCGCAGCCGGTAATCGCCTGCGTGCAGGGCGCGGCTTCCGCGGCTGGTTGCCAGCTCGTCGCCAGTTGCGATCTTGCAGTTGCGGCGGCAGACGCGACCTTTGCGACCCCCGGCGTCGACATCGGCCTGTTCTGCTCCACCCCCATGGTGGCGCTGTCTCGCAACGTAGCGCCGAAACACGCCATGGAAATGCTCCTCACCGGTGACGCCATGTCGGCCACCGAGGCCCGTCGCATCGGGCTTGTCAACCGCGTGGTGCCGGCCGGACAGGAGCGCGCCGAGGCAATGCGGCTGGCGCGGCGCATCGCGTCAAAATCTGCGCATGCTATTCACTTCGGCAAGCAGGCGTTCCACGCTCAACTGGCGATGAGCTTGGCCGATGCCTACGCGCACGCCTCCCGGGTCATGGTGGAAAACCTGCTCGACGCCGACGCCAGAGAAGGCATTGGGGCCTTTCTTGCCAAGCGGCCGCCGCAATGGGGTGATTGATGGAGATTGGGGGTGCGAATCAATTCAACTCCGGTCGAAGCGTCGTGACCGCCATGTCGGCGGCCGCATTGAACTTCTCGTTCGGGCTGAAATCCGATTCCCCCCTGCCCTCCCCCGCATGCGGTGGAGGATAAATCGAAACCCTCCCCCGCATGCCGGGGGTCGGGAGGGGCAGAACTTCACACGCAAGGAGGACCTATGTTTTACCGCGTCGTACTCGCATTCGCCATTGTGGCATCCGCCACTACATTGCGGGCGCCCGCCGAGACGCTGGAGGAGCGGCAAGCCTGCACGCCTGACGCCCAGAGCCTGTGTTTCGATGAAATCCCGGATCGCGAGCGCGTCTACGGATGTCTGGTCCGCAAGGTGAACCAGCTGAGCCCGGCGTGCAAGAAGATCATCGGCGCTTCTATCGCACCAGCCAAGCCGCAAAAGAAGTAATAACGGCACCGTAGCCCGGTAGGGTGGGCAAAGGCGCGTGGCACGGCTTCTCGTAAGATTGCGAGCATTTTCGCGCCTTTGCCCACGCGGTCGCGACTCTCCGAATGGTGGACAGCGTGGGCAAAGGCGCCGAAGGTATGTCGCAAGCTTGCGAACGCGTGCCACGCCCTTTGCCCACCCTACAGCTACAGTCGTTTTTCCATGAACCACGACCGCTATGACGACGCCTATATTCGCGGCATTCTCAATACCGTGAAAACGATCGCCGTGGTCGGAGTGTCGGCCAATACGAGCCGCCCCAGCTATTTCGTCTTCAAGTATCTCTTCGAGCGCGGTTACCGCATGATTCCCGTCAACCCCGGATTGGCGGGGCAGAACTTGCTCGGCCGCATGGCTTACGCCACCCTCGTTGGCGTTCCGGAGCCGGTCGACATGGTGGACGTGTTTCGCGCCTCCCAGCATGTGCTTCCGGTGGTCGTTGAAGCGCTCGAGATGCGGCCGCGGCCGCGCGTCATTTGGATGCAGCTCGGCATACGCAATGACGAGGCGGCGGAACTCGCCGAGGCGAACGGCCTTAAGGTGGTGATGAACCGCTGTCCCAAGATCGAATACGGCCGGCTTTCCGCGGAGATTTCCTGGATGGGCGTGAATTCGCGCACGCTGAGTGCGAAGCGGACGAAGCTGCCCGCTCGCGGCGTCCAGCGCCTGTCGCTTGATCGGGTCACCATGACGGGCGGCGTCACCGACGCCGCGGATCGCGCCGCCCGACGTGACGACGGCTAGCGCCGTTAGGTAGGGTGGGCAAAGGCGCGATCTTCGCGCCGTGCCCACCGGGCAAGGCCAAGGGTGGCACGCTACGCTTTGCCCTGCCCACATATTATTGGAACACCCTCCAGTAGTGATCCTCTTGAACTTTAAGGAACAGCCATGACCGAACGCACGCCCGGTTTCGCTACGCTTGCGGTCCATGCGGGAAGCCAGCCTGATCCGACGACGGGCGCACGCGCCACCCCGATCTACCAGACCACGTCGTTCGTGTTCGAAGACGTCGATCACGCGGCCGCACTGTTCGGCCTGCAGACATTCGGCAATATCTATACACGCATCGGCAACCCGACCAATGCGGTGCTGGAAGAGCGCGTCGCGGCACTCGAAGGCGGCACCGCCGGGCTTGCGGTCGCGTCGGGGCATGCGGCGCAGGTGCTGGTGATGCACGCATTGATGACGCCCGGCGACGAGTTCGTCGCGTCGAAGAAGCTCTACGGCGGCTCGATCAACCAATTCAACCACGCCTTCCGCAATTTCGGCTGGAACGTGGTGTGGGCGGACCCCGACGACCTCGACAGCTTCGAGCGCGCGATCTCGCCGAAGACCAAGGCGATCTTCGTCGAATCGATTGCGAACCCCGGCGGGATCATCACCGACATGGAAGCGATCGGCAAAGTTGCGCGCCGCGCCGGCGTGCCGTTCATCGTCGACAACACGCTGGCGACGCCTTATCTGTGCCGGCCGATCGAACACGGCGCTGACATCGTGGTGCATTCGCTCACCAAATTTCTCGGCGGTCATGGCAATTCGATCGGCGGACTGATCGTCGATGCCGGCACATTCAACTGGTCCCGCGAAGGCCGCTATCCGATGCTGTCCGAGCCGCGCCCCGAATATCAGGGCATCGTCCTGCACGAGACCTTCGGCAACTTTGCGTTCGCGATCGCGTGCCGCGTGCTGAGCTTGCGCGATCTCGGCCCGGCCCTGTCGCCATTCAATGCGTTCCTGATCCTCACCGGAATCGAGACGCTGCCGCTGCGCATGCAGCGCCATTGCGACAACGCCACCACAGTCGCCACGTGGCTCTCACACCATGACAAAGTGGCCTGGGTCAGCTACCCGGGCCTGCCGGGCGACCGCTACCACGGCCTTGCCAAGAAATACGTGCCCAAAGGCGCCGGCGCCGTGTTCACGTTCGGGCTCAAGGGCGGCTACGACGCCGGCATCAAATTGGTATCGAACGTGAAGCTGTTTTCCCACCTCGCCAATATCGGCGACACCCGCTCCCTCATCATCCATCCGGCATCGACGACGCACCGGCAATTGTCCGACGCCCAGAAGGTGCAAGCCGGCGCCGGGCCTGACGTGGTGCGCCTGTCGATCGGCATCGAGGAGCCGGAGGACATCATCGCCGACCTGGAGCAAGCGCTCGCGGTGACGTAAGGCCCGTCCAGAACAAGCAAATCACTGAGTGTCATGCCCCGCGAAAGCGGGGCACCAAGTAACCACCGCGTCATCGGCTGCGCTCCAGTCGAAAAACAGGTGGTTACTGGATCGTCCGCTTTCGCGGACGATGACAGGCGCGACTTAAACTCGTCCGAGGACTTCAACCCGGACCCAGCTGCTCCTCCAGCGTGCCGTGCGGGCTCATGTGATCGACAGCGCCCGGCAGATGCTGGGACAATTGGCCGAGCAATTGGTCGACCGGAAGGCCGAGTTGCGTTGCAAGCTGCCGCAGATGCTGGTCGCCCAGCGCATCTTTCAGCTGATCGACCGAGACCGGCAGGTTCGCCTCGTTGCCGAGCCATGACGCGACCTGCGGTCCGAGACCCGACTGCTGCAGCTGCTGCAGCAATCCGCCGATACTGCCGAGATCGGTCTTGCCAAGCACTTGCGACAGGATATCGGAGAGCCCCCCGGTCCCGCCCTGCCCGGCCAACCCCCTCAGAGCGCTTCCCAAGATGCTGCCGAATATGTCACTCACGAGAACCTCCTTGAAAGAGAGCTGCTTACAATGACGAGCGCGTCGATATCAACCGCTCGCATCAACGACAGATCCCGATCCCCAGTATGTTTGATTCAATGCGCAGGGCGGATTCGCTGTTCTGGGACAGCGGGCGTCCCGCCCGCACCCCCAGCGCTCCAGCCTACGGTGCGCGCGGCGTGGAGCGTTGCGGCGGTGAGCACGGCGAGCGCCACGGCCTGATGCAGCAGCGCAAGCTCGATCGGCACGCCCCGGATCAGCGTCATGATCCCGATGCCGGCTTGCGCGAGCACCGCGACCGCCACGAAGCCGGCGCCGGTCGCGAGCCTTTTGTCGCGCCCGTGGCGACGGGCGTAGACCGCATGGATGAGCGCAAGCGCGCACAATCCATAGGCCACCATGCGGTGGTCGAACTGCACCGTCAGCGTGTTCTCGAAGAAATTCCGCCATAACGGGTGAGCGAAGAACAGGTCCGCGGTTCTCGGAATGAAGCTGCCGTCGATCAATGGCCAGGTGTTGAAGATCAACCCGGCCCGCAATCCGGCCACCAGAGCGCCGAGATAGATTTGCACGATCGCGAGCACGAGAAGCGCGCCGGCGCTCCAACGCAGGCGCCGCGGGACCATGATGCGCCGGGCTGCGCGGGCGGCGCTTGCAAGCAATGTGCGATCGGCCGTCCACACGAGCGCCACATAGATCATGCAGGCCAGCGTGAGGTGGAATGCGAGGCGGTATTGCGACACGCTCACCCGCTCGGTGAGCCCCGATGCCACCATCCACCAGCCGACAGCGCCTTGCACGGCGCCGAGTGCAAAGATGCCGGCGAGGGCGAACCCGGTCCGGCGGTCGAATGATCTGCGCCACAGGAACCACAGAAACGGCAGCAGGAATGCAGCACCGATCAACCGCCCAAGCAGCCGGTGCCCCCACTCCCACCAATAGATGGTCTTGAATTCGTCAAGGCTCATGCCGCGGATGAGCCGCTCATATTGCGGGATGGTCTTGTATTTCGCGAATTCCGCCTGCCAATCGGCCTCGCCGAGTGGCGGAACGGCGCCCGTCACGGGCTTCCATTCGACGATCGAAAGCCCGGACTCGGTGAGCCGCGTCGCCCCGCCTACCAAGACCATGGCAAACACCAGCGAAGCCACGCACCACAGCCATACCCCGATGGCGCGGGCGGCAGGCGCTGGTTTGCGTGCACCTGCTCCCGCTGCAGATAACGCCTCGTGAGAGCCGGATAGCTGCCATCGGACTGTCATGGGGACCGATAACTCTCCTTTACGATCGCCCAACGTGATGCGTTGCATTGCGCTTTGTGGCCCGCAAGGTAGATGTCCCAGGGCTCAAGCGAGGGGTTGTTCGGGTGGCCGTCCCTCGCCATCAGGTCGCAATTTCTTCGACGTTCAGCATCCGTTCCACAGTGGTCAAAACTGCAGTGGTTTCTGCAGTGGTTTTCGTCTTATTCCGCCCTTTTACCCCCTTTTATTTCCCTATTTCGTTCTCTGAGGAGTTTTACGGACGACCAGCAACTAGTTGATCTATCAATTGATTTCTGGTCGGAGCGCCGAGATTTGAACTCGGGACCCCCAGTCCCCCAGACTGGTGCGCTAACCGGGCTGCGCTACGCTCCGAATTGCCGGGACTATAGTGATTGGGGGTAGGCGGCGCAACCGATTGCCTAGGCGATTGGCCGGCTCGGTCGCGCGGTCGTCCGACGTCGCATCCGCGTCTTGATGTCTCCTCTGTTCGGGCCGGCAGGTCGCAGCGTTGCGGCCAGAGCCCCGGCTCCAAAGAATGGAGTGGCAAAGCCGGGGCCGCGCGCGGAGACGCCCCAACCGACAACCGCGCGCACCCGAACGTTAGCACGGAAACGCGGCTCGACCATTCGCAGGCTTCTCATGACGCGCAGACTGAGCGGGGGAAATACGAGCGGCCCCGACCTCCGCGGGGATTGGGGGGTAGAAACGGAAGCCGGGGCCTGCGAGCGGCCACTGGATGGGCTGCAACCGCGCGCAACCGTAGATTAGCACAGAAACAACCGCCCGTCCCCTTCGATTCCGTCTCGCCCGTAAGCGCGGCGACCGGAACAGGCGGCCGCGAAGGCCATGCGGGGCCTCTCACACCGAATCCGGCGGGATGTCGCGGCGTGCGCCGGATTTCCGAAATTGCTCTGTAAGGCCGGTTTTTCGGTCAATTTGAGCAGGCGCAAACTTTGCGAGGCAGCTTTCGCAGTCAGAAAAATAGATAACTGCAACAATTGGTTATGCCGGTTGTCCCCAATGTTATCCACGGCCATGAGTAAGGGCGGCCCTTGTGGCCGCTAAGTTAAGCGACCGCCGGGCGACATGCCAGTTCCTCCTTGACAGCTCCCGGATTACGCTGCGCCCCATCCGGGCTACCGACCGGCACTACGCTGGTGCTGCGGATGATCGTCCGAGATGACGTACCAGCGCGGCTTTTCGCTGACCCATACATGCGCGGCTACGCGCGCCAGCGCGTCGGCGTCCAAGCCGCCGAGCCGAATCCTGATCCAATCAGGTTCCGTTGCCCCGCGCGCATGCACGGGCGACCCGCAGCGAGAACAGAAGGCGCGAAAGCGCCCCGGGGAAGACTCATATTCGCGGATGTGCTCGCAACCACTGAGCAAGCGATAACGTGAGGCGGGCACGCGCACGTTGGCTGTGAACGCGCTGCCGCTCGCGCGCCGGCACTCGACGCAATAGCAAAGCCGCGTCTCGCCCAGATCGCCGTCGACTTCGTAGCGCACCGCGCCGCACAGGCATTGGCCTTTGGTCATTAGGCCCCCTTACCGTAACGGATCCTCCTCAAGCACAAAACTACCGTGCGTGTTGTCTCTCGTTGCCGGATCAGGACCTCGCCCTTCCGCAAAGGCAAACTCCTCCATCCGCCGTCCATGCAGCAGCCCCGGGAGGCCAAAGTTTCCTTCGATGCAGCGTGGCTCGGTATAAAGTCTGTTGTCCTGATCACTCTGCCTGGTGAACTCTTGGCGGACGGTCCAGGCCTTCGTCCACACCGTCGGATCTTCGATGGTCACGACGTATTCAAGCGTGGTCGGCGAGGTGCGCGTCCAACGCTCGACCAGATGCAAGCTCTCCCGTGAGCCCTGAAAATCCGTCTTCGAACTGAAGTTCGTCACGTCGATGACGAGCGTATTGCCCTCGAAGCGGCCACGCGAGTCGCCGTACCATTGGCGCACATTGGCCGGCAGGTGTGGACGTCCGTCCATGACGATGTTGCGTTGCCACCCTTGGCCTTGGCCCACGTCATAGAAGATCGCGATGCCACCCGGCGTCTGCACGATCCGGCGAAAGCTGCCGGTCGGGCCGCCAAACTCGGGCAGCCCGCCCGTCAGGCAGCGCTCCGCAAGCGAACTGTCCTCCGGACCGTCATTGCGGTTCATGCGCGCCGTATTGTAGCGCGGCGGCGCTTCGGCGCGTCGCGGCGAGGGCGCCGGATCGTATTTGCCGCCGCTACAGGTCGCCGCCTTGGTCTTGCAGGTCTCGGTTGATTGCAACATGGCGAGACGAAATTCCCGCTCCGCCGCAGCCACATTCTGAGCCTGCGGCGTCAGCGGCGGCGTCCGGCCATTGGGCGGATCTGCAATCAGCGACGTGCGCGCGCCGGTGCGCTTAAAGGACCAGAACGCCGAGTTGTAGCCGCTGGCGACGTCGTTCTCGCTCCCGCGCTCGGCCCGCCTGTCGCGGCCGAGCACCGCCGCCCGCGCCTCATCCAATTCGGCCCGCTGTGCCGCGGTGAAAAATTCTTGAGCCGCATACTTGGCGGGCCGCTGCAACGGCGTGTCGCTTTCGTCGGTCCAGATGCCCTGCAGATCAGGTTCGCCCCACGGCGTTTTAAGCGCCGGGGCTGGCGCCACCACCCTGCCCTCCCCCGCAAGCGGCGCTTGAGCAGACGTCCGCGCGATGCCCCCAAACATCACCGCAATGGCCGCCGCAATGGCGAACGTTTTCACCGAGCCTGAGAATCTCTTGCGCACGATGGTCTCCTTTGCTTCGGAGTCATGGCCGGGCTTGTCCCGGCCATCCACGCCTTTCTTACTGAAGACGTGGATGCCCGCGACAAGCGCGGGCATGACGGCGGAGAGGTGATGCGATCTCATCGGAACGCGCTCTAGCGGTCGTTGAGCAGCGGATCTTCTTCGGGAAAGCCGACAAAGGCCGTGGCGCTGTCCTTGGTGGCCGGGTCAGGGCCTTGCCCCGCCGCAAAGGCGCGGTCTTCCATGCGCGCTCCACGCAGCAGCCCCGGGAGGCCATAGTTTCCTTCGACGCAGCGCGGCTCGTAATAAATTCTGTTGGCCTGATCGCCCTGCTTGGTGAACTCCTGCTTTACGGTCCAGGCCTTGGTCCACACCGTCGGATCTTCGATGGTAACGACGTATTCGAGCGAAGTCGGGGAGGTCCGCGTCCAGCGCTCGATGAGGTGCAGGTTCTCGCGTGAGCCCCGATAATCGGTCTTCGGACTGAAATTCGTCACGTCAATGACGAGAGTGTCACCCTCCCAATGGCCGCGCGAGTCGCCAAACCACTGACGCACGTTAGCCGGCAAATGGGGGCTCCGGTCCATGACGATATTACGCTGCCAGCCTTGGCCCTGACCCACATCGTAGAATATCGAGATGCCGCCGGGCGTCTGCACGATCCGGCGAAAGCTGCCGCCGAAAGCGGTTCCGAACTCGGGCAGCCCGCCCGTCAGGCAGCGCTCCGACAAACCGCCGTCCTCCGGACGGTCGTAGCGGTTCATGCGCACGGCGTTGTAGCGGGGAGGAAGGTCTGCGCGTCGTGGCGAGGTCGTCGGATCATACTTGCCGCCGCTGCAGCGCGCCGACTTGGTTTTGCATGTGTCGGTCGATTGCAACAGGGCGAGACGGAATTCCCGGTCCGCTGCAGCCAGCTTCTGCCCCTCCGGCGTCAGTCGCGGAATTCGGCCGTCGGGCGGATCGACAATCAGCGACGTGCGCGCCCCGACGTGCTTATTGGACAAGAACACCGCGTGGTTATACGCACGGGCGACATCGAACTCGGTCCCGCGCTCCGCGGGTCGCTCCTCGCCGTAGAGCGCCGTTCGCTCCTTGTCTAATTCTTCCCGCTGTGCCGCGGTGAAAAATTCCTGGTTCGCAAATCTAGGCGGGCGCTGTAAGGCCGTATCGAATTCGTCCGTCCAAATGCCTTGAAGGTCGGGTTCGCCCCAGGGCGTTTTCAGCGCCGCAGCGGAAGCCAGCGGCGCCTCAGCCGAGGTCCGGGTGGCGAGCACCGAAACGGCGGCGCTGACAGCGGCGGCGGCAATGGCGACAGTTACCGTTAAGCCCGAGAAGCGGTCGCGCATGATGACCTCCTTTTTGCGGTGCAGTTAAGTTACTGCAGCGAAATTCCTCCATGGACGCACATCTGCCCTCTGGGGTGGCTTGGTCTGAGTGTACCGCGGTTCGGCTTGCGGGGAAAAGATGCTGCAGTAAAACCTTTGCCAGAGCACGTGTCCTTTTTGGCGTGAATTGACATCCGTGGAATGTCCATTTCGAGTAGACCCAGTCCGCTATTTTGCGGGCACGCGGACGCGTGAGCGCAGAATCATGCCGCCGCTTCGCGTTCGAGCAGCGCCCGCTTTCGTGCGACGCCCCAGCGATAGCCTGCCAGTTCGCCGTCGGCGCGCGTCACCCGGTGGCAGGGAATCGCGACCGCTATCTGGTTCGACGCGCAGGCCTGCGCCACTGCGCGCACCGCAGATGGTTGACCGATCTGCCCCGCGAGCTCCGCGTAGGTCGCCTTCGATCCTGCAGGAATTTCGCGCAGCGCTTCCCAGACACGCTGCTGGAAGGCTGTGCCACGCACGTCCAGCGGCAAATTAAGGCCGCGCCCCGGTGCCTCAATGAAGCCGATCACCTCGGCTAGATGCCGTTCGAACTCCTCATCCCCGCCGATCAGCGTCGCTTTCGGAAACCGGTCCTGCAGCTCGCGGACAAGCGGGTCGGGGTCATCGCCGAAGGAAATTGCGCAGATGCCGTGCTCAGTCGCGGCGACGAGGATCGAGCCGAGCGAGCATTCGCCAACCGCAAATCGGATCGTCGTACTGCGGCCACCGCCTCGGAACGCAGAGGGCGTCATGCCGAGGCGCTCCGTGGAGGTTGCATAGAAACGTCCGCTGGAGCCGAAACCAGCTCCGTAGATCGCCGCGGTCACGGTCGCACTCCGCTTGAGCTCGCCTTGCACACGCCGGGTACGGTGCGCTTCGGCGTAGGCCTTCGGTGTAACCCCTGTTTGCGCCTTGAACACGCGATGGAAATGGAAGCGGCTCATGCCCGCTGCATCGGCGAGTGCGTCGAGGCTCGGCATCTCCTCGGCGCGCTCAATGAGTCGACACGCCCGGGCTACCGCAGCCGCCTGGCGCTCGTCCAAATTCTTTCCTCTCGGCTGGCAGCGTTTGCATGCCCTAAAGCCTGCTCGCTCCGCTTCGTCTACGGTCGCATAGAACTGAACGTTCTCCCGCCGCGGAAGGCGCGACGCGCAGGATGGCCGGCAGTAGACGCCCGTCGTCAGGACCGAGTAGAAAAATATTCCGTCGGCTGCTCGGTTTCGCCGCACAAGTGCGGCCCAACGCTGGTCATCGCTACGAAATGAAGGTGCAGTCTTTGTCATCACAAGCCTCGTGCAGTCTGTTAGATCTTGGTGGCGTCATTGCTCACCGCAAGCCGCTCTCCGTGCTGTGATGTAGGGCGAAGTAGCATTGGCATCACTCCGATCATTGCTTTCTAATTCTTGTCGCTTGTATCCGGTGAGATCACATTACCTCTCCGCCGGCCCACGCTTGTCGCGGGCATCCAACGTCTTTTCCCGCGGGCTTTCAGCCGAGAAGGCGTGGATGGCCGGGACAAGGCAGGACAAGGCCGGCTATGACGCCAAATAAATGGCTCGATATGACCGGAGCGGGCTCTAACCCGCGGGGGTCGCTGCCGCCGGCAGTGCTGCGAGCCTCGCGACGGGGGAACAAGCGATGATCGCGAGCTGCAGCATGAAGCCCCCGATGGCGAGGACAATGCAGGCATCCGTTCCATAGGCGGCAGCGAGCAAAGCCGCGATCGTGGAACCGAGCGGCCGCGCGCCGAAAGTGGCGGTGGTGATGAGGGCCGACACGCGTCCGAGCATGGCGGCCGGGGTCACGATCTGGCGCAAGGTTGTTGAACTGATAACCCACAGGACCGGACCTGCGCCGATCAGAAAAAAGCTCAACCCGGCAAGCGCCATGGACGGAATGAAGAGCGTCAACGCCATGACCAAGGCAGCCGCTAGCCCTGCGCACGGCCCGATGACCATGCTGGCGCCGAACCGCAACCGTCGCATCAGGCGCGGCGCGAACACCGCCGCGGTCACCATCCCAACGCCATAAGCCGCTAATGTCGCACCGACTTCGGGCATGGAGAGGCCGAGCCGGTGCACCGCGTAGGGAACGTAGATGGCTTGAAGCATAAAGAATGCAATATTGAAAAATACGGCAGTGAGCAGAATCGGTCGCAAGAATGAATGGCAAATCGCGAAACCGATCCCCTCCCGCAGCTCGTGGAATGGTGCGCGCGCCGGCCGTGCCGCACAAGCAGGTTCGTTGATGCCAGCGAGCAACATCACCGCGCCGAAAGAGAGTGCCGCGGCAATCGCGTAAGCGGGCTGTGCGCCGATCCAGCCGACGAGAGCTCCCGCGAGCGCCGGGCCGGCGGCAAACGCCGTGCTGCGGGCCAGCTCTATGCGGCCATTTGCTGCCGCAAGCGCTGCCGGCGGGGCGAGAGCAGGCACCAGCGCGGGCGCCGCGACACTATACGCCACGGTCCCGCAGGCGCCGACGAAGCCGAGCGCCGCGAGTGCCGGAAGGTTCAGCACGTGCAGCATCGCGAGCACCGGAACCCCGATCAGCGCCGCAACCCGCAAGCATTCGGCCATTGTCATCAGCCGCCGGCGCAGCATGCGATCTGCAAGGAGGCCGGCGGGAATGGCGAACAGAAGGAACGGCAGCGTTTGCGCGGTCTGCAGCCATGCCGTCGCATCGGCCTCAACGTGAAAAACAAGAACCGCCAGCATGGGTGCAGCCGCAAGCCCGATCTGCTCAGCGGATTGCGCGGCAAGGTTCGACCAGGCCAATTTGTTCAACGAAGGAGACAGGCGCGTCGGCGAGTTTGTCATTGGATCTCTCCCGAGTTTCGAAGGGGCTCTCGAGGGAGATTGTCAGTTGCCCGCCAGCGCGGCGCTCCGCTACTTGCTTTCCAATTCGCCTTCTCACGCGGTCGTCAGCTTCATCATTTCAAGCGCAGCACGCCCCATGATGGCGTAGGGATTGCCCAGCGTCTCGCCGATCTCGTAGTGATTGTAGCCCTTACCGACGATGAGCTGCACCGGCTTGCCGGCCGCCATGAGCGCTGCAGCGAAGTCGCGCGTCTGGCGCTGAAACTCCGGCGTTTCCAGGGTGCCGTGGGCAAGAACGAGCGGGGTGTGAATCTTGTCGATATGGCGCTGCGCGGACAGCGCCTCCTCCATTTCATCGGTGAATTTGACGTAATTGCCGCGCTTGGAGAGTCTCACCGCCTTGAGGTCGTACATGCCGCTGCCGAGCACGGCGCCTTTGAGGATGTCGCGCGGCAGCTCTCGCTTCTCCCATTCCGTGATGACGACGCAGCCGGCGAGATGGCTGCCGGACGAGCGGCTGCACAGATAGGTCTCATTGGCATTGGCGCCAAAACGCGCAGCGTTGCGATGGACGAAGGCAACTGCGCGCCGGCACTGGTCGACCATCGCAAAGAGGTCGCCGCCGGTCTCGATGACATTGTTGAAATCAACCGCGATGAAGTTGGCGCCGGCCTTGACGAAGACCTCGGCATAAAGCGCGAAATCAGCGGAACGTCCGCCGCGCCAGGCGCCGCCGTGAATGAAGATCATGGTCGGCGCATTGGGCCGCCTGGTCCTGTAGATGTCGACCTTCTCGATGTCGGTTGGACCGTAGGCGACCCGCTCCGGCTTGCCGGCCGCCATGAGCGCTGCAGCGAAGTCGCGCGTCTGGCGCTGAACAGCCGCGCCGGCCACCAGCCCGCGCCGCGTAAGTTTGACCTGGATTGGATGGTGGTCTCGCATGTTGTTCTCCGGTGCCGCCGTGCGAGCGTTGCGCCCAATCTACCATACGGGATGGACGAAATCAGTCCGACCACATCCACATGCATCTGTTTTGCCTGGGAACCATGCGGCTGGCGCGATCATTCTCTCGTGTCAGCAGCTAAGGAATTATCATGAGTTATCGTTATCTGGGTCGTACCGTGGCTGTCGGGATCGTGGCGCAGCTTGTGCTCGGAGAAATTCCGTTTACACCCGGTTCACCCGCACGCGCGCAAGCCAACCAAACCGCGCCGGGACTACCCGCTGACACCTGCGCGGGGGACAACGGCGGGATAACGTTGCCGCGCGGTTTTTGTGCAACGGTTTTTGCCGACGACATCGGTCACGCACGGCATCTTGTCGTTTCCCCCACCGGCATTGTCTACGTCAATACCTGGAGCGGCCGCTATTACGGCAACGACACGCCTCCTCGCGGCGGCTTTCTGGTGGCGTTGCAAGACACCAAAGGCGACGGCCACGCCGACCTCATCATCCGCTTCGGCGACAGCCTTGCTGCCGGCAGCCACGGCGGCACCGGCATAGCACTCTACAGTGGCGCGCTGTATGCCGAGGTGAATGACCGCATCGTGCGTTATGCGCTGCCGGCGGGAGCGGCTGTGCCGACCACGGAACCGGAGATCGTCGTTTCCGGACTGCCGCTCAGCGGCGATCATCCCATGCACCCGTTTGTGATCGATCGCCACGGCAATCTCTATGTCGATCTCGGCTCGGCAACCAATTCCTGCCAGGTCCAAAATCGAACAGCGCGGTCACCCGGCGTCAATCCGTGCACGGAACTTAGGACGCGGGCCGGTACGTGGCGTTACGATGCGAACCGAACCGGGCAGCGTTTCTCGCCCGCAGAACGATTTGCCACCGGGATTCGCAACGGCGAGGGTTTCGCCTTCGATCAAGCCGGCAGAATCTACGTCGTTCAGCATGGCCGGGATCAGCTCGCGGAGAACTGGCCGAGCCTGTATCGGCCGGAGCAAGGGGCCAATTTGCCGGCCGAGGAGCTCATGCGGCTGGATGAGGGCGCCGACTACGGCTGGCCGGAGTGCTATTTCGATGGCGACCAGCAGAAGCTGGTGCTCGCCCCCGAATATGGCGGCGACGGCGGCAAGGCCGTCGGAGCCTGCGCGCGCAAGCACGGTGCGATTGCGTCGTTCCCGGCGCATTGGGCGCCCAACGATCTCGCCATCTACGATGGCCGGCAGTTTCCGGACGCCTATCGGGGAGGCGCCTTCATCGCATTCCACGGCTCGTGGAACCGGGCGCCGTTTCCCCAAGGCGGCTATAACGTGGTGTTCCAACCGCTCGCCGATGGCAAGGCATCGGGCAAGTTCGTCGTGTTCGCCGACGGATTTGCCGGCGCCATCAAGGAACCCGGCCAGGCGGCGCATCGCCCCTCCGGCCTCGCCGTGGGACCGGACGGGACGCTCTACATTTCGGATGATGCCCGCGGACGCATCTGGCGCGTGACCTTTCACGGCGACACTGCGGCGACAGCCATCGAGCCCGCTCCGGCACCCCGCACCGACAATGCACCTGCCGCTACTGATGTGCCGCCGCCGGAAGGCGTCAATCCGGGTGCCGGCGAGGACGCTGTCGTCGCGGCGCTGCCGGTTCCCGCGGGCGCCACCCACGCCGAGCTTAGGCTCGGTGCGCGTGTCTTCCGTGGCGGCACGTGCGCCGGCTGCCATGGGTCGAACGCGAAAGGAACGCCGCTCGGACCCGACCTTACCCGCAACCAATGGCTCTGGGGCGATGGCAGTCTTGCGGCCATCACGCGTACGATCGCGGACGGCGTGGTCACCCCGAAGAACTACAGAAGCCCGATGCCAGCCATGGGCGGCCTGCCGCTTTCCAAGCCTGATCTCGACGCGGTGGCCGCTTATGTGTGGGCGCTCAGCCACCAGGATTCGCAGAAGTAGCCGCGATCGCTATCACGCAGCAGTTATCCCCAGATTGCGTTGCCGCAAAGCCGCGCAACGGACAGACCGCTCCCTCAGGCTGGTCTTCACTGTCCCTCGATCAATGCCTGCCTTCCCCACGCCCCTCCGGCAGGTCATTGGTCGTCATTGGCCCTGGTATCGGCTTGCCGGGGCCAATCGCTTTTATGGGAGATGAGGGCCGCCTTCGGCCACCGAAGCGCGAACAACAGCCCCGGGAGCGACGCTCATGCGAATCGATCTCAGGAAGGTCAATGCCGAAATCGCGGGTCTCCGTTCCAGGCTTGCCGCCATCGACACCGACCTCGATGAATGCCGACGGCGGCATTTTGAACATCCTTCGGCGTGGTCACAGATACGACGGGGGCTCACCTTTGAGCGCCATCGCGTGCAGCGTCGCCTCGAGGAATTCACCTTCGCTCGCAGGTGCGCCGGCGGGCGACCGCTGGGGCCTGTCGTTATGCTGTCGTTTCGCTCGCTCGCCAGCGAGCGCGAGCAGGACGCCGAGGGCTTCGAACATCGCGAGCAGGCGCCCGATTGGTTTGCGGATGCACCGCGGAGCTTCGAGACGATAGATCGTCCGTATGTTGGCGTCTGACCCTTCGTAACCAAGCGCGTGAGGACGGGCCGCCGTGCCCTGGAGCGGATTTCGATCGTTTCGAATCACACCTCCAGCGTCATGCCCGCGCTTGTCGCGGGCATCCACGTCTTTCTTGCGAGCCTTCAGTCAAAAAGACGTGGATGGCCGGGACAAGCCCGGCCATGACTCTGAAATGAATGGTTCAATATGACCGGGAACCGCTGTATCGGCAGCCCCGATGGAGGTCGCTGACACGAGGCCCGCGGGACGGTATGATTTGATACTGGTTTGGGAATGCGCCTCATATCCCGCAGGAGAGTCCCATGCGTGAATTCCGGATCCCGATTGCCTTCTGCATCGCCACGCTCGTGACCACGACGCCGATCTCGGCAAAGACATTGGTGTTCTGCTCGGAGGGCAGCCCGGAAAACTTCTATCCGGCCATCAACACGACCGGCACGTCGTTCGATGCCAACGGCCAGATTTACAGCCGCGTGGTGGAGTTCGAGCGCGGCGGCACGAAGGTCGTACCCGGTCTCGCCGAACGATGGGATATTTCGCCGGACGGCAAGACTTACACCTTCCATCTGCGCCATGGCGTGAAGTGGCATTCCAACCGCATTTTCAAGCCAACCCGCGACTTTGGTGCCGACGACGTCATGTTCTCGTTGGAGCGCCAGTGGAAGGAGAACCATCCGTTTTTCAAGGTCACCAGTTCCAACCATTCCTATTTCAACGATATGGGCCTGCCGGCCCTCATGAAGTCGGTGGAGAAACTCGACGACCATACGGTTCGCGTTGCACTGAACGAGCCCGAGGCCCCGTTCCTTTCGGATCTCGCGATGGAGTTCGCCGCGATCCAATCGAAGGAATACGCCGACGCGATGCTCAAGGCCGGCACCCCGGAGAAAATCGATCAGGAACCGATCGGGACCGGTCCGTATTTTCTCCTCCAGTATCAGAAGGACGCCGTCATCCGCTACCGGGCGTTTGCCGATTACTGGGACGGCAAGGCGAAGATCGATGATCTGGTCTTCTCGATAACGCCGGACGCGGCGGTGCGCTGGGCCAAGCTGCAGAAGGGCGAATGTCATGTCATGCCCTATCCGAATCCGGCCGATATCGACGCCATGCGCCGGACCTCGAGCATTGAGGTGCTGGACCAGCCGGGGCTCAACATCGGCTATCTCGCCTACAACACCACCAAGAAGCCGTTCGATGATGTCCGTGTCCGCAAGGCGTTGAACATGGCCATCAACAAGAAAGCGATCATCGACGCCGTCTATCTGTCGACGGGTGTTGCGGCGAAGAATCCGATCCCGCCGTCGATGTGGTCGTACAACGACGACATCACGGACGATCCTTTCGATCCGGCGGCGGCGAAAAAGCTCCTGTCCGACGCCGGATATCCGAACGGCTTTACGACCGACCTGTGGGCCATGCCGGTGCAGCGGCCCTACAATCCCAATGCACGGCGCATCGCCGAGCTGATGCAGGCCGATCTCGCCAAGATCAGCGTTACGGCCGAGATCAGGAGCTTTGAGTGGGGCGAATATCGCAAGCGGGCCCAGAACGGCGAGCACATGATGGCGCAGCTCGGCTGGACCGGCGACAATGGCGACCCCGACAATTTCCTGCACTCGCTGCTTGGCTGCAATTCGGCGCGCACCGACGGCTCCAATATCGCAAAGTTCTGCTACCCGCCGTTCGAGGACCTGGTGGCGAAGGCGAAATCCGTCAGCGACCAGAGCGAGCGCACCGCGCTCTACCGCAAGGCGCAGGTCGTCTTCAAAGAACAGGCGCCCTGGTTCACGATCGCCCATGCGGTGCAATTGAAGCCGGTGCGCAAGGAAGTGGTGGACTTCAAACTCAGCCCGTTCGGCCGGCACACCTTCTACGGGGTGGACATCAAGCCGTGATGCCTCCGCCCTGCCCTCCCCCGCTGGGACCGCGGGCGTCTCGCCCGCTTTGTTCGAACAGCGGACCGATCCGGCGTTCCTCAGTCACAGAGCGGGCGGGACGCCCGCGCTCCCAGGTGCCATGTATCGTTTTGCGCTCACGCGATTAAGCTTGGCGATTCCGACCTTCGTCGGGCTCACCCTGCTGGCATTTTTCCTCATTCGCGTCATCCCGGGCGATCCCATCGAAACGATGGCAGGCGAACGCGGGATCGATCCGGTACGCCACGAACAGCTGCGCGCCGAATACGGTTTCGACAAGCCTGTTCTCGTCCAGTACGGCCGATATATCGGGCGCCTCCTCCACGGCGATCTCGGCCGCTCCATCGTGACGCGCGAGCCGGTGATCGCGGAGTTCGCGGTCCTGTTTCCGGCGACGGTCGAGCTCGCGCTCTGCGCCATGCTGTTTGCCGTGATCATCGGACTGCCGGCCGGAATGCTCGCCGCCGTCAAGCGGAATTCAGTCTTCGACCATGGCGTCATGGGTGCGTCCCTCGCCGGCTACTCGATGCCGATCTTCTGGTGGGGCCTGCTGCTCATTCTGCTGTTCTCGCTCAAGCTCGATCTCACCCCAGTCTCCGGCCGCATTGCGGTGCAGTACTTTGTCGAGCCGGTCACCGGATTCCTGCTCATTGACACCCTGCTGTCCGATGACAAGGGCGCGTTCGCGTCGGCGCTGTCGCACATCGTGCTGCCTGCGGTCGTACTCGGCACGGTGCCGCTCGCGGTCATCGCGCGGATGACCCGGTCGGCGATGCTTGAGGTGCTTGGCGAGGACTACATTCGCACCGCCCGCGCCAAGGGTCTTCCCGGCTACCGCGTCATCGGTCTTCACGCATTGCGCAATGCGCTCATTCCGATCGTGACCGTGATCGGGCTGCAGGTCGGCGTGCTGTTCACCGGCGCCATCCTGACCGAAACGATCTTTTCCTGGCCGGGCGTCGGCAAATGGCTGATCGAAGCGATCAATCGGCGCGACTATCCGGTCCTGCAGGGTGGCACCTTACTGATCGGCGCCATCGTGATGGCCGTCAACCTCATGGTCGAGCTGGCCTATGGCCTGATCAATCCGCGCATCAGGCACCTCCGATGACCGCCGAATATCTTGATCCGCCGCTATCCGCGCCGTCGCCCCCACCCTACCCTCCCCCGCTTGCGGGGGAGGGTAGGGTGGGGGCGGTGCAAGAGTTCTGGGCGTCGTTTCGCGCTAATCACGGCGCCGTCGCCGGCGTCGCGGTGATTGCCACCATCGTGCTGCTCGCCGCCCTCGCTGATCTCATCGCCCCCCACTCGCCGGTGCTCAACGACAACGCCGCGTTTCTCAAGCCGCCATTCTGGCAGGACGGCGGGTCTTTCACCTACCTCCTCGGCACCGATGCGATCGGACGCGACATGCTTTCGCGTCTGATCTATGGCGCGCGCCTGTCGCTCCTGATCGGGGTTGCGGTGGTGGCGCTCTCAGTGATTGTCGGCACCGTGCTTGGTCTCGTCGCCGGCTTCTTTCGCGGCGGCGTCGAGATCGCGATCATGCGGCTCATGGACATTCTGCTGACGTTGCCGAGCCTGTTGCTGGCGATCGTCATCGTGGCGATCCTCGGCCCCGGCGTCATGAACGCGCTCCTGGCGGTCGCCGTGGTGCTGCTGCCTCACTACGTGCGCATCACCCATGCCGCCGTCATCACCGAAACCGCCAAGGACTACGTCACGGCGGCCCGGGTCTCAGGCGCCGGCACGCTGCGCCTGATGTTCAAGGAGGTGCTGCCGAATTGCATGGCGCCCCTTATCGTCCAGGCGACGCTCGGGGTTTCCACCGCCATTCTCGATGCGGCGTCGCTCGGATTCCTCGGGCTCGGCGCCCAGCCGCCGCTGCCCGAATGGGGCACGATGCTGGCCGACGCCCGCGAATTCGTGTCGCGCGCCTGGTGGGTGGTGACGTTCCCCGGCATCATGATCCTGGTCACGGTGCTGGCCTTCAACCTTGTCGGCGACGGACTGCGCGATGCCCTCGATCCCAAGCTGAAACGCTGAACTGAAACGCTGAACTGAAACGCTGACATGGCCCTGCTCGAGATCGAAAATCTCATCGTCGCGTTTCCTTCGCGGACCGCAACCGGGCGTGCGGTCGATGGCGTCAGCATCACGGTCGCGGAAGGCGAGTCGCTCGGCGTCGTGGGCGAATCCGGCTCGGGCAAGAGCCTCACCATGCTGGCGGTGATGGGGCTCGTGCCCTATCCGGGGCAGCTCACGGTGGACCGGCTCGCCTTCAAGGATCGCGATCTCATGCGGCTGTCCGGTCGGGAGCGGCGCCGGCTCGCCGGTAAGAGCATGGCGATGATCTTCCAGGACCCGATGACGAGCCTCAATCCCTGCTTCACGGTGGGCTTTCAACTGGTCGAGACATTGCGCGTCCACGAGAAGATGGACCGCAAGGCGGCACGCCGGCGCGCCATCGCGTTGCTCGAACAGGTCGGCATCCCGGCGGCGGAGAGCCGCATGGGGGCGTTTCCGCATCAGCTTTCCGGCGGCATGAACCAGCGGGTGATGATCGCCACGGCGATCGCCTGCCAGCCAGACCTTCTCATCGCCGATGAGCCGACGACAGCGCTCGACGTCACGGTCCAAGCGCAGATCTTGGAGTTGCTCCGTACCCTCCAGCGCGATCGCGGCATGGCTCTCATCCTGGTCAGCCACAACATGGACGTGGTCGCCGAAACCGCACGCCGTGTCGCCGTGATGTATGCCGGCCAGATCGTGGAGGAGCGCGACGCGGCGGGCCTGTTCGGGGCGCCCCAGCATCCCTACACGGCAGCGCTTCTGGCGGCGCGGCCAGAGCGCCAGGAATCCGCGCGGCTGGCGACGATCCCCGGTGCGCCGCCAGGCCTTAACGATCGTCCGCGCGGCTGCCTGTTCGGCCCGCGCTGCGCCTACGCTACGGAGCGCGCGTGCGCAACGCAGCCCGAAATCCGGCCCTGGATGGATGGCCGGATCCGCTGCCACTATCCGCTCGGCGACCCTGATCGCAATGCGCGCATTGCGGCCGACGGGCTCCTTGGCGCGAAGGGAGTGCCGTGACGGTACTTGTGGCGGCCTACGGGCTCGAGCGCACCTACGAGGTGCGGCGGGGCCTGTTCAAGCAGACGTTCGCCGCGGTCCGGTTGTGCAAGCATAATTAATTGCGTCGTTATTCCGGTATCCCGGTGGCTCGGAGCGCCTCGCTCAGAGAGGCGGCAAGCGCCGGCGCGCAATCCATGCCGGCAAACAGCTTGGATAGGCGAAATGCAGGTTCTCGCTCCATAAGGTGCGCCACGGCGGCTTTCGCCTCGTCGTGACGCCCGAGCTTCGCCAACGGCGCCGCGAGCAGCATGTGCGAACTCGCGAACCCAGGATTGAAATGGACTGCCCTACGGGCTGCATCCGCTGCTGCCTGATAGCGGCCACGAAGAAAGTGCGCGACTGCGAGCGCGCGATAGGCGCCGAATTTATGGGGATCGAATGGGCTGAGACGCAAGCCGTATTCGACCCATTCAATCGTGCGCTCCGCCTCTCCCGCCCACGAAAGAATTGCGGCGCCGAGGATATACGTCAGGCCCGATGAAGGGCTGAGGGCGAGGGCAGCCTCGAATGCGGCAAATGCGGCAGCACGATCGTGCCCAGCCGTACCCATGCAAAATCCGCCGAGAGTCAGTGCAACCGAATCATCGTTGCCATGGGCGAATGCCGCTTGAGCATGTCCAATCGATGCCGCCCGGTTCTCTTCATGCCATCCACCTCGCAGGTAGAAGGTATAGTGGCACATAGCGGCGTATCCGTGCGCCGCTGCATAATCCGGCTCGATAGCAAGCGCACGGTCGAGTGATATAAGCGCTTTGCTTACCTTCGCCGGCATCACAGAATTAGCATCGGGAAGGGCCCGCAAGAAAAGATCATAAGCGTTGAGACTGTCCGGCCGCTTGCGCTTGACGCGTTCGACTTCGGCCCGACGCAGGCTCGGCTCGATCGCACCCAGGACCGATAGCGCAATCTCCTCCTGCAGCGCGAAAATATCG
>WNFO01004972.1_pt1 | contig 21682 bp, 24 predicted proteins | sample 5400251 | NCBI WGS metagenome assembly WNFO01 (sample SAMN13153354, study PRJNA577476) | soil metagenome | isolation source: 100 cm saprolite under Madrone tree | place: USA:California | collected 2016-06-14
ACCCTACGATAAATTGACCATGTTCGTATAAGAAGATACTACCTGATAAACTGAAACGTTATTTATAACGAGCATCGTTTGTCTCTTACACTAATTTTCTGGGGAGACGAGCGGCTGCCAGATCTGCTACTGATATAACCAAGTGAGGAGTTACTGAATGCACCTTAAACTCGATACCCTTACCGAAAAGGGTTTTGTTGTCTTGCGCGATTACGATGGCCCTCCTGTTCCTAAAGAGGAATGGATGAGCCTCGAATATATGGACTGGAAAAGTGGTGGCGACACCAACTTCGCGCCCATTGCCTCGGCCCGAGGTGAAATGGAGTGCGCGGGCTTCTGGGATCACGGTAAGCCCGACAAGGACGGCATCTGGACCAAGAATGCTGAGATATGTCCCACCCTGGTGCAATGGTCTAACAATGTAGGAGCCAATTTCGGGCGCGTGCGTATCATCAAACTCAATCCAAATACCGAGGCCGAGGCTATCCACAACCTGCACCTCGACGACAACAACCGTCTCAATCCCGATGGCGAAGGCTGGGTTGTGCGCACCTGGCTGCAGCTCACCGATGATCCCAACTCATACATGATCCTGCGCGAGGACAAGGACGACCCCTCGACAGAATCGCGCATCTCATTGCCACGTAACCGCCAGCTGGTCATCGACTCACAACGCCTCTGGCATGCCTCGTGGCATCTGGGACCGGAGCCTCGTTATGCCCTCATCGTCTCCTTCGAGAGCGGCGAAGCTTTGCAGCGCTGGATTCAGAGCCAGTTGCCCCAAACATCTCAGGTTCGCTAAGGCCAACTGCATGCATAGAGAGGGCTGAACGGCTTAGACCGGACCAGCCCTCTCTATTTGACGGGGGAGAGAAGGAAGGAGTATATCTGTTTGTTTCTCTCCCTACGGTGGACTATTGATGTTTACCGGTGCATAGACACTTTCTGACCGGCCCATTAATTTGCCACACCACCTGCGTGATACCTATATCATACTGCTCAAAGATCAACAATGTGTAAGCTAAAGTTCAAGATTTGGTCAAGATTTGAAAAAGTGTCTTGAAGGCGGCATAAGTGATATGTATTCGCTGAAACAGTATGGTACTATACCAACGAGAGGTAGATATAGGAGTATAGTATATGTCCCAGAAACTTCTTATTATTGAAGATGAAGAAGGTATAGTTCACCTGCTCAATTTGTATTTAAAAGATGCCGGTTATGAGGTTCTTGTTGCCAAAGATGGCGCGGATGGGCTGGCGCTGCATGCACGTGCACACCCCGACCTCGTCATCTTAGATATCATGCTGCCAGCGCTCGACGGCTTTGAGGTTTGCCGCCGTATTCGCGCCTGGTCAAAAACACCCATCTTGATGTTGACGGCGCGCGGTGATGAGGAGGACCGCATCCAGGGTCTTGAACTGGGTGCCGATGACTATCTCGTGAAACCTTTCAGCCCGCGCGAGCTGGTGAGCAGGGTGCGAGCGATTTTACGGCGCGTTGAGAACCAGGAGGCTGGAAGTGGACAAACCTCAACCGACTCTCAATCCGGCGCAGGCAAGTCTGTGTTGCGCTTTCCGAACCTCACCGTCGATTTGCCGGCGCGTCGTGTTGAGGTCAATAACTCTGAAGTCACATTAACGCCGACCGAGTTCGATCTACTGGCGCTGTTGGCGCAGTCGCCTGACCGCGTATACACGCGTGAAATGCTGATGAATAAAATCTGGGGCTACGATTACTATGGCGATGGGCACATCATTGATGTCCACATCAGTGCGCTCCGCAAGAAAATAGAGGCCAACTCGGAGTATCGCTACATTAAAACTGTCTGGCGCGTAGGCTACAAATTTGAGATCGGGGCGCGCTCAAGCGCCGTGTAGGAACATAAATTCGTAGGGACAAGGGGTGAGGTGGAGCAGGCGTGGGGGCCTTGTGCTTGTCCTTTGTCGCTCGTTTTCACGCAGAGGTATTCGGATATGCGCGTACATTGGTGGCACAGCATTCGCTGGCGATTTGCCCTCGTCTCAATCCTGGTAGCCTTACTGGCGACGACACTCCTGGCCATAACCCTCATAGTAGCGATTAATTACTACTATAGCGTAGACCTGCGCCAGCGGCTCACGGACATGGCCAACGTCACCGGGCAGCGAGTCGGCGTGAGCTATGCGCAGAGTCGTAGTCTCATCAAGGCTGTAAATAGCGTATTGCCCAATACACCAGCGCAAAGCGCCCAGAACCAGGATAACCTGTTGGTTATTCTCAGTGTTAATCGCGTCCATCCTTTCCTTGTCTACCCGCGTTATGGCACTACTCAGCAGCGGCAGAAGCCTGCAGCCTTTACTGCCCTTCTGGTAGCAATCACTGATCCATCTGTACAAAAGGGCGACTATACTAAATTATCCGCGGCAATACTGAAAGCCCGGCAAGGAACTACCACCGTTGATCAAATCGGTACCAGTGGTCCGGGCGCTTCCCCTCGCCTCTTTGTCGCGGAACCGATTTTCGCGGGCGGTCAGAGTAGCAGCACCATAGTTGGTGTGCTGATCGTAATGCCACGTTCAGCAGCTGAGAATACTGCTCCTCCATTTTTAGAGACGGTACGTGCAGCCATCTTGCTTGCTTCTGTCGTTGTGGTAGTGCTGGCAGCAATTGTAGCGATCCTCTTCTCGCGCACCATCACACGTCCTCTAGCTCGATTGACGAATACAGCGCATGTCCTTGCCTCCGGCGATTACAGTGCGCGGGTCAAAACGAATGCACAGAGCGAACTGGGCGAACTTGCCAATACCTTTAACGAGATGGCGGGGAGGCTCGAGAAAGACGTGGATGAACTGCGCCAGCAGGAATACTTGCGCCGCGAACTCATCATGAATATCACCCATGATCTGGCAACCCCCTTGACCGCTATTGCCGGTTTGGGCGAATCCCTGGTGGACGGCGTGAACCAGAATCGTGAAGATTATGAAGCGACAGGACGTATCATTGTGCGCGAAACACTGCGTTTGCGCCGGCTCGTCAAAGACCTGCACCTGATGGCGAAAGTTGAAGTGGGCGCAATGCAGCCCCAGCCAAAAGTGCTGCGCCTGGCGGCAGTGGTTGACGAGGCCCTTGCTGTGCTGACCCCTGAGTTTGAGCGTGCCAATGTGGAGCCGCGTAATAATGTGCCTTATGATCTCCCTCCTGTGTGGGCCGACCCCGATATGCTCATGCGCGTTTTTTCGAATCTCTGCGATAATGCCCTGCGTCACACTCCACCAGGCGGCGCCATCATGGTCGATGCGAGGCAGCAGGAGAATATGCTCGAAATCGCCATCACCGATACTGGTAAGGGTATCCCGGCCGAGGCTTTGTCGCGTGTCTTTGATCGCTTCTATCGCGCTGACGCCTCTCGCCAGGCTAACACAGGTGGCAGCGGCCTGGGGTTAGCAATTGTGCAAGCTATTGTAGAGGCACATGGCGGCAGAATCCGGGCAGAAAATGCGCCGCAGGGTGGAGCGCGCATCATATTCACGCTGCCGGCAGCCGAGCAGGCCCCTATTTGGAGTTATACGACGATACCCGTCCGATAGCCCATCTTACTTACTTTCCCGTCTCCCTTATAAAGACAATGGTATACTAGTTATAGCAACTTGGCTTTAGACATTGGGAACAATATCGACAGGAAATATAGAAGGGGTGCCCGACAAATTACCGCGCAAAATGAGCGCTAGTTGCACCATATCTCCCTTGCTACTCTATTTAATCCATGTTATGCCGGTAATCAATATCGAAAGCGCATCATATAATGTCGTTTCGGGGGAAGGACGTTCATGACTGCCAATAGATCTTCTTGTACATATGATTGCCAACCTATGAATAATAACGCAGCTCCTCTAGTAAGCGAATCGCCGGAATTGGTTGAAGTGCTGCAAAAAATCGTGCGCAATACAGCTGCTCTCCTCGAAATGCAAGATTGCGTGATCGCATTGCAAGATGCTCGGGGAACTACATTGGTTACGTACGCTGTCCCACAAGGACAAGCACGTAACCCTCTTGTTGACCGTTTGCAAGAGCATGAAGGCGTGACGGGTTGGGTTGCTGAACATCGCGAAGCACTCGTTATCAACGATATGAGCCGTGATCCTCGCCTCAAGCGCCCAGGCGAAACGCCTGCCGGCTCGCTGGCGTGCGTGCCATTGATCGAGAAGGAGCATTTCATTGGCACACTGACCGTCAGTAGCCCCGTAACAGGCGCCTTTTGTTCACAGAAAGTGCACGTACTGACCATTTTTGCTGAACAGGCAGGACTGGCGATCACCAGCGTATACCAGGCAGAGTTGGCCCGGCGAGATGCTGCGCGCATGAAGGCGAATTTCCTGTCCATGATTACCCATGAACTGCGTTCGCCAATCAATACAATCAATGGCTACCTTGACCTTGCCCTGACGGATATCGCGGGTGAGCTGAATAAGCAGCAGCGCGAATTCGTGCAGCGTGCCCGTGGCGGCAGCGAACACCTGTATGCCCTTATCGAAGACCTTCTGCTAGTCTCACGTGCCGACGCCGGGCAATTGCGTTTGAACCGGGAACCGGTCAGTTTTCCGGAGATTGTAGCCTGCGCCGTTGAAGAACTTGAACTGGTAGCGATGGATAGTGGCATCAACATGAGGGTTGATATCGCCGGTGATGTTCCCCCCATTTATGCTGACGCAGATCGTATCCAGCAGGTACTGCGTAATCTTATCAGCAATGCCGTAAGCTTTACGCCGCCGCGTGGAGAAGTAGCAATTTCTGCACGTGTAATCAACATGAGCGTATCCGCGCAACCTGGTGTAAACAATCAAGATCAGCAGTTGGTAGAGATACAGGTGCGAGATACTGGCTGTGGCATCGCTCCCGAACACCAGCAGCGCATTTTTGAACGCTTCTATCAGATTCCGCTTGAAGCGGGCCGCTCCAGCGGCCAGGGTTTAGGGCTGGCTATCGTGAAAATGATTATAGAGTTACACGGCGGGCAGGTCACGGTCATGAGCAAACCTGGCGAGGGGAGTACATTCAAAATCATGCTCCCCACCTGGCTTTCTTGAATTCGGAAGAGTTTCTTGCCCTTGACGCGATCGGGTAATGCGTGCTATGCTCATTCTATCCCTGATATTTGGGGTAGGTCGGTCGGCCGGTAGGGTTAAACAGCGAGTATAATGCAGGGATCAGGCCTGGCGTGTAAGCTTGTACAGAAAAGGAGACTGATCATGGGTATGCTGCGGATTATGTCCCGGCGCGGTGACGAGCGAGTAGTTTGGGATCTCGAGAAAGTAGAAACTAGCGATTCCGAAGCCGTAGCGGCAATCCGGGAAGCGGAGCGTATCTTTAACGAGGAACGCACTCGCGGCGCAACCGCATTTCGAGTGGAGTCTGGTAAAACCGTAGAACGTATCGAAAAGTTTGACCGGACAGCCGAGCAGATCGTGATGGTGCCGCGTGTAGTAGGTGGCTAAGGAGAAAGAGTAAACGGCATGTTACAAACCCTTAGCCTGTTCCTTGGTATCTGGCTGCTGTTCTTACTCCTGGCAATTTATTACCTCTCACAGGCTCCTGATGGCCGCGTTGGGCGTTTCCGCGAGTCGGTGAGTGAGCACCTCTCAGCCGAAAGCCGCGCGAAGGCCTTGCTTAGAGAAATGCTGTCGGAGAACCAGTACCAGCAACTTATCAAGTTTGGCTACCTCGAGGTGCTTAGCCCATCAATAGATAATCGTATCTATCGAATCCCAGGCTCTGGGGGGCTGGTGAAGGTCTACGAAAGGGGTTGTGCAGTCATGGAGCTTTGCCTCCAGCCTGCAGAACCTTTACCAGACGGTGATGTAGTAGTGATGCACAAGCTGATGATCGAGGCCAATGAAGAAGAGTATTTGCAAAAAGCAAATCATTTTGCCCCCGGTATCATCTCCCTTCGCTGCCAACACCTGTAGGGGTCCGGCACATGCATTCCCAAAAATAACACAGAATCGTTTCTTAAAAAAGACTGGTGTCTCAGGCGCCAGTCCTTTTTATATGCGCTTTTGCGCTAATCGTTCAAGGGAGTGAGGATCCGCTGAACTTTTGCAAAATGATTACGTATATATTCAATGAGTATTGTTTATCTTATATGGCTCTCGACTCTCATGCAGAAACAAGGTATAATCTGCCTTGAGGGTGGCCTTGCTCGAGACACTCACCTATTCCGATATCGGAGAAAGTAGGTACGAACTATGGAATGTCCCTACTGTAAGTATGAAAACCGCGATGGCGTCCGCTATTGCAGCAACTGCGGCAAACCCATGCCCTCTACTAACGCTACGTCTACCAGCACTACATCTACCAGCACGACTATAGGAGGCATCTCTCGTGCGCTAAACGTTGGCACAAACTTGCAAGGTGGCCGCTATGTCGTTAAACAGATACTCGGCGAGGGTGGAATGGGAGCGGCGTTGCTGGCAACCGACAAGCGCCTGGATAATAAACTGGTCGTTATCAAAGAGTTAATCTCAGACAACACCGATCCCGAAAAATTTAAGGAAGATGAGCACAACTTCAAACAGGAAGTAGTGACCCTGGCTCACCTCGATCACCCCTTGATTCCGAACGTGATGGATAACTTTGAAGAGGGGTCTCGCTACTTCATGGTGCAGGAATATGTGGAAGGGGAAAACCTGGAAGATCGTATGGATCGCCTCAATCAGCCGATGAAAGAACGCGAAGTACTGCTCATTGCCTCAGAAGTACTGGACATCCTTGACTACCTGTCGCAACAGACGCCGCCTATTGTGCATCGTGACATTAAACCTGCTAACATCATCATCAGTTCTAAGGATAAGCGGGCGCACCTGGTTGATTTTGGCATCGCACGCGCCGATGTTGCTCGCAACGTCAGGCGCAAACAAACATCGGCTTTGGGTACCCCTGGTTATGCTCCGCCCGAACAATATCAGGGCAATGCTGACCCTCGCTCTGACCTGTATGCGCTGGGCGCGACCATGCACCATCTTTTAACTAATCGCGACCCTCGCAATTATCCGCCTTTCACATACGTGCCCGTACGCACGCTGAACGCGCAGCTCTCACCTGAAGTCGAGCGTGTTGTTGCTCGCGCAGTCAATAACGATGTTACCCAGCGTTACCAGAGCGCGGCAGCTATGAAGCGTGATGTCGATGATATCTTGCTGAAACGCTTTGGGGTCTCGGGCAATATCAGCAGCTATACCCTTAATACATCAGGGCCAATCGGGGCCGCAGGTGCTACAGGTGCTACAGGTGCTACGGGTGCGGCAAACGTGTTTGCAAACCAGCCGACGCGAGTTCGACAATCGCCTATAACTCCTGTGCCGCCTCCCCCGCCTTACCAGCCCGGGACCATCTATTCACCACCACCCAGGCAGAGCGGTGGCAACAATGTGGGCCGCAACTTACTGTTGTTCGTCCTGGTTATTGTGTTGCTTGGGGCGCTTGCTTTTGGCGTGTTGAACTTACGCAATCGCGGGCCTGCTTCAGGCGGTAATGCATCAACCCCGACGGCAGGACCGGCGGCCAGCGGTATAGGCGTTACCAAAGCACCAAACGGCGAATCTATTGGCATTAGCGATGGTACATTTGCCTTTGATACCGCCCGAACCGATGGCGATACCAAGCAGCAGGCTGCGCTAAAGCTCGCGCAGGGTGACAGCAGCGGTGCTATGGCATTATGGGATTCAGGGCTTTCAACTGATACAAATGATGCCGAAGCACGCATCTACGTCGAAGATCAACGTGTGATCACCTCAAATCAAAACTATACAAATACGGTGGCAAAGCAGATTGTCCAACTTGCCCAGAAGGACAAGACAATTGTGGGCGTGATGGGCTGGCCTTTCAGTGGCTATGCTATCGATGCGATCAAAGTGTTGGCCGCTGCGCGTATTCCTATGCTTTCACAGACCGCATCCAGCGATGCTTTGACCAACATATCCCACTACTTCTTCAGGGTCGCGCCACCCAATAAGGCTCTTCTATGATCCTGCTAATTCGTATACACAGAGCCTGGCAAATGCTTTCCGTACGCAATTTACAGCGGATGGCAACAAGATTGCCGTTGAAGAGAAATATATCGTTGGCAAGCCTAGCTTTACCCAGCTATTGCAAGATGCCGAAATCCATAGTCCCGACCTGATCTACTTTGCCGGCTATGCCAACGATGCCAGCGTGCTCCTCACAGATCTACAGGCGCCAGGACAGCCCGCCAATTTGCAGATCATGGGTGGCGATGCTCTCTACGAGTTGGGGGGGTACACCAGTAGCGCTCACGGTGCTGCAAGTCGCTTGCACTTTACCACGTTTGCCTATCCTGATGAGTGGCAAAACCTCTGCTCGTCCGGGAAATCGTTTGCCTGTACTCCGCCTCCTTTCTTTGTGGACTACGGCTCAGCGTACGATCCCAACAATCAGCACACTGCGGGTAGTTATGGCTATAGACGCACCGATGCCGACGTTATGCTCTCCTATGATGCTATGTTTGTAATGTTAACCGCGAGCGGTAATGCTCTCACCGGTACAAAAACGGCCATCACACCAAAGGACCTCCTGCTAGCTTTACAACAGATCAACGGTGCCCGGGCGATCCAGGGCGTGAGCGGGCAAATAGCGTTTGGGCCTGATGGCAATCCAATCAAGAAGGCGTTAGTCATTATGAAAGTAAGTGATCGCGGTCTCTATGGCGAGGATTCAGTCCAGGGCTGTTTCCAGAAAGGCACCTGCTGATACCCGCAACGGCGCAATTAAATAAGAAAGACCGAGGCAGCGTTTCGTATATAGTAGGGGCGGGGCTTGCCCCCGCCCTGCAAGGTTGTCCCCGCCCTGTTCGACACATATTACCCCTTGATTTTCTGCTCCAGCTCCTCCAACGTCATACCCGCTATCTCTACAATCTTATGCCTGCCTGCTGCGCCCTGTACGATCTGTATGTCGCGTTTAGGCAGGTCAAGACGCTGGGCGAGCAAGATGAGCAGCGCTTCGTTGGCTGCGCCATCGACGGGTGGAGCCGTCAGGCGCACTTTAAGCACCCTATCTTCCCACTCTAGCGTGTTCTTGCTGCTGCGAGGTATCACACGTACGCTGATGCGCATGGCATCTACCATCCGGGGGGAAGGGCCTGGAGCAGTAATTGTTGTATCGTGGCAACCAGAAACCAGCCGATGAAAAATGCTATGTCAAACATGCCCACGGGACGAATAATACGGCGTATTGGCACGATGAAAGGGTCTGTCAGGCGTGCCAGAAAACGTATAAAAGCGTATCGCTCGTCGATGCGAAACCACGAAGCTATTGCTCGCACCAGCATCGCAATAATGATAGCGCCTGTGCCATAGAGTATAATCGCGTATATGATTCCGTGATTCTCAGGTACACCTAACATCCTTCTTTACTCCTGAACAGTGCGTACTTCAATGACGGTAAAACCCAGGATAGTGCGCCGGAAGATATCGGTTACGCGTACCCCTACAAGATCAGGCAGCGTCGTGAAGTGCTTTTGTACAAGCTCACCAAGGGGGCGGGCAGCCATTAATCCGGCGACAGAAGAGACGGCGGTTGAAGCGATGCGCGTGCGCGTGTGGCTGGAGGCCATGCCAAGTAAGGTACCAGCCGTGATCAGTGAGATGCCAACAACCAGGTTCGTGCCGCAATTCGGGTGAATGGCAAGTTCCGCCTCGCCAGCCTGCAGGCGGCGCAGCGCTTCATCCAGCGCCCGGCGCAGCTGGCCAAGATCCACATCACCCAGGATGATAAAGCCGCTGGAACTTGAACGGGCGCTAACGCGTAAATCAGGGACCATCCCACTGAGTATGGTTATCGTTGCATGCTCTAGAGCATGGTTTTGACGGATACGACGGCCAAAGAACATATTATCAGTGTCCATTTTTTCTACTTCCTTTGGTCATGCCTGACTGCGTAGCAGTAGCCGCACAGTGCCTTTCGTCTCGGCTGACCGCGCGGCGGTAGCCACGCAGTCGCGTTGCCGAGACGGGCACGAACCGGCGTTGGCATGACCCATTTAAAACTACTCCCTTTATTTTTTCACACGTTCGCCAAAGATTGCCCGTCCAATACGTACAATCGTGGCACCTTCTTCAATAGCTACAGCATAATCATCTGTCATACCCATAGATAGATGTTGCCATGAGCTGGCAGGCAACGTAGTACGCAATCGATCTCTGAGCAAACGTAACTCGCGAAATATGGGCCGTACCGTTTCCGGGTCCTCCACCAGCGGCGCTATGGTCATCAGTCCCTCTACCTGGATAGCAGGCAGTTCCACAACCTGGCGAGCCAGTTCAAGTGTTTGCGCTGGCGGCATGCCCTCCTTGCTTGCTTCACCCGAAACATTTACCTGGAGCAGTACAGGCAGGCGTATTCCATGCTCTCCTGCATGCTGGTTGAGCACCTGCGCCAGGTGCAGGCTATCTACACTTTGCACGCAACTGAACTGCCCAACTACCTTAGCTGCTTTGTTGCTTTGCAAATGACCGATCATATGCCAGCGTACACCCTGCGGATGGAACGCCTCAATTTTGGGCAGCGCCTCCTGCACACGGTTCTCGCCAAAATCGGTCACTCCCAAATTATACGCCATTTGCACAAGTTCGCCAGGCATCGTTTTTGAAACGGCAACGAGCGTGATCTCATCAGCAGAGCGCCCGACTCGCTGTGCAGCTTCTGCGATAGCTGAACGCACATGAGCGATATTGGCAGCTAATTGCTCCCGGGTTATTCTCGGTTGGTCATCCAGCATATCTTATCCTGTCTCATTACGTAGCGCCAATATGGATGGAAAGCGGCCGGCCTTGCCATGTTCGCCCCGGTGTGAGAAAAAGCGCGTTTTTTCGCAGCTTGTACACGCCCCTGGCAACTCGATATGTTCCTGTAACACACCTGCCATGAGCAACTGGTTACGATTCGTCTCCCAGAGGTCAAGACGCAGGCTATTATGGTCAGGTAGTTGTCTTATAACAAATACGGCTGACTCCCGTACCAGGTTGCGATACTTCACATCTGTGGGCAAAGTATCAAATTCTTTTTTCCCCAGGAACAGCCGTTGTACCTCCTCGGTAACCTCGTAGCAGCATGACCCGATGGATGGGCCGAGACAGGCGTAGATGTTTCGTGGCTGACTGCCAAACTGTTCGCGCATCTCGTCAATAGTCGCGGCAGCGATGCCCCGAGCCGTACCACGCCATCCTGCATGAGCCATCCCTATCACACCCTCTACAGGATCATAGAACATCAAGGGAACACAGTCGGCAGAAGACATGGTGAGCGCCACACCACGTTGCCTGGTAATGATCGCATCGGCTTTGCGTCTTGGCTTCGTCGTCCAGATTAATTCGTGCCGGTCAACTTGATAAGAGCGATGCGCCCAATCAGTGCCCCAGTCGTCCCAGGCATCGGTACTCAGCGTAGCAACCTCAGCGCCATGTATCAGCCAGAGCGTAGCGCATGGATATGTTTCTATGTGGAGCGCCTGGAGCGCTCGCAAACGATTACGTAGCACGTTCTCAAAGTCATCACCAATGCTATACGAGACATTCAATCCCCAGTAAGGTGTTTTGCTATACCCTCCCAGCCGCGTAAAGCTGCCATGTGTAATTTCAGGAAATTGCAGATAATGGCTAAATTGCATATAGCGCACTTCGCCCTGCTGTTGTTCGATCAAGTTAGCTCCTCTAAACGTATTGTCAGGGAGTATTGTAGCACACCACGCTCCAGCCGCGTAGGGGCGGGAGTGGGGTTGTGTGGAGTGGGGATGCGTCTCCTTGCGTCTCGGCTGACCGCGCAGCGGTAGCGACGCAGTCGCGTTGCCGAGACGGATAGGTGCCAGCATCGCCCCGGGTGGAGCTGGATGAGGCAGATCCTCTTGCCCCATCCATAGCAGAATCTATGCTACAAACCGCCGGTGACATTGCAAACTCCTATGCCGAAGATTGAGCTGAAGAGGGGCTGAATAGTATCGCAGTGTGGTATGACCACACTCTGCTTAGCTTTCAGCGATGGATCATAGACAGTTGCGAAGTTTCCATAATCCTGATTGCCACTTCCTGGCCCCAGGGTAACGCGGTGTAGAGCTGAGCTGGGAAGAGTGCGGCCAAAATTAGCGAACGCCAGCATTTCCTGCGCGCTCAGGTCCGTGTAAATCTTGCCTGATAAATCTGTAATCAGTTGCTGGAAATGACCGATGATGTTTGGCACAGTCAGCTTCTTCTTCAGCGCCTCCAGTATCTCTTGCTGCCGGTTAGTGCGCCCGATATCGCCCACGAGATCGGCATGGCGCGAACGCACATACTCTAACGCTTGCAACCCGTTCAGGTGGTGAGGGCCGGGCGCAATATAGAGGCGTTCAACGGCATACGGATCATTGGGGTTGGCTCGCGTGTCATCGGGATAGGCATCATCTACAATAGGATGTGTCACATCGATATCGACTCCTCCAAGTGTATCGATAACACTGGCAAAGCCATTTAAACCCACCCAGGCGTAGCGGTCGATCGTGATGCCATAATCCTGCTCAACGGTCAATCGCGCCAAACGGACACCATTATCGAAGCTGCTGTGCTGGGCAGCGCCAAGGAAAAATGCCTGGTCAATTTTGTGCATGCCGCCGTTTTCTGGTACATATACCCACGAGTCACGCGGGATAGAGACCATAGACACACGGTTGTTGTCAGGATCGACATGCACAATCATCATGACCTGCGTCAGCAAGGCGGGATAACTATATTTATTATCGTCGTCGCTGCCGAGCAGCAAGATATTCCATGGTCGCCCTGTAATAGCGCTGTCATTGGGTGCAGGTTCGTCGCTGCTGCGGCTGACAGAATGAAAGAATTTCGCTAGCGGGATTTGTATGTTGTTTTCAAAGTAAGAGTAGCCGTAAGCAAAAGCGCCGCCCAGTAGCATGATAAGGAGCAGGAAGACGTAGATAGCGATACGCATCCTGCTTGAATAGCGGCTGCGTCCTCGTCGGTCGGAGGGTAATTTTCCAGGGGGTATATTCGTTAACGGTTGCTTCCGAGGGAGTTCATTGCCCATATGACGCTATTCTTCCCTTGGCTCGGCTTCCGCGAAATCCAGTCCTTGATACATGTCTGCAATATCAATCTGCACATCAATGCTGTTGATCTCAACAATCTCCCCAGGACCATAATGACGATAGTTCCAGGCAGCAATATCCTGATCGTCACGTTGCCATATTTCCACGTATTGTGCAAATTGACTCATAAGCACGATTTCTTGCATGGTTGAGCATCCCTGGTAGGCTTTGAACTTCACACCACGATCGCGAGCCTCAGTGCCAGGCGACAACACTTCAATAACCACTCGTGGTGATTCAATCAGGATGTTCTCCGGGCGCCAATCTACGGCATCACAGGAAACGGTCGCATCGGGATAGGCATAGTGCTTCTTGCCGTCTTTTTTCGTCCCCAGAAGCACTTGCACATCCACGCCAAAGGCTCTACAGGGTCCCGATCGAAGCTGGCTGTCCAGGGCGTAGCCAACATTGCGCATGATGCGATCGTGCGCGACGCTGCCCCCACTCATGAGATATGCCATCCCATTGAGGTATTCATATTTGCGGTCGGGCGAGAGATGTTCGAGTTCGTGAAACGCTGCCTCTGACATTGCTCCGCCTCTGCTCGGCCAGTTCCACGATGATTCTATCGATACCGGATTGGTTGCCATAGAAGATACCCACCTTTTTTCAATCCGCATGGAGCTAGCAATCCCGTGCGGTTGCCGTCCTTCTCCCTGCATTTCCTCTTTCTTCTCATCCTCTGCTCACTATACTCTCTCTCATACCAAAAGACAAATATCTGCGTGATACAATACCCACATCTATACATAACTATGGAGGAGCTGTTTATTTATGAACCTCGAACAAATTCAACAGGCCTTACGCAACGAGAATCTTGATGGCTGGCTCTTTTATGACTTTCGCAAATCAAACCCCATCGCTTACCAGGTCCTGTCATTACCCCTCGACAGTTTCTTTTCACGACGCTGGTTCTACTTCGTTCCCGTCCAGGGCACACCGATGGCCCTGGTCAGCTCCGTCGAGGCACATGTACTGCACTCATTACCGGGAGAACAGCTTGTCTTTCGCACCTGGCAGGAGATGCGAACCGACCTGGGAACTATCTTGCAGCCTGGTATGCGTATAGCCATGGAATACTCCCCCATGAACGCTATTCCCTACATGGCGCGTGTCGATGGCGGCACACTCGAACTGGTGCGATCCTTTGGGGTTGAGATTGTCAGTTCTGCCAACATAGCGCAGCGTTTTGTTGCCCAGCTCAGCGAAGCGCAGATTGAAAGTCACCGCGAGGCAGGGCGGCGGCTCATAGCTGTAAAGGATGCCCTTTTCGCAGCATTAGGCGACGACCTGCGTATGGGTGTACCGCTCGACGAATACAGCGTCGTGCAGCGGTTCACAGCCATCATACAGCATGCCGGGCTGATCCTGGACGATCCCCCACACGTAGCAGTCAACGCGAACGCCAGCAACCCGCACTATGCACCAACCAGGGACAATCACAGCTCCATTCGGCGCGGAGACTTGATCTTGTTCGACTTCTGGGCGCACCTGCCCGAAACCGAGGCTATCTTCGCCGATTATACCTGGATGGCTTTTGCTGGCACACGTGACGAGATCCCCGCGCACCAGCGTGAAGTATTCGAGATCGTGCGGCGGGCGCGTGACACAGGTATCGCCTTTGTGCGCGAACAATTGTCAGCAGGTCAGCGCGTCGAGGGTCGCCAGGTAGATGATGTTACCCGCGCAGTCATCGCCGACGCCGGTTACGGGGATTACTTTGTGCATCGTACCGGCCATAGTATTGGCACCGTCGTGCATGGCAACGGCGCGAATCTCGATAATTTCGAGACGCAGGACGATCGTGTATTGCTCCCCTCCACCTGCTGTTCGATGGAGCCTGGCATTTATCTCCCAGCGTTTGGTATACGTAGCGAGGTCAATCTGCTTATTCATGAACGCGGTGTCGAGGTGACAGGCTTACCTGCCCAGGAAGAAATTGTGGCTCTGCTAGGTTAATAGCTTACAACCCTCATGTTGTTATCATCGTATATGATGGTGAGAAACACATTAATTGTAGCAGGCGTTTACAAGGGCACGCTCACAATTGCCCTGACGCCAGTACTGGGAGGAGTTCATTATGGGCGATGAATGGGATCAGGATACCGGGTCAGAACCAGGATCAGAACAGCCCCTTCAAGATGACTTAGACAAACGCATCGAGGATATCCGGCGTAAAGTAATAGAAAGCACCAGCGAAGCACAGCAGCGTATCAAGCGCGTTGTTGATAAGGCCGGCGGATACTGGCAGCAGAGCAATGCACCCCTTGCACCCCGGCGCGCCTCAAGTGTGGAGGAAGAACGCATCCGCCACCTGGCTAACACGTGGAGTGTCGGAAACTGGCAACTGGCGCGAGATCTCGGCACTTACATGGACGTCGTCTCCTGGGGCGAAGATGAGGTATGGGAGGTCACGGTACAAACGCGCTGGGAGACGCGCAGTTTAGAAGTAGTGTCGGAACCCTACATAGGGCACCCTTTAGCGAGCATGCGGCCGTTACTGCCCGTGTGGGATTATGAATTGCCGGCGGTAACGGGTTTGAAAGCGCCAGAAAGTCGAAATCGTCTTGAAGGACTGGACGAGGTCATATCCTGCACCGCTTGTAATAGTACTGGGCGTCTTCTCTGCGCCACCTGTACCGGTCGAGGCTGGGTGGTCTGCCCGGATTGTAAGGGGCGTACCAGGATTCGCTGCTCGACGTGTAAAGGCCGCGGCTACATCGCAGATTGGTCGGCAACAAAGAAGAAGCCGTTTTTCCAGAAACGGGCCGAAGGCCTGGCGAATTCGGTCAACGAAAAAGTGTCAGATGTCTTCGAGGGAATTCGCTCGCAAGGTCTGCCCATTCCTAACCCGCTCGATACCGATCCCGCCACTAAGGGACGCACTATTCCCTGCCCTGATTGTGAAAATGGCGAAGTGGAATGCACCTGTGGTACCGGAAAGCGTGTCTGTGCGAACTGCCAGGGCGCAAAAACCGAGACGTGTGTGCACTGCGGAGGCACAGGCAAAGTAGTACGCCATTATGAAATTGTGCGTCGCTTTGACCTGGGTGTGCAGTCACAAGTAGTCGGCGCCAATGCCATTCCTGAGCAGTATCTTACGAAATCTTCTGGTGACCTGATCTACAGTGCTGAGGTCAGCGAGCCTTTGTATGCTGAAGCAGCTCCTGAGCGCGTTCCGATGGATGTGTGGAGAGTGGCAGTCCAACTGGCTCAAAATGCCAGCGAGAATCCAAATGCAGCAGGCGCTCACGCCGCCAATCCAAAGACGCAGACGCGGGCCAGTTTGCAAGTGCTGGAGTTGGTACGTATCCCTTACACCAAGATAGATTATCGCTATGGGGATCAAGACTACGCATTCTACACCTATGACGTTGAGGGAAAAGAAAAGTTTTATGCTGATCGCTACCCGGCACGCTGGGATCGCATCGAACGCCTTGTACGCTTTATCTCTAGCGACCTGATGACTCCATCTCAGGAATATTCTGAGTCAAACTCCACAGGTGACCAGGTACGCGGATACCGCGTGCCCGTTGAGAAGCCCCCCTATTCGATTACTGAAGAGGGCGAGTAAATAAAGTTAGGGAGCGCAATGCATTGCGCCCCCTACATTTGAGTGATTGCCATGATCTGGATTGGCACATCTGGCTGGGTATATCCTCATTGGATCAGGCGTTTCTACCCGCTTGATCTTCCCATGCAGGACTGGCTCTCCTACTATGCACAGCACTTTCCGACCGTTGAGATCAACCGGAGCTTCTATCGCCTGCCTACTTATGAGCAGTTTCATGCCTGGGCCGAGCAGACTGCATCGCATCCCGGCTTCCTCTTCGCAGTCAAGGCCAGTCGCTATATTACGCACATGAAGAAGCTCAAAGACCCGGAGCAAGGTATAACCAGGCTCGTTACCTCTGCCGCAGGATTGGGCAAACAGCTTGGCCCTTTCCTCTACCAGCTCCCGCCTCGCTGGCACGCAAATCCTGAGCGCCTCGAGCACTTCATCTCGTATTTGCCGCGCGACCATCAAGCAGCTTTTGAATTTCGTGACCCATCCTGGTTTCAGCCTCCCACTCTTGCCACACTGAACCGCATTTTGAGTGCCGCAGGCTGCGCGCTGGCTATTGCCATAGGAGGCCCTTGTCCTACTCCGCTTGATGCTCCATCAATCGGGCCATTCCGCTATCTCCGCTTCCATCACGGGGCGCACGGTATTGGCCTCTCAGATGGCGAACTCGCGTTCTGGGCCAAACGCCTGAGCAAAGATGCCGCTGAGGGACGTGCGGCCTATGTCTACTTCAATAACGACCAGGATGGGCATGCTGTTAATGATGCACACAGGTTGCGCGAAATGCTGGGTGCGGCTGCTGTATCTCCGAATTGATTAACAGCGGCACCAGGTAGGAACCTTAGTCTACACCTATGCCCTGCACATCCTCGTCCTCTTTATTTCTCGCAAAATCACCATTCCCATCAAATTCCGGCAAAGCTCTAGAGTGTGTACTGTGCAATGGTACTTTGTGCGAGTCCTCCAGATCCCATTGGCGCTTGTCTTCTTTGTCTGCAACGGTCTCACCAAATTCAGCAAGAACCGGCAGGTGATCGCTTGCCTCGTCGGCTCGAGAACCATTGCCCTCTGTAACTAGCTTACATGCTACAAGATGTTCAGCAAGTTCCGGGCTGGCAAAAATGAAATCGATTCGGCCAGCCGGAGCACTCGACGGGCAGGTGAAGCCCCAGGCATATGGATTCACACGCCGGAAACAATCTATATAGCCTGCTTTGCGTAACAGGCTGATACTGCCGCGCGGGGCGTACAGCGAGCCGGTTTCATCAAAGAGGGCGCAGAGCAGTTTGCTGCGCGGAATAACTCGCAATAATGGGTTGAGGAAGCGTAGGGACGCTGGCACAACGAAGTCAAGGTAGGGATGTCCCACGTTATCGTGGGGGTTTTGCTGGCGTCGTCGATCCATCTCTACCAGGTAACGCAGTAGAATACTGGCTTTCAGCCTATCGCCGGGGGCGAGCGCATTGAAATCACCCATCAACAGGTGTGGTGTTCCCTGCTTCGATGCCATGATGCGCAAAATCTCCTGCGCCTCTTTGCGTCGTATGCCATCACCACCTCTGCCCTGGGAGAAGGCTGCTGCCAGGTGCGTCACAAACACTGTGAGCTTGTGCCCATCCTTCTCCTCTACGCACACCTCTAAGAGTGGCTTTGTGAGTATGCCAGGGCGCACATGTGTATACGCATGCGTGATTGGCAGACGGCTGAGCACAGCTACCTGCCAATCGCTCGTATGGGTGGGAGAGCCGCTCATTCGATACTGCATCCCCAATCGTTCCGCCAGTTCCTTGACAACTCGCGGATTAGTGGCCTCGACCAGACCGACAATATCGGGATTCGCAGCTCTGATGATGTTAGTTATATGGTCAATGCGGCGCGTTCCGCCTACTAAGATGTTATACGAGAGTATACGAGTCATCTACAGGTATCCTTCTGTTCTGTTTTGCTTTCAAGTTTCACTATAACAGACGCAGAAGGAGCCATAAAAGATACTTCTCGGAGTTGCGCACTCGCTCAACTCAATACCACCCGCTCGATATTGAGATTCATCGCGGCCAGCCTGGGAACAATATTGCCATATCCCCGTTCGAGTAGCTCGATGCCAGTCACGGTCGTTGTGCCGCGAGCGACTGCTGCCGCGATCACATAGGCTAATCCTGCTCGTAAATCTGGCGTCGAAATGCAATCAACGGCTGTGAAAGGAGTCGGCCCCATAATAATCGCACTGTGCTCGTAGTTGAACTCACGATAACGACACGTCGTTCCTCCCAAACAGTGGGTCGTCAACTGCGTTTTTGCCCCCAGCTTATCAAGCGCTTTCAGGTAGCCAAAGCGATTTTCATGTACCGTCTCATGGATGATCGAGATACCATTGGCCTGGGAGAGCAGAATGGCAAAAGGTTGTTGCCAGTCAGTTGAAAAACCGGGGTAGACGTCCGTCTCGATTATCGCGGGGCGCAGTTCCTCCTTACGGAAGAAGCGAATGGTATTTGCATTGACCAGGTCAAAACCTCCTCCCACTTGCCGGAAGTAGGAGAGGAAGTTGCCGAGCGTCTCCGGGCGGATGCCCTCAACAGTAATATCGCCATCCGATGCACAGGCCAGGCAGGCCCACGAGGCGGTCTCAATGCGATCCCCCAGCACTTTCATGTGCGTACCGGTCAGCCGTTTCACACCCTCGATGCGAATCTCTCGCCCAGAAGAGGTGAAAATGATTGCACCCATTGCTCGCAGCATCGTGATTAACTCAAAAATCTCTGGCTCGATAGCGGCGTTGGAGATAGTCGTGGCGAATCGCCTCCAGGTGAAAATCGACGTTGCGAACGCCAATCTGATCTCCCCCTACAATTGGAACCGCAACTTTCTCAAAGCGATGCAGCAGCGCTCCCAGTAAGAGTATGGGTATGCGATTACTACCTGAGTCAGGCGTTGGGACGTCCGATGAGCTCATCGAGGAAGGATCAATCACCAGGGTTCCACTTGTCGTACATTCAACCTTGACCCCTATCGAGGTCAGCATCTCTTTAGTGATGGTCACATCGCCAATAGGGGGAACATTGGTGAATACTGAAGATGTGTCACCGAGCAAAGCTGCCACCATTGCCTTGGTAGTGAAATTCTTAGCCCCCAGGCATTTGATCTCCCCAACGACGGGTTGCCCTCCTTTAATGATATATGCATATTCATGCTGATTTTGCATGAGTGTCCTTTCTTATAGTCTTAAATGTGCTCCGTATATTATCTAATACATTGCTCCAGGTAAGAAGAGTATACAATACGTAAATCAGACGGGGGAGCACCTGGAAGTCAACTTCTAGGGCGTTCACGGGCATCCAATATGCTTCGCAACTGTGCGGGTACCTTCCAGGTGCCATACGAGCAGGATAGCATGATGCACAGTGAAATACAATGAAACAGTACTTTCTAGGCAGGGAATGAGACCGCGTAGGGGCGGGGGAGGAGCGGACGCGGGGAGGGGATGCTTCTCCTTGCGTCTCACCTGAGTGCGAAGCACTAGCTGCGCAGCAGCGTTGGTGAGACGGATTGGTGCCAGCATCGCCCCGTGCTGGCTTGTAGCTTTGACTGCACATGCGTATAAATTAGCGGGCACCTGGCATGCGAGTAATGAATGGATACGGAACAATGGGTTCACTAGCATCGGGAGGGAATTCCCATCAGGTGCCACAGGATGAGAATAACATTACACAAGATACAAGTCAATGGAAATAGTACTTTATAGTACATACGATTTGGTCATTTTTTCAGGTAAATAATGAATTATATTCCCCACTTCGGGGCTAAAAACGCCAGTAAATGACGCTTATTCCCCACCTGGCCATGATGCTTAAACCAGGTGAATCCAGGGTTGTCAATGTGAAGTGTGTTTCTCATTTTTTTACATGCAAAATATGGCCATCCCTTCATTTTCTCAAAACGTGCGGTTAAGATCACTCATTGTAATACCAGTACTTTTTTATCACTTCATCAGGTACAGATGCTTGAACCTTCTTACCACTGGAGTATTATTCCATTATAGGTCAAAGATATGCATAGCACATCAATAAGTTTCACCCTGGTATGATAAAGATGCTTTAGGCGATAATTGAAGTGTACCTCAGTCATCATGAATTACGGATAAGCAGCTAACCTATAAGCAACCCACATATTCCTGAAGCGTCGTCAGAGACCGCAGCATGTGGGAATTACGTCCGGGGTGAGGAGAAAGAGGGAAACAGTGATAAGCCATCCTAGAGTTCTGGTTGTCGATGATAGCCCCTCGACCTGTTTGTTTGTCGCCGCTACACTCGAGCAAGCAGGATATGACGTGAAAGTCGCACTCAGGGGGCATGAGGGTCTTGCCAAGGTCAAAATGTTCCAACCGTATTGTCTCATCCTGGATGTGATGTTGCCGGACATCAGCGGCTACGCGGTTTGCCGGCACGTGCAGCAGAGTATGCCCGAGAATACGGTATATATTATTCTCATCAGTTCCAAAAGTGCTCCCCTTGATCAGAGCTATGGGCTGCGTCAAGGGGCTCATCGCTATTTGCCTAAGCCCTTTACCGCAGAGCTTCTTGTCCAGGCGGTCTGGGAGGGAGTCCCAGGACCCTTACGTCCTACCGTTTTCTCCTCGCTTTCCTCTATCCCACAACAAAGCGCGCCCCACCCGCTGGCAGAACTCATTCCTCGTCTCGCAGTCAACCAGGGCGCGATGCGAACGAGTAATCCTTTTGCTCTTTCTCCTGCAATTGAAGATAGGCAAGCGCGCCAGCTCTACGCCGCTATCGATGGAAGGAGAACGCTGGCCGAACTCGCCGCCATGATCGGCCTGGAAGACAAAGCAGTGACCAGGCCCCTTCGCTTGCTGCTCAAAGAGCGCTGCATTCAGATGTATGACGCGGCAGGGCAGCTCGTGGAGGATGCGCTGTGAGGCAATACAGCGCATCCCACGGTGAAGGAGAGACCATATGAATTCAAAAGAGATTACCGA
>WNFO01005064.1_pt1 | contig 21642 bp, 18 predicted proteins | sample 5400251 | NCBI WGS metagenome assembly WNFO01 (sample SAMN13153354, study PRJNA577476) | soil metagenome | isolation source: 100 cm saprolite under Madrone tree | place: USA:California | collected 2016-06-14
GGTCAGGGGCCTCCGTTTACTTACGCGACGTCGGCAGTGTTAAGGACGCGTCGGATGTTGGATAACCATCTTCAGACTCTTATGTCTGAAAGGAAGGACTCTCATGAACGACGATGCAACGAAGGATATGTTTTCGCGGCGGCAATTTCTGGAGACTGGCTCGGCGGCGCTGGCGGCGGCCGGGATACTGTCAGCGGCCGATGCCGCGGCCCAGGATCAGAAACCGTACCCAACCAAGAACGATCGAAGCGCCAGCGCCCCTGGTCCAGGCAATCCCCCGCTGGATGCGCAAAACCAGGATTCATTCTTGCCCCCACCTTCCGATGCAGGCGGAGTGCAAACCTTCAAATACCCTTTCGGACTTGCTCACAAACGAATGCAAGAGGGTGGATGGTCGCGCGAGGTCACGGTCCGGGAACTTGCCGTTTCGAAGTCGATTGCCGGCGTGGATATGCGGCTGACCGCAGGCGGCATACGAGAGTTGCACTGGCACACGGCGGCCGAGTGGGCCTTCATGCTTTACGGAAATGCCCGGATCACCGGGCTTGATGCGGAAGGCAAGAGTTTCGTCAGCGACGTGACGGAAGGCGATCTGTGGTATTTCCCCACGGGAATTCCGCATTCCATTCACGGCCTGAATCCCGACGGCGCCGAGTTTCTATTGGTGTTCGACGACGGCAACTTCTCGGAATACGAAACGGTCCTGCTCACCGACTGGATGGCGCACACGCCCCACGAGGTGCTGTCGAAAAACTTCGGCGTGAGCGAGCAGGCGTTAGAAAGAATGCCCAAGCGGGAGAAGTTTATTTTCCAGGCCGCGATGCCCGGCCCCCTGGCTGCGGACCAGAAGGCAGCCGCTGGCTCGCTGGGCTTATCGTCGCAGGATTTCGGTTTCCGTACTTCGCAACTGCCAGTCACGAAACGCACCAAGGGCGGCGAGGTGCGCATCGTTGATTCGAGCAAGTTCAAAGTTTCTACAACGATTGCGGCGGCGATCGTTACCGTCCATCCGGGAGGAATACGCGAACTGCATTGGCATCCCAATGCTGATGAATGGCAGTACTACATTAGCGGCGCAGGAAGAATGACCGTGTTCGCTACCGGCGGCCGCGCGCGCACCATGGACTTTCAAGCCGGCGACGTTGGCTATGTCCTGAAGACGCTTCCTCACTACGTTCAGAATACGGGCGACACCGACTTGAAATTTTTGGAAATGTTTAAGAGCAGCTTTTATCAAGATCTTTCGCTTTCGGAATGGCTCACTCACACACCACCAGAGCTCGTGATGGCCCACTTGGGTATCGACAAAGCCACGCTCGACGCGCTGCCGAAAGACGAAGTGGTAGTGATGCCGAAATAGCTCAACGTCAGGAATTTTGGAAAATGAATGGGAATAAAACCCTGGACGGACAGGCCCTTGAATGAGTTTGCTCTGCCGTGCGGATTATTTCCAAGTGGACAATGATCCGACCAGCATCTTGGGCACGAGGCGCTGGTTTGCGCCACTCAACGGTTCGCCTTCCATTGCCGAGACCAAAACCGTCTGGGTCTCGGAGATAGAGCTGCTTCATCGCGCGTCCCGAGCGCGTCGGAAGTCTCTATTTAGGTGCCGGACCGCGAACCACTTGGACGAATCCATCGGGGCGAATCCATTTCGCAAATGCCATGCGAACGTCGTCGGCGCTCAAAGAAATATACCGTTTCGCGGCGCGCGCGGCCTCGTCCAATGGCAGGTTCAGTTGAGCACGCGCAAGCAAACCGCCCGCTACGGCATCCTCGCTCGACTCGCCGAGAGGCAGTTGCCGCAACAGCAAAGCTTTGGCCTGCTGAAGTTCTGCCGGCGTCACGTTCTCTTTTTGCATCGACACTAAGTCGCGCTCAATCAATTGTCTGGCCTTGGATACATTGGCGGGATCGCATGCGTAGGTGACCGCATACACCGTCCTCGTCTTCGTCGCATTCATATGCACATCCACGTTGTATACGTAACCATTCACTTGCCGCAGGTCATGATAGAGGCGCGTCGCGTAAAATCCTCCGCCCAGTACGTGATTCCCGAGCTGAAGAGGATAGTAGTCGGCATCAAACCGCGTTATCCCCACAATTTCCGACAGGTTCACCGAGTTCTGCAGTTGACTTGGATCGGGGACCGTAACCACAGAAGCGATGTTGAGGGGAACGCGGGGAAGCGTGACTTCCGGCTTCGGGCCAGACGCTTTCCAATCCCCGCCGAACCACTTCCCGACGACATTCTTCGCCTCTTCGGGAGTCACGTCGCCGATTACCACGATCGTCGTAAGGTCCGGCCGCACGCTCTTCACGTAGTACTGCTTGACGTCGTTCAACACCAGCGACGAAACCGTTTCCGGCGTTGCCTCGCGCAAAGCTGGGTCGGCCTTGGGAAGTAGTCCCCCACTCACGGCGCGCTCCATTCGGTATCCCGGGCTCTTCCGATTTCCCGCCACAAATTGCGCGCTCTGTTGCTTAATGATGTTGAACGCTTCCTCGGGAAGGGCTGGATGCAACTCATTGTCGGCGAGTAATTGGACGCCTCGCGAGAAATCCTGCTTCAGGACGCGCAAGGAAAAATCGTGCCCTGCCGTCTCATTGGCTGCGATATCATCCAGCGCTTTCTGGAACGCCAAGCGGTCCAAAGTCTCCGTGCCGTAGGAAAACAACTCGTCGAGCGCCGCTTCCACGCCCTCTTTCCCAGGTGGCGCTTGGATGTCCTCATTGTGCTGAATATTTCCAAGGACCGTCACCGTCGGGCTGGCTTTATCCGTTTTGACGATGAGCCGTATTCCATTGGCCAGCGTTGTGTCTGTCCACGATGCATCCAAGGCTGGCACCGTCAATGCCAGGAGTTCTGCTTCGGCCCAAGATGGCAGTGCGACGGGCTTCTTCGGCGAGGAAGTCAGTTGTTCGCTACCGCCAAATCCTTTTTCGGAAACGGCCTCACCCGAGGGTACGGGCTTGAGCTGCGCGGTGATGGCGTTTTGGTCGACTAGATAGATCTTCGCCACGCGGTTCACATCTTGCAGCGTTACCTGTTTCATCGCCTCGACAATTTCATCCGGAGAACTACGGCCCTCGCCGGCCAAAGCCTGGGACCAAGCGGCTGCCAATCCGGGAATCGAATTCCGCTCGAATTCGGCGTTAGCAACCTCTCCGCGCTTCGCCGCGTCGACGAGCTCCGCTGGAACACCGTGTGCGGCATACTCCAGCAGGATCTTGTGCATCTCTTGCGTCGCGGAGCCAGAATCCGAATCTGCCGGCAATGCCAGAACGCTGTAGCCTACGCTCGCTTTTGGAAAGGTTTCCGCAAGACCGAACTCCGCAGCCAACGCTTTCCCTTGGGGAACCAAAGCATAGAGATTTCCACGCTGGCTGGCGAGTACGTCACTCAAGATGCGAACCGCGGCGAAATCCTGGCTCCCGGTTCCAGGCATGCGGTAGGCGGTAAAAACCAACACGTAGGGAAGATTGCTATCGAGAGTAAACGATTCCGTTTTTACCGGCTGGAGATTGACTTCCGGATGAACGGGCACGGGGCGCTTTTCAATCTGGCCGTACAACTCTTTCACTTTTCTCAGCACGGCGTCAGGTTCCACATCGCCTGCGATCACAAGGATTGCGTTGTTCGGCGCGTACCAATCTCGGTAGAACTTTTTCAGCATCGTTCCGGTCGTGGCCTCAAAGGAATCCTTTGTGCCGAGAGCATCGTGGCTATAAACCGTGCCAGAAAACAGATCCGCATTGAGCCGCGTCAGAAACTTGTAAGTCGGATTCGAAAGGTCGCGCGCCACTTCCTGTTCGATGGCTCCCTTTTCCTGAGCCCATTCTTCCTGCGAGTCCTGGATGTCTTGCATGCAAGCCGCGTCCACGCGCAGCGCAATTTCCAAGTCTGCGGCAGGCACGGTCGTAAAGTATTGCGTTATGTTTTGCTGCGTGTCTGCGTTTCCCTGCCCGCCTAGTTGGGCGTAGATGGCGGCGATTTGGTCGGCGGTTAATCCGGAACACCCTCGGAAAGCCATATGTTCCTGTGCATGCGCCATCCCGGGAAAGCCGTTCGGCGTATCAGCGCCGCCGACCAGATAGTTTTGCTCGACCGTAACAACGGGAGCTAGAGGATCTCGGACAATCACGACCCGCAATCCATTCTCAAGCGTTGCCCTGGTAACGTCATCTTTAATAGCGCTCTTCTGTCCGTAGGCCAGCGAAGTCGCAAAGAGCATCACCGATAGAACCCGTAATGTCATAACCCGCATGCTGCCTCCAATCGGCATAAAAGCTAAAAAGCTTCCAAAAGAAATCACTCGTTTTTAAAGAGCGCTGGATCCATTCGAGCCTACACTCTCACGCTTAGCAGCCGATAGCAGGAAAAATGCGAATTGTTCATCTGCTGTGGCTAACCAGAAATTGGGTGCCACTTTTGCTTCTGCGGTTGCACTCGCGGACGGCGCTTTCCAAAACCGTTGTGTCGACCGGCATTACATCCGGGCTCAGGGGCCGGGCGATGGGAATCGAACAAATCCGAATGAACCAAACAAAGGCGTTACCACCCGCTTATCAGTTCAATTAGAGTCCATGGAGTCAAATCCATTGCTTCGGAAACCCTATAGAATGCAGACCTGTCAGTACAGCTTACATGGTCATCCTCTGAAATTTCGCGGGAGCCGAAAGTCGTTGCAACGAGGCTGGAGCGTTGTCTCACGCCCTGCCTTATACGCGTTAACCAGGCGTTGACCCCGGCCGTCTTCGGACATCACCGACCTGGAAAACTATGTCCAAGAAGGTGACAACTTCGGATACGTTCTTCGAGCGATGGTCGGCCCAATGGATGGGGAAGGGGAAGAATCCTCCGACATCACCGTCTGCACTCCAGATGGCTCAAGGAAAAGTATCGGATTTCCGACGTTTTGCTTGGACTGCACAAATTACCCGTCTTCAAATACGATTAAGCGCGCGTGCGGCAATTCATAGAGAAGTATCCGATGCGCTGTTCGGGCGACACTTGGGAAGAACTCGTCCAAGAAGTCAGGCTGCTTGGGCAGTGGGAGTTTGAAGGCTATCGGTCCAATTCGCAATGAACTGTTCGGTGGGCTATCGGGAGTTGGCAGGGTTTGTCGTCGCTTCCACCGGCCCACTCGGCACGAGCTCGCTGGGAACGGTTGCAAGATCAATGAACCACGCATCCGAAGCCAGATCTCGTTTCGCAAGAACCTCGCCGGTCATGGCACTCAGCCTTACTACGCCGACAGAGGTCCAACTCGGATCCCTCACGTCAATTCCGTAAAGCTCCTTGCCATCGGCGCTCGAGATCAAAGACGCGAAATGGAAGTCAGATGCTAGATGAGCTAGTATCCTGCCTGTTTGCGGGTCGATAGAGAACAAACCGCCAGGAATTGTCCTTCCGCAGTGGTTGCGCCGATCCAGTTTGGATCCGAAGAGTTCATAGAGAAAGAGTCGGCCGCCCGCCCCGAGGATCTCTTGATCCTGCAGCCCACACTCCGGAGATACATCGGGAAAGTTGATTTTCACAGGTTCGTTTAGCGCCAAGTCATCAGCCCTTACCCACCACAACTGTCCGACCCCCTTGCCGTGGCCGTATACGTAGTAGCGCGCGCCAGCCCATGCTCCACGAACGGTGAGGCTCTGCGGAATTGTGAATCGCCGAACTAGCTTTCGCTGTTCAAAGTCGAAGATGTCCAAACTCGGCATCGGGTAGTTCGATGTGCCATACAGCATCCGGCCGTCGGGTGAGAACCGCAGAGAGTAGTAGCCGGGTGCGATGGAACGCGAGATGGTCGGTTCCGGCTGCAAAGAGTGCGTACCGAAGACTTCGATTCCAACGGGTCCTCGCTGCGTAAGAACATGCTGGCCGTCCGGGGAAACAGCGACCTCAGAAACGGGTTCGAGGAGCTTCGTCATCTCGCGGGTCTTCAGATCGAGTGCATAGAGCGCGCAGCAGCCCTGGAAGTCGGGAGCAAGTCCATCGAGCAGAAATAAGACTCCCATGCGGCCACTTGCTACAGCGTTAGTCTGGGGCAATACCTTGATGGAGCCAAGAGATTGAAGAGTGATCGGATCGAGCACTTCCACGCGGCCAGCGCGATGCGCAGCAAACAACACGGTCTGATCGTCGGCTTGGCTAACAACAAAAGGCAGGACAAGAAGAATTGCCACGCATAAGCGTGTCATTGTAACCTCACTTACACAAAGCTCACGACGCGGTTAGCCCACTGCGGACTCGATCATAGCGAATTGCGCTGAGTTCTTCTCTTCAAAACGCTTCTACTGGACGTATAGTAGCGAAACCGTCCACTTGCCCGGCTAGCTTTCGCCTAAGGAATCAACGTCGTGTTGAGGAAGTCTCGGGGAGTGGCTCGCCTCGACGCTCTCTCACGGCGCCATCTGCGAGACAACCAGAACAATCGTGAGGGCCACGACCGCATATGCAGTCGCGCCTCCCGCGACGAACCCCACGACACCAAGGACGAAGCCCCCCGTCGTCAACCACTGTCCCCCGCCCGTATCACGTCGGTGAATGGTCAACGCAGATGCTCCGAACGACGTTGCCATCAAGAAGAGCATGAATGCCATTGTGAGGGCGCGTCCGACGCTCGAGCCCGAGGAGCCCACTCTGCTGACCATCTCCGAGAAGAGCGCCGAGTTGGTGAAGGCCATCAAGGCTGACGTGATCGCCCACAGTGCCGCCAGCGCGCCGCCACCGAAATGGCGTCTCAGGTACATCGCCACCGTCACGAACACAGGCACGATCAGGATAAGTGGCATACGTCCAGCCTAGCCGGGATTTCCACTTGACCTTCCGGCCGAGCGGTAACGTATACCCGACCGCTTCAGTTTGCAAAGCCTCAGTTAAATTGTTGACTGCATCGTTTTCTCGGCGGTTACGGACAAGTCCCAACCCGTTTAACCAGGGCATTCGAGTGCCAAGTCCTGGTCGCGAAACCGTCCATTTGCCCGGCCAGCTTTCACCAAGGTTTCCACTTCGACAGTATTGGCGTTAATCAGCGCTTGTAAACCTGTGGCATTGCTTGGCATACACTAGCGCAATGTGTTTGAGAAGCTGACGTTAAATATCCGTATGATGGGATTCTCTCTGGATCAAAGCTGCGACGCGTTCAACTTGGCGACACCGGTTGTGGCCTACGCAGTGCGTTCGATCATCTATCGTCGGATTCGTCTTCTCGCTGTACAGGAGTTAGAAAGTTATCCAGAACAAAATCAGCTACCTCGCGGCCCAGCCGCTGACCAGTCGTCAGGTCAAAGCGGAAATGTTGTCCGGCAAAAATACGGCTTAGCGTCGCTTCTTCGGCGGCGGAAGAGAAGTTCGTGAAGGAACGTTCTACCCCGGGCAGAACCTCAGACGTAACGTTGAACTCGAAACGATCCCGCTCGAAGAAGGAAGTCAGCACCTCTGCCCCGGCGGCGCTTATGACCGCATGCGCGCCCGGATAGGATGGATCCGCGGCGGTCTTTCCGACTTCCGGCAGCCAACTCAGATCAGCCGCTGTTTCAGGGTTGTTGTCGGCATCAGCAGCGCGAATGGCGGTCACTGGTCGCCAGAAATTGTATGTGTATTTGGCGTCGTAAAACGCGATTACGTCATCGGCAAAACTAAGGTTCAGCAGTGCGAACAACCGAGAACTCTGCGCAGTCGTCAAATTGTTCGCTAGCGAGAGCGTTTGCGAGATCTCGTTCCAGTAGTTCTGAATAGCTCCATTCCAAAACCGGCCGGTCAAGGCCTCGTCACTCGTTGCGGTCGTGCTGTCAACGATTCCTAAGGACTTAATTTGATTGAGAGCATTGCTATAGGAATCGCTGGTCAGAGCCGGAGGAGGGCCCGGACGAAACTGATTCGCACTTTGCAGTGCGAACGGAGTCACACCGGACCAATGCGTAAATTGCGGCTGGGGCGGGAAATTCGGAGGCGTCGATTGATAATCCCCCGGAGCCGGCCCGAAAACATAGGGAATGGGCTGGGCATTGGAGCCGTCGTTGCTCCGCAGGGCGAGGACGCGATCCGCAACAGTCTGTCCTATACGGATGCCTTCTGTTTTATCGTGGCCGTCCGGAATTTGTGCCAGCGACTGCTGTAGTTCGGCATCGAGTGTGGCCTTAAATGCCGGGTACAGAACAACGAGAACTTGATGCGCCGCTGCCACTGCCGCTGCATCCTGGGATGCACTTCGTGGTACGCCGTTGAGGCGGACCAGGTATGGCCGGTGTGTCCGATCAATCGCGTTCACCGCATCGTAGATTGCTGCGTGCAGGATAGCGAAGCTCCGGGTTGGGTGGACGGTCGGCGACTGAGCGCCAGGCGTGCGAACGACTACGAGTAGGTTTCGATTCCACTGGACGACTGGGTTCCCTGGCTGAGCGGAAGAACCGCCAGCAACCTGAGGTGCAGCGCCATAAGAGTTGCAAACTGCTCCCAAAGAACTCGCACTAAGAAGTGCGAAAGCAATCAAGGTCTTTGACATCAGCGATTTCCCCTTCGTTTCGGTATCTGACGATGGCGCGGCGCACGGCCTGATTAAATGGCCCGCCATCAAATGTCCTTGCGGATAGATAAACCGCGAAACCGGCAAGAAAATTCCCAGGTGTGAAGAAGTAAATTTTCGTTTTTACGACTTGGCAGAAATACCTCATCGGCTCTTCGGTTCATGTGCCTGTCGCTTCCTCTTCCTACGGCTGTAAGTCCGGCTGAAAAACGGGCGACGCGGGGAGAGAGTCCAAGAAACCGCGCCGCCCTTGAACGTGCTTCGTCTGTGTAGACCGTGTCTGGTCCTATTTAATTCCGCGTAGTTGCCGGAATTCTTTTGGCTACGGCGTGGATAACGCGTTCGGATTGAACACTTGGGCGCGCCGACGTCCAAGGTCAATGACGGAATAAGGCACGCCATCGCCACCTGCAGATCGAATCCGGCGACGTTGCGCCCAGTTCTTCTTAGCTAAAACTTGCGCCGGGCGGCATCGGCTTCTTCCGCCAGACGCATGAGCTTATCCACGATCCCGGTGTTGTTACTCGACGGATCGAGGAACAGTCCATCCTCAACGAAGCTAACTACCGAGGCCACCGCGCCTCCCTGTGCCGTCGACGTCGGTCTGATGATCGAAACCGGGCCGAGGCTCTTGTTCAGGAACAATGTTGGCTCGGGCATGATGAGATTGGTCTGGAACTGGTTGGCAACATTCGTGTCGACGGCGCCAGTATTAGGATCGATGGCGAGGGTGTTCAGGCTCGGAAAGCTAAGATCGCCGTCCGTGATGCTGGTGGCGTTTCCTGCCTTGTCGTGCCACGTCTGGAAGTGCGCGATCTCGGAGCCGCCGATACTCAGCAGGATCCGCAAGACTTCCAAATTCGATACCTTCTGGGCAAGCGCGGGATACAAGCTGCTGCCGCCCTGCTCGATAAACGCGAAGTGGAATCCCGCCGTATTCGCAATCGCCTGCAGGTGGTTCGAGATGTTCCCATTGCCATCCAGCTCCAGGTCGCTATTGTTTAGGGGAATGGCTGGATGTTGTCCCTTGGCCAGGTCCGGAACGGCGTTCGGGAATTTTCCTCCGAAGTCGGGGTTCGCGGTCTCGCTGCGGTACCGCGTCCACCATGAGGTGTCCACGGTCAATTGCTTCAGGTTGGTAAGCCGCCCCGTTTGCGGGACTCCTGTTACCTGGCTAGGCGGCAGAATAGCGAATTCGCTCAGGTCGATGGTCTTGGCGCCCTTCGACGCCAGATAGTTGTTGAGAAACCGGTGGTGGCTGATCTCGTCGTCGGTATTGTCCGCGATGTACTGCGGCATGTCACCGTCGAGTACTTCCAGAGCTGTGATGTAATTCGGAGCCAGCCCCGTATTGATTTTCTGACCGTTCAGTTCCAAATCGATTGGTGAGAGCCCCTGATTGGTGGCGCCACCCAGTTCCGCGTATTGAATCCACAGATCAGCCTCGACCTGCTCCAGCGCACTCAGGAACGTCAGAATCGCGATATCACCCTTGGTGATTGGTGCGTGATCGACCTCTTCTCCGGCGAAAGCTACCGGGCTAGCAGGCAACATCGCCGTTCCGATTGTTGCGGCGCCTGCTACCATCCCGTTCTTCAGAAAGGACCGGCGATTCCTGGAACCAGTAAAGACACTTCCCTTTTCTCTCATTGAGTCTCCTTTTCACTAATCGAGTTCCGAAGTGGTATGAGTAGCGTGCCAAGCGTAGGAATAGGCCGACTCCCGACGGAAATCACCCAACTCAGCGCGTGGCAGACAGACGACGGAATTGCGATCCTCTTTTCTGGATCGGACTCCAAAGTCTTCGGCGAGGCCTGGGATGAAAACCCGGCGCTCTGATCAGGTTGACTGCACTCCGTGCGGCTTTATTCCGTTTTAGAAAGAAGTCACATGTAATGTTTTTGTCTCTGAGAGGACAACGATTGGTCTCAATACCGCGGTAACGCGCTGCTCAAGATAAATCGGGCGCTGATTCGCGCTGCGGCGCGCAACTTCTATCTAGAAGGTCCGTGACTTTTTCTTCGGTAGGCAGACGTGCAGAGTTCCATTTACTGGCTTCACCTCCGCCAGGGCTGGATTTATTTCTTGGGAGAACTGATAGACGGATTGGACGTCAGGGCCGCAATTTGCTTCGCCGGCGTGTTTCTTCCTGCTTCGAAAGACCACCAGACTGTGAGTCGTCAGGCTCAGGATCGTGGTTACCTCCGGATCCCGGGGACAATCAACAACAAGCGAAAAATCCGAGGCATTGGAATCGTCTTCGCGCCAGAGTTCCTTCTCAGCGGTCAGCCAATCGTCGAGTCCGAAGCCATGCTTGCGCTCCCGTTCTTCAAAAATCTGGTACGCGCGCTTAGTGATTGTCGAAAAAATGATCTCTTGATGGCGTTCCTCACTGCTCTCAACAGTAATGACCGGAACTCCCGAACACTTTCGGATTTCTCCCTGCATTTGAGTATCTCCTTTATAGCTTCGACTTCGATATTTGGACCACTCAATAGCCAAGGCGCACCGTGCTGCTCTGTCGTTTGCGGTTGACCCGGCTGCAATGCTGCTACTCAGTTAGGAGCCGATGCAGTCGCTCCAAGTCAGGGGGAGCAGCTTCGGAAACAGTGCAGAACTCCAGCTTGTCTTTTCGCCAGTCGATCCATTGGTAGCCTTGCCGCGTGCCAGCATGCGCAGAGTCGTCTGATTCGCGCGTCCGCCAAATAAAAACATTGAAAACCTGTTCGTGGTTGCGATAAACAAGCGCGGCGACTGTGCGGCCTTGAACAATATCCACGCGTCCGCCCTGCAGCGCGAAGCCATCGTCCGCGAAATTGTGAACCGGAAAAGCAAATTTGACCTTGCTGGCAAACCAGGCCCTTACCGTTTCCGGATCGGTGGAATTCACGTTCGTTATCTGGCCCGGCAGGAGCGAACGGAGGTGCGCACGCGGCCAGCTCATCGATACAGTCAGAGCAATGTGCAAGGTGGTGTTTGAATTCGGCTGCGCGGACAACGCTCAGCTCGCCGTCGAAATAGCTGTGAATTACGCCATAATCAAGATTACAGTTCATGCGTAGTCTTTCCTCCGGCATCCTTTGCCAGCGCGGAGTGCAAATGACGCCGGGCACGCGACAGCGAGGACATCACGGTCCCTATAGGAATCGAGGTGATCGCAGCGATCTCCTTGTAGGAACACCCCTCCAACTCTCGAAGAACAATTACTTCACGGAAGCGGGGCGGAATCGTTTCCAGTGCTCGCGTAAGCCGCTCGCGATCATCGCCTGCGATGGCGATGGATTCGGGCGTGGCGGAAGATTGCATGTGCAACTCTTCATCGAATTGGTCCGTCATCTTCATTCGCCGATTCTTCTCCAACCACGTATAACAAGTGTTGCGGACGATTTGCAGTAACCACGCACGTACGTCGCCGCCATAGAAACCCTCGAAGAATCGAAAAGCGCGAAGCATGGCGTCCTGTGTGACGTCTTCCGCATCGGCGCGGCTGGATAAAATCCACACCGCCAGGTTGAATGCCGCATCAAGATGCGGGAGCACCATCTGCTCGAATCGTGCCCGTTCCTCGGCATTCAGCACGTCTAAGCCTTTCTCACGACTGAATTCATAAGTAAGAACTGTCTGGAGCATGGATTTATTCTTGCTTGTGAGTCTTCTTGTAATGAATAAAAAGCGGCCAAGATTGGAAGAGTCAAGGAATAAGGTGTGTATGGCGGCAGTCTATAGAACAAACCCCCATCTACTCGGCGGCGCGAGCCTATCGCTAATCCTCGCGCCGCTGCCTCCTGCGCGCTCGCCCGAAATCGCAACGCAGACCTACTCCTGCAATCGAAGTTCAAACAAATGAGCCCGGATGGAATATTTTCCTGGATCTACCTGTCTACTTAGTGCACGGCAAGTTACGGAGGTGCAAAACGTGGGAAATCACCGAGAGGAAACTATGCCCAAAAAGAGTAAGGACGAGATTCTGCACGATCACAACAATGATGGAATCGATAGACGAGGGTTTCTGAAATGCATGGCATGGGCCGGCACCGGAGCACTCTGCGTGATGGAAGGCGGAATCCTGAAGTCGTATAGCTTGAGCCGGCCAGGAGAGATTAGCGCGCGGGAAATGGCTGGCGAACTCAGCTTCGTACAGATCAGCGACAGCCATATGGGATTCAACAAGCCCGCTAACCCCGATGTTGCCGGGACGCTCAAGGCGGCTGTGGAGAAGATCAACGGTTTGAGCAAGCCGCCGGAGTTCATGCTGCATACCGGCGACATAAGTCATCTTTCGAAACCCCAAGAATTCGACAACGTTGATCAGATTTTAAAGAGCGCGAGCGCGAAAAATGTGTTTTTCGTGCCAGGCGAACACGATGTGTTGAACGATGACGGCAAGTCGTACCTGGAACGCTACGGGAAGAACGCCAAGGGCGCGGGTTGGTACAGCTTCGATAAGAAAGGCGTGCACTTTATCGGGCTGGTGAACGTGATGAATTTGAAGGCCGGTGGACTCGGCACTCTCGGTCACGAGCAGTTGGAGTGGATCGAAGACGACGTCCAGCATCTGAAACACAGCACGCCCATCGTGGTGTTCGCGCACATTCCACTGTGGAGTGTGTATCCGGAATGGGGTTGGGGAACAGACGACAGCGCGCAGGCGCTGGCTTACCTGAAGAAGTTCGGTTCGGTGACCGTGCTGAACGGTCACATTCACCAGATCATGCAGAAGGTCGAAGGAAACGTAACCTTCCATACGGCGGCGTCGACCGCGTTTCCGCAACCGCAACCCGGCAAAGCCGATTCCCCGGGACCGATGAAAGTACCTGCAGAGCAGCTGAAGAGCGTCTTGGGAATTACGGACGTGAATTACGTGCAGGGCCGTAACGCCCTGGCCGTGGTCGACTCAACGCTTGCGTAAACCGGAGAAAATCCGGAGCAAGAAAATCCATTCTCACTAAATCTCGAAAGGAAAAAAAGGAAAAGAATAATGATCAGGAAAAGTGTGTGCATTGTGAGTCTATTCGCAATGGTGATAGTTGCGACGCTGCTGCTGTCGGCGGCTTCGCCGGGCAGCGCAGCGACGGCTGCGCAACCTGCAAGCGCGGAAGTAAAAGTCGACAATTTCAGTTTTGGGCCAGCCACCCTGACGGTGCCTGTCGGGACGACGGTCACCTGGACAAACCGTGATGATATTCCCCACACCATTGTCAGCACGGACAAAGTATTCAAGTCCAAGGTCCTGGATACCGACGAAAAGTTCTCCTTTACCTTCGCCAAAGCCGGAACCTATCAGTACTTTTGCTCCATCCACCCAAAAATGACCGGCTCGGTCGTTGTGCAGTGAGCGGCCAATGAGCGTAAATCCTTTCGATCTCAAGACTATCGTTCTCGCGAAGCACGCCCAGCATGTGGTCTTGATTCATTTCCCGATCGCATTATTTCTTGCTGGCGTAGTGTTCGATTTCCTGGCACAGCAAACCAAGCGGCGCGGATTGGCCGAAGCGGCCTACTTCAACTTCCTGGTCGCGGCGATTTCGACAGTGCCCGTTCTCGCGACCGGCGTCCTGGCCTGGCAGTTCGCTCTCGAGGGACAAAAATTGAAAGGCACCCTGCTCGAGCATTTGATCTTCGCGGGCGTGTCGACGGTGATGATCTGGCTGGTGTGGTGGGTGCATTTCCGCGGCCGGAAACGCCCCGAACCTTTGCCGAATTACCGTCTAGCGATCGAATTTCTCGCTTTCGGGACTGTCGCTCTGACCGCGCACTTGGGGGGGTTCCTAAGCGGCGTAAATGGTCCGGGTTAAAAGCAGCAATCAGAATTAGGACCCCGCCCGAAACGGACGAAGTCCAGAAACAAAGGAAAAATTATGAAGCTACTCTATGGAGCCGTCGTTCTCGTGTATGCGCCCTTGCTACTTACAGGAAATGATACGGTTTATCCAAGCGCAAAGATAGCCGCGTTTGTGTTCGAAAAAGTGGATGTTACGACGCTTCCGTCGGCGATTCGTCCGAAGCCTGTAAAAAGCAAAAAGACATTCGGCGATTACGGATATGTGGTGCGCGAGCTCGACGAAAAAAAAGCACTCCTCGATCCGCCACAGGGAGCCTCGCAGATCTCGATCGACGTATTGGAAGCACAGAAATCAGGCATTTACGTCTGCGTGAATCGTCAAGCAGCAGGTGACGGCCGCAATCGGTTCCAACGAGTGCTGCTGTTGAAGCTGAAGAACGGGCTTCTTAAGGGGAGAGAGACCTGGAAGGAATTCGACAGCTGCCCGGTAATCGGCGGCGACGCAGACAAGGATTCTTCGAGCTCGGGCTATTAAGGGCTCAAAGCTCTGCACTGGTTGCATTTCTACGGAGGAATAAAATTGCGTAACGCATCTCGGATTGCGTCATTGTTTTTGCTGAGCGGACTTGCCGTCACCGCCGGCTTCGCCCGACTGGCGAATACTTCTCAGACGGACCAGGATGTACAGGTCATTGAGATGTCGGCAAAGAAGTACGAGTACGGTCCACCACACCTGCGCGTAAAACGCGGCGCTAAGGTTCGGCTAAGGATCACCTCTCTCGACAGGACGCACGGTTTCAAGATCAATCCCAACCCTGATGGTTCAGACAAGAAGGGCGATTTGGGCCTCATTTTCAGTTCGAACAATGACGACTGCTTTAAGCTCGAAAAGGGAGTTCCGACCGTGGTGGAATTTGTGGCGCGCACACCGGGAACCTACTCGTTCCATTGTTGCAATCGTTGCGGAATCGGCCACGGCGGAATGAAAGGCCAGATCGACGTAGAACCGTAGCTTCGGATGGGCCCCATCGTAGTCTTGTTTCTTCTTTCTGAGTCAAGACGTGAGCAATGGAATTTCTGTGCCCTGCCAGCCGGCAAATTTTGCGAAGTGACGGGTCCGTCGCTCGCTTACTACAAAAGAGACCGCCGCAGGCCGCACGGGAGGTCGCCTCCGGGTGCTACGCCCCGCAGGAAGGCTGGCCGATACATGAAAGCACTTCGTCGATGAATATCAAACGGCAAAGACTAAAGCCCCGTTGAAAGGAGACATGCTCAACATGAAAGCAGTCGTGAGTGTCTCCTTAGGTCTGGTATTTGTCGGCCTTGCTACCTTGAATGTCATCACCATCTTGGAAAGTTCTCGCTCAGGGCAGGCTCCGCGTTCACGCGCTCGAGCAATAGCATTTCACCGCGCTGGTGGGTATCTGTTCATCGGCCTATTCGCGTTAATGGTCTGGTTCATGAGCAAGCGTCTAATTGGCTCCCCCGAAGGAATTTCAGCAGATGCCGCCGTACACGTCGACCTTGCCATTTTGCTTGTTCCACTTCTCTTCGTGAAGGTAATGATCGCGCGCAAATACAAAAGCTATCATGCGATTTTGATGCCGCTTGGATTGTCGATTTATGCCATCTCTGTGGTACTCGTACTCATCCGGGTGCTCCCGTACGCGTTGGGGAAAATCAATCCTTCAAGTTCGATTGCGAAATATTCGCCGATACTTATTGTCCTGTTCTGCATGTCGATGGCCCGTTTAGCACTGCGCCCGCCAGGTTCTTCCTTTACGAAAGCTCCAACAGGTTCAAGATCTTCCCAACCGTTATCGAAACCGCGCTCCGACACCTTCTCCCTTGAACTTGTCCGCAGCGAAGTGCAGACCGCCGATGCCAAGACGCTTGGTTTTCGCGTTCAAGAGGGTAAGCAGCTGATCGCCAAGCCGGGGCAATTTCTCACCTTCCATCTTGATATCGACGGCAAGCAGGTTGCTCGTTCCTATTCTATCTGCTCTTCTCCGCTGAAAACAGATTATATAGAAATCACACCGAAACAAACGAAGAACGGGTATGTTTCCGTTTTCCTGAACCAGAGAGCAATGCCTGGTCTCGTGATTAAGGCGACGGGGCCTGCCGGTCGGTTTTATTTCGACGAAAACCTTCACACCGAAATCGTACTGATCGCGGCTGGCAGTGGTATCACTCCCATGATAGCGATGCTCCGTTACATTGAAGAGCGCGCCCACAATGTGCCTATCACGCTCATCTACTCTGTACGGACCTCCCGAGACATCATTTTTCAGCAGGAGTTAACTCGCCTGAGCCATTCGCTGGCCCGGTTCCGATACGTCGTCACGTTGAGCGCTCCAGATGCTGCCTGGAAGGGCCAAAAAGGACGGGTGAACAAGGAGTGCCTCACCGAGCGAGTATCTGACTTCCTTGTGCCCACTTTTTTCCTCTGCGGACCTGGGCCCTTCATGCAGCACGTATCCGAATTGCTGAAGGAACAAGGAGTTTCCGCCGATCGCATTAAACAAGAAAGTTTTGGTGGCAAGCCGTCCGTTCCGATTCCAGATTCATCCGGAGACTCGTCAGTTGCTTTTGTTGAGTTTTCCCGCTCGGGATTCAGTTTCGAAATAATTGGGGATCAGACGCTGTTGGAATTTGCAGAGACGCTGGGCATCTCCATCCCTTACGGTTGCCGTCAGGGTCAATGCGGCACGTGCGCCACCCGCCTTTTACAAGGCAGTGTGACCATGGAGACAGAAGACGGCTTGAGCGCTGAACAGAAACAGTCAGGATTTATTCTTCCGTGCGTCACCATGCTGCGCGGTTCCATAAGCATCGACGCTTGATGAGTTTTTAGCTCAGGACCGATTCGGCGCCATAACACTGGGCGCATTGAGAGCCATGTGAGAACCAATTTCGCCGCAGCTGGAGTCTTATCCGTATCGTTTGTTTTCCTTCCGCTGCTTGCTATCAGCGGTTCGAATTCCCGCACGTTATTGGCGGCTCAGTCCGTCGCGGTTCAGGACGTGAAACATGACACTCCGGATAAGGTCATTCACCCGGGGCAATCCGTTCATATCGATGTCGACTTGGCACTGGTCAACGTTACGGTCACTGATCCATATGACCGCGTGGTCACAGGCCTGGAGCTCGATAATTTCCGCGTCTTTGAAAACAATGTCGAGCAGGAGATCCAGTATTTCTCCTCGGAAGACGTTCCCATTTCCATTGGCGTCATCTTTGACCTTAGCGGCAGCATGGCCAACAAGATCGGCAAGGCCAAGGAAGCCACCTTGCAATTTTTCAAGACTGCCAATCCTCAAGATGAGTTCTTTCTGGTAAGTTTCAATGACCGCGCAGAGCTCATCAGCGCCTTCACCAGCAGTGCCGACGATCTGCAGAGTCGCTTACTCTCGGCTTCAGGGAAAGGTCGCACCGCGCTCCTTGATGCGATATATCTCGGTCTCAGCGAAATGCGTACCGCTCGAAACAGCAAACGAGCCTTGCTCATCATCTCCGACGGTGGAGATAACAACAGCAGGTACAACGAGAAAGACATCAAACGGCTGGTGCGGGAGGCCAATACTCAACTGTATTCGATAGGCATATTTGACCCCTTCGGGAATCGGAGCCGTACTCCAGAAGAACTCAATGGCCCCTCTCTGCTCAATGAAGTGACGGAACTCTCCGGTGGACGCGCTTTCAGTGTAGAGAATATAAACGAGCTGCCGGACATCGCGACGAAGATCGGCTCGGAGCTGCGCAACCAATATATTTTGGGATACCGCCCGAGTGACAAATCACACGACGCGCGGTGGCGCAAGATCAAAATCAAGCTGCGCGCCCCCAGGGGATTGCCGCCTCTCAGCGTTTCCGCGAAAACAGGTTACTACGGGCCCGGCCTCTAAGTTCTCTTGGCTGCAAGTGCTCAGAATGGGTGCGACCACATCTGGATTGCGCGTCGTTCGCACTGCATTCAGAAAATTCTCTTCGTCACATGGTCTGCTTCAACGAGGGAGGCCGATACGGCGAACGAGATTTTCGAAACGGGCGTCGGAGCGGAGAACGTCGAAGCCTGGCCGCAGCAGGACGCCAGGGTTAAATCGCTCTTCGTAGCCCTTTTCGAGCCAATTCATGGCTTGATCCTTGTCAGCGAGAGCCGCATAGACCACGGCAATCTCTGAGGCATGGGAATAAGTGTGGCTCGAGGGCTTCTTCAGATCCTGCAGTAGCTTTACCGCTTCGATCCTCCGGCCGGATGCGACGTATGCGCGAGCAAGATTAGCGATGATCGTCGGACTGCCCGCGGAAAGTTGCACCGCCTTTTGCATCTCAGCGATCGCTTCATCGTGCATCTGTTTCTGCAGGTAAGCTTGACCGAGCTGATTATGCGCGAGAGCAAAATTAGGATCCATTTCAATCGTCTTGCGGCTTTCTAGTATCGATTCGTCGTAGTGGTGCGCAATGACCAGAAGCTCAGCCAAATCAGCGCTGATGATAAGAGAGAGTGGATCGAGATTGTTCGCTTTTCTCATTTCCGCGATCGCTTCCTCATAACGTCCCAACAGACTCAAATGCCAGGCATTCCAATGATGAGCGGTTGCGTAGCCGGGGTTCAGCTCAATCGCGCGCCGGAATTCCTCTCCGGCAGACTCGAAATTCCAGTCGAAGCCATCCAGACAAAATGCAAGCGAGTTGTGGGCTTCGCCTAGCGCGCGGTCTAATTCGAGCGCCCTTACCGCCGCCGCCTTCGCTTTGGGGAGCGCCTCCTTAGGCGTCATCACCGCATACTGCCAATCGCCCAACAAAGCATAGGTGTCGGCTAACCCGGAGTAAGCTCGAGCGTAATTAGGGTCCTCCTCAATTGCCTGATTAAAATACGCCAGAGCGACCTTCAATCCACCCGCAGTCCGCTTATTCCAGAAGTAGCGGCCTTTGAGATAGGACTCGTAAGCTTCGGGATTGACAACTTTTGCCGCTTTCAGTGCAGCTTGTTCCTGAGGATTTAAGTTGATCCGAATTTGATCTGCTATGGCCCTAGCCACCTCACCCTGGAGCGCCAACGTATCCCGCAGTTCCCCCTGGTAGCTCTGCGACCACAAGTGCTTATCCGACGACGCTTCAATCAACTGCGCCGTAATGCGAACCTGGTCGCCCGAACGGAGCACTGTGCCTTCTACCACAGCGTCCACATTCAGTTCACGGGCGATCTGCGGCAGTGGCTTGCTCGAGTGCTTGTACGCCATCATTGAGGTCCGCGAGATCACACGCAACGCACTGATCTGGCCAAGGTTGGAAATCAACTCGTCGGTCATGCCATCAGCGAAGTAATCCTGAGACGCATCGCTCGAGAGGCTTTCCAATGGAAGGACGGCCAGGGATCGAATGACAGGGGATGGGGCGTTCCGGGAGTGAAGCTTCCATGCACCAAAAGATGCCGCCAGCAGAAGCAGCACGAACATTAATGTCTTCCAGGCAAGCGACGGCAAAAGATGTACGGGTTCGCCAGGTAGGTGCGGACGATCGCCAGTCTTTCCAGTAGAACCAGGTTGAGTTGCGAGGTCCGGGTTGCGAACAGGCGCCTCATCGACAACTTTGACCTCCGCCAGAAACCGGTAGCCACGACGTGCAACGGTCTCCACAAAACGGGGACTCTCGGCCGAGTCGCTGAGGGCCTCCCGGATTTTGTTGATCACTTTGTTGAGCCCGTGGTCGAAATCCACGAAAGTGTCCGCGGGCCAGAGTTTCTTCTGAAGTTCCTCGCGAGTTACCACTTCGCCGCTGCGCTCAAGCAGCATCGCCAAGACTTGGAATGGCTGTTCCTGAAGTCGGACTCGTAGGCCGTGCTTACGCAATTCGCCGGTGCGAAGATCCAGTTCGAAAACCCCAAAACGGACCCGCCCGTGAACCTGATGCGGTTCTTGCATGAAGAGATGAACCTAGCTGGGAAGGAGTGTACCACCGGGCCGAGTTCTCAGTAACACAGGCGGGGACCTTCTACTTTAAGTCTTCTATCGAGTGGGAGTTACCAGGGGACTTCCATTTCAGCGCGAAAGTACCGCCCGTCCATTGCCAATCCGTCGTTGAAGGCGCAAGTAACTCTCGGGGGAAACATTTGTTCGAGCGGTCAAGCTTTTCCGGGGCGCGAATTGGAGACAACGATGACAGAACAGAATTGGCCCAGCACCTTTGAGCAGGCTGTCTTACCGCATCTTGATGCCGCCTACAACCTCGCACGCTGGCTGACCCGAAATGAGCAAGACGCGCAGGACGTTGTGCAGGAATCCTACTTACGCGCTTTCCGGTTCTTCGCCGGTTTCCGCGGTGGCAATGCGCGTGCCTGGCTCATGCAAATTGTCCGTACTACTTGCTATACCTGGTCGCATGCTAACCGGCCACTGCAAGAAGCCACGGAGTTTGACGAGAATCTTTTTCCCGATTCTCGCAATCCCAATCCAGAAGAAGTTGTGCTGCAAAATGATAGCGGCGCCGTGCTGCGAAAGGCACTGGAGATGCTCCCGCCGAATTTTCGGGAAGTCCTGATTCTGCGCGAACTCGAAGGAATGTCGTACCGAGAGATTGCAGCTATCACGGGCATGCCGGCAGGTACCGTGATGTCGAGCTTATCGCGTGCCAGGGGTCGCCTTCGTCAAGCTCTGACGGGTCTTATGAACATAGATACGATGTCACGTCCACAGCGAATCGGAGCTGTCAACACATGAACGCGAAGGCTCCGATTACTGGCGATACCCGAATAACGAAGAAGTGACAGAAGGCATTTCCTTAAATCATGTTCTACACGGTCAGCTGAGAAAAACGGCCATAACTTGGAAACCGAAATACCGACGACTTTATTCCCACCTCTTGAATATCCCGGGATTCGGGAATTATCCATCGGCACACGTGGTCTTACACCCTGAAGGCAACAAAATGTCTCGAAATTCAAGACTGATTGAACCTGTCCCACAGACCGCGACTGAGTCGCAGGTCACCGAACACAAAACATTCGTCAAGGTTCACGCGACGGGTCGCTAAGGAAGAAGTCATGCCAGTTACTGCAAACGCGAGATTCAAAAACTTAGCAGTCGCTTCGCTACTAAGGGCTGACGCAGAAATAACTATACTTCAACAGTCGTTTCTTGATCATTAAGAAGCGATTGACAGCTCGCTGTTCCGTGTAGCTTGGTGGTTTCATGATCAATGCTGTAGCGGTCTGTACGCTCTCTCGACGTGGTGGACGTCCGCCGCCTGTTTTGTTATAGTGCCGATAGATAGAGACTTATAGTCGGTACTATAACATTATGAGACCAACCTTCTTCCACTCTGACGTAC
>WNFO01004311.1_pt1 | contig 21624 bp, 20 predicted proteins | sample 5400251 | NCBI WGS metagenome assembly WNFO01 (sample SAMN13153354, study PRJNA577476) | soil metagenome | isolation source: 100 cm saprolite under Madrone tree | place: USA:California | collected 2016-06-14
TGGAAGGAAGAGGATGCTGGTGACAGTGACGGAGTGGGCTTCGTGGATGGCAGAGGGGAGGAAGGTGGGGATGTGGCAGACTTGGAAGGGCCAACTGAAGGATCAGAAGGAAGCCCTGCATGTTGATACCCATGAGTGCCCTAGAACATCAATCATGCATGGAGCACTGCAGATTGGGCTCTGTGCCAGATGGGGATTCTGTTGTATGAGTTGGAGCTGGAAGGGGAGACTGTAAGTAAGACGCGAGGATGTTGGAAGGCATGCACATAATACACACACTTTTTGCATGAAGCTTGCATCGGCGAGGTGCTTGGTGGTATATGGATTGGGTCATTATTGATACCCGCACCGAAATCAAGTGGTGGGGGAGGCCAGGAACATCACATCCTTGACTGCAAGTGTGAGTGTGAGCATCGGAGTGTTGGAGGACATGAGAATGTGGTTGGATAAGAATGGTCCAACGCCCGTTCAAAATGGTGTCACATGCCCACAAATCGGTTGAAAATCGGTCACAATTGGTCTTCAGTCCAAAACAGGAAAACCCTGCGTATGACAGTGTTGCCCCTATCGTACCTTAGTTCGATCGAGTCTCAATCGGGCCAGAACTTGAACAGTAGGGCGACTGTGAGGGCCACTTCGAGGCATTCCCTTCGCAGGCTTTGATGATGGATTCTCAAATTGTTCGGTGTTGCCATTTGATGATATCATTTGCCCATGAATTGTAAGCTGAATTGTATGTGCCAGATGCCAAAGCATCGCTCGAGCCAGTCGAGTGGGGTAACAAAGGCTGTTCTGTTGTCGGTTACGATTTCCTCGACAGCTCCCCAGTGGCATATGACTTTATCGAAGAGGAACGCGCTGAGGGTGCATCCCGTTTTCGTAAGGAGCGCCGCTCGGGCCACACGGTAAGGGAAAAACGTACTTGAACGATGTACCAATAGCCTGCTGCGTGTGGCATGGCATGAACATTGTGTCGACGTATGCCTTGCAGAACTGGGTTGCTGGTGTGGCAACAGTCGGGAGGGTTCGAACTTCGGTTGTTTGACAGATCTAGCATTCATGACATGTTTTGATGTACCATCCGACGTCGTGAGCCAGTGATGGCCACCAAAAACAATCAAGAAGAGCACATAGCATGGAGTAGAAGCCCTTATCCCCAAGCTTGTCATGGGCGTCCGAGTCGCGTATGGCTGAGAGGCGTTGCTGAGGGTGCATGAAGACGTGTTGGTGCCGTCCATGAGCGTGTCGTCGCCAAAAGTCGGTTGTTGTGGACAAAGAAGTTGTGGGCTCGCGCGTGGAGACGACCCAGCTCTTCCGAAATGTGTCCGTTGGGTCGCTTGCCGTGACTGAGGAACTTGGCGATGTCGGGCAGCTCGCCGCCAAGGGCTTGTGCACTACCTGCTGACAGCGGGAATATCAGCTCAAACTTGGCAAAGGTACACAAGAAAAAACCGCGCACACTGAATGGAGGGTCAGGGACTCGTTGATAGGGGCAGTGGGTCAGGCTTGAGTCGGATAGCCAGTCTGTGTGTGGTGGGAGCGGATGTGAAGAAGCAGTATGGGAGGATGAAGGTGTGGACGATGGCGATGGCGATCATCGAGGTTTGCTGATGAAGTTGGTCGAGTTGGCACTAGAGTTGGCGGTGAGATTTGGTGGACTTGGTGTAGACTTGATGGAAGGGATCGTCGAATTGGAGGGACTTGACGAATATCCGTCTACATTTGGGGGAACTGCGAGAATTGCCATAGTTGGCGTAACTTGGCTTATTTCCCAACGTTCCCACGACTGCCAAACGCCCGTGTCATCCTGTCATCTTCCTGATGCTACCGTGTCATCTTCCTGATGGAAAGGCACTACCAGGCCCCTCACGGTTCAAATCCACTGTCGAGTTCGCCCTATATTTTTGTTGTTGTTGGTGTCAGCCTAAGGTACTTTTCTCAGGACATGATTATCGCTTGCATCGTTACCATGGTCTTCGTATGTATCCCATGCTCATAGTCGCGCTATCCACAAGGATGATTCCTTTGCTAAGTACCACTCCGCTCCGCATTCGTGGGTTACGTAAGACATTGGCTTCTAAAAGCCCCGGACAGGTGTCACGGGGCATGACTGCATGAGGTTTAGTCTGCTTCTTTGATGTCAATTTCCAGCCACGAGACAGAAATTTGCTCTCGTGCACCGCATGGAAGTCATTAATCAATCCCAACCATCAGCAACAATACTGAACAGAACCCCTCGTCACACACCATCAGGTACATCTTTGCTTCAGTTACCCATGTTTGTACCCAATGATCAAAAAAGCTCCGAGACCGAAGTCCGAGCCAACCACATGGAACTGTTGACCTGTATTGGTGTGTCTGCGGATCCCCCAAGGGGACGAGCAAAGTTTTGCACCTCAGGCTATCCTCTATCCTGATATATTGGCCGACTCGGGACTTAAAACGGGCGCGATCAAGCCCCATCTTTTACTTAAAGAAAAACTTGCTTTCCGGTCCCTCGAGTTCTGCCTCCCTGTTTGACTTGTACTCCACTAGATAATGTCGGCTTCTCCTGTACCTCTAAACGTCGTCGACCTGTATGTGTTCCCGTGCCTGTCACCTTATCTCACATAGAAGCCCAGCTGACACGTTTTTTCAGCTCTGCCCCCCTTGTGCGTGTCATTGTTAACCCATGCTCATCGGGCTGCTAATTATACCTCCTCGATGCCTAGCTCTTTGGAGTCCTCTGGAACTGGACCTTGTATGGAGTTTTGATAGTCCAGTTCTGTAAGGCTGCCTTACATTTTCCCACCCGTCAAGTTCCATCCGCTAACCAAACTATGAAGATGTGTATATCCACAACTTCCCAGACGACAGAAAATTCCTCAAGTTGATAGGCATGTAAAAGGGTTCGCATATTTCCTGACACTTCACAATGACGGCTCTATAGTATTTGCCATATTTTTGCTCGAAACATTGCAAACTGCACTCAGTGGCGGAGACGTGTACTACTGGTTCGGCTCCGGGTTCGGCAAAATGGATCACCTTCTAGATCCGTACGCAGCTTCTTTCGATGTACCGATCATTGGATCCATAGTTTCGGGGATCGTTCAATTCTTCTTCGTTTATCGTGTCTGGGTGCTTAGTGAGAAGAAGTCCTGGTGGTATTGCGTGCTTATCGCTGTGGTCAGTCGATTATACTTTGCTACACCTTCACGCAAACCAGAGCTTATCGTATTTGCAGTGTTCTGCTATAGACACTATCGGAGCATTTGCCGGGGGTATCTATGTAAGCTGTGTATCTCACATCACCTTCATCGTGGCTCATGATAGTAGGCACACGTATCAAAGACGTTTATTAGTGGCCGGTCGTTGCAGATCATTGTATTGGTAAGGATTAACGTTCACATTTACCAACCTCTATAGTTAATGCGACTGTCAGACCTGGCTCATTGGGAACACCGTGACCGACCTCTTAATCGTCACAGCGATGCTTTTTTATGTAAATACTGGGCATGACATTTGGAGAGATCATGAACTAATCGTTACTCTCCTGGACACCTACAGTTGACAAGACGAAGGAATGCTGAGACGTTCTCCAACCACGCGTTGGTCAAAATTATGCGATTGACAATCGAAACCAATATTTTGACTAGTGTGTGCGCTCTCATTTCCGGTTACTTCAATCATCTGACGTACTTTCAGCCACTACTAGTGTCATAGCATTGTTGATGGTTGCCATATTACCCGTGCGTAGCTTTGAATACATCTCTTTCTGCTGCTAACTTGGCTCCGGCGCATTGACAACCGTAGCACAAGTTCTATTACACCTGCCCGTGTGTCTCAATTCAGCCCTACCTTTATACTTCAATCTAATCATTGTTTCCTAGTACTGCCTTCTTAGGGAAACTGTAAGGCTGACCTTTGTCCGTGGATATCGCTTATGTTGGAACAGATACTCTAATACGCTTCTTGTCTCACTCAACAACCGCATCTCTATCCGCCAGATGTCGTCGGGTAGAGAGGCGTTACCCACATCTCCGAGAGCACGACCCGCCTCAACCGCCAAAGGCCATCTGAGTATTGTGCAATTAGAGCTTGATAAGCCACAACGCGCATTTGAAGGGAGGAAGCAGTCAGATGAGTCGGTAGGGGATGAAGGACAGAATAGGGTAATTTGTGAGTATTGTTGTGCTTCTTTTCCCAGGTGCCTTCCAACACCCGGACCTGATTGATAGATAACGCATGATTTGGGTTCTCAATGGCAGGACCCATGGGACAACCATCACCACGACTGGATCGATTATTTAATTTTGTACACTATATTGTGAAACGCTCAAAGCATCGTCGTCCTCGGAGACCAGGACTGCGTGGGCTCTACAGATGGACACTCGTTTCATTTCATGTACTTCTATTCGGTCAGGGAGGAAATTTTTTTGAGGTGTCGTTTTATACAACGTGTGAGGCACGTACAAGTCCAGAGATATGCGTGCTTTCTCAACCCGTATGCGTAAGAATCAGTCGAGCTGGGATCCTGGGCCAAGTAGTTCCCCGGTGAATCGGTTGCGACATGCGTCGGCCCTAGTATTGTCCAATTGTCCTCGCATCTTACCTACTCCTCCAAGAGCGCAGGAGGATATTTCATTAGTATTGTCAACGGCGATACTGTGACCGTGACTGGTGCCAGTGACCGTCGCAGCGCGCGCACCTCGGTTCGGCAGTGTGTGTTATGTCATGACCGCCCAATTTTTCTTTCGGTTCCATTTACTGTACGCGCTATCGTGACCGCCCATATTGCGGCGGTGGCTGTTCCTTGATTTCACATTGGCGAAACTTTCTCCAGGTTCGTCAAGCCGACGTGATCGAACCATAATCCTGCCGAGGCAAACGTACGGCTCCCCGGGCGATGGCCATACCGGTGGTCGTGTGCCCATGCTGAATAGTGGAGGTGAGCGGTCCCGAGGCTGCGCGAAGACTCCATTGCGTTCAAGTTTGTCAGATTCCGCATTCTGCTCTAGGTAAGTAAATCCTGAAACGAAAAGCTCTATTTCAACCTTGCCAGTAATTTCACTACGTGACAGGTTTTTCTCACCGCCGCCACTGGCAAGTAACTCGCTAGATCTTGAATCAGTAACTCCACTAAAGATACCTCCGAGTCCTCCGGGTGTTTCCGAATGACCAAAAATGCTACTCATACCTCCGAGAATTGAGTATGCGAAGAGTATCCGATCTTTGTGTGCTGCCAATGCTCCAGAAGCTAGCATAGTTTCTTCAAGTTGTGCTCGCGTGTATACTTGTCAGTGCACGCTTTGCTTGTGTAACGCGAATTAATGTTCTTTGATCCTAACATCAAGTACTGGGTTTCATCACTCTTCATCAATACCCTGACCTGTCAAGATCAAATGTTTACCTTTCCTCGCCTGGCGCAATACAGCAGCAGGAGTCATCGGAGGTATTATGCTTCAATCTGTGTTGTTATCTAGTGAACTCACCATCGACAACTTGCTATTACAACTCCGAGTAACCTCCGATCAGAGCATGATTTATATAATAATTGAGATCATCGAACAGCCTCCAGCTGTATTTACCTATGTATAAGTCATCGGTAGCGTTCCTTATCCCGTCATACATCATGTTCAAGCTGTATCGTAGCAATAAGAAAGGGCCGCAACGTTAAGTGGTGGTGCATTGTAACAGGCCTCCGAGTCTGGCCGCAATTTTTGTAGCGCAAGTGGGGGAAGGCGGTTGCCGCCGGTTGCCAGTGAGTTTAGAACTGCCGAACAGCAAGTTTGTTCCGACTCGGATTGTCGAGGTCGAGGCTGTCTGTCGCCGTCGTGATCGAAATCATGAACAAAAATGGATGGCGATGCTACCAAAGGCAAAAGGAAGTTCGATCAATGATCCCGGATCATAACTTGAAAGCGCCCCGGCCGCACCAAGTGACCAGGTCAAAGTCAACCAAATGAAGCCGAGGCGGCGTCATCGAAGATTTATGATCGGAACTGAGGGACTCGGAAATGCCCGAGCCTCTGACAGCAAGTACGTTTCAACCTCCGGCGAGGAAGGACAGCCCGAGTCCAGCATCCCGATATTTCGTATTTCAAATACTCTTTTTCTCACAGAGTGTTCAAGCTAGCGCCCGAATATCGAATTAATTCAACAGGTGTTTGCAGTACCGTACAAGCAAGGTGCTAACTTACCACCGAAGGTGATGACACTCATGAAGAATGTACACCGAAAGGTGAACTCGATACATTTTGCGCTATTTCACTACAGTAGTTGGTACGTGGGCGCGCCGCTGTCTCTGTTGTGCCATGTTTTCTTAGGTTTCATCACAAGGCGTTCATCACGCCTTGTCAAGCCCTGTGAACGAGGACCCGTCAAGATCAAACGAATACCTCCCTTCTTTCCCCACTTGGGGTTAGACGACCTGCCTCTCCCTGTAGATGACCAACCAATACCTTGATAAAATTGCCTCTTGTACTGCCTAAAAGCGCAGATTTCAATTTCAGGACATATTCCTTAGGTCATGTCCTCGCCACTTGACGTGTGGCATGAGAGATGGACCTCAGTCTCTCTACGTTCTCGACGGAAAGACGCCATATATCGGAGTCGATGCCGATGATGACTCAGCACCTGAAGGCCTGATGGATATCCTCAGCTTTATATACCGCCTTCTTCAGTTGCCAGATTCTACTACCTTGTGCACCCCGCGTCTCAATTCCTATCATGTCGGCCTTGCCACCTATCCCTTCAGACATAGCCCGGATGTGAGTACCGTTGTGTCTGAGATCCGTCGTGACTCAGAGATCCTTTATTTGGTATTCTGACTGTTCTTCCTAGAACTGCACCACTTGTACGCGATAATCTCTCCCTCACCATTAGAGACGCCCATATCTTTTCAATATTAGCTTCTTGGAGATCTCTGGAACTGGGGTTTGTTTGGCGTTCTGGTCGTCCAGACTTGTGAGTCCCCTCTTTACAATGGGGTCATGCTAGTGACCCTCATCCAACTGTGAAGACGTGTACAGCTACAATTTCCCCGAAGACCGTTGGCACCTAAAGCTGCTCGGTATGCAATCGTTCTTTCGCCTCTATTTCTCTAACTCCTGACAGTTCTCTTATAGTGTGTACTGTATTTGTACTCGAAACAGTGCAAACAGCGCTCAGTGGCGCAGACCTCTACTACTGGTTTGCCTCTGGTTATGGCAATATGAATCGCCTTGCTTCTCCTCACGCGTCCAGCTTCGACATCCCGCTTATTGAATCTTTGGCGTCCGTGATGGTCCAATTTTTCTACGCTTATCGTGTCTGGGTGCTTAGTAATAAGCGGGCCCGGTGGTTTTGCTTGCTCATTTGCCTAGTGGGTCGACCTCAATTGTCCCTAAGGCACCCTTATCCAATGCCTCATTCCTGTAGGCCTCCACTATCAATGCAGTAGGAGCATTCACGGGTGGGATTTATGTTCGTGTTTTTCTTCTATCTTTGCCCGTATTCGGGCTTACTGTTGCAGGCTCATATACAAGGAACGTTCGCCAGTAATCGAGCTACCCAAGACTTTGCTATCGTATGATTTTGATCCTTTCAATTTTCCCACCGAAGTTATCCAGCTAACGGTGCCTGCATTTAGTCCTGGTTGTCCTCCAACGCTGTCTCAGACATCTTTATTGCCTCTGCGATGGTTTATTACGTAAATACTTGGCCGCGCCCCTTTGCGTTGGGTGTCCAAAGCTGACTTCGGATTGGATAACCGCAGTTGACGAAAAGACGAAAAGAAACGGGCGGCTTTTTCCACAAAAATACCTTCGTAAATGTAGTCAGGTTGACCGTCGAGACCAATATCTTGACGGGTAAGTCCATCCTTGAATCCGCGAGCCTGAAGGGACCATCTTCACGCACGGGTTTCAGCTTCCGTGGGAATTGTCTCATTTCTGCTGATTGTTATATATCCAGTGAGTGATCCACATATTTACAGTCAACTCCGTAGTTGATATAATATGAACATAGGACGAGAACTGGTACACATGCCCGTAAGACTCCACCTCTCCCGAGCTCCTCACTAGTCTTCATCTGTCTTACTATCTAATACTATGTGTGTGCTTGACACCGAAGAACAGCGATTCTAGGAAAACTGTGAGATAATCTCCTCTCGTTCTCGCATTTGTTCGTGTTTACTGATTACTTTGGCAGATACACAAACGCACTTCTCGTCTCGCTCAACAACCGCATTTCGATCCGTAAAGGGGCGAGCGCACACGTAGCGAACCAAAATCAGGGCATTGCCCTCGCCGTCACCCCTTCGTCAAATAGTAGCACAGACATAACATGCACGGAGAATGAGCAGTCTTCAGTCGCGGATAAGTTTCCGTGTGGGGTTAGCGGGACGGTTTGAGAAAGTCGACCATCACAATTGTGAGTACGGCAAGTTATTGATCAAGTTATGAATAACATCACGAAATCTTCACGATTCGTTTCAGTTCATACGAGGCTGGTTCTCTTTTCAGTGGATTACATATACTGTAAATTGGCTAATAAATAGTACTGTACGTTTTGTTTGGCTTGGGCCTTGCCACGCGTAATGGTCACTGCAACGTGTAGTGGGTGGAATTCCCTAATCCATGCAAGGTTGTTCTATCACTGGTTGCATCAGCAAATTATGAAAATTCTCACGAGCCGTCGCACGGAAATAAACTGTGTTGTGAGTGGCTACGCGAAGTGTGACTTAAGCTATCGGTTCACATGAACCGCGTAGCGCCTCAACGGTTCGCCCTAAATTGACGAACCTCATACAACTTCTTGAGTTGATATGATCTTGGACTCTTGGTATCAGAGGAATATCCCATTACATGTAATTCACGAGAGAGAGATACAATCGCCTAAATTGATCACCCATATATGACCTTATCCGTTTATACAATACTTCATCCAATGTGCAAGATCAGTGAAGGGTTGATACCGGCCGTTGAGACTGCTGTTACCATCGCGAGTTAGATTCACGGATATTTTCATACGTCACATAGTTGTGAAAGTATCATGCACACGTATTTGATCACATTAAACCAAGAATGAACGAAGTGGTGCATTTGCTTCATTACAGGCCACAACTACACAAGAAATAATTTGCTACCTGTGACAGAACAGACCACACCTCGACACTACGGATCTTGTCTACGAACACCACCGCTTCCTGTCGCCTGAGTCCCTGCTTTCAGGCTTTCAGCCGATGCCATCCTGTGCGCCAGTGGCATCGTTCACATACCTGGATATTTAAGCTGCAGAAATCGGGACACGAGCAGGGCGCGACGACAGCACGAGGAGCTAGGCAAGGATGCCGACGCACGGCAGCCAAGAGTGACTAGGGGCAGGGGCGAGAGGGAGAGGGCACGCGGAAGGGGGCTTTAGAGGGCACACTAGACAGATAGATCGATATGGTAGAGTACATGTCGAGCTACTTAAATACTACTCAGACTGTACAATACATCTCAGCTAATATAACTACATCAATGAGTGGATCAGGGGGTCACTAAGAGATATATGAGACACAGGACATGTGAGGATGTAAGTAATGAGCGATCGGACAATGTGAGGTGCTATGGCAGTCGCGTTTGCACATGATAGCCCCTGTATGCGTGTGTATATTAGTGTTGTGAGTTTCGGAGGGGAGTATGGACTCGGATGATTGGACGCAATCAAGGGCCAGGCAAGCGCTATGTCTGCGTGATCGTTCATCCAATCAATGCCAAGGTTAAATCTGAATGCAGTCTCCGCTGATGCAGCCTCGGAGTCGTTGCTCGGCATCCGGGAACCCGAGTGCACGATACTTCTTCACGAAAGAGCAGTCGACATAGTCGACATTGACTGAATGAGTGACCGACGAGTCGACGATGACGAGTTCGATACTAGGATGGAGATAGATAGAACTAAAATCAAGGGTCGTCGATGCTCAAACAGCTGGGGTCAATGTACGGCGGCTCGTCGGCTCGATACACGTCGTTCTTCGTGGGCTGGCAGAGAAAGCGAAGGAAAGTAAAGAGATCGTCCTGGGATGTCTGGCACACACAGCGACATAGAAAGCGAGACAGAAAGGGGCATATCTCTCTTGTAGCGGAGGAACAGGCTGCTTAAATACATGAAGGCTCTACTAATCGACTAGTCCTTTTGGAGGACCAGTGGACGCGAGTGAGAGGGACACTGAATGAAAGTGAAAAAGCCGAGTCGCCCACACAACAGCAATCACACGAATGGCAATCACAGTCCCGTCACGCTATAATAACGCTAGGTATTGCAAGGTGTTGAGGCACGGCAGCTAAACCAAGTCCAGTGATCCGGAGTGAGATCGATTCAACTTGTCGGAGGAGGGATTGAGGCTGGGACGCTCCGGACAGCCCCGAGTCAGAATATGCGAGCACAGCCAAGTCGACCACCTTACACTGTGCCATCGCCGCACATATTGGTCCGGTTCTTCTATCAAGGACTTTTTTTTTTTCTTTTGAATCCAGTTTTATATCGTGTTCTACAAATGCGAGTGCCGAGACAACAGGGGAGAGTGGGAGACGAGAGGATGAGACGAGGAATGCATATGGAGAGCGATTCCGCCTAACGCATGAGCTGAGAGACCGGAGGCGAGAAATGAGGCGACGAGGAATGCGAGTGCTAGAGAGTTGACGAAGATGCACACAAAAAGAAGAAAAAGAGGGAAGAGAAAACACACGATATCGATTGCCCGATAATGCCATCCTCGAACGAGGACAGCTGCCTCCATATATTCAAAGTCTCTACTGGGTAATGTCTTGCGCTGGTGATCGAGAGGCGAGGAGGGCAGTGAAAACCGAGGAAGAAAAAAAAGAAAACAAGTTACGACTCGTTGAACGTGTGGCTGACGGGCGCTCCGATGTGGCCATTTCGTTCCGTTCTGAGCGTGGAGAACTGGCACTCGCGTGGCACTCGGTGTTGAAACGATTGTCCCACCAGGCAGGACATTCGTGCCACTTGATATTACTGGGGATCAACATCTCACCTGATCATGATTTCGGCATTGGCTGATATTGAGGTCACACTTGATCGTGACTTCAAGCTAGGCTGGGATGAAGTTCACAGCTCATCATGATTTGGATAATATAGTGCCTGTCACCACCTCATGACAGGTCAATTACTGTATAAGTCTGGACCAGACTGGCAACTTTAACAGCATTTTCTATTATTTTTATATGGGATAGGAAAATCAGGCTATGTGCAGCACATTCTTTTTGTATGTTTCTTATCAAAAAAAAATTGGCTAAGCTTTTCCTGCAAATTTCTGGCCCACACAGCACTTGTGAGGAAGTGGTGATGAGCACTGTAGATATGATAAAGATTGTGCTGGAGTATGATTTCAACCAAAGGTGAGACTTCTCTTGTGCGTGAAAAAACAGCTCATATTGGCCATGCAAGTATTATCTAAGATTGTGAAACAGGCTCAATGGCTTGTAAGTTATGGGGGTGTGTGAAGCCTGTACTGGCTTATATTATCCAGGTGAGTGCTGCACTGCCCCACAACAATTTCCCTCATTTGCTGATGGCCACCAGCCTCGTGGGGCAGTGTGACACTCACCCAGATAATATAAGCCAGTACAGGCTTCACACACCCCCATAACTTACGAGCCATCGAGCCTGGGTGTATGAGTTGGGCGTGGCATGAGAAATTGATAATTTGATACTCGCGATCGAGTGGGCGAAAAGCACGTGACCGCATTCTCTCTCCACATCATGCCCTCCCTCAAACCTCCAAGTCTCATTCGCTCGCCAAATGTCACAGCGGGCACCTCTAAACCCTTCAAGAGACCGTCAGGTTTCAATCAGAGTCCCAAGCCACCAAGCCGTACCACAGTGGTCTCAGGCTGGCGCGGCAGGGTGCGTGCGCATTCTGGATATGCACACTACCCTCTGTGCCGCTCTGCCATAATAGGCCGATCGGGACATCGACCGCAATTGCAGTTTGATTGGTCCTCTTTTTCCTCTGTCTTGGCAGTAGACGAACGCCACTAAGGATTAGCAACAAGGTAACACCACTGGTGATTGGTTTACCTCAATATGTGAGCTGGTTTCTTCGTATTCAAAACCTTGCATTCGCTCTCTATCGAGCTCACCACACCGCGATGTTTCTGTCCGATTGATGCGATTTGTTACCCCTAGCCCCTCGCATTGCGGACTCTTCTCATTGCCCTCTCAATTTCTTTGACACTGTTTGAACTTCCTTCGTTTCTCTACACCTCTCCGATCACCCGCCATGCCACATCATCGGCCCACAATTGCAAATACGTGGCCGTGGTTACCTTACTTGGCGCTTTGGAGTCTGGACGGCTTTTCGTAGGCACCGTAAGAAAAGGTGATTGTCATAGTTACCACGGTCCGCTTTTTATTGACTATATATGGCAAGTCCCAATTCAAATTTCTTTTTTGGGCTGGGCGGCGAGCAAGAATTGATGGAGAAATCTCAAGCTATCAAACGATGGTACCTGTTATATATTTGAGGCCATTTGAGGCTTTGATGTTGTGAAAGATCTACCGTGGTTATTCGTTGGTTTATGATGGCCGAATTTGCTAGATTTGTCGAAGACATCAACGTGCAGGGAAATCCAAGTTCAGTTGACTAACCGAGCTGTTGGCATAATCATGCGTCCGACAGCATCAGTGAGTGTCTTTATAAGGTCATTGCTCAGATATTACAGTATCTCACACTTTGTGGGATCTGCAATACAGCATAGGGTTGGCGCTAATGGGTTGGCGACAGTGTCCGGAGCTGAGCGCTAGCTGAGCTAAATAAATCCGGGAGAGTCCGAACCTCTGACTGCGCGGCGTGCGGCGTTGGCTTCAATTTTCAACCTAGAAGTAGGTACCATCAGATACTCTCGGAATGCGGTAAGTATATAGTATATAAAAGGTATGTTCCGTCCGCATTTCCCATGGAGCATGGGAATTTACAGTGCAAACCAATGCGACCCTGAAAATACTGAAACCTATTGTTTCTCAGAATAATCCAATTGCGACATAAACCCGTTGAACACCTGTAATCGACGACCTTGTTAAGGCCTAATCAGTTTCACCATGTGATCCTGTTCTTCCTTTTCTTGGTGTGCAACAAATCAATCCTCAATGTAGCTGAGCGCCAATTCCTTGACTGAATTGTCTTGTGTAATCGCCGACTCGAACGAGGCTCTAATGCAGGAACCAACTTCTGGGCCATGTTCTCGCTACACCGTATTGGACTTGGGACGTGAGACTTATCATTAGCCCCTAAGCGCTGAGTCATCGTCGCCTCATCTCTGATAAATATGGTCGCTCCGTCGAGAAAATAGTGAGACTAACGGGACCCACCTTTGCTTGATGGACACGCCTTGTTAGGTTACGAAATTCCTACTACCTTGTGTACCCCGTCTCCAAGTCAAGTTGACTCCCCGTCATGCCAGCCTTACCTCCCATTCCTCCAAATATAGCCCAAATGTGAGTACCGTTGTATCGCAGACCTTTCATGGTATTCTGACTCATATTCTAAGAACTGCACCGCTTGTATGTATGACAGTTCCTCTCTTATCATAACGGACGCCCATTTCTTCTCTATGTTAGCTTCTTGGGGTTCTCTGGAATTGGGGCCTGTTTGGTGTTCTCCTCGTCCAGACCTGTGAGCCCTCCAGTCCTCTCCTCGCGATGTTGGCCCTGTTACTCATCTGACCATAAAGACGTGTATAGCTACAACTTCCCCGAGGATAGTAGGCGCCTCAAACTATTTGGCATGCAAAGCTTTTCCGGACCTCTATCTCTCACCTACTGACATTTCTTATATAGTGTACACTGTATTCTTAATCGAGGCAGTACAAACAGCGCTCACTGGCGCAGACGTCTATTACTGGTTCGCTTCTGGTTATGGCGATCTGAATCACCTCGCTACTCCTTTTTTGTCCGCCATCGATGTCCCTATCATGGAATCTATAGTGTCTGCGATGGTCCAATTTTTTTACGCTTATCGCGTCTGGATTCTCAGTTATAAAAACTGGTGGCTTTGCACTCTCATCTGCCTGGTGGGTCCATTACAAGCGTTCCTAAATCACTCTCACCAAGTGACTTCTTCCTCGCAGTTCTCCACTGTCAATGCAGTATCAGCACTGACTGGCGGTATCCGTGTTCGTGCTTTTCTCCATTTCGTGTTGCTTGTGTTCTTGCTCACTGTCGCAGACTGCAGCAAAAACAAGGTTCGCGACCGGTGATCGAAGCCTCCAACACATTGCTATAGTATGTGCATGATGCTGTCCCGCCGAATATGTCTGGTTAATGATGCCTGCATTTAGACCTGGCTGTCCGCGACCGTGGTCTCAGACATCCTTATCGCCTCTGCGATGGTTTATTATGTAATATTCAGCGTTCGCTTTGTGTTGGATCGTCCAGTGCAAGCTGACTTTGGTCTGGATAACCTCAGCTTCTGAAAAGACGAAAAGGATCGGACTGTGTTTTTCATAACAATGCCCTAGTAAAGATAGTCAGATTAACCGTCGAGACCAACTTATTGACGAGTAAGTACACCCTTGATTGATTTCTGCGATTCACCTCTCTCACGAATGTTTTAGCTTTCGTAGGAATTGTCTCGCTTCTGGTGTTTATCATATTTCCCGTAAGTGATCCACAAATTACGATCATCTCTGTAGTTGATATAATCAAAATATAGGACAAGAACTGGTACACATGCCCGTAAGAGTCCGCTTCTCACCAGCTCCCTATTGAGCCTCATTATCTTACCATATGGATTGTATGTTTCCGCCTATGAAGGACGGCTATTCTCAGCAAATTGTGAGATTATCGCCTTACTTTCGCCCGCGCGCCATCCACATTCACTGATAACCTTGGCAGATATTCTAACACACTCCTCGTCTCGCTCAACAACCGCATTTCTATCCGTAATGCGGCGAGTAACCACGTAGCTAGTCGTAGTCCGGTCATAACCCTCGCCGTCAACCCTCGCTCAGATAGTAACATCGATATATCTTACATGGAGGGTGAGCGCTTCTCAGCTGCGTCTAAGGTTTCCGCGTAGCGGGGGGGTATGAGGTTGGCCGACCGTGGTAAGTATTAGTACGACGTATTATTACCCTACTTATGAATGGCATTAGGAAATTTTCGATCACAGCGCGATTCAATCCAGATTCAAGTAATAAGAAGCTGGTTTTTTCTTACCAGTGAATTGTATGAAATATCATGATAGATACTGTAATGATTGGCAGATTTTTGCTCGCATCGCCGCGTTCCTGGGTCGACTTCCGACCACCAAACTACTTTCGAGTCTCGTAGGCTTCGCGCCTACCAACGTATGCTTACCCTTTTTCCTTCCTTATGTATTGTCTGGCCGGTACGATACTTATTTACAATTTCATGTACGTCCCCTCCGTCAATGGGCACGCGATACTCCACTTAAATTTTCTCCTTCTGTCGACTTTCTGTGTTACTTATGACATAATAGCGACTGTCCGGCGCTATTCTGCGCCGTTGCGTGCAGTTTGTATCCCTTCGTTGTGTCTCCTGATATTATTGTTCCCACTCTCACTCAATGTCGCTCAACTCCTCTCTTGCTTGTGTACGTTACACTTCCCGATTCAACCATAACCTTCATCACTTGGCCTTACACCACGTAGTCACTATGACTGCAACGCGTAATTTGCACGGCAGTGTCATTCCTTTTCCTGGACACATTGTATTACAGACAGCTTTTGCAAATTCTATCAATTTGATACGCATTTGTTGTAATAATTGTGCTACAAATAAACAACAGCAGCGGTTGAGATCGGCCCAGAAGCGCCCCGTGGGACAGGAAACACGTGACCGCGTTCTCTATAACCACACGCCGTGCGGCTCTAACCACACTTTTGTCGTCGACTTTATTTTCCCCCACTTTCCTTTATTGTAGAGCTCGCGCGAACACCTCAAACCTCTTACCACTCTTCTCCGCACTCCAATTGACCATAACCCATCAGGCATCTCTAACTAATCATTCTACCCTCGGAGTCCGCCCAAGCGCCAAGCAGTAGCATTCCTGACTCCCCTAACCTCCGATAGCGCAAACGCTGTCTTCAACTTTCAACCCAGATTCAACATAGAAAATACGTACCTTGAGATTCTCTCGGAATGCATGGTAAGTATACGTATATCCTGTGGGCATTTTTAATGCAAACCCAATGCAACCCTGCAAACGCTGATTTTCAGAATTATCCGATCGGGGCATGTAACACCGTCTGAGCGGTGACCTTGTTAAGGTCGATCGGTTGCATCATGATGACCCTGCTCTTCCTGTTCTCGGCGTGCAACAACTTAATCAAGTCCGAGCGCCAATCCCTTGAGTGAATTGTCTAGTGTAATCCCGATTCGGTCGAGGCTCCGATGCAGGAATCAACAAGGGAACCAACTCTTCGGTCATCTTCTCGCTATACCGTATTGGATTTAGGGGATGAGCTTATCTTTAGGTATTGTGCGCTGAGTCATCGTCGGCCTCATCTCTGATAAATGTCATCGCTCCGCCTAGATCATAGAGAGCCCCACAGGTCACACTCAGTTTCATAGACCAGTCTTGAACGGCAAAGCCCTACTACCCTTGTCCGTCCCCAAGTCGACTTCCCATCATGTCACCCTTGCCTCCCATCCCTCCAAACATAGCCCAAATGTGAGTAAGGTTATGCCAAACTATTTCTTAATAGCCTGACTGGAATTCTTAGAACTGCCCCACTTGTGCGTGCGATATAACCTCCTTGATCCCTACGGATGCCTACCTCTCCTCGATGTTAGCTTTTTGCTGTTCTCTGGAATTGGTGCTTGTTTGGCGTTCTGGTAGTCCAGACTTGTGAGCCCATACTCCTCTCCTTGCAATGTTAGTTAGGTTACTCATCCGACCATAAAGACGTGTATAGCTACAATTTCCCCGATGACAATAGGCGCCTCAAGCTACTCGGTATGTGAAACATTCGCCTCTATCTCCTTCGACTTCTCACATTTCTTCTAGTGTACGCTGTATTTGTACTCGAAACGGTACAAACAGTGCTCACCGGCGCAGATGTCTTTTACTGGTTCGCCTCTGGTTATGGCGGTTTGAATCGCCTCGCCACTCCTTTTGCGTCCGCCATCGATGTCCCGATTATGGAATCCATAGGGTCCGCGATGATCCAATTTTTCTACGCTTATCGTGTCTGGTTTCTCAGTTATAAAAACTGGTGGCTTTGCACTCTCATATGCCTAGTGGGTCAATCAAAGTATTCTCAAGACCCTTATTTAGTGCCTTCACTCTCGTATTCCTCGTATCATAGTTCTCCACTGTCAACGCAGTAGCAGCATTCACTGTCGGTATCCGTGTTCGTGCTTTTCTCCACTTCACGTTGCTTGTGTTCTTGCTCACTGTCGCAGACTGCAGCAAAAACAAGGTTCGCGACCGGTGATCGAAGTCTCCAACACATTGCTATAGTATGAGCATGATACTACTCCGCCGAATATATCTGGTTAATGGTGCCTACATTTAGACCTGGCTGTCCGCGACCGTGGTCTCAGACATCCTTATCTCCTCTGCGATGGTTTACTACGTAAATACCTGGCTCTCCCTTCGCGTTTGATCGTCCAGAACTGACATCGGTATGATAATTTTAGCTAACAAGACGAAAGGATACAGACGGATTTTTCCACAACAATGTCTTAATAAAACTAGTCAGATTGACTATGGAGACTAATCTATTGACGAGCAAGTTCACTCTTGATTTCGGCGAGAAAAATGTTCTCACGGACATTTTAGCTTTCGTAGGAGTTGTTTCGCTTCTAGTATTTATCATATATCCGGTGAGTGACCCATAAATCACGATCAACTCTGTTGTTGATTTAATCTAATATAGGATAAGAATTGGTACACATGTCCGTAAGTGTCTGCTTCTCATCAGCTCCTCACCAGCTTCACCGCTCACAACTATCGTACTGTCTTTTTGGTGAATTTCGACTTCACAGAACGGCGATTCTAGGAAAATTGTGAGCTTTTCTCCTCTCCGTCGCCTTCGCATCTATACATTGATGACTTTGGAAGATACTCTAATACCCTCCTCGTCTCGCTCAACAACCGTATTTCGATCCGTGATGCGGCAAAGTCCCATGTAGTTAGTCGGACGCCGGCCATAAAGGTCGCCGTCACCAGTCGCACCCATTGTAACACTGATATATCGTCTATGGAGAGCGAGCAGTCGTCAGCTACACATAAGTCTAGGAGTAGTGGGGAGATATGAGGGTGTCGTCAGTCGTGAGTAACACAGGTTGTTGCTCTATAATGCGAAAATCGAACCTTGCTTACTGCGCGATTCATTTCAATTCCCACAAGGCTGGCTGGTAAGTATAGTACCTTATAGCGCAGAGTGATGACTGCTCGTGCAATTTAAAATGCAATTCTGTAATATGGAGACTGGGAAGTTGGTCAGTCTAAAACAACTTGCAGAGCAGGGTGGCATTACTTTTCCCGAGCAAGGTCTACTTGGTGTTTCGGATGACGATCCCAGGGTAGTGCGTCCGTGCCAAGTCAATCGACATGCGGTCGCCGCATCATCCAAGTCGAAGGTTATGCATTATGTTCGGAATCGGAATTGAGTAGAGTTGGGAAAGGCTAAGCCTCTGATAACCGGTAAGTTTTCAGAAAATAGGTGTGCATGTACAGGGACAATGGACAAAAGCTATGGGCGTTCTGGCACGGCTAGCAGGCGAAAGGGTAGGCCTGTGAGCTGCATGGATGGGTTGAAGCATTTAGTCTCAGCACCACTCTCCCACCGCTCGGCTTTTGAGCGACCAGGACGCACAGGGGGGGATGAAAGAAGTCTTGGGGCTACAAACAAAGGTGACTCGAGAGAGATCGAAACGAAAGTGAAATGGGATGCAAGGGAAAGGCGGGGCAATGCGCAAATGATGCGGTCACGTGCTCCGTGCTGAAAAGGAGTGTTGCGTTGCGCGCTCATCATCACAAATTTCTCACACCCATCACACAACTCCGACCCACTCGGTCCGACTCGGACGCTCAAAATTGGTATTTCATTATTCCATGTACGAGTAGCCTTGCTCCCACAGCGACTTGAGTGCATGAGTCACAGTAAACTTTTCAGCTGTCGTCTGCGAAAGCGATGGTGTTCGGTGAAAGATGAGCACCGGAACTTGAACATCGTAACGTTAGCCCTACCAAGTTCAGGCTCAAGTGAGTCTTGTGCGGGCTCGTACGTTTGCGCGCTTCGTTTCGGGCTACTTCATCACGCCTTGTTAACACCCTGTGGATGATGATCTTGATCTGTCAGGATCAAACACTTCCCTACTGTTCGTTCCTTGCATAAGTCCAACAGCACCTCTAGACGTGTCTGGCCAACCGATCCTAGGATGTTCTTGAGTAAAATTTTCGCCCTATTGAACTTTGACATGAGAATTATCCTTTAAACGCTGAGTAATCACCGGCTTCATCTCAGATATATCATCGCTCCGTCCAGAATGTGGAGAGTCGCAAAGCCCATCTCGACTTGATCGACCCGGCATCTTCAGTTGCCAGGATCTACTGCGCTGACGTCCTGTCTCCTTCATAATGTCATCCCTGCCTCCTATCCCTCCACACGTAGCCCGTATGTGAGTAACATTGTCTCTGAGATCCTTTCTTGGTATCCTGACTGTTGTTTTTAGAACTGCACCACTCGTACGTGCGACAGTTACTTCCTTATCATTAAGGATGCCCACTTCTTCTCCATATTAGCTCTTTGAAGTTCTCTGGAACTGGAGTTTGTTTGGTGTTCTCGTCGTCCAGACTTGTGAGTCCCTCAGTTCTCTCCTTGTGATGTTGGTTAGGTTACTCATCCGACCATATAGACGTGTATAGCTACAATTTCCCCAGAGACAGCAGGCGCCTGAAGCTACTCGGCATGAAATCTTTCCTCCACCACCGCCTCGTCCAATTTCTAACAGTTCTTGAACAGTTTATGTTGTATTTTTACTTGAAGCAGTACAAACAGTGCTCAGTGGCACGGATCTCTACTACTGGTTCGCTTCTGGTTTTGGTGATATGACTCACCTCAAAACTCCTTTTGCATCTACCTTCGATGTACCGATTATCGAATCGATGGTGTCCATAGTGGTCCAGTTATTTTGTGCCTATCGTGTCTGGGTTCTCAGTAAAAGGCAGTCCCGGTGGATTTGCTTGCTCATTTGTTTGGTGGGTCGATCATAAGCGTTCCGTAAACACCTCATTTAGTACCTTCCTCTTTACAGTTCTCTATTCTCAATGCGGCAGCAGGAATCACGGGCGGCATTTATGTCTGTTATTTTCTTTCAACTTTGCGCGCATTTCGGCTCACTGTCGCAGGCTCATATACATTCCAGATTTGCCCCCGGCGATCGAAATATTCAACACATTGCTATAGTATGAACATGGCGCTTAACGTTTTCCCACGGCTGACTGTTCCTGCATATAGACTTGGCTATCCGCAACCGCGGTCTCAGATATCCTTATCGCCTCCGCAATGGTCTATTATGTCAATATTCGGTGCTCCCTCTGCGCTGTATCGATTAGAGCTGACTGTGGTTCGGGTAATCTCAGCTGATCAAACGACGAAAAGAAGCGGATGGATTCTTCCATGACAACGCGCTAGTAAAGGTAGTCCGATTGACCGTCGAGACTAACTTATTGACGAGTAAGTATTCTCTTGATGTCAAAAGGACAATCATTTTTACGCAGGTTTCAGCTTCTGTTGGAATCGTATCGCTCCTGGTAATTGTCATATATCCCGTGAGTGACCCATGAATTATAATCAGCTCTCTAGTTGATATAAATCCAAATATAGAACGAAAACTGGTACACATGCCCGTAAGAATCAGCTTCTCATCATCTCCTCATTAGGCCTCACTATCTTACTATCTACTTTGTGGGTGATCTCTTCCTAAGAACGGGGATTCTAGGGAAATTGTGCGATTTTTTTTCTCTGTCGCCTTCGCATCTCTGCACATTCGCTGATAACGTTAGCAGATACTCTAATACGCTCCTTGTCTCGCTCAACAACCGTATTTCGATCCGTGACCAGGCGCGCACCCAAGCAGTTTGTCGACCACCGGCCATAGCCGTCGCCGTCACCACCAGCACCCATTGTACCGATGATAGCATCACTGACGTGGGGGATGGGCAGTCTTCAGTTGCAGAGAAGTTTCCGGGTAGCGGGATGGTATAAGAAGGTCGACCGTCGTAAGTATTGCCTGGCTTATGGATGACGTACGAAAGCTCCAGTCCCAGCGCGGTTCCGAGTTGTTTCAGTTAATTATTCGATTCTGCCAGTTGTATGAGATGTAACGATTAATAATGTACCGTGACTTGTTGGTGGTCTTTTGCCCGTGCTTCTGGTAGGGCCAGTGTCTCACACAGTGGCCAGGGCGGCATCCGCATACAACGTGGTGGAGGGTTGACTGTCCACACCAACTCGCTACCCCTAACTGCAAATGGCCTTCTTTGTCATTAGCGGGCACGTGATCAGACACGTGCTGAACATTATTTTCGTCCACCTGAGTCCACCATGACCACCATGAACGAATATGAGCTCAATTGCCCTATCGAAGGTGAAGAAGATACTATCACTGTTTCCGGGGCTGCAAAAG
>WNFO01001106.1_pt1 | contig 21595 bp, 20 predicted proteins | sample 5400251 | NCBI WGS metagenome assembly WNFO01 (sample SAMN13153354, study PRJNA577476) | soil metagenome | isolation source: 100 cm saprolite under Madrone tree | place: USA:California | collected 2016-06-14
CGGAGACGCAATTTCGTACGAACGGGAATGGGTTCGAGCGTATCGATATAACAACCACGCGAGCTCAATTCGGCAATCTGCCCGCGAACGCCCGTTCCGTCGCGAAGGCTAACTTCGGCATCCGCGAAGAACGAGAACCGCGGATTTGTGCGCGTTGCTTTATAGGGACTTTCAGCCATGGCGTCTCCCCCGGTGCGCGAACACCGCAATTCGTGTAAATCTATTATATAGAACAGTAACATAGGACTTCCAGACGTTTCTGTTCTTGATCGCCGAAAGAGGTAACTGGCTCTCCGGGCGAGTGGCTACCGTTTCGGGCGTACATCAAACTAGCTAGACGTATAACCGTTCCAACCAATACATCGCGCCCCAAATTCTTAATTGCGGACCAAGTTGGTCCAACTGGAGGCGACCAGGAGCCTATATTATTAGCCCCGTTTCTCCCCCTTACTCCAGAGGAGAGTAACAGACCCAGTGACATCACACTCAGGAAGGGTCCTCCTGACTGTTCCCCAAGTCATTCTGTAAGTTCTACGCGGAGTCTGCCGTACGCATCGTAGCTTATGGTATTTGATTTCAATAAACCCGTCGCGGTCGCTGCTCTCGTGGATCAGCGTTATTCCGCCCGCTACCCTTTTTCAGTAACGGCGGAGATCCTGGAGCTCGAAACGGGAAGCCGTTTGCGAGGCGTGACTTCCGATCTTTCTCTGCGTGGGTGTTTTGTATGTACAGACAGCCACCTAGAGGTCCGTGCGCGGGTCCGCCTGACTCTTGCGAAGAAGAAACAGAAAGTAGAGATCCTTGCGGCGATCCGGAGGGCTGCGCAGACTGGAATGGGACTGGAGTTCCTGGATATCGACCCTATCTCGAATGCAATTCTGCGGTCGTGGATAGAGAGCCTCCGAAAGTCTGGCTAAGACATCGGCCCGACAGTGACATGATGTTCCAACTTCCACCTGTGCCGACGACCGATGAACCTGAGTCGAAGAGAATCTTGGACGAGAATAGAAGACGAAACTCCCGCGCGAGGATTTCATTGCCAATTCGCGTACGCTCCGCTGATTTCGCGGACGATCATGTGGATGAAGTCCGAGCCACCGTCAATGTGTCTCGCGGCGGCGTATATTTCAGTTCGCAAAGGAGCTCATATCGAGGTTGTTCGAGTTGAGCACCTCAAGAACGGCCGGGCGGGAGTGGCAATCCGTCTCGTAAAATCTACAGAAAGCAGGGCTGCACATGGAGTGCATTGGCCTAGAGCTGAAGAAACGAAGAAAGATCCGCTTCCCGAGCATCGCTTAACCCCGCGTTCGCCTTTTTTGACCGAGGCTGAAGTGATGGAGACACCTGCCGGGACGTGGCTAAAAACTCGCGTCTCGGACTTGAGTCTGAGGGGATGTTATGTCGATACGCTCCATCCTCTGCCAATAGGAACACGGATTCGCTTGAAGATCGTCAGAAACACAATTATGTTGGAAGCGCTCGCCACCGTAATTTACAGTCAACCAAGGCTAGGAATGGGAGTTTTTTTCGCTCAATTGTCGCCCGAGCAGAAATCAATCCTCGAAAACTGGCTGGCTAACGTTGTGAAGGACGGGGGCCCCTAGCGCGACAACCTGCCGTAAAGTGGAAAATTTAAGAAAGGCCAATGGAAATTCTAATGAGGCACTTTCCAGTAGAGGAATGGACGGATTTTGTAAGACAAGTAGCCCGCACCACAAGGAAGGAAAAGATGAAAGAACATTTGGAGCAAGGCTGCGCGCGCTGCTCCAAAGCACTCTCGCTATGGCGGCGAGTGCGGCAGACTGCGGAGACCGAAACGAACTACACGCCGCCAGGTGAAGCGGTTCGAATCGCAAAAGCGTTCTTCGAGGACTCCAAATTAACCAAGGAACGAGGACAGTCGGACAGCCTGGCTGAGTTGCTCTTTGATAGTTTTTTACGGCCGGTACTTGAAGGTACTCGATCATCAGGCATTGGAACGAGACAAATGCTTTATCGCGCGGGCCCCTTTCAGATTGATTTGCTGATCGAATCCCAGGCCAGCGGCCGGAACGTGGTCGTCACCGGACAACTGCTTGATTTACGCCACTCAGAGCTCGTGAGCCATAACCTGCAGGTCACACTTTCGAACCTGCATGGCCGTGTAGTCCAGGCGACGACAAATCAATTCGGGGAGTTTCGCGAAGAGATTGAGAACAGCGGTAACTTGGAGCTGAAGTTCCAGGGAGCGAATTACGAGCCCTTTGTGATCTCGCTACGCGATGATCTCGGCGCGTGACAGAAATGGAATCTGAATCTCCTTCCCCGGTCACGCAGCCCTTGATGGCATGGATTGCTGCCTGTCAAGTTGCAGCGGAGGGATTCGGGGTTTTCCGTTCTTCCAGCAGCAAACGACGCAAGGTCCTCAAATCGTTCAGGATGCGGCGGCTTGCGGCGGTATGAGATGAGAGCTTGTCAAGTTTATGGTACACAAGTTGCAAAGCCTGTTTTCGCCTGGCTAATTCAGGGCTCACAGCACGAAGGATTTCCGTCTCAATTTGAGTCCGCGCTTCGTTTGTCGCATCCAGAAGGTGATGCAGATACTCAAGAGCGCTCTCAATATTGTCGAACGGCGTTTCGGATTTGTAGTTCACAGCTTCCGTCTCCAGGGCATTCTTGTCGTAGCTCCAGACTCTGCCCCACTACAATTGAAGGATAGGATTTCCTGTATATGGCGTTCAACCGCGGAGCACGCGGGTTGTTGCCACAAGCGCACGACCTAGAATTCCGTGGCCTTCCGCCTAGTCTCCGATCTAGTTTACTCCTCTCCGCGAGCCGGTCGAATTTGGAGAATCTTCCCCCTCCTGGCATTGAGAAAGTGCATGGCTCGCAAATTGAGCCATCTCAGGCTTTTCCACCCCGACCACTGTTTGTGACCTTCACTTCCATGGAAAACGTTGAAATCGCCATAAACAACGTATTTTCTGCAAATTAAAGACTCAAGAATCGAGCGCATCGCTGCCGCTCTTGAGGAGGTCGAGAGCGCGGCCCCGAATTGTATCCAAGAAGCCAATAATCCGTTGGAAAGTTCTACGAAAACAGTACTGACGGGCCATTTGAACAGCCCGGTCCATAAGGTACTGATAGTACTATACTTTCTTAGCTTTTGAGTCCCCTTATGGGAGCTGGCTGGAACAGTAGGGAGTTGGGAAAGGGACGCGCGCTGACCGGCAATGCCAAGTGACACGTGGCTTGTTTTGAGCAGTGCGGATTGAGGTCGGACTCACTGTAAGCGGCGCGGAGGCAATGTGCCCTTGGATGCGTTAGATCAGAGAACGATGACCACCGTTCCCCGGCTGTCAGAGGTCTACGACGCTTACGGCGTCCAAGTCAATGCTCTGTCTGTCAACGAAATCTTTGCTCTTTACGAACGCACGGGCTTTTTGTATCCAGACAAAGCGGCTCGCCTTTTTCCGCACCTCCCCCAAGTTCGAGAGAACTGGCGACGAATGTTGAGTGCTGGCGAATCGCTGCTTTATGTGTTGACTTCTGGAGACAAAAAGCGAGGGCAGGCGTCCCTTGCAGTCTGGCGGACCGCGCAAAACGGCTGGATGTCACAGCATCTCGTCTCTGAGAACAATCCGTACGCATCGCGGGCAGTGATGCTGGCCGCGGCCGCTGCGAGCATTCGCAGAGGGAGCGATCGCTCCGCACAAAATTGGTTTCGGCCCGAGAACCGATTCCCCGCGCGAGTCTTCGGTTCGATGGTGCAGACGATCGGAGAATCTCTATCGTCCGTTCAAAGGCACGCATATTTCGCATTACCCAGAAGACTGTCGCTGCCGACGGAAAAGCGAATTCGTGTGGTGCCATACAGCCCAGCTCATCAAGAGGCCCTTTTGGAGATAGCGGCTGCGGCGCGCGGCAGTATCTACATCACAGCAGAAGAATTGGAGCAAGACGTCGAATTCACAGCTGTCGATGAACTCTACCGCGGTGTGGGACTACGACGCACCCGACAGGTGTGGCTGGCCTACCAGGCAAACAAAGAGGAACCTATCGGAGCTGCGATTGCCTACCGTGGACCTTTGGGCGTCAATTTCAGCTATCTGGAAAATCGTTGCGACTTACTCTTGCACCCGACACTTCCTGAATCAGAGGTTTCCGAGGCCGCGTCCGCGCTTCTGACCGCCTGTTCGAAAGCGTACGACGACTTCGAACTGGAAGAAATTCCTGTAATTGCCGAGGAAATGGCGACACACGTCCTCTACAAGTTGGGCGCAGAGTTTCTCCGCCACTATTGCCAGGGAATATGGCTCAAAGACGGACATCCTCGGTTCTACCGGCACGTCGACGGTTTCTATACAAAATTATTAGCGCGCATGGAAAAGCAGGAGCTACAACCTGCTCTCATAGGTCAGGAACGCTGATGACCAGAGGCGTGGCAACTGCCGACTACATCATGGAAGACCCGCGCGAGGCATTGCGCCTCGAGCTCAAGGTTGATCCTCGTGCCTGGGTGCAAAAGTACCTAGCGCATCGAGTCCGGCCGGGCGCAGAGGTTCTTTCCGTGGGATGCGGTCCGGGCGTCATTTTGAGTGCAGTCACCAATTTGGATTCTTCGATTAGGGCCACAGGCATAGACGTCAGCGAAGTCCGCTTGAAGCAAGCGAAGGAAAGAAATCGGGAGAACTCGCGAGCGCAATTTGTCTGCGGGGATGCTCAATCAATGGAGTTTCAGTCAAACAGCTTCGACCTGGTGTACTGCCGCATGTTGCTGCAGTACCTAAAGGAAAAGGAACGGGCGGTGTCTGAGATGGCGCGGGTTTGCAAGCCCGGTGGAACGGTTTTCTTGCAGGACCTGGATGGCCAACTATTGTGGCACTACCCGGAGAATCCCTCGGTCCAGCGAACGCTTGAAAAAGTTGTAACAGCTCTGGGGACTACCGGCTTTGACCCGTTCGTCGGGAGAAAACTCTTTTGGCTAGCGCAGAACGCCGGACTGACGAATATAGACGTTCAGGCGGAGAGCTATCACTTAATTGCCGGGGAGGCGGATCCAAACATCTTGAGGCAGTGGGAATTGAAGCTGGAGATTGCCAGGCCGCAATTGGCCCGGGTACTCGGCAGTGAACGCGAGGCTGAAAAACAATCATCGGCGTTCCTTGAGTATCTTCGTCGGCCCGACACCCTTACTTATTCGACCGTCTTCACAGTAGCAGGGGAGAAATCGCTATGAACTGGAGCCTGCGGCCCGCAGACGATCTTTCTATGAGTTCAGGATTTCCAGGGATGTATTTCAAAGCTTGCGGGATAAATGGGCCACGTTCGGAAATGGGCCAATAGCTTAATTCTGAATGCCGAAACTGTTTGGCTGGGGTGCGTAAATGAATGACAAAACGAATCGACATCATCTGGAACGTGGAAGAGACCCGTTCCGACTGTCCGAGACGGATCAGCGCCAGGAACCGCGCGCTCGTCTTGCTGCCGATTTAAAAGAAGGGAAGCTAAATATGCTGTTCAATCGCGACCACAGGGCCGGCCTAGCGATGAGGTCTGGACGTATTTTCTTGGCCGGTTTTCTTTCAGTACTTCTGGCCAGCGGCACCGTGGCCCAGAATTCACGAAACGTCCCCGATGTCACAGCGATGAGCATGGAGGACCTGATGAATTTGCAGGTGACCTCCGTCTCCAAGCGCACGCAAAAAGTGGCAGACGCCGCGGCCGCGATTTTCGTGATAACGCAAGAAGACATCCGTCGGTCGGGAGCGACTAGCATTCCGGAGGCATTGCGACTGGTGCCGGGCCTTGAAGTGGCTCGGATCGATCAGAACAAGTGGGCCATCGGGTCGCGCGGCTTCAACGGACGCTTCGACAATAAGTTGCTGGTTCTGATTGACGGACGAAGCGTCTATACCCCGTTGTTTTCTGGCGTGTATTGGAATGTCGAGGACGTCATGTTGGAGGACGTGGACAGGATCGAAGTGATCCGCGGCCCCGGAGCAACGCTGTGGGGAGCCAATGCCGTGGATGGCGTCATCAATGTCATTACCAGGAAGGCTAAGGCCACGCAGTCCGCGGTTGTAACGGCGGGAGGGGGAACGGAGGAGCGAGCCGCCGGCGGAGTTCGTTATGGGGGCAAACTGGGAGACAACACCTACTACAGAGCGTATACAAAGTATTTCGATTGGGGGCCTTCAGTATACCCATCGGGTATGACGGCTCATGACGGCTGGGATTCCTTGCGCGGTGGATTTCGCGCGGATTGGACACCGGCTGGGGCTAATTCGCTGACTCTGCAAGGAGATGTCTATCGCACCAGATTCGATGAGACTCTGACCACGGCATCGCTATCTGCTCCCTATTCGAACACGTTTCCCAATGATGGGCAGTACACTGGAGGAAACATCCTCGGGCGGTGGAATCATACTTCCGAGCGATCTTCGATGTCGTTGCAGATGTATTACGACAACACGACGATTAGCGACCACTCTCTTTTCGGCGACCACCAGAACATATTGGACATCGATTTCCAGCACGGGTTTCACGTTGGCGATTCACAACAATTCGTATGGGGGCTGGGCTACCGCTCAATCCACGACAAGAATAATCCCAGCTTTACGGTATCCCTACAACCCAACCAAGTCACTCTGAACCAGTTCAGCACATTCCTTCAGGATGAAATCAGCTTGGTTGACAATCGCTTGCAGATCACGCTGGGTTCCAAATTCGAGCGTAACGAATTCACAGGCTTTGAGATTGAACCCAACGCAAGATTGCTATGGAACCTCACTCCGAATCAATCGATCTGGACTGCAGTATCCCGCGCCGTGAGGACACCGGCGCTAACTGAGGAAGGCCTGAGGTTAAATTCGCAAGTTATTCCTCCCGGGACTCCTGCGAACCCCACGCCCTTTCCGGCGGTGGTGGCGGTTTTCGGAAGCCACCAGTTCAATTCCGAAGACCTTCTCGCTTACGAGCTCGGTTATAGAGTGCAGGTAACCTCCACCCTCTCACTCGACGTTGCAACTTTTTACAACAATTATTCAAATCTTCGCACCGCCGAGCCGGGTGCGCCTTTCGTCGAAGGGAGTCCCGCTCCGACCGATATCGTCATCCCCTTTGTCGCGGGAAACAAGATGAGCGGCGGAACTTACGGCGTGGAATTGTTTGCAGACTGGAAAGTCGTTCCGAAGTGGAGGCTGGTAGGCTCCTACAGCTATTTGCAGATGGACATACACAAGAACGCAGACAGTCAAGATCCAACTCCCGATCTTCCGAACGGCTCGAGCCCGCGTCATCAATGGTATTTGAGATCTTCAGTCGACTTGCCCAAGCATTTCGAGCAAGACACGACGCTTCGATTTGTGGACCAGCTTCCCAGCCTGAATGTGCCTAGCTATTACTCGTTGGATGCGCACTTGGGCTGGAGGCCAGTTTCAAGACTGGAATTGTCCATCGGCGGCCAGAACTTGCTGAATAACTGGCACTTCGAGTTTATGCCAGACTTTGTCAACACGTCGCCAACAGTAGTGAAGCGCAGCATTTTTGGAAGTATTACTTTTAAGTTTTAACTTGATATTGCGTGAACTTTGAGATTACCGGATATCAGTGGGTGGTTAATTTGATGTTGCGACGACTGGGAATTCTGATCGTTGCGCTCAGTGTTTCGCTGAGTGGGATTCCCGAGGCCTTTGCACAGGCCCCGGACTCCGACTCATCGGAATATTTGATCAAGGCAGGCTTTATCTACAATTTTGCCAAATTCGTGGAATGGCCGAGCACCGCTTTTGCGCAGCCGGACTCCCCAATCGTCATCGGCATTCTTGGGACAGATCCGTTCGGAAACCTTATCGACCAGATCGTCGAAAACAAGAAAATCGGGGCGCGGGGTTTTGTCGTCAGACGGCTGAAGAGGGGCACGGATCTCAAGGATCTCAGGGAGTGCAAAATTCTGTTTGTGGGAGATTCAGAAAGAGCGCATATCGATGAGTTGCTACAGATTGTGAAGACTCTGCCAATCCTGACAGTGGGCGAAACGCCTGGATTTGCTCAGCGAGGCGGTGTGATTCGATTTGTCCTGGAAGACAACAGAGTGCGGTTCGAGGTCAACGTTGACGCCGCGCACCAAGCCGACTTGACGATCAGTTCCAGACTGCTGACCCTGGCGAGAATCATCCAGCAAGCCACGACAGATGCGAGGAAGCCGGGATGATCCTCCAAAATCTATCCATCAAGCGGAAGCTCACGCTGATAACGATGCTAACGAGCAGCATCGCCCTGATCCTGTCTTCCGTCAGCTTTCTTATTTACGATCTGGTTTCGTTTCGTAATTTGTTGCGGCAGGATTTGATGACTCAGGCTCAGATTATCGGTTACAACAGCGCGGGGGCCATGGAGTTCAAGGACGAACCTGCTGCGACTGCAACGTTGTCTGCTCTCACGGCAAAAGAAGACATCGTCAGCGCCGTTTTGTACAAGCCCGACGGAAAGATCTTTGCCCATTATTTTCGAGGCAACGCTGCGTTTTCCGGGTTTCTTCCCATTCATTTGCAAAAGGAAGGTTCTCGCTTTGAAGGGGGATACCTGGAGGTCTTTCAGGAAGTTACCCTGAACGGGGAACACGTCGGAACGCTGTTCTTGCAGTCCGATATGCGTCAATGGAGTCTGCGTGCAAAACGGTACGCAAACATCCTTATCATATTTGTGCTCGTCTCTGGCCTATTCGCACTGTTTGTTTCCTCGAAGCTTCAGGGCTTGATTTCAAAGCCCATTCTGCACTTGGAAAACACGATGCGAATGGTTTCTTCAAACAAAAATTATGCTGTCCGGGCGGTCAAAACGTATAGCGACGAAATTGGCAGACTGATCGACGGATTTAACACCATGCTGTCCGAAATCCAGGAGCGGGATACCGCGCTGCAAAGTACTAACGGAGAGCTGAAGACGCGCACGAAAGAGCTTGAAGAAGAAGTATTTCAACGCAAGCAGGCCCAGGAAGAGCTGCTAAACGCGAAGCATGCAGCAGAGGAAGCCAACCGGGCCAAGAGCACATTTCTTGCGAATATGAGTCACGAGTTGCGGACGCCGCTCAACGCCATCATCGGGTATAGCGAGATGCTGGAGGAGGAGACCCGGGACTCGGGGAAGGTTGAGAACGTTCAGGATCTCAAGAAAATTCAGACGGCCGGCAAACACTTGTTATCCCTGATCAATGACGTGCTTGACCTTTCGAAGATCGAAGCCGGGAAAATGGGGCTCCACTTAGAGTTCTTCGACGTGCCACAAGTGATCGAGGAGATGGTCACAACTCTCCAGCCAGCAGCAGCAAAGAACGCCAACTCAATTCACGTCCACGTGGCGGAAAACGTGAGCGCGATGAAGGCGGACCTGACAAAAGTCCGGCAGATTTTGTTCAACCTGCTAAGTAATGCCTGCAAATTTACCGATCACGGCACCGTGTCCGTGGATGTGGATCAAATCAAGGTAGGGGACAGAGAGTGGATTCAATTCAAAGTCAGCGACACTGGGATTGGAATCTCCGCCAAGCAGAAAGAGAACCTATTTCATGAGTTTGCCCAGGCGGATACATCGATTGCCCGCAAGTATGGAGGGACCGGCCTGGGACTAGCCATTACTCAGCGGTTTGTTCAGTTGATGAAAGGACAGATTGCCGTCGAGAGCGAGCCTGGGCAAGGCGCCACCTTTACGGTGCGATTGCCGCCCCAAGGCGTTATCGAGACAAGTGAATCCGCACCGTTCGGGGGGACCAGCGATGCTGCTGCGACATTCTCAGAGGCTAAAAAGAACCTAGATACGATTCTGGTGATAGACGACGACCCATCAGTTCGCGACCTAATGTCGCGCTTTCTAACGAAACTGAATTTCCATGTGGTTGCTGCCGCGAATGGTGAAGAGGGCTTCCGCCTTGCCAAACAAATTCACCCGTTACTTATTACCCTCGATGTGGTCATGCCCGAATGCGATGGATGGGCCGTTCTGAATAGGCTCAAAAGCGATTCCAAGTTGGCGCAGATTCCGGTCATTATGGTTACGGTCGTCGACAACGAAGCCATGGGCCTGGACCTTGGTGCCTCCAATTATCTAGTCAAGCCAGTCGACCGGGACCGTCTTGCCGTTCTTGTAGAAAAGCACAGAAACACGCGGTCTACCACTATCACGGACGACAATTCGGCCCCTTTATCTTATGTAGCAGACCGCCCAGCAGGCAGCAAGTCAGCCGGAAGCAGAGCCTCCAGGAGCAGGAGAAACTAGAATGCAGAAAATCTTGCTAGTCGAAGACAACGAAATGAATAGAGACATGCTGAGCAGACGGCTTCAGCGCAAGGGCTATTGTGTCGTCACTGCGGAGGATGGCGAGAAAGGACTTTTGCTGGCGCGCTCAGAAACACCTGACCTCATTCTGATGGACATAAGTCTTCCGGTTATGAGCGGTTGGGAAGTAACTCGTCTTCTCAAGGCTAACGAGGCTACTCGCCACATCCCTATCATCGCGCTAACGGCGCACGCTTGGGTAACGGATCGTGAGAAAGCAATTGAGGCTGGCTGCGATGACTACGACACCAAGCCGGTTGAATTTGGGCGTCTCAGTGAAAAGATGGAAAACTTGCTCATGGTGAAGAAATGATGATGAATGCGCGGCCGAGCCGATTGCTCATCGTAGATGATAATGAAATGAACCGAGACATGCTCGCCCGCCGGCTTGCGCGCAAGGGTTATGTTATCGGCATGGCAGAGAATGCGCAGGGATTGCTGGAACGTGTCAAACAAGACGCCATAGATCTCGTGTTGTTGGACATTGAAATGCCGGAACTCACCGGCCTTGACGCTCTGAAAACTCTGCGCGAGCACTATTCCCCGGGCGAACTGCCGATCATCATGGTCACGGCAAAAACACAGAGCGACGATATTGTTAAAGCACTGGATTTAGGGGCCAACGATTATTTGACGAAGCCGATCGATTTTCCAGTCGCGGTGGCGCGCATTGGTACTCAGCTATCAAGCAAACAAGCGCAAGAGGCATTGAAGGAAAGTGAAGAACGCTACGCCCTGGCGGCTCGCGGCTCCAACGATGGCCTTTGGGACTGGAATCTATCGGCCAACGTTGTTCATTTCTCTCCTCGCTGGAAGGCTATGTTGGGCTATCAAGAAGACCAAATCGGAGACAAGCCCGAAGAATGGTTTGACCGGATCCATGACGCAGACCGAGAGCGCGTCAAAGAGGAGATCGCAGCCCATAAAAAGGGACTGACTCCTCATTTCGAGAGTGAGCACCGGGTGCTGCATAAAGATGGCAGCTTTCGTTGGATGCTGAGCCGCGGCGTCGCCGTGCATGACGCTTCCGGAAATGTTTTGCGCATGGCCGGGTCACAGACCGACATAACCGAAGGAAAAGTCTCCGACCCACTGACGGGATTGCCCAATCGGCTGCTGTTCATTGATCGGGTAGGTCGGCTCATCAAGCATACGAAGCGACGCAAGGACCAATTGTTTGCGGTTCTGTTCCTGGACCTTGATGGGTTCAAGATGATCAACGACAGTATGGGCCACCTGATTGGGGATCAACTTCTGCTGGGAGTAGCCAATCGGTTGGAGAAGTGTTTGCGGTCAACAGATACAGTCGCGCGTTTAGGGGAAACCTTCACCGTCGCGCGCCTAGGGGGAGATGAATTTACAGTCCTGCTCGACGATATTAAAGACCCGAGCGATGCCAAGCGCGCCGCGGAACGCATGATGAAGGCCCTGGCGTCGCCATTCATATTGGGCGGGAAAGAAGTGTTCACCTCCGTGAGCATCGGAATTGCGTTAAGCAACTCAGCCTACGAGCAACCGGAAGATATCCTGCGAGATGCCGACACGGCAATGTATCGGGCCAAGTCTCTGGGCAAGGCCCGATATGAGTTGTTCGACGCGGATATGCGGGCCAGTGTGATGGCTCGATTGCAATTGGAGACTGATCTGCGTCACGCCCTCGAGCGAGGAGAATTTCGTAATTTCTATCAACCGATTGTTGCCCTTGTTTCCGGAGAAATTGCCGGCTTTGAGGCGCTGTTACGATGGCAGCATCCGACTCGCGGCTTGCTCGGACCAATTGAATTCATCCCAGTTGCTGAAGAAACAGGCCTCATTCGGGAGCTGGGCTGGTGGAATTTACGGGAGGCCTGTCGACAAATCAGCGAATGGAGAGCAGCCTTGGCTGCTCATCCTCATCTGACAATCAGCGTTAACCTGTCCGCCAAGCAATTTCTACAACCAAACCTAGTCGAAGACATTAGAAAGCTGCTGGGTGAACTCAGCCTTCCTCCGGAAGCCCTGAAGCTGGAGATCACGGAAAGCACTGTGATGGCAGACCCTTCGGCAGCCGTGGAGATGTTGCAGCAAATTAAATCCTTGGGCATCCATCTGGCCATCGATGATTTTGGTACAGGCTATTCCTCATTGAGTTACCTACACCGTTTTCCTCTCGACACATTGAAGATTGACCGCTCCTTCATCAGCGGCATGGGGGACGATGGTGCAGGAATGGAGATTGCGCGGACCATATTGCCCATGGCCAATAACCTTCGGTTAGACGTAGTTGCGGAAGGAGTAGAAACAATTCAACAGGTTGCCTTGCTGAAAAAACTGCACTGCAAATATGGTCAGGGATATTACTTTTCCAGACCGCTGTCCGCCGAGGGGACCGCAGCACTATTGGCAGGAGACTTAACGTGGCAAGCGTGCGAGCAAACCAAGTAGCTGAAGAGATGTGTCGATAGCTCAACTCTTATGAAACTTGCTTGGCAAAACATCGTTCATGATCGAGCCCGTTTCTCTGTGACTGTGCTAGGTGTGTCTTTTGCGGTATTTCTGATGGTATTTCAGGGAAGTCTCTTGGTTGGCTTCCTGCGAGCGGCGTCTCGGCTTATAGATGCCAGCGACTCAGACATCTGGATCACAGCGAGAGGAGTGCAGGCTTTCGAGTTTGGAACGACTTTGGAAAGCAGAGTGAGGGAAATGGCGGCTGGTGTTCCGGGAGTAATGGAAACTGATCGCGTGTGCATGGCGTTTGCCGTCTACCGCACTCCAAATGGAAAGCAACAGGTTGTTGCCCTGGTCGGAGCGGACCCTAAAGTAGGGAAGCGCTTCCCAGTTCCTGATGCGCCCGAACTGGCGGGAGAAATATCTCCCGACGCGGTCTTCTACGATGTGAGCGACCGGGATCTAATTGCTGTAACGGCATTGCCGACAGAGGTTGAAATTAATCGACACCGCGCGAACATCGAGCGCCAGATCCAAGGTTATGGTGCATTCCTCGGTGTTCCTTTTTTGTTTACTTCGTATCGAAACGCCACCCGCTACTTGGGTTTCGGACCCAACGACGCCATGTATGTTGTCTTGCGAGTCAGCAAGGGCTCCTCTGTTTCGGATGTTAAACAAAGCCTGCGGGAACGGCTTCCGGAGGTCGACGTACTCACTCGGGACGAATTTGCACACAAGTCTCGAATGTATTGGACGATAAAAACCGGAGCCGGCGGCGCGATTCTGACCGCAGCGGTTTTGGGTTTTTTGATCGGGCTGGTTGTAGTTTCTCAAACCATATACGCGAACACGATGGAGAACATCGAGGAATACGCGACTTTGAAAGCCTTGGGAGCGCCCAAGTCGCTCGTGGCGCGCATTGTCCTCGCCCAGGCTTTGCTGTGCGGTGTATTCGGCAGCATTTTGGGCCTCGTTGCGGTAATTCCAGTCATCCATCACGCAAGGTCGCTGATTCCTTGGATCTACATGCCTTGGTGGCTCCCTGCCATCATGGTCGTGCCCAGCTTGACCATGTGTTCGTTGGCATCGATCGCTTCGGTTAGAAGCGCGCTCACCGTCGAGCCAGGAAGGGTGTTCCGTGCCTAAAAGCCATCTCATAAATACCGTTTGTGAGGATGCAGCTGAACTGGCTTCGAACTCGGTTTATTCTGCAGCGTTAGCCATCGAGGCTCAATTAGAGCCAGGTCTCATTGATAGTGAGGTAAGTTCCGTTCGATTCCTGGGCGTCGAGCGTGCGAGCGTCTCATTCGGCAAAGGGGTCGCGCGCGTTTTTGCATTGCGCGAACTCTCTCTCATGTTCGAGCGCGGAACTCTCTCCTTGGTCATGGGACCTTCGGGAAGCGGGAAGACGACGTTGTTGTCCATGCTTGGCTGCTTGTTGTCGCCCGACGACGGGTCCGTGTTCGTGGATGATGTCATGGTGAACCAGCTAAGCGAAACTGAGAAGACTGCGATTCGCCAAAAGAAAATTGGCTTCGTGTTTCAGGCATTCCGCCTCTTTCACTCACTCTCGGCGATCGACAACGTTGCGCTTGGTTTCGAGCTTCGCGACCCGAAGCTGTCTCAGCGATTGGAAATGGCGCGACAACTGCTGGATCAATTCGGCCTGGGTGACAAATGCAACCAGGAGCCCAATGAACTTAGCCCGGGAGAAAGGCAGCGGGTCGCCGTTGCAAGAGCGCTTGCGGGCAACCCTCCGATTCTTCTCGCGGATGAGCCGACCGCGTCTTTGGACGCTCAAGCCGGAAGGAATATCTGTCAAATCCTTCGGAATCAGGTTGACGAACATGGAAGAACTGTTGTGGTTGTGAGCCACGATCCGCGCTGGCGGGAATTCGCCGATCGCACAATCACTCTATGTGATGGGCAAGTAGAGCAAGAGGAGAAAGACCTATGACGGCCCGCAGCAGATGGGCCATCGGTGGCTCCGCGGTTTTCTTGGTCACCGTGGTTGTCGCGTTCCTAGGGAGTACTCGGAATAGGAATTCGGTGCAGGCTCGTGGGATACCTTCCGATAGTGCTGCTGCGACTGTTGCGTTTGCCTCCCCCGGAAGGGTCGAGGGGTCTTCTGAAACCACGCAGGTAGGGGCGGCCGCGGACGGTATACTAAAGGCAGTCTACGTGAAAGAGGATCAGTTTGTAAGAAGGGGGACTTTACTTGGCGAGATCGCCTGTGATGATTTGCAAGCGATCTTACAAACCGCGATAGCTGAAGCTGATGGCGCACGCCAGACGAGAACACGTCTTCTCCGAGGTGCACGTGACGAGGAGAAGAGAATAGCGACTGAAAAGACGGCAGCCGCCCGCGCCACATTTCAAGAGGCTAAGTCGCGACTGGACATGCAGCGCGCTCTTTTTCAAAAGGAGCAGGTGTCTCGCGCCACTTATGACCAAGCTGTCCGTGATCTTGGAGTCGCGGATGCTAATCTGCAAGCCGCCGTTCGCACTGAGGAGTTACTTGCCGCGCCTCCATTGGAGGAAGACAAGGCCAAGGCGGATGCAGAGGTGGTTGCGGCGGAAGGCCGCGTTCGCACAGCCCAGGAGCGGATCGGGAAGTGCTCTATCGTTGCCCCCATCGACGGAACCGTGTTGAGGGTGTACGCCCGGCGCGGTGAGTCCTACAGCACAATCACTCCCCGCCCATTGTTCAGTCTCGCGGATACTTCCTCTCGGCACATTAAGGCGGAAATCGACGAACGAGACGTAGATAAAGTGTCGCTCGGCCAAAAGGTTGTTATCCAGGCAGATGCCCTTGACGGCAAGAGGCTCAATGGGTCGGTCGCGAGAATTTCCGCGATGATGGGACGGAAGAGCATCTCCACAGGTGATCCATCTGACAAAAGCGACCGAGATATTTTGGAAGCGGTGATTGACCTAAAGGATAGCACGCAACAATTGCCGATCGGACTCAGGGTGACAGTCCAATTCCTGTCCAGCGGCTCGCCGAAAAAATAACGAACGGTTGTGACGAGCGGCTACGAATATCCAAGCGCCGTCGTGGAATGGCTTCCACCTATTTAACTACCTCTATGAAGTGGTCGTTCTGAGTAGCTGTAGAATCGAGTTCGGTTCAATCTGAGGCACTCGGACATTCGGACGACGATGAATATTTATACGCACCCAGTCTCGCCGGCACTCCGAGAAGCGAACAGCAAACTCGTTCGGATGATTTTGCCAGAACGGAAACCGCGTGACTACAACACGTTCCGCAGAGTTCCTTTAGATTCTGCGGCTTGATAATTTCGATCCCCACCTCCCCCACCAACCTTCTTTTGCTGAATCTCATGTCCTTGCTCGGATCTGCTTCACAAGTTCCTGCACATCGAGCGGCAGTCCGTTCTTCACAAGACCGATGGGCAATTTCTTCATTGGAAATGTTGCCGCGATCTGAAAGACCGCATCGTCAAGCTCGCCCCCGTGTGACCACGGCGTTAGCGGGTTTTCCGGTAGCAATTGCAACACTCCTAGAATGGATGCGCGATACCAGACGGCCAAGACATTTGCGTCGGGGCTACACGCGCCTTCATAAAGCCCGCTACTAAGACTTCCGGTTTGACCTGCTGGGGAAGCAGGCGTGCAAGTAAAGCCAGAAAAATGAAGAAGAAAATGCTGGCGTGTCATCCTCGCTTCGCTTGAATCCGCAATTTCAGAGCTTCAAGCTCCTGCTTGGTCATGCCTTGCAGAGCCATCGCCGTGTCCAAATACAAAGCGGGAACGTGTTTCATCTTACTGCCGTGTGTTACCTTGCGACGGAGTTTTTCAACTTCCGGGTCAGCGCCCACTTTCAAAAACACTCCATACGCATCGGCGATGGACAGAGTTTTTTCAATCAGGCCATGCTTAACCAGAATGCGGTGATATGAAGGCACTGCCAGCGCAGATGGATGGGCCAGCCGAGCGCGACTTTCTTTTGGGTGTTTCATTGCACGATGCCGGTTCCTGAGTATTCGATCACCTCCCAGAATGCAAGCGAGAAGCGAATCACTGAAAGCGGTGAGAGAATTAGAGTCATCTCCCGATACTATACGCGCGACACATTGGTCGCCGCGTTTTTACCAGAGTGCTATTCAACCGAGGCTAGCTCTTTGGGCCGTTTCTGGTAGCAAGGATTGCTAATGTTGGCCGGTGGATTAGGCGGAACTCGTTTGACTGGCCATTTGCCAATTCCTCTAACTTACGGAGGCCGTCCTCTTCACTGTTGATAGTAGCTTTCCAGACCGAAACTCCAGCCGACAGAACTTCGAAAATGTCGTAGTCGCGCCCCATATCTCTTCGCAACGCCCACGCATTTTTCGCGTTCTTCTCGTCAAGAACATTCGGGTGTAACAGGAACCTAGCATCTTTCTTTAGAAAGACCAAGCCTTAACTGCCGGTGCAGCCGGTGGCACACTCGCGCTATGGAAACGAAGGCAACCAAGGAACAAGAGATCGAACTGACTGAGGCCCAACTCGAAATTGTCGGCCAGTTCAACGACTACAGTTTTGAAAATCCCAACCTGCACAAATCTCTTTCTCCTCGCCAAAATATCTTCGGGCCACACGCAGATAATTTTCTTGGGGTATCGCTCTGCCCAATAAAATTCAGAGAATCGCGTTACCCTCGCCTCAAAACTCTCTCTATCGGTGTCCAATTCCCGTTCCCATAATCGGCCGCGCATGGGGCCTCGAACCTGGTTTGAGGCGACGTTTTTCTCGAAAGTAAAGAGCAAACTAAAATCCGGATCAGGGTGTTTGCCTTAATGTGCCGTCGGGAATTTTTGTGCCGCAAAGCCAGCAAAAACCCTATTGTTCGCTACTGACCCCCAGCCTATCGTTTCGATGTCAAAACAGAAAGTCTGTTTGACATCCGACCCGCTCACGGATTTCCAAGGCCACAGGAAACCGCACCCGAATCGCCTGAAGGAGACCAGCAACCTTCAGGTGCTGACCGTCCACTGCACGACCGATGGCCGCTTCCTACAGCGGCGCGCGAGTCGGCCGCTCGAAACTCAAATTGGAGGAGAGGAGAAATGCAAATGAGCACGAAGAAAAATTCGACGATTGCCATCTGTCTGACAGCGATTTTGGCTCTCAGCCCTGTCGCCAGCTTTGCGCAGGCTACTGCCACATTCAGCGGCGAGGCCGTGGCTTTGCGGGCAAATGCGCTGGGGATTTCGCTCGCGCTGTCAGATACTGGAGCTCTTCAGTCTAGCGGGGGGAATCTGAGTAGGTCTCTAGCGAGCGTCAATGTCTTGGGCTTGGCCTCGGCTGACGCGCTGAAGAGTACTTCGTCCGGCAGTGGAACCAGCAGCCAGTCGCAATCGTCGGTCGCGAACCTGAGCCTGTTGGGCGGTCTGGTTGGCGCCGGTGTCGTGAAGTCGAACTCGAGCGCCACCTGCAGCGGTAGTCAGGCCTCCGTCAGCGGGAATGCCGAGCTCGTCGGCTTGGTCGCCGCGGGCCAATCCGTCGTCGTATCCAACCCGAACCTCGCCATCTCGTTGCCAGGTGGCATCAGCCTCATCGTCAACGAGCAGACGAGCTCGTCGGGTGCAAACGCCGGATCGATGACCGTGAATGCGCTGCACGTCAAGGGGCCAAGCATCGACATCGTTGTGGCTTCCGCCACAGTCCGGTATCACTTGCTCGTGACAATTCTAGGCGCGGGGCACGGTCTCAACACTGTGCCCCAAACGTGCCAGCTCCACTTTTTCCGTCTTAATCAAGGAGTGACATCATGAAGGTAAATCGTCGCGAGTTGTTGAAAGACGCCGCATTCGTCTCGGGAGCTGCGTTGGCTGGCGCATCGTGGCCCTCGAGCAAGAAATTGTTTGCGCAAGATCTTCTTCTGGATTTACCCAATCTACCCAGCCCCGCGAATTCTGGTATCGAACACATCGTCGTGGTGACGATGGAAAACCGGAGTTTCGATCATTTTCTCGGATGGCTGCCCAATGCGGATGGCAAGCAAGCCGGCCTGACGTATACGGACAGCGCCGGCGTGAGCCACCCGACTCATTCGCTCTCCGGCGACTACACGGGCTGTCCCCATCCGGATCCAGACCATTCCTATGGCGGCGCTCGCGTCGAGTATGACAATGGATTGATGGACGGCTTTCTCCGCGCTAGTAGCAACGACGTCTTTTCCATCGGCTACTACGGCGAACGCGATATTCCGTTCTACGCCGCATTGGCCCGCAACTACACCGCTTGCGACCGTTACTTCGCCGCGATCCTTGGGCCAACATTTCCCAACCGGCTGTTTCTCCATGCCGCTCAAACGGACCGCCTCGACGATAGCGCCAGCTTCACTTCGCTCCCGACGATTTGGGACAGCCTCGCCACCGCTGGCGTGAGTGCTCGCTATTACTTCTCGAACGTTCCGTTCCTCGCGCTATGGGGCGTGAAATATCTCGGCATCTCGCGTCTCTACGAAGAGTTTCTCCTCGCCGCCAGCACTGGAACATTGCCAGCGGTCTCTTTTATTGACCCGAGATACACCATCCTGGATGACGGTACGGGCAACGACGATCATCCTCACGCCGATATCCGCGAAGGAGATCTCTTCCTTTACAAAACTTTCCAGGCCGTGGCCAGAGGACCGAAATGGGCCAACACCGTGTTCATCGTAAATTTTGACGAATGGGGCGGCTTTTTCGAGCACGTCGTCCCGCCGCGCGCCACGGCCGCTAACAATGTCGATACCGACCTTGTGGACGGCAAAACGCTGCTTGGACTGCGCGTGCCTACGGTTGTTGCGTCACCTTTTAGCCGCGGCAATCCGGCGGATTCAAGAGTCAGCGCGCTGGTGTTCGATCACACCTCCGTCTTGAAGCTGATTGAGTGGCGTTGGGGGCTTGCACCTCTCACTCCGCGCGACGCCAGCACCGACGTGAATAACCTTGCCTACGCTCTGAATTTCAGCCAGCCGGACGCCACTGTACCGAGCCTGCCGGTGCCTCAGGCGCCTCTCATTGCTTCTCCGTGCCTTCAGACCTTGGGCAGCAGAATCCTGAGCAGCGGCGGGACTGCCACACCGACCGCCAATTGGGAAGAGCTTGGCAAACAAGCGGCAACGCTTGGATTCCCCGTTACGAGTGCGCTCTGAGGGTTGAGTGCGGGTGGGACACTTTTGACGGCCCGTGGCGCGGACGATAAGCAACATCACGGCGACTTTTAGCGGGGCTCTGGGTTTGCTTTCTCCAGTCGGGATTTATCACACTGCCTCTATTTCTCTGCGCCTCGGCCACAGGTTCGGCATCACGTCAGATCCAAGGTGCACTCGCCAGAAACGTGAAATCAAAATGGAGTGAACGATGAGAACAGTGAGAACGAGGAGCGGATTTCTACAGGGCTATCTGGGGAAGGGGACTCAAACGCCGTCCCCTTCCCCAGACCCCAACCCTTGCTAGGAGATGCAAAGACGTTCAAATGAAGTCGGAGACTGTGCCCAAAGTTTTTGTGACACTTTAGGGGGTCACCTCAAAAAGTTGGGTCCAATTTGGGTCCAATAAGCCCCAAACATTACCAAAAACCAAGGTCCAAGAAGTACGCAGAGCCAAGACAAATCAACGAGATAGCAAATCAGAATTTAACAACGAACCAGAAGGTCGGGAGTTCGAGTCCCCCCGGGCGCGCCACTGACTTTTCCGTGAGATTCAGGCTTCCTGTCTGTATTGCCCTGACCACGCCGAGACCACGCTAGAAGTGCGTATTGCAGAGGATTGAAAACTCGATTTCCCAGCCCTGCGGGGTGCCCGGTGCGAAGGACAGGCTCTTGGTTGTCTCCAGAATCAAATGTAAAGGAATCGGCCCGCGATCCCCGCGACCCAATGGATCATCGCCACTTGCAAGAGCAGAAACTTGAACCGGCCAATCAGAATGAAGAACGCGAACTTCCAGTGCGCCTTCCTTTAATATCAACCGATCACTCCGAACATTGGCTTCGACGGAGGTCTTGATGCGATCCGAGCGAGTCGGCACCGCCATCCACAAACGGCGGACCAGCACTGCCTTGGATGGCGTGATGACCTCCGATCGACGAAGACCGTTCTTTGTGAGCGACCACGTGACTTCCGTCACGAGACCTGGATCAATGGTCTCGCCCGCTTTGGCTCCGATGACAACCCAGCGCTTCCATGCGGCGGTGACACTTTTCCCGTCCGAGGACGGATGAATTTCGTCAGCGCCGTCCGCAGCAGCGATTGTCGTTCCATCTTCCAGCTCGAGGAACGGGACGAGGCAGGGATAGTTTTTCTCCACCGGCACGGCGAAGCCAGGAAATCCGTAAGGTGCGGGCTCGTAATCGGAAGTCGCCGCGCGTGGCCCTGTCACGAATGGCAGTGCAAAATGCAAGTTTCCTTGCCGAACTACCCATACGCCAAACTTTCGTCCGGAATCGTTGCGGAAATAGACGAAGCGGGCGACCTTGCCAAGACTCGGCCGCGAAGGAAATCTTGCGACATTTTGCTTCGCAAGCGCATTCATAAATTCCTTGTGGGCGCCGATGACCTTTGCAAGAAAAGTAGTGGTTTGTTGCCATTCGCGCTCCCTGGTGATGTAGCTGTAATCGCCACGGCCAAAAGCGAAAACCGAGAGAAGATGAGTCTCGTCCTTGAAATCATTTCGCAGCCAGCGCCATGCAGCGTAATACGCCGAAGCAATTTGCGGGAGCGGCACAGGGCGGAACTCCGGATATTTTCCGACGAATGCGGCAATTTCCATCGTATCCATATAACTGATCGCCCCGAGGCTGCGTCCCCAGGAATAACCGTAGCCGTCCGGCGACAGCAAATCCCACCACAGTTTCATCTGTTCC
>WNFO01001002.1_pt1 | contig 21582 bp, 13 predicted proteins | sample 5400251 | NCBI WGS metagenome assembly WNFO01 (sample SAMN13153354, study PRJNA577476) | soil metagenome | isolation source: 100 cm saprolite under Madrone tree | place: USA:California | collected 2016-06-14
AGATCTCGGACGAGCTCGCCAGCTACGAATATCTGATCACGATGCAGAAGGATCTGACCGAGGTTGGCGATGACAATGCCACGCGCAGCGTAGTGAAGTTTGCGGTCGACAAGACCAGTAGCATTCTCTCAAACGAAAGGAAACGGCTGGTTGCATTGTCCGAGCAGTGTGCCAAATACCCCGTGGGATTGGGGAAGGCGCAGGAGGCGTTGAAAGTTATGGATGCAACGACCGGCGTCTTAAATTCTATTCGCGAGCGGCTTTAATTCCCTGCGTTTGTTGGATGCTTAGCTTAAGCGAAAGTGGTCCGAACGCACCATCGTCGGTTTCCGCCACGTGCGGCTATTCAACAAGCATTTTTCCTCGCCTACCCCCGGTATCGCCACGGCGTGCCGCCGGCGGCACTCTCGTCAATGGTCCATTGCGGCAGCGCCAGCCCCGGCGCGACATCGGTGAATACCATATGCACGCGAGTACCGATGCCGACCCGCTCGACCTCGCTCTTCGGCGCGAGCACGCCGTCTGGCCGCGTCAGGTTGCCGATCACGCGCAGTCCCCCCTCCTTGGTCGGCTTGCCGCTCTGCGTGTCCAGTTCGACCAGCAGCACGAGGTATGGCGTGTACTGCTTAAACGCCGGCTGAATGGCATGATGGACCTCGGTGTAGGAATGCACGGTGCCGCGGCCCTCGACCGACACCCATTCCGAATCCAGCTCACCGCACCAAGGGCACGCTGTAGTCGGCGGGTAGCGGAACAGCTTGCACGAGGTGCATCGCTGCAGGCGGAAATCGTGCTTCGCACAGTAGGCGAAGTAGTCGAGGTTCTCATGGTCGAGATCATTGATCTCGAGCGGCATGCCGAGATAGTGCGCGGATATCATTTTCTCACCGTGTTTTCCTCGCATAGGGGTACCTACATGAACTTCGGCAGCACTTTGGTCCACAACGCCTCGGTCGACTTCATCAACTTGCTGTGCGGAACCAGCGCGTTGTAGGTGTAGCAGAACAACCAGTCGACCGGCTGCCGTTTCATATTGGCCTCGAGCGCGCGTGTCACGGTATCGACGGTACCGACCAACGCGTAGCCGAGGTCGATCGATTGCTTCGCGGTCGCGAAGTTCTTCGTCACCGGGTCCATCAGGCCGCGGCGGAAGCCGAACGGCTCGAACCACGCCCTGCCGGAGAAACGCCCGGAGTCCTCCCACAACGCCATGGCCTCCTCGTCCGTATCCGCGATGATGACATCGCGCAACAAGCCCGTGCCCTGTCCGCGTGGCTTTCCCGACACCTCGGCATAAAGGTCGAACAGCGGTGACTCGTAGGCCTCATGCATCGGCGGCAGGATCGCGGTGACGCCCTCACGCGCAGCCCAGCGAATAGAGTTCGGCGACGAGGCGAACGGCAGGAACACCGGCGGGTATGGCTTTTGCAACGGCTTCGGCACCACGCCGACCGAGGTCAGCATGCCATCCTCGACGCCCTTGCCGTATTTCACCGTGGTCTCGAGATCCCAAGGCGTTGCGCCAGCCGGCACCTTCCAGTACTTGCCCTGGAACGTCAGCATCTCCTCGGTCCAGCATTTCTTGATGATCTGCCAGTTCTCCTCGAACGCCTCGCGGTTGGTCTGATCGATCGCATCATGATGGTGCGGCAAGGTCCCCGAGACGCCGTGCGTCTGCTGCGCCATGACGTCGACCCAGCGTCGCTGGTAGCCCCGGGCGAAGCCGGCGCAGGCGCGCCCGCAGGTCATGTGATCGAGCATCGCGATGTCCTCGGCGACGCGAATCGGGTTGGCGGCCGGCAGAACGATACCGAGCTGACCGACGCGGATGCGCTTCGTCTGCATCGCGAAGTAGAGGTCCAGCAGCACGGGGTTATTGGAAAGCTCGAAGCCCTCGATGTGGAAGTGATGCTCGGTAAAGCTCACCGAATCGTAGCCGAGGTCGTCGGCAAGTTTGACGAGTTCGGTCAGCTCTTTCAGCATGCGCTGGTAGAGCTCCGGCCGCGTCGCCGCCATGCCCGCCTCGATCTCGGCGCGCGAGCCGACGCTCGGCAGGCAAAATATCGATGCTTTCATTTTTGCTTCCTTCCCGTCCGGTTCCGGTTGTTGATTTGAGATAACCATCCATAGAACGATGACCCGCACGGGCCCGCCCCAACGCGCGTGCGCCATCGCCGTGCGGCACACACCGGCGCGGGCCGTCAACGTTCCGTGCAGACGAAGCCTCTCGCCTCGCATGAGAACCTACCCTCGCCGCATCACCGTCGCTGATCCGGTGCCGGGCATCGCCCAGCCGAGATTGGCTGATAGCTCGGCGTTCCTCACCTGACGGCAACCACCCTCGCGATAATCGTAGGTGTGCTGGCGCCTGCCATCGGACCGGATCGGACAGCTATCGTCCGCGTCGTGGCGGAGCTGGCGGACGTTCTCGATCACCATGGCGATGCCGTGGGTGTAGCCCTCACAGAGATGGCCACCCGATGTGTTGTTCGGCCTTTTTCCTCCGAGCATGATGGTACCGTCCGAGACGTAGCGGCCGCCCTCGCCCTTCTTGCAGAAGCCGTAATCCTCGAGTTGCAGCATGGTGGTGAAGGTGAAGGCGTCATAGGAGCCCGTGAGGTCGATGTCCTCCGGGCTGACGCCGGAATTCGGCCAGAGGATGTCCTTGGCATAGTGGCCGGCGACGGTGGAGATCGGCCCGACCTGGTAGTGCATGTCGACCCGCGGCTTCGAGCAGCGGCCCACCACGCCGCGGATCCGCACCAGCGGCTGCTTCAGGTCTTTCGCCCGCGCGGCTGTGGTCACGATGATGGCATTGGCGTTGTCTGTCTCCACGCAGCAGTCGAGCAGGTGCAACGGCATGCAGATCACGCGGCTGCCCACGACATCCTCCACCGTGAGGCGCTTCCTGTAGTAGGCTTTAGGATTGTTCGAGGCGTGATGGCTGTGGGCGACGCGGACATGAGCCACCTGCTCGGCGGTAGTGCCGAATTCGTACATGTGGCGCATGAAGGTCGGCGCGAAGGACTGTCCCGCGCTCTGCCAGCCGTAGGCGCGGCTGTGCAGCGCGTCGCCTGAGAGGGCAGCTGCGGCGCGCACGCCGGTGCCACCGATCCGCACCTGCGAGAATCCGTTCATCGAGCGGAAGATCACCACCGTCTTGCACATGCCGGCCTCGATGACGCCGATCGCGATGCCGATCAACGCCTCGGTCGATGATCCCCCACCGAACACGTCCATGTAGAAATTGAGCCGGATGCCGAGATCGCCGGCGACGAATGGCGAGAACACCGAGTCGTTCGATTGATACGACAGCATGCCGTCGATCTCGGAGGCTTTGAGTCCTGCATCGAGCATGGCGTTGCGCACCGCGATCGTTGCGAGCGCCCGCGTTGTCATGTTCGAGCCGCGGGTGTAGGCGGTCTCGCCGACGCCGACGACGGCGTACTTGTCGCGCAAGAACTTCGGCGTGGTGGCGTCGACGTCTTCTCTGGGCAGGGGCATTTCCCGAAACTCCCGATCGGCTTCTTCCTTGTTGCTTCCCCGGTCCCGTTCCAGGCGCCGCCGGGCGAAACCCACTATTGCAGAAGCTCTATTTTCTTATCGGCGGGTAACCTAACTTGTTGGGCGCCATCTTCAAAGGCTGCCGAAAGCCACCCTTCGAGCGCGCTTTCCACAAGTCTGACCTGTGCTGGATAGTTTCAAATCCCCGACAGACTGACTCGCGCGACTTCGCGAAAGCAGTTCGAAGGGCTGCCGCTCGCCCGCTGGCTGAGAGTTTGCGTAGCCGCACCAGTTTCGCACCAGAAACGATCGCAACGGGAAACAACAAACGCTGCCAAACATCATCAAATCTGGAGGAAAATCAATGGGAGCGATCATTAGCCTCCCGCTCATAACGGTCTGGTGCAGGTACGAGTCCTGCCGGGCCCACCAACGAAATCAGCGGGTTACCAAGTCTCGCTTCAAGATCGCCGCACCAGAAAGCGTCTTCCTCTGCGCATTGTCACCGCTAAACAGCTCATCGCACAAAAGGCCGGATGGGTCGTATCCCTCTTCGCCGAAGTGCCATCAACGGGGTGGACGCTCCCGAAGGATTCGCTTTGCGCCAAAAAGCGGCACTAAGCGCCGTAACCAGGAGCCAGCCTGAACGCGCCGTTCTTGAGCGAATTGGCCTCGACCATGATAACTTCCTCATCCGGGTAGCCATCGTGGCGTTCGGGCGTGAAGGAGATGTCGCCGTAGACGCCGGGGTATTCCTTGAGCTTGTTGAGATAGCCGACGACCGGTTCCGGTTCGGTACCGACATTCTTCATCGCTTCCGCGATCAAGTACGGTGAGTCATAGCCGACCGCAACCCACCACAGCAGTGTGTCGCTCAGGTCGATCTGGGCGCTCTTCAGACGTTCAAGGAAGGCGATGGCTCGATCGGCAAGCTTGCCGTCGGGGCCGTAGCAAACCGGACGGAAATTGTTGGGATAAACCTTGGTCCAGTATTCAGGCTTTTCCAGCAAGGCCCGGGTCTGGCCGGAGCCGAGCGTGGTCTGGCCGACGATCGGCACGTCCCACTGCATCTGCCCACGCGCATTGATGATGCGCGAGAGGAATCCGGGATTCACACTCCAGGGCATGATGGCCTCGGCGCCTGCAGAACGCATGCGCAAGATTTCGGGAGTGACATCCGGATTGGCTGCGTCGATGTTGCCCTGGTAGACCACTTCTGTGTTTTTGGCCTTGAGCATCGGCACATATGCGTTGACCGATGCAGTGCCATAGCCGGTGGTATCGCTGATCACCGCCACCCTCTTGCGCTTGAGCACGTCCACCACATAGCGGTTCGCAGCGGCGCCGATCTGCTGGTTGGTGGGTGCGTTGCGGAAGCACATCGGATATTTCTTCGGGTCGGTCAGGCTATCGACCCAGCACGGATGCAGCTGCGGCATGCTTGTGCGTGCGAGCAACGGCACGACCGCGAGCGACTCGCCGGAATTGACCGGGCCAAAGACGACGCTCACTTTCTCTCTGTGTGCGAGCTCCGCCGCTCCGTTCACGGCCTTCGTCGGATCGCTTTGGGTGTCGCGGACGATCAACTCAATCTGCCGGCCGTCGATGCCACCGGCTGCGTTGATCTCCTGTACCGCCAGCTGGATTCCGCGGTTGATCCCGATTCCGGTCGATGAAGAGGGACCGGTGAGAGCTGGAAGATAACCGATCATAATCGGTTCTTTTGCGGCGATCGCAGGTTTGACGACGCTGCTTGCTATCGCGGCGGCGGCGGACGCCAGCGCTTGACGACGGGTCAACGACATTTTGATTTCCTCCCTGAGCGTTCTTGATTCACTCCCAAACTTGCTGAGGTTTCTTGACGTCGGATTTTTTCGATGTCCGCGACGGACTATAGCGTTGGCTTGATGGTTCGCATAGCGATACCCTTAAAGCTCAATCCGGAGTTTGCGATCGCGTGATCCCGTCATGCGGGCAGGCCTATGATGCAGCGCATCATGCGAGGTTGATCCAATTCCACTTCGCACCGTGGGCAGCGCTCGCAGCAGCGCTTATTCTCCAGCAAACTTGTCCAGGCCTTTGCGATGCAGCCATTTGGATAGTTCGTCCGCAACGGCTTCGTTATTGAGATCGGCAAAGGCGATGTGTGTGTTGCCGCGCAGACCCGCATCGGGGAGCAGCAAGACCTCGCAATCTCCTCCGTGACGATTGACGATACCGCAGAAGGTCCGTGCCACGTTGACCGAGGTGGCCCAGATGGGACGCGAGTCGGTGTAGTCGCCGAACACCATCTGGATCGGAAACTTCGTCAGCTTCATGAACTCGGCCAGCGGCACGGAATTGGGACCGAACGGCGCGCTCGGCTTGGGCTCAGGCCCCTCTCCCTGCGGGAAGACGAAGCCGGGGGTTTCGTAGGCCACGATGCCTTTCATGTGGTCGCTCTTTGCCTTGAGTGCCGACAACAGCGCGCGCCAGCCGCCCGCGGAATTGGTGACGGCAACGACCGGTCCGATCTTGTCGATGGCCTGGCCGCCGGCCTCCGCCTGCAACAATGCATTCTCGAGGGTATCGAACTCGTCGTAACGAGCGCGTGTCGCCTGGTCCCAGGCTTCCTGGTCGGCCGTCGGGAACTGCAGGCCCGGATGCCAGTTGGGATAGGTCAGGCCGAAACGCCAGGCGGCAAAGTTGCGTTGATCGAAATACGCCGGGGTGTAGGTGATCGGCTCGCAACTCCAGTTCGCGCGACCGACGCGCGGGCCGTCCCACAGGTAAACAGGATATCCCTTGCGCAGGAAAATGCTCTTGTAACCTTCGCCGCCGTCCCAGCGGTTTTCCCACACCTTCGTACTGGAACTGTGCCACATGATCAGGCCGACGCTGCGCCTTTTCACGGGGATAAAGTATTCAACGTAGCCATGGTCGCAGGAGAGTGTCTGGCTGGGATCACCGGGCTTGGTAATGACCTTGCCGCCCACTTCATACGCGCCCGTTGATTCCAGGATGATAGGAGGCTTCGGTGGTTTGCGATCCTCTTCAGCGAAGGCCGTATTGCTTAGTCCAAGTCCCGCAAACAACAATGCCGCGGCAAACGGCTTCGACGACATAGCGCATCCTCCTCCCCGGCCATCACGGGCCGCCCTCAGAAGACGGGCTCCGACGTAGCGCTTGGCGAAACCATTACAGGGAGGACGCTCATCGGCCATAGCTATTCCGCTGCGTTCCACCAGATGGAATTCCAGCCATGCCGCCAACAATCTTTGCTCCGCCCTCCATTTGACCCAAGAACCAAAACGCGGAGGACCTCGCTCTGTCCGAGAAGCGATTTTGAGACGATGCGTGCCGGCAGTGCATTCAGCATCGTATTTGCGCCGGGCACGGCCAGCGAAATCCTTCGCCTATCCCTGGAAAGGCGCGGATTTGTCATCGAGGCCGGAACGGTCCATGAATGCGGCTGTGCCGTTTCAGCGCGGCGACGCCAAATGAATCCGGTCCGCGAGGCCGCGTAACAGCCCGCCATCGAGCAGGCAAGCGATGTATCATGGAAACCAGACCGCCCGTTCCCCGCGCGATCCTCGTCGGCATCCAGGTTCCCGGTGTCAACGACGTCGCGCATGCCGCCGATATCGAAGAGTTGGGCCGCTTGGTGAAGACGCTCGGCTACGAGGTCGTCGGCACGATATCGCAGAAGCGCGACGAGATCGGCGGCGGGACGGTGCTCGGCAAAGGCCGGCTTGAGGAACTCGCGGCGATGACCGGCGGGACCGGAGTCGTCGGATCGATGGCGATACCTCGGAAGTCGAAGGCCCGCGAGCGCTTTGAAGGCGCCGGCGACAACAGGCCGAATGTCAGGCGGACAGAGCCTGATCCGGACGCGAAGGCGAAGCCTGAATTCGTGATCGTCGATCATGACATCTCGCCGAACCAGGCCCGCAACCTCGAGCGCGCAACCGGCGCGCAGGTACTCGATCGGACCGGGGTGATCGTGGAGATCTTCCATCGGCATGCGCACAGTCGCGAGGCGAAGCTGCAGGTCGAGATCGCCCGGCTGAAATACGTCTCGCCGCGTTTGCGGGAATCGTCGCGCGGCGGGCGACAGCAGGGTCCCGGCGCGGGCGAATCCGATCTCGAACTTGATCGCCGCAAGGTCCGTGATCGCCTCGCGGAGCTGAAAATCCAGCTGGAGGATATCCAGCGAGACAACGACCAGCGTCGGTCCGCGCGTCGCGATCAGCTTCGGGTCGCACTGGTTGGCTACACCAATGCGGGGAAGTCGTCGCTGATGCGGGCGCTCACGGGCAGCGAGGTCCTGGTAAAGGACAAACTGTTCGCGACGCTCGACACCACCGTGCGCGCCCTGCAGCCGGAGACGAAGCCGCGCGTGCTGGTCTCGGATACGGTCGGGTTCATCAAGAAGCTGCCACACGATCTGGTCGCGTCCTTCCGGTCGACGCTCGCCGAAGCGCTTGAGGCGTCGCTGCTGCTGTTCGTCGTTGACGCGTCCGATCCAACCCATGAATCGCAGCTCGAGGTGAGCCGCAACGTGCTGCGCGAGATCGGCGCGGACGTCGTCCCGTCGCGCCTGATCCTCAACAAGATCGATCGCGTGAGCGAGGCCGATCGCGCCGCGCTGCGCGCAAAGCACCCCGACGCGATCCTGCTCTCCGCAAAGTCACCCGAGGACGTGGCCGCGCTACGCAAGACGATGATCGCGTTTTTCGAAGCTGCGATGGTAGAGGACCAATTGGTGCTGCCCTACGCGAAGCAGGGGCTGCTCAGCGACGTTTATGAGAATGCACGCGTGCTGTCCGAGGACTACGACACCACCGGCCGGATCATCAAGGTGCGCGGCCTGCCCGGCGCGATCGCGCGCCTGCGAAGAACTCTCGCCACGCCATGAGTTTCGATCGCCGATCGGCCGGCCGCCAATATTGAGGCAGACAAAGTCGCCGGTGTCAGGCCGACACAGAAGCTTGCCGGGTCTTCGCCGATGAAGTCCTGACATTCCATTTGACGGCGGGTTTTCCGGTGCTAGCCTTGCCGAAGCTTTGCCCCGGAGTGAAGTTCAACAGCAATCGCTGGGGAGGAAGACCATGAGCGTAGCGTCGTCGGCCGTCTTGACGACCGAGCCTGTCAATTCGGAAGGCATCGTCGCTGCTGGCGCCTATGTCGATGGCCGGCGCGTTGCCGATATCGCCATAGGCGAAGCCTCGAGCTGGCGCAGCCGGCCTGGCCATGTGGTGTGGATCGGACTGCACGAACCGGATATGGCGCTTTTGACCAGCGTGCAGCGGCAATTCCAGCTGCACGATCTCGCCATCGAGGACGCGGACCATGCCCACCAGCGACCGAAGATCGAACAATATGGCGATGCGCTGTTCATCGTGGCGCGCACCGCGCAACTGGTTGGCGACAGCATCGCATTTGGCGAGACCCATCTGTTCGTCGGCGAAGGATATCTTGTTTCCGTCCGTCATGGCGCGTCGACGTCCTATACGCCGGTACGCGAGCGCTGCGAAAGCTGCCCGCGGGCGCTGGCCCGCGGCGAGGATTATATCCTCTACGCCGTCCTCGATTTCATCGTCGATAACTACTCGCCGGTGCTCGAAACCATCCAGGAAGAAGTCGAGGCCATGGAGGCGCTTGTGCTTGCGAGCGCGATGACGCGGGCCCAGATCGAGCGGCTTTATCTGCTGCGACGCGACCTGTTGCGCTTGCGAAACGCGGTCGGGCCCCTGGTGGAAGTCTGCCGCAGGCTTGAGCATGACAACCTGCCGATGGTGCGGCCCACCATGCAACCGCTGTTCCGCGATGTCACAGACCACGTCAGGACGGTTCAGGAGCAGATCGACTCGCTTCGAGAGGTCCTTGCATTTGCCTTCGAGGCGAGCCTTCTGGTCGGTCAGGCCCAGGAGACCGCGGTCTCGAAAAAACTGGCGTCATGGCTTGCCATCATCGCGGTCCCGACCGCGATCGCCGGCATCTACGGCATGAACTTCAAGAACATGCCGGAACTGCAATGGGAATATGGTTACGTCACCGTTATGGGCGTGATCCTGATCGCATGCGCGGTGCTGTACTGGCGATTCCGACGCGTGGTATGGCTGTGAGCCGGCAGATCCGAGATCCCCGGCGCTGGGCTTCGGGGATCGGCCCCGCAAGACGCCACCGCCTTTTCCTGCGGGAAACACCCTGAAACAAAAACATCCGGCCAAAGCCAGATAGAGCGCGAAGAGAAACGCAGCGACCATCGGTAGCACGACCGACACCCGCCATGTTCAGCCTTCGGGGCGCGCGCGAGCCGGTTCGGCTCAGACCAAATTGATCGCAACGTCGATGTTGCCGCGCGTGGCCTTTGAGTACGGACAAAGCTGGTCCGCTTCATCCACCAGGCTCTGGGCAACTTCGCGCTCGATACCAGGCAGGCTGATGTTGAGGCGGGTGCTGAGAAAGTAACCGTTTTCTGCCAGATGCAGGTCCACTTCGGCGTCGATAGCCAGGTCCGCCGGCAGAGCGATCTTCCTCCTGTGGGCCGCAAGCCCAATCGCACTCTCGAAACAGGCTGACCAACCCGCGGCGAACAGCTGCTCCGGATTGGTGCCGATGCGCGCCGAGCCCGGGAGTGAAAACTTGACGTCGAGGCGGCCATCAGAGCTGCGGGATATGCCGTTTTCCCGCCCGCCGCTGGTGTGGGTCTTGGCCGTGTACACTACTTTTCCCTCCTTGGCCGTCGTGTGTTCTTTTTCGAGTTGGGTCATGGTGCTCTCCTGTTGCTTTTCCTGCCTCCCGTTGCGCCCGCGACGATCAATCAACTTTCGATGACGTCGATGACAGCTTCGGCAAAGGCCTGAGGGGCTTCCTGAGGCAGATTGTGTCCGATGCCGCCCGTGATGGTTCGGTGCGAATATTTGCCCGAGAACATCTTGGCGTAGGAAGTCGGTTCCGGGTGTGGCGCACCGTTAGCATCGCCTTCGAGGGTAATGGTGGGCACAGTGATGGCCGGCGTCGCGGCAAGCCGCTTTTCCAGATCGTCGTATTTTGACTCGCCTTCGGCGAGGCCAAGCCGCCAGCGGTAATTGTGGATCACGATCGCGACATGATCAGGATTGTCGAAGGCGGCGGCGCTGCGATCGAAGGTGGCGTCATCGAAGTCCCACTTCGGAGAGGCGAGCTGCCAGATCAGCTTCGCAAAGTCGTGCCGGTATTTGTCGTAGCCGGCCCGGCCGCGTTCGGTAGCGAAGTAAAACTGGTACCACCATTGCAGCTCAGCCTTTGGCGGCAACGGCATCCTGCCGGCTTCCGGGCTGCCGATCAGGTAGCCGCTCACCGAGACCGTGGCCTTGCAGCGCCCAGGCCAGAGCGCTGCAACGATGTTGGCGGTACGCGCTCCCCAATCAAACCCAGCAAGCGTCGCCTTCTCGACCTTGAGCGCATCCATCAACGCAATGATATCGACGGCGGTCGCCGAGGGCTGGCCGTTCCGGACCGTTTCGTTTGAAAGAAAGCGCGTGGTGCCATAGCCGCGCAGATACGGCACGATCACACGGTAGCCCGCCGACGCCAGCAACGGCGTCACATCGACGAAGCTGTAGATATCGTAGGGCCAGCCGTGCAGGAGGATGACAGGCGAGCCGTCGGCCGGACCTGCTTCGGCGTATCCGACGTTGAGAACGCCGGCATCGATCTGCTTCAGCGAGGCGAACGAGGTGTGCGTACCTGGCTTGGTGGCCGGTAGCCCTGTCGATTTAGCCTTGCCCGCTTGTGCATCCGCGGAGCCGATCATACCGAATTCTGCGGCGGCAAGGGTGAGCGCCGCAGCGCCAAAGAAACGGCGCCGCTGCCGGTCGATTGTTTCGGATGTCTTGATCTTATCCATGGTCGGTCTCCGTCTTTCGATAGGGTGTCACGTGTTACGGAACCGCGGCGCGCGCACTGCAGCGCCGCTTTTCGTCTCAGATTGACTGGCGCAGCGATTTGAACGCAGCCCGCATCTCTGCAGTGAAGAGATCCGGCTGTTCCCAGGCGGCGAAGTGACCGCCTTTGTCGAGCTTGTTGTAATGGATGAGCTTGGGATACGCCTGCTCTGCCCAACTCCGCGGAGCTGCATAGATCTCATCGGGGAAGGCGCTCACCGCGACCGGGATCGTGACGCCCCTGACGTCGAAGAAACCTCCTCCCGTCGAAATCTGCGCGGTGTCCCAGTAGAGGCGCGCCGAGGAAATCGCGGTGTTCGTCAACCAGTAGAGCGTGACGTTGTCGAGGACGTCGTCCCGAGTCAGCCCCTCCGTCTTTCCATCGAAGACGCGTGAGATCATGCCGTAACTGCGGATGTCGTGGTCCAGCATCCACGCCGCGAGGCCGACCGGCGAATCCGCGATTCCGTAAAGCGTCTGTGGCCGGTTCGACATTTCCTGGGCGTAGGCCAGGCCGTGCTTGTAGAAATCATCGAGCTGGTCCCACGCATGTTTTTCATCGGCTGAGAGGCCGGCGGGCGGCGGGCCGCCAACCGAAAGAGCTTTTGAAACATCGGCTGGAACCGTGGCCGCCATATTGGTGTGAATGCCGAGCAATCCCGGCGGCTGCTGCAGCGCCATCACCTCCGAGACGGCATTCCCCCAATCCCCGCCCTGCGCCACGTACCGTGTGTAGCCGAGGCGTTGCATCAACGTCGCCCACGCACGAGCAATACTGGCGGGGGTCCACCCCGGCGCGGTCGGCTTGCCCGAAAAGCCGTGTCCAGGCAGCGACGGGATCACCAGATGGAAAGCGTCCGATGCGCTCGCGCCATGTGCCGTGGGATTGGTCAGTGGATCGACAATCTTCAGCTGCTCGATGATCGAGCCGGGCCACCCGTGCGTGACGATGAGCGGCAACGCATTTTCATGTTTCGAGCGAACGTGGATGAAATGAATGTCAAGCCCGTCGATCTCGGTCACGAATTGCGGCAAGGCGTTCAGCTTGGCCTCGATCTTCCGCCAATCATGGTCCGTCTGCCAATAGCGCGCGAGTTTCTGAATCGTCGCGAGCTGGACGCCCTGCGATTGATCCGTGACCGTTTCCCGTTCAGGCCAGCGGGTCGCCGCGATGCGTCCGCGGAGATCGACGAGCGCTTCCTCCGGAACGCTGATATGGAAGGGACGGATGGCGTCACCTTCGGTCGCAGAGGCCGGATGGGCCGGAAGCAAGCTCACGGCACCGGCGACGGCGATGCCGATCGCGGCGGTGCCCAAAAGCCGGCGGCGATCCTGGTCGATTGCTTCGGTGATTGCTGTGGTGCGCATCGGTGAATCTCCCTGGTTTGATGATCGATCGGGTCAGCACATTGCGGTTCGTTCGAAGGCATCCGAGGCATTTTGCCGGATGCGGTCGTTGCCCCAAACATTGACGCAGTGGCCGGGAAATTGCCTGCTATAGCTTGTTAGGCGCTGTTAGCGATTGCGAGCAGCGGCAATTCGCAAGGCATGGTCTTGCCACTTTCTCGGGAACCCGGGCCGGTCGTCTTCGTGGTATTCCTATAGTAGGGAACCAGACATTGACCTAGAATGCAGCCCCGGGGCTGACGGCTACGAAGATGACGCCATGATGACACCGACGGCGCCGGCCAGAGAGGTCATATCATTCGGCCCGTTCAGTCTCATCACGAGCGAAAGACTCCTCAGAAGAGAGGGCGCGCCCGTGGAATTGAGCGCGCGAGCGCTCGACATTTTGATTGCCCTGTTGTCCCGTCCTAACGAGGTCGTCAGCAAGAACGATCTATTGGCTCGGGTCTGGCCCGACGCCACCGTGGAAGAAGGCAGTTTGCGGTTCCACATCGTCAACCTGCGCAAGGCGCTGGGCGATGGCAAGGACGGCGCGCGATACATCACGACCCTGACCGGGCGAGGCTACTGCTTCGTGGCCCCGATTTCTCGATCGAGCGATCAGGACCAGATTCTTCAAGGTAAAGCGCCGACGACGGCGGCCGTCAGTTTTCCGCACGCCAACCTGCCCGGCCGCCTGATCGGAATGGTCGGACGCGACGATGACGTTCTCAAGCTGTCGGCTCGGCTGAACGCGGCGCGCTTTGTCACAATCGTCGGCTCCGGTGGCGTTGGCAAGACCACGGTTGCGGTCGCGGTCGGATATCACCTCATCGAGGCCTTCGCCGGCGCCGTGCTCTTCGTCGATCTCAGCATGCTGAACAATCCCGGCCTCGTCACCACGGCCGTTGCCTCCATGCTGGGGCTATCGGTTCAGTCTATCGATGCAACACCCAGTTTGATCGCCTATCTGCGGGACAAGCGAATTCTTCTGATCCTCGATACTTGCGAGCACCTCATTGAGGAAGTGGCAACTCTGGCGTCGCATCTCCACATGGCCGCACCGCAGGTCTACATCCTGGCGACAAGTCGCGAGACCCTCCAGGCCGATGGAGAGCACGTCTACAGACTGGACCCGCTTGCCTGTCCGCCGGACGGAACGGGGATCACGGCGGCGGTTGCTCAGACGTTCCCCGCACCAAAGCTGTTCGTCGAACGCGCGGTGGCGAGCGGTGCGCACCTCGACTTCAGCGATGCGGAAGCCGCAATCGTGGTAAGCATCTGCCGAAAGCTCGATGGTGTGGCGCTGGCGATTGAGTTGGCCGCGAGACGGGTCAAAGCCTACGGTCTGCATCAGACTGCCGCCCTTCTCGACCAACGACTGACGCTGCTATGGGTGGGGCCGCGCACCGCGCCGCCGCGTCAAAAGACGCTGCATGCCACGCTGGACTGGAGCTACGGGCTGCTTTCCGAAACAGAACGCCAGGTACTGCGCCGGCTCGCCATATTCGTTGGACATTTTACGCTCGATGCGGCGCTCGCGGTCGTGACCAGCGCGACCCTCGATCAAGCGGGTGTTTTCGGCGCCATCGACAGCCTCGTCGCCAAGTCGATGGTCGCGACCCGCCCCGTAGGGGCCATGATGCGCTACCGGCTGTTGGACACGACTCGCGCTTACGCCCTCGAAATGAGTATTGAGGATACCGACCTCGCTGACTTGGCCGTGCGCCACGCGACTTATTACCGGCGATGGCTGGAGCAGGCCGGGACCGAATGGTCGACCTTGTCGACCGGCGTGGAACAGGCACCCCACTTTGCCGGTCTCAACAACGTCCGCGCGGCCCTGGAATGGTGCTTTGGCGTCAACGACAACGCCGAAATCGGCGTTGGACTTGCCGCCGCCGCCGCTCCGGTTTTTTTGACGATGTCGTTGCTCCCTGAATGTCATCGCTGGTCGGACCGAGCCATTCTCGTCCTCGACGATGCAACTCGCGGCGGGTCCGAGGAGATGCATCTTCAGGCGTGTCTGGGAATCTCCTCGATGCACATGCTCGGACAAAGCGATGCGGCGCGCATGGCATTGGATAGAAGCTTTGCGCTTGCCGAAGAACACGACGACGTCCTCAGCCAAGCCGGGCTTTTGGGCATGCTGCACATGTTCCATTTCCGCGGCGGGGATTTCAACACCGCCCTGCATCACGCCAAGCGCTGCCGAGCCGTTGCGGGGGCCATTGAGGATCCTGCCGCCACCGCATTAGCCCATTCCATTTTGGGAAGGTCGCTCCACCTTATGGGCGACCATAGCGGCGCCCGCGGGGAGCTTGAGGCTTCGTTACGGAATTGGTTGCGCACCCGGCGGACCACGATCTATCTTGCCTACGATCGCCACTACCGGACGGGCGTCGCCCTGGCGCGGACATTGTGGTTGCAAGGCTATCCGGCTCAGGCGGTGGAACGTGCGCACGAGGCCATCAGGGGTGCCGAACGTACCGACCACCCGGCATCGCTAGTCGTTGTTTTGGCTTGGGCAGCGTCGGTATTCCTCTGGACCGGCGATCTTCGAAGCGCCGAAGAGCATATCAATGCGTGTATCAGCCTCGCCGAATCCTATTCCCTGGGACCCCTCAAGGCGGTGGGACGAGGCCGCCAGGGGGAACTGGCCATCCGCCAGGGCGATGCAAGCGACGGCTTCGAGGGCTTGCGAGCGTCTCTCGCGAAGATCCACGCGGCGCGTTACGAGTTGCTCACCACGGAGTTCAACATCTCGCTCGCCCAAGGACTTGCAACGATCCGACGGCCCGCCGAAGCCCTCACGCTGATCAACGAGACGATCCAACGGGTGGAGACCAACGGAGATGTCTTGTATGTGCCAGAGTTACTGCGCGTGAAGGGAGGCCTTCTTCTGTCAATGCCGCGGCCCAGCGTTGAAGATGCCGAAAAGTGCTTTATGCAGTCGCTCGAATTGAGCCGACGTCAGGGCGCGCGCGCATGGGAGTTGCGCACCGCGGTCGATCTGGCAACTCTGCTTGCCGATCAGGGACGACGCGAGAACGGCCGGGCGCTTCTGCAGCCGGTGTTTGAGCAGTTCGTGGAGGGCTGGGACACGGCAGATCTGAAAGCCGCCGAGCGCGTGCTTTCGACCTTGAGCTAATGGTTCGCTCACCCTTCCGGACTGGGCCGCCACTGCACAACCGAATGAACCAAACCGCGGCGATGATTGTTGATTTCTTGGTAATGGCTTGAACAGCGGTGAGACTATCGCCCCTGCCGGGCGAAGAACCAATCGACGATGCGCGCAGCGGCCACTTCCGATGTCTCCTCCACTCCCGCGACGTGGATATCAGGCGCCCGAGGCGACTCATACGGGCTGTCGATGCCGGTGAAATTCGTGATCTCGCCAGCCAAGGCCTTGGCATAGAGGCCCTTTGGATCGCGGCGGATACACTCCTCGAGCGGTACATCGACAAAGATCTCCGCGAATTCGCCCGGCGCGAGCAGCTCCCGCACCATGTCGCGTTCGGCGCGGAACGGCGAAATGAAGCAACTCAGCACCACAAGACCCGCTTCGACGAACAGCTTGGCGGTCTCACCGACGCGGCGGATGTTTTCCACGCGGTCCACCTCGGTAAAGCCGAGATCGCGATTGACGCCGTGGCGGATATTGTCGCCGTCGAGCATCATGGTATGGATGCCACGCTCGTGCAGCGCTTTCTCGACCAGATTGGCGATCATGGACTTTCCGGAGCCGGAGAGCCCAGTGAACCACAGCACGCAGGGCGTCTGGTGCTTGAGCGCCGCCCGCGCCGTTTTGTCGACGAGGTGGCTCTGGCGATGGATGTTGGTCGCCCGGCGAAGCCCGAACGCAATCATGCCGGCGCCGGCGGTGGCATGGGTGAAACGGTCGACGAGAATGAAGGCGCCGGTCCGGCGGTTATCCGCATAGGCGTCGAACGCGACCGGGCTCGCGGTCGACAGGTTGCAGAAGCCGATTTCGTTGAGGCCAAGTGTGCGGCCGGGCCTTTGCTCCAGCGTATTGATATCGATCTTGTGCTTGAGCATGGTAACCTGGGCTGGCAGCGTCTTGGTGCCGATGCGCAGCAAATACGACCGGCCCGGCAGCAGGGGTTCCTCGTTCATCCACAAAAGATGCGCACCAAACTGGTCGGCGACCTCCGGCCTGCTCTGCGGCGGGACGAGGACATCGCCGCGACCGATGTCGATCTCGTCTTCGAGCGTAAGCGTGACCGCATCGCCGGCGGTCGCGCTGTCGCGGTCGCCATTGAAGGTGACGATGCGCTCAACGCGGCTGACCTTGCCCGAGGATGCGACGACGACGTTATCGCCGACGGCGACGCGGCCCGATGCCAACGTGCCGGCGTAGCCGCGAAAATCGAGGTTCGGACGGTTCACCCATTGCACCGGGAAACGCAGCGGGAGCCGTGCGGCGGTCTGTGCGACCTCGGCTGTCTCGAGATGATCGAGCAGCGAGGGACCATCGTACCATGGCGTGCGCTCGGACCTTGACGCGATATTGTCGCCGTAACGCGCAGACATCGGGATTGGCGTGACGGAGCTGAAATTCAGCGGCCTGACGAAGTCCAGGTATTCCGCGACGATACGATCGAAGACTTGCTCGGACCACGCGACCAGATCGATCTTGTTGACCGCGAGCACAACCGAGCGGATGCCAAGCAACGCGCAGATGTAGCTGTGACGCCGGCTCTGGGTGAGCAGGCCTTTGCGGGCGTCGACCAACACCACCGCCAGATCGGCGGTCGAGGCGCCGGTCGCCATATTGCGGGTATACTGTTCATGGCCCGGCGTATCGGCGACGATAAAGGCGCGCCGCGGCGTGGCGAAATAGCGGTAGGCGACGTCGATGGTGATGCCCTGCTCACGTTCGGCTTCGAGGCCATCGACCAGCAGCGCGAGATCCGTCTCCTCGCCAAGCGTGCCGTAGCGGCCGCTGGCGCGCGCGACGGCCGCGAGTTGATCGTCCAACACCAGCTTGGAATCGTACAGCAGCCGGCCGATCAGGGTCGACTTGCCGTCGTCGACCGAGCCGCAGGTTAAAAAACGCAGCAGGCTCTTCTCCGCCGTCCCCGCCAGAGCTGGCGAACCGACTGCGGCATCCAGGATCGCCGTGGGCATCAGAAATACCCTTCGCGCTTCTTGCGCTCCATGGACGCGGCGTCGTCGTGGTCGATCAGCCTGCCCTGGCGCTCGGACCTGGTAGCGGCCTGCATTTCGACGACGATGTCGTCGACGTCGGCGGCATCGGACTCGATGGCGCCGGTGAGCGGATAGCAGCCGAGCGTGCGGAAGCGAACGGTGAGCATCTCCGGTATTTCGCCAAGCTCGAGCGGCAGACGCTTATCGTCGACCACGATCAAGGCGCCGGATCGGCGCACCACCGGCCGCGGCTTGGCGAAATAGAGCGGCAGCACCGGAATATCCTCGGCCGCGATATAGGACCACACGTCCGTCTCGGTCCAGTTCGACAACGGAAACACCCGAACCGACTCGCCGTCGTGGATGCGGGTGTTGAACAGGTTCCACAGCTCCGGGCGCTGGCGGCGCGGATCCCAGACATGGTTGACGCTGCGGAACGAAAAGATCCGTTCTTTGGCGCGGCTGCCCTCCTCGTCGCGCCGCGCGCCGCCAAGCGCGGCATCGAAGCCGTGAGCATCAAGCGCCTGCTTGAGCGCCTCGGTCTTCATCACCTGGGTGTGCAACGCCGGGCCCGAGGCGATCGGATCGATGCCGCGGGCAAGCCCCTCGCGGTTGACGTGGAGCAGCAGATCGAGGCCAAGCTCACGGGCCATGAGGTCGCGGAATTCGATCATCTCCCGGAATTTCCAGGTCGTATCGACATGCAGCAGCGGGAACGGAATCCTGGCAGGGAAGAAAGCCTTGCGTGCCAGATGCAGCATGACACCGGAATCCTTGCCGATCGAATAGAGCATGACCGGCTTGCGGAACTCGGCCGCAACCTCGCGCAAGATCTCGATAGACTCGGCCTCGAGGCGATGCAAATGCGGCGTGAGTTGACGACGGGGCGCCGCGGAGGCCTTTGCCGCATAGCGACGGATGGCGGAAGCGAGCTGAATTTCGTCCGCGCCCCGAGCGGGCGCGGCGACGGCAGGTTCTTTCGCCCAGGTTCTGGGAGCCACCTCAACGCGAGGCATGTTCACGACCGTGTACCCTGTAAAACGCGGCGGACGACGCCATGCGCGATGAGCCGACGGGCGTGTCCCTGGATATCATCGATGACGTTCTCATAGCACGCGTTCAGCATCACAGCTTCCGGCAAGACCTCTTCACCAATGGCGCATCAGCTTCGGATTGCTGCTGCAATAACAGCCGAGTCCCGCAAGGTCGCAAGTGTGGCGCTGCGCGTCCGCAAACAGCAAGCCGCAACACGACAGAGAGGTATCGACTGATCGCAACGGGCGTGATCGCGGTCAAATTTGACCTAAGCATGCGTCGTTTCGGACGGAACTGTGATCATGTTCTGACCAAACGAGGCGATCAGGTCGCGCAAACCGCGGCATGCGCCGGACTGCGAGTGTCGCTAGGGGCTTGTCGACGCCTCAGTGCACATAGAAGTGCACATGGAGCGCGCAGGCGTGATGACGCATTCAGAGTTTTCCATTGGTCAATTCGGATCACCCAGGCGACGGTGGCAGCCGATTCATGCCGCAGTTTGCGCCACCTGATCGCCTCGTTTGATCAGAACATAATCACAGTTCCGTCCGAAACGACGCACGTTTAGGTCAAGTTTGCCCTCGATCAATCGGTAGCGCGGCGCATGACATCCGCTCACCAGCTCAGCAAGCCGGCGAACGTCGGTGAAGGGGCTCTTCAGTTTTGAACATCCTCTTGATCCTGTTGGACGCGCCGGCAGGAGATGGGCGATGAAATCCGGGGAGACGATCTAATGGCAACTACAGTGTTCAACAAGACTGCGCTGGCGAATGGCACGTCGACTTTGAATGTGCGCGCCGACGCGCTCAATCAATCGAGCGACCTGGTGCAGGCCGGCGTTGTCTTTAACGATGCCATCCGTGCGTCGCTGGGCCTGTTCAATCTGTCGGGCAGCGGCAACGCGAATCCCTTCCTGGGTAGTTACACCACCGATATCCATGCGGTCCAGAACGACATCGCCGCGATGCTCGCCACGCCCGCTGGCGTGACGCTCGGCGGACAGGCCTTTACCCTCAACACCACCGACACCGCGGTTTTGACCAACATCCAGGGACAACTGGGCACGCTTTTGGCGGCGGCGCCACAGACCACCAATGCGGCGACGCTGACGGCTGCGGACCAGACGCTCCACGCGGTGCAAAACGAGATCCTGCAGGAAATCAACAACGATCCCCATATCGCAGCCGCGCTCAACAACGTCACGTTCATGGCCAATACGGGCGCCAACGACGTTGCGTTCCAAAACACTCCGGCGGGCGCCGATGATCCGGCAGCGCTCGCTGCGGCGACCGCGGGCAACAGCCTGAAAGCGGTCGGCGAGGTCTTCAATGCGGCGGCCACTGTCGCAGCCGGCGGCATCAATACGGCGAACCTCGGCGAGATCACGAACGACTTCACCGCGGTTCAGCAGGGTCTGACCAAGATCCTCGGCAATGCGACCATGCTGGCGCAGATCGAAGCGGGCGAAACCGCCAATGCCGCGGCGCTGACGACCGTTCACCTCCAGACGGTGCTGAACCAGATCAACCTCCAGCTCAACAAATATGACAACGCAGAGACGACCGGCTCGGCCACCGCGCTGCGGGGCACGGCGGACAATGTGCTCGACATCATCGATATCGTTCAGAATGACGCCAACCTGAACACGGCGGCGGGCGGCAACGGCGCCGCGGGGCATGCTGGCGGCTTCGCTGAAATGCCGGGCGGTCTGATCGGGACCGTCACCAAGTTCCAGGATAATCAGGCGCAGACCAATTTCTGGGCCGCGTTCCTGGCCGAGGCCAACACCATCAACGCGCATCTGACGGCGATCGCCGGCGGTGGGGAGCAGGCAAGCGCGGCGCTGGTCGCGCAGATCCAGAACTACCAAAATTTCGGCGCCACTTTCGATGCTGCGCAAGGTGCGGTCTTCCAGGGCCGGTTCGACAACGAACTGAACAACGGCACGCTGGAGGCCGATACCGCCGCCTCGGTCAAGGGGCTCACCGGCATCCTGAACGGCGATACCGGCGCGGCGCTCGCGGCGGACAAGGCGATGATCATCGCTGCCGGCCAGGGCTTTGCCGCCGACGCTATGGACGTCAGCGGTAACAACATTGCCATCGGCGGAGCCACCTATGTCGGTACGGCGACGACGGTGGCGACGGCGACCTCGGTCAATGGTCTGGCACAGGGCACCATCCCGGTGACGGCGACCCCGAATATCGCCAATGGCACCGGCGGTACGGTGGGTTCTGGCACGACGGGTGGTGGCGGCGGAGGCGGTGGTGGTGCTGGTGGCGGCGGGGCAACGACGTTGTTCAACAAGACGGCGCTGGCGAACGGCACGTCGAATTTGATCGTGCGCGCTGACGCGCTCAATCACTCGACAGACCTGGTGCAGGCCGGCGTCGTCTTCAACGATGCGGTCCGTTTATCGACAGGCCTGTTCAATCTGTCGGGCAGCGGCAACTCGATCCCCTTCCTGGGAGAATACACGGCCGATATCCATGCGGTGCAGAACGACATCGCCGCGATGCTCGCCACGCCCGCTGGCGTGACGCTCGGCGGTCAGGCCTTTACCCTCAGCACCACC
>WNFO01010725.1_pt1 | contig 21560 bp, 14 predicted proteins | sample 5400251 | NCBI WGS metagenome assembly WNFO01 (sample SAMN13153354, study PRJNA577476) | soil metagenome | isolation source: 100 cm saprolite under Madrone tree | place: USA:California | collected 2016-06-14
GTTTTTCAGGAAGAGATCCCGTCACGGTTTTCGCCGACAATGGCGACCTGCTGGAAGAAGTCGGCGAGGCCGAATCCATCACGATCACCGGCCGGTTCATGAACCTTCCCGCCGAGAAGCTGCATTACGCCGGCTATCTTACAGAGCCGGACCAATGGACCGTGGGCGAGCAGCGGCAGTTACCGATGCACAAAATCACGGTGGATGATCCGGCTCGCACCGAATTGTATGTTTCCGAGGCCCGCGCAGAAGTAGGGCTCGTGACCACACGCGGCACGCGCGCTCTGGCATGGGTCGCGGCGATCCCCCACTGGCTCTACTTTACTTCCTTGCGCAGCAACGGTCCGCTGTGGAATCGCGTGGTTATCTGGAGTTCCGGAATCGGGACCATACTGGCCCTGCTCGGTATCGTCGTCGGAATTGTTCAATTCTCACGATCCAGGCCGCACATTCCCTATGCCGGCTGGATGCGGTGGCACTACATCACGGGCGCAATCTTCGGAGTCTTTACCGCGACGTGGGTTTTCAGCGGACTGCTTTCCATGGAGCCATTTCCTGCGGCTGATGGCGCGGGCACGGGCGCCGGACTGCGCCAGGCGCTCACCGGCGGTCCGCTTGACCTGTCGCGCTTCCCGGCCATGGATGCTGCGGCATGGAATCAGGCGCTTCCGGCCGGCTCCATCAAGGAAATAGATTTTCTTCGCATCCAGGATAATCCGCATTACGCCGTGCGTGGCGTGGAAGCGAAGCCGCTGGTGATGTCCGCAAGCCCGCTGCAGATTCGCCGGGAATCGTTCTCGATCGATTCGCTGATGAGCCGCGTACGACAGAGCGTGCCCGACGTGCCTGTCGCCGAGTATGAGGTTCTCTCCCAGTATGACTCTTACTATTACGCGCGCGGCCAGGAGCGGCCCTTGCCGGTTCTGCGGGTCAGGTTCGCGGATTCGGATGGCACGTGGTTCTACATCGATCCGGCCATGAGCCAGGTCGTGGGCCGGTTCACCAGCCGGGATCGCGTCGAGCGCTGGTTGTATCACGGACTTCACAGCCTGGACTTTCCCTTCTGGTACTACAAGAGGCCGCTCTGGGATATCGCTGTGATCCTGCTGAGTCTGGGGGGGATTACCACAAGCGGAATCGGCCTCTACATCGGAATGAAGCGCGTGATCCGCCACATCAAACGAATCTTCAGGCCCAGGGTGCGGGCAATGGCCGGCACCATCAAATGAGTTACAGGCAGGAACCACAAAGAATTGGCCGCGAATTACGCTGATTACGCGAATGGGGCGCATCAAGAACTTTCTTTTGCGCCCCATTCGCGTAATCAGCGTAATTCGCGGCTAATTCTTTATCAAAGGGTTCTGGCTGTGATTGCAATCACAGCCAGGGTCACTATCAGAAACGACGCGGTGACAGTGGTCCAAACGGCCCGGGTCACGTCATCATCCTTACCGCCCTCAGGGTCGGCAGGGTCACCAACCCAGATCGCCGTTACGAGTACGCCATCTTTGTAGATCGGCCCAATCAGGCGCCGCTGAAGCAGTCCAGCCATGGTCGCCTCGCTCCAACCCGGATTCGGGCCCGGCAAGACAGCATGTTGCTGGAATCCAATGCGCCAGCCTTTTGTCGCCGACAGATTCGGAAACAGCGCTGCGGACAAGCCGAGAATCAACCAGGCCAGCCGCGCCGGAACGTAATTCATCACGTCATCAAGGCGTGCACCGCACCAGCCGAACCGAAGATACCTTGGCGTCTTGTAGCCCACCATCGAGTCCATGGTGCTGACGACCTTGAAGAGCAGAAGCCCAGGGATTCCCAGCAGGACGTACCAGAAAACCGGACTGAGAAAACCATCGACCAGGTTTTCACTCAGACTCTCGATGGCCGCCCGACGGCAGGCCGCAAGATCCATTGCCGCAGTATCGCGGCCGACCAGGCTTCCGATCGCCTTTCGCGCACCAATCAAGTCGTCGTGTCTGGCCGCCCGCTGAACGGCCCGGACATGGTCGATAAGATCTCGAAGGGCCAGCAGCGTGTAGAGCAGCACGATATGTCCGGCGACACCGACTTGAAGTACGACGAAACTCGGAACAACGACCCAACTCAGAACGAGCAGGAGAAAGAGCGCACAACCACCGCCATAACCATCCCAACCACCCTGTCTAAGAAACCGTTCACAGGCGGAGAGAGTTTGTCCCATGAGTCGCACGGGATGAAACCAATAATGGGGATCACCAAAGGCGCCATCGAGCAGGACACCGGCAATCAACAACGCCGCAGATGGGGCTAGTCCTTCGATTCCCATTTCGCCGTCCAACCCAGAGCAAGCGCGTCGTAGATGACCTCCAGCGGTTGATCCATGTTGACGTCCAGTTGCTGCCAGAATCTGTGCCACGCCTCGGTGCGCGCCGACAGCGACGCGGCCACAAGCGCAGCCTGCTGGCGCAAAACATCGCGTCCCGCCGAAGCCGGAAGAACTCCGAACCGAAGCCGATCCCAGACAGCGGTAAACGCGTAAGCGGCAGCGGCAACCTGGGGTTCATATAGAATGGCGTTCCGGTTCTTTTCCAGAAGATGAATCAATGGCTCGCTGAGCCGGACGCGCATCGCTTCGATGAACGTGGTCTCCGAAAAACCGAACCGCCGCAACCCGTGAACAAGACTGCGAGTCAGCGACGCCTCCAGTCCGTTTTGCCACTGGAGAGCCCTCCTGGTCGCAACGCGCACACTCAGGCCCAGCATCTCGCCGAGTTTCGTATGCGGGCTCGCCGAAGCGTACGCGTAACGACCTTCGACGACCGGCGCCGCGAGGCAGACCTGATCCGTTCCGGTGCCGGTGGCCAGATCCTGCGAATAGCGGCTTGAAATGCCAAGCTCCAGCAATGCCGCGGTTTTCCCTTCTGTGGCCGTGATCAGGGCGCGGACCTGCGCTTCAGGCTTGAGCTGTTGATTGACCATCACGATCGTATTGATCGTTCCGGCGACAGGCGCCAGCTTGTTCCAGCCCGAAGGAGTTTCAATCCAACGCGCAGGGTCGCCGGCACATGAAGCATTTCCCTCGACTCCCGCAGTCACGATCGCATCCACCCGAAGTTCGTCGAACGACGACGTTTCGTGCGCGGCGTAAATCATGTTGGCGGCTGTTCCCATTACAGCGGCTTCGCCGAAGGGAAGCGCGAGTTCCTGACAGACGTCGCGGTGATAACCTTCAAGACCAAGGCCGGAGATCTTCGAATACCTTTCGACGTGCTCGTTCGCCTCGCAACTCTGATGATTCACGAGGTAGCGAATATCCTCACGGAGTCCGCCGACACAGGATGAAGTCGTCAACACACGATGCGCTTCGTCGAGTTCGACAATGATGAAGCGGCCTTGCCGATAGACTGAGAATCCGGGTCCATTAAACCAAGGTGAGGATTTCCAATCCGATTCTTGTACGGGTCGCGTCACGGCGCATTAGCCTAACGACAAAAATCGCCCCGCACAATTGAATACTTGAAATGGCTATTGCACGCGCTGACTTCGTGTGTTAGGTTTCCATCCGTTATCGATGGCCTGAACGTTAGGCCCTTGAGGGAATCCGGTGAGAATCCGGAACTGTCCCGCAGCGGTAAGCAGGAACGAACGCCGTATCGAATGCACTGGCTCACAGAAAGCGAGCTGGGAAGCAACGGCCAGTAGGAATAGGAAGAGGTTGGTGCCTGCAAGTCCGAAGACCTGTCGATGACCGAATTTTCTCATTCGAGCCTTCGAGGCAGGGGCTGGATGGACCATCAATCACTTCGGATTCTCCCAACATCAATCGAACCCGTTTTGAAAAGCTGGCATCCGTCTGCTTGCGAAGGCTCCGAAAAGGGAACAGCCGCGGAGCGGCGATAGAGTGTAGCCCCGGGCGCAAGCCCGGGGTAGGAGTGGTTTTGGAACGCAGCCCCGTAGGGGCGACAGATTCCGAGGACTCTTTCGCCCCTACGGGGCTGAGATCGTGTCGAACGATAACCCCGGGCTCGCGCCCCGGGGCTACACTCTGTCGCCGCTCCGCGGCTAGCAGCCTGAATTCCCCGAAGGAGCTGCATCATGTCCGTTGCTGGTGTCCTTGGAATGATTGCAGGTGTGGCAGTCGCCCTGCATTTCGCACAGGCGTATACGGGCCCGCTCGAGATCCCGCGAACTATCGGCCCTTATGGGACTGCGAATTTCACGACGGGTGATACGGCCTATCCGCGGCGAGCCATTGATGCCGAAGGCTATCGGATAAACGTCAGCCGTCCGGTGAAGACGATTGGTTCTCAAAGCTGGTCGATCGACGAATTCGTTTACTCCCTGGTGCCTCCGCAAAGCGTGGTTGCGGTCAGTGAGAACGCGTATGACCGCCGCTACAGCAATGTTTACGAGTGGGCCGAAAAGTTTCGTCCTGCGATCACAGCCAATCCCGAAATTATTCTCAAGCTCAACCCGGATTTGCTTCTGGTCTCGAGCACCGGCCGGTCCGACTTCACGGACCTTGTGAAAAATGGCGGGATCCCGGTGTTCCGGCTGTTCACGGCTTTCACGTCTCTGGACGAAGTCGGCCGGACCATTCTGCTGGTGGGATATCTCACCGGCGGGGAGGTTGCTGCCCAACGCGTCCACGAAGAATTCCAGCAAGCAATCCAGCGCGCAAAAAAACGCAGGCCTGCCGGCGCAGTCGCACCACGAATCCTCGGTTACACGGCAGGTTACAGCTACGGAGGCCAGACGCTCTTCGACGACATCGTGCGCGCAGCCGGTGGCACGAACGTTGGCGCCGAAAATGGGCTGCGCGGATATGAGGCAATCAATACGGAGCAGATCCTGCACTGGAATCCGGAATGGATCATCTCCAGCGCGGCGCAGGGTCAGCCCGACTCGGTATTGCGGCGTCTCATGGAAGACCCTGCGATCGCGCTCACAACAGCGGCACGGAAGGGTCAGGTGCTGGTGCTGGAAAACAATGTCTTTCTTCCGATGTCGCCATTTACCAGGCTTTTTCTCGATGTCCTGAGCGAGGCTCTGTATGGAACTGCCCCGGGAGCATAAGCGAATCATTTTTCCTGGCGTCGTGATTTTGCTTCTGCTTGGTTCGGCTCTGGCCGGCATCACGATCGGAAGCACAGACGTCGCGTTGAAAGCGACATTCCGAGTTGTGGGATTGAAACTGTTTCCTTTCTGGTTCTCGGCAAACGACGTATCGCGAGCAGACGAGGTTATTGTCTGGCTCATCCGCGTTCCGCGCACGATCGTGGCCGCATTCGTCGGCGCCGGACTCGCAATGGCCGGCGCGTTGATGCAGGGGTTGTTCCGCAACTCGCTTGCGGAGCCCAACGTAGTCGGTGTTGCTTCGGGCGCTGTACTGGGGGCTGTGATCGTATTCATCTCGGGCATCGCCGTAACATCGGCGATCGCATTGCCGCTGGCGGCATTCTGCGGAGCACTGCTGGCCCTCATGCTGGTCTATTCACTCGCCACGCGCGGCGGGGCCACACCGGTATCGACGCTTCTGCTGAGCGGAATCGCCCTGGCGGCGCTCCTGCAAGCCATCTCGTCGCTGCTCATCTCGTTCAGCATCATCAATTGGCAAATCGCACAGGAAATCCTGTTCTGGATGATGGGTGGCCTGGACAGCCGCACATGGACTCACGTGTGGATTTCGGCGCCTTTCATAACGCTCGCAATGCTCGTGAGCCTGTATTACGCACGCGATCTCGACCTGCTGGTTCAAGGAGAAGAGCCCGCGGCCGCACTCGGCGTGGAAGTGGAGTCCAGCAAGCGCGTCATTATCGTCGCAGCGGCGTTGATGACAGGAAGCGCGGTGGCCGTTGCCGGAGCTGTAGGCTTCGTCGGCCTCATTGTGCCTCACGTCGTTCGCTTGTTTGTTGGACCAGGCCACCGCGCACTGCTTCCCCTGAGCGCCCTGACCGGAGGCGCCTTTCTCATACTCTGTGACCTCCTGGCGCGAACCATCCATCCGCCATCGGAAATCCGGCTTGGGATCATCACGGCCACATTCGGCGCGCCGTTCTTTCTATTCCTTCTATTGCGCAACCGGGAGGTGAGCCGGCTATGAGTTCTCTTGCGGCGATTGGATTGGGAATACAACGTTCGGACCGCTGGATTCTGCGCGATGTGTCGCTGGAGCTTTGCCCGGGGATCGTGCTGGCCGTGGTCGGGCCCAACGGCTCCGGCAAATCGACGCTCCTGCGAAGCATGGCCGGACTCTGGCGGGCGACCGAGGGCCGCGTGGTGCTCGATGAGCGAAATGTACGAGATCTGGGGCGCATCGAAATCGCAAAGAAAATCACCTATGTTTCCCAGGAGATAAGACTGGAATTCGATTTCTCGGTCCGCGAAATCGTGCTCATGGGCCGCTATGCGCACCGCGGGCGCTTCGAACGGGAAACGCGGGAAGACCTGCGAGTAACTGACGAAGCATTGGTGCGCGCGGACGTCATGCATGTCGCCGATCGCCCGGTCACCGGCCTGTCCGGCGGCGAGCGACAGCGCGTATTGATTGCCAGAAGCCTGGCGACCCGTGCCCCAATCCTTCTCCTGGACGAGCCGACCGCGAACCTGGACGTCGATCACAGCCTGGATGTTCTCGAGCTCTGCCGATCGCTCGCCGACGATGGACATGCGGTCGCGATCGCAACACACGATCTCAACGCCGTCCAACGGTTCGCGGATCGCGTTGCGTTGATCGATGCCGGTCGATTGATTTCAGTGGGAACCAGGGAAACCGTACTGACCGCCGGGAATCTGGAGCGGGCTTTCCGTGTGAGGTCGGAAACCCTCGTCGGCTCCGACGGTACGCCGCTGCTGCTCTTTCACAGGAAAACGGCAGGAGGGAATTAAGCCGCGGAGCGGCGTGAGAATGTAGCCCCGGGCGCAAGCCCGGGGGTAAGTATCGTTTTGAGATTAAGCCCCAGAGGGGCGAAAGAATCTCTGGAATCTTTCGCACCTCCGGTGCTGACGCGTTTGAACGCACAGAAACCCCGGGCTTACGCCCGAGGCTACACTCTCACGCCGCTCCGCGGCTGCAATGAGGAGGAGAATTTGTGACTCTGATAAGAAATATCTTCGTAGTCCTTGTAGCGATTTTAATGTCGCAACACCTTGTCTGGGCCGACGATCTGACCGGACGCGTTCTTGACCCGCAGGGAAGCGTTGTTCCAGCCGCTCAGGTCCGGCTGTTCGATCGCAAGACCGGCCAGCTCCGGACGACAGTCAGCAACTCCGAAGGCGGCTTTTCTTTCCGTGGCATTCCGCGGGGCGATTACCTGCTGGAGGCCGACGCCTCGTCGTCGGCGTTGACTGCATCCAGGCAGGTCTCATTGCGGGGCGATCAAAGTGCCGATCTGGAACTGAAGATCTCGGGCACGAATGTCGAAGTGCTGGTGACGGCGGTCGGCACTCCTCAATCCATCGAAGAAACGGCCAAAGCCATCGATGTCGTCGATGCCGACCAGATTGCGCAACGGGATGAACTTTCGATCACCGAAGCTATCCGTACCCTTCCCGGCATTCGCGTTAAGCAACTGGAAGGTCCCGGCAGCTTCGTATCGATCAGGACGCGCGGCCTTCGAAACCAGGACACGGCCGTTTTGATCGATGGTATGCGCTTTCGCGATGCGGGCAGCATCCAGGGCGATGCGACCGCATTCCTCGAGGATATGACCATCGTGGATACTGAACGTATCGAGGTTCTGCGCGGCTCCGGCTCTTCACTTTATGGCAGCCATGCGCTCGGTGGCGTCATCAACGTCACTACCCGCCCCGGTGGCGGCCGAACGCATGGGGAATTTCGCGCCGAAGGTGGCGGTCTCGGCGCGAAATTCCCCATGCGTTCGGCCGCCACCGGGGCGGGTAGAACGCATCGCGATGGCACTCCCTATCGCAATACGGCAACGCAGGGCGCTGCGAAATACAGCTTTACGCCCGGAATATCCCTGAATGGCAGGCTCTGGTATTCCGACAGCTATCTTGCGAGCACCGAAAATCCAACTTACAGTCCGGCGACTCTGGCCAACGGAACAGGGCCGATTTACACAGCGGTAGCGCTTCCGCTCGACCAACTGGAGCGGTTCGAGAGAAAACAGCCCTACACCGTGGGTAATGCGACGTTTATTCCAAACCAGATCAATCCCGATGGACGGCGGCTGGGAAATTTCCTCAGCGGCGCGTTGACCTTCCAGCATCAGATTTCTCCAAATAGCTCGTACCATGTCGGCTACCAGCGAGTAGATACGAAGCGCACTTACCTCGATGGTCCTGCGGGCCCAGGTTTATTCGAGCCGGCGGGGACGTCCCGAAGCAACTTTGACGGCTACACCGACACGATTCAGGCTCACTTCGATCAACGCGCCGGGGGCTATAACTTCATCACGTTGGGTTACGAGTTCGAAGCGGAGAAGTATTACACCTTCAACGGCTCGAATGCAGGGGCCAACTCGATCGATCTCCGGCAGCGCAGTAATGCGTTTTACGTTCAGGATCAGATTCGTCTCATCGAAGGCCAGCTCCAACTGACAGTGGCCGGACGGGCGCAGTCCTTCAAACTGAAGACGCCCGCCTTCGCCGGATCCCCCGGTCCGTATACTGGCGTTTCGGCAGTCGAGCCGCCGAACGCATATACCGGTGATGGTTCGCTCGCGTACTTTTTCAGACGGAGCGGAACAAAATTGCGCGGCCATATCGGTAACAGCTTCCGTGCGCCGTCGGGGTATGAGCGATACGGTGGTGGAGGAACCAGTTTCTATGGCGATCCCCGTCTCCGCCCCGAGCGATCGATTGCCATGGATGGCGGAATCGACCAGTGGCTCTTCGGATCAAGGCTGCAGCTTGGCGGAACGATCTATTACACGAAATTGCAGGAGCTCATTCGGTTCGACAGCTTCCTTCCAGGAGATCCGTTCGGCCGCCGCTTCGGCGGATATGCGAATGGCGGGGGCGGCATCGCTCGTGGATTTGAATTCAGCGGCAAAGTATCGCCAACGTCCAAAACGAATTTCCAGGCGTCGTACACGTACGTCAATGCCGAATCGCGTATCCCGACAATACCGGCCATCAATTACTACGACGTGCTGGGAAACTCCAAACACACATTCACGCTGACGGCAACGCAATGGTTCGCGAGCCGATTCAATGTGGCCTTCGATATGTCTGCAGTCAGCGACTACACGACCACCCTTTTCGGCCTGGACTTCAGTTCACGCCCATTCACTTTTAACGGTCCCACGAAAGCGGATGTCGTCTTCCATTACGAACATCCCCTGAGCGACCAGAGAAGTCTGGAGTTCTACACGAAGGTGGAAAACATCTTGAATCAGCAGGCCTACGAGGACGGTTTCATCGGCCCCAGGGCCTGGGCCGTCGCGGGCTTCCGTCTCAAGTATTAAAGCGGGCAGCGGCGGAGGATCTGCAATCAGCAAGTTGCTGATTGCAGATCCTCCTTCGACGACTACCGGTGGTATTGCGGTAGTGTTGTGGGTACGTTTGTTCTTCCCAATCCCACGATTCTTCAGATCTTTAGCGAAGGAATCGTTCTTGCCGCAAAAAAGGCAGAGACCTTTTTGCCCAAAAGGAGACCTGGAGAATGAATTCCACTTTTTCTCGAGTGATGCTCGTTTTAGCGATTATGTCCGTGTTTGTCCTGCAAACGTATGCGCACCATGGGGCTCAGTTTCTAAGCCAGGCCAGGGAAATGAATACGGCCGAAGTTCAACTTGGCGAGATGGCCGCCGGCAAGGCGCACGATTCCCGAGTCAAGGATTTTGCACAGATGATAGTGAAGGATCACAAGCAGACCCTCGACAAGATTCAAGAGTTATGGGACGCCCGGTCCAGGAAGGCCGGCAACAAGACCAATCAAAACGTTCAGGTCAACGCGGAACACAAGCGGGTTTCAGATCGGCTTTCGAAACTTTCGGGCGAACAGTTCGATCGCGAGTTCATGGGCGTGATGGTACGCGAACATCAGGCCGCCATTAAAGCCTTTCAGCTGCACAGTCACGCCCACGGTTATGGAACGACTAACAAATCGTCCTCAAAGGTCGATTACATGAAGGATACGGACACGGCGCAATTCGCCACCGAGACGCTGCCGACGCTCCGTGAGCATCTCCAAAAGGCCCAGGATATTGTAAAGGGGATGCGCGGCACAACGACGACCCAGTAGCCGGCGACCCGTATTCAATCGAGCGCGCGGCTTTTACTGTAGCGGCGCTCTATGAGCGCCGGTTTTTCCTGGAATCAAGGAAATACCGGCGGTCATAGACCGCCGCTACAGTGGACGGAACCGCTCTTCAATTCATGGCTTCTCGGTGCCGGTGTAGCTGAAGTCGGCGGTGGTGACGGCCCCGGCTTTCACAGTCACGGACTTCGTCATCATTCCGAACCGTTCGTGCCAGATCTGAATGGTGTGTGCCCCGGCAGGTACTTTATCGATCTGATAAGTGCCGCCCTCGCCGCTGACGGTGAAATAGGGATGATTGACGACCCCGACGTACGCGGTCATCCAGGAGTGCATGTCGCAGCCGAGCTTGATCATGATTTCTTCCTGCGTCGGCTTGTAGGATTGAACGAGACCTGCCCTCGGCTGCCCAACATTGAAACTGGTGTTCTTGATGGATGCGCTGTGCAGGTTGTGCATCCAGTTGTCGCTGTTCTTGATCTGCAGGACCTGGCCAACGCGCACGCCCACGACGCGCGGAACGTAGATACATCCATGCTGGTCGATGGTCACGGGTTGCGCGGGAACCGGTGCCTGCGGAAAGTTCCCCTGCAGTTTTACAAAAACGTTCAGCAGGCCGCCGTTTTGCGTGAGGACGGTCTCCTGAACAACCTGCTTGCCGGTGTTGACCTTCGCGCACATCGGATCGCGGCCCATCCGGATGACGGGGTTGCCGGGCGGCTTTCCAGACAGTGTAATGCGTCCTTTGATTGTTCCAGTGTTGGTCTGGGCCGCCGCGAGACCGGCGAAGATCAGAAAAACTGCCAGCGAAAGAAAAACGCGAGCTTTCATGGCCGTAAACGTCTACTGCTTCCTTGGGTTCGCCTGCCGCTCCTTCGTTTCCTTGTCGAATTGCTTCGCTTCTTCCGGGTACCAGTATTTCAGATGACAGTTTTCGCATGCCTTATCGATCGCATCGCCCGCGTTCAAAAGATCCTCTGGGTTCTTTGCGTCAACAGCCTTCAATACCGGAGCGACTGTATCCTGCAGTGCGTGCGCAAAATCAGTGAAAGCCTTCCGGTCCGCACTGATGAGAGCCTCAATCTGGTGCGGTTCCAATTCGATATTGGGGTTTTCGGACTTGACCCCTTCTTCGGCAACTTTGCGGCCCGGCATCAATAGCAGGTTTCCGGCCTCGAACAACATGATGGCGTGACGTCGAACGTCCTTCCACTCATCGGCAGTCTTCGGAGCTTTTTCTTCGACTCCTCGTTCGCTCACCGTCGTTGCAACCGACTCCCATATGAAATCCGATCCCGGATCGACCATCGAATCCATAATGTCTTTAATGGTTGCATTTATCCGGTAATCCCCCTGCGGTTGGGCCGGCGGCTGAGCTGTACACGCAGTCAGGAGAAAAAGGCTTCCTACAAGCAATAAAGCATATCCACGCATGGCATCCCCTTTCTGAAGAGGTTCATTGTACTCCGGGTAAAATTCGGGGACAGACGTATAAATCACCTAATTAGCAGGAAACTAACCTTGAAGGCTAATTAGGTGATTTATACGTCTGTCCCCGAATTAGCCTGGCGCCTCGGTGACTATAGATCCGCGATTTGTGACGGATGCTGAAGAATTTCTGAATTTTTAGTCAGAATTGCACGGTCCACGTCCGCCTCCGCGCGACTATACCGAAGATACAGCGCCGGAATCACGATCATATTTAGAAACGTCGACGTAACGATGCCGCCCAGGATCACCACGGCCATCGGCTGCTGAATTTCCTTTCCGGGTTCGCCCGCCCCGAGTGCAAGCGGGACCAGGCCGACCCCCGTCACAAGCGCCGTCATGAGGATCGGACTGAGCCGCTCCAGCGAGCCCTGAATTATCGACTGCCGCAACGGAAGGCCCTCCTCCAGTATGAGGTGTTGGTAGTGCGTAATCAGCATGATGCCGTTGCGAGTGGCAATGCCAAACAGGGTGATGAAACCGATCAGTGACGCTATCGATAGTGTTCCCCCGGCGGCAAAGACCATAATGACACCGCCGATCAGCGCCAGCGGCAGGTTGGCCATCACCAGCAGCGCCAGCCGCGTGGATCGGAGCGCCAGATAGAGGAGCAGAAAGATTCCGGCGATCGCCACACCTGTCATGATGGTGATCTTCCGCGCCGCCTCTTCCTGGGCTTCGAATTGTCCCCCGTACTGGACGAAGTAGCCCTCGGGAAGCGCCACGTCACGCGCGATCTTTTGACGGATCGCGCTGATCACCGAGCCAAGATCTCGCCCTGCAACGTTAGCCTGAATGATGATTCGCCGCTGAACATTTTCGCGGTTGATGGTGTTGGGGCCCTGATCGGCCCGGACGGTTGCGACCTGGCTGATGGGGACCTTGGCGCCAACCGGAGTATCGACGAGCGTCGAGGCAATCGATTCCACCGACTGCCTGGACGCGTCATTGAATCGGACGACGACGTCATACGTCCGCTGGTCTTCCAGGACCTGCGACACCGCCTCTCCATTGAAAGCAGTGTCCACCGCTTCGGCGAGATCGCCGGCGCGTAGACCGACCGCCGCCGCTCTCGAACGATCGAGATTGATCTGCACCTGCGGAACACCGACCTGAGGCTCAACCAGAAGATCCACGATGCCCGGCACTGTCTCCATACTCGCGCGAATTTCTTCCGCCTTGTTGCGCAGTGTTACAAGATCCGGCCCGAACAGCTTGATCGCAATCTGCGCGCGCGTGCCGGACAGCAGATGATCGATGCGGTGGGAGATGGGCTGTCCGACTTCGGAAACCACACCCGGAATCTGGGAAAGATTCTGCCGCACTTCTTCCATCACGGCGTCGTGAGAACGGCCGAGCTGGCGCGTTACCACTTCGATCTCGCTGGCATTGACTCCGGCGGCATGCTCGTCCAACTCGGCGCGGCCGGTCCTGCGCGTTGTCGAGACGACTTCGGGCGTGCGGTGCAGCGTTTCTTCGACAATTCGCCCAACCCGGTTGGACTCCTGCAAGGAGGTTCCCGGCGGCAGCGAGATGTTGATATTGAGGGAGCCCTCGTTGAAGGGCGGCAGAAATTCTCGGCCCATCAGCGGAAAAACCATAACGGCGACGGCCAGCATCGCGGCAGAGACGCCGATGATTTGTATCGGATGGCGAAGCGTCCACTGGAGAGTGGTCGAGTAACGCTGCTTCAGCCAGCGCACCAGCGCCGAATCGCCGGTTTGACGCAGAAATCGTGAATTGCCGAGGAGGTAATAGCACAGGGCGGGCGTCACCGTCAGCGCAACGAGGAGAGATGCTGCGATCGACGCGATGTAGGCAAACGCGAGCGGCGCGAACATCCGGCCTTCGAAGCCGCCCAGGTTGAATAACGGGAGGAATACGAGAACGATAATCAGGGTGGCGAAGGCAATCGAGTTTCGAATTTCACTCGATGCCTTGAAAATCACCGTGGCCACCGGCTGCGGCATGCCGGACTGGGCGTTCTGCCGAAGGCGGCGGAAAACGTTTTCCACATCGATGATGGCGTCGTCCACCAGCTCGCCGATCGCAATGGCAAGCCCGCCCAGCGTCATCGTGTTGATGCCGATTCCGAAGTACGTCATCGCAATTACGGCGCTGATCATGGAAAGAGGGATCGCCGTCAGACTGATAAAGGTCGTCCGGAAATTCCACAGGAAGAGAAACAGGACCACCGTTACCAGCAGACCTCCTTCGGCAAGCGCCCGCTGCAGGTTGCTGATGGCCCGGTCGATGAATGCCGCCTGCTGAAAGGCCCTGGTCTCGATCGTCACGTCGCCGGGCAGGGTCGGCTTGAGAGCCGCGAGTGCCGATTCGATCTGGCTGGTCACTTCCAGCGTGTTGGCATTGGGTTGTTTTTGAATGGTGGCGACAACGTCCGAGTGCATGTTGAAGCTTCCGTCGCCTCGCTTCAATGCCGGTCCGATGCGAACGTCAGCAACGTTCTTCAGGAGAATAGGCGTCGCGTTGCGCACAGTGACGACCGAGTTGGCGAGTTCCTCAAGACTGTTCACACGCCCGCGAGCCCGGATGAAATATTCTTCGTTGGGCCTTTCCAGAAAACCTCCGGACGCGTTGACGTTGGCATCGCCGGCGGCATCGGTGACCTGTTTCAGCGTGAGGCCGTAATCTCTCAGCTTTGCGGGATCCACGAGCACCTGGTATTGCCTGGTCTCACCGCCGATGATCATGACCTGAGCGACTCCCGCGACACCGAGCAGCCGCGGGCGAATCACCCAATCGGCAAGGGAACGAAGCTCCATCGCCGACGTGGTTGTGCTCGTCATCGAGATGAGCATGATCTCGCCCATTGTCGAGGATATCGGTCCCAGCACCGGAGGCCGGACTCCCGTCGGGAGCCGGACCTGGCCGAGCTTCTCCGTCACGAGTTGCCGGGCGCGGTAGATGTCGGTGCTGAGATTGAACTCGACGAAGACAATTGAAATGCCGACGGCCGAGTTCGAACGGACGCGGAAGACTCCCGCAGTTCCATTCATCGCAGCTTCGATCGGCAGGCTGACCAGAGCCTCAACCTCCTCGGGGGCCATACCGTGCGATTCGGTCAGAATCGTCACGGTCGGCGCCGTGAGGTCCGGAAACACATCCACGGGCGCGCGCAGCGCAATGAAGCCGCCATAAGCCATGAGGACCACGGCCGCGATGACCACAATCAACCTGTTTCGGATCGACCATTGAATAATTTGGTTCAACATAATCGTATTTGCGTTCTAGCCGCGGAGCGGCGTTAGAGTGTAGCCCCGGGCGAAGGCCCGGGGTTAACCGTTGCCGCTGGATCCCAGCCCCGTAGGGGCGAAAGATTCGAATAGCGTCGACGAATCTTTCGCCCCTGCCGGGGCTGGGATCCGGCGCTATTCAGTCCACGGGCATGCGCCCGTGGCTACATTCTTATGCCGCTCCGCGGCTGGGAACCGGCTCAATCTCTCCTATACCTCATGCGTATGCGCTCCCGCATTCGCCGGCTTCAGTTCCTGAAGCTTCAGCTGATACGCACCCTGAGTTACGACTCTCTCTCCATGCTTAACCCCCGAAAGAATCGCGACCTTGTTCCCGTACTCGTCCCCCACAACCACATCGCGGCGCTCAAACTCCTCGCCGGTCCGCAGCACGTACACGATCTTCTTGCCTTCGTTATCGAGGACCGACTCTTTCGGAACGAGAAGCACGTTCTTTTTTTCACCGGACCCGAGCCGCAGATTGGCCTGCATCCCCAGGCGAAGCTCGCCGCTTCTGTTGTCCACTTCGAATACGGCCCTGGCCGCCCGCGTCTGCTCATCGATCACGGCGCCGACGTTGACCAGCCGGCCATGGAATTCCTTGTCCGGATAAGCGGCCGTCGTAAATCGCGCGTCGACGTTCTTTGTGATCCGCCCAAGGTCTTTCTCGAAGATGGGCGCCTCCACCCACACCTGGTCCAGCGCAACGATCTCGAGGATCGGCTCACCGGGACGGACTTCCTCTCCCACGGCCTTTTTAACTTCAATCACCGTGCCCGAAATCGGAGCAGCGATGTTGTAATTCGATGCCGCTGGAGCGGTCTGCAGTGCGCGGAGCTGTTCCTGTACCGCGGCGAGATTGGCTTCTCCAGCCTTCCTGTCGGCCTCGGCGGTCTCGAGTTGACGCTGCGAATATGCCTTCTTTTCGAACAGGCGCCTCGCGCGTTCGGCCTCCGCCGCGGCTACACCCAGCCGGGCGCGGACTTCGATTTCAGCCTGTGCAAGCCGCCGCCGTTCCGCATCGAGGCGACTGTTCTCAATGCGGATCTGGCCGCTTGTAACGTGCTGTCCGATTCGCGGAAGATTTCGGCTCTCGATAATGCCGCCGACAGGAGGAGCTACCAGCGCCCGATTCGACGGCGAAGCGACGACGCGGCCCGTGGAATAAATCTGCGGCAGCGCCGGTGTTTCTTCGGCCACGGCGAGCTTCAGCCGGATCAGCCATTGCTGTTCCATCCGGAAGGGAACGATTCCATTCGATTCAGCCGCCGGACCGGCCGCTACCGTGTCCCCTTGCTCCGGACGATTCCACATCAACACAGCGGCCACAACCAGTATGACGACGATGCCCGCCGGCAATATCCATTTCATGGTCGCATCTCCTTTCCTACAGCCAATTCAAGCTCGCTCACGCTGACCTGATAATCGAACAGCGTCCGGAAGTATTGCTGCCGCACTTCGGCGCGCGTTCTCTGGGCTTCGAGCAAAGACAGCAGTTCGGTAGCTCCTTCCTGGTAGGCGGCGAGCGCAATCGATCGGGATTCGTCGGCCTGGTTCAGAAGCTCATCCCGGAAGGTCTGCACCTGCAGTCGGGCAGTTTGAAATGCTTCATAGGCCGCATCGACTTCAGCAATCGTGTGACTGCGGGCGACGTCGAGCAGGGCGCCCGCCGCTTTTCGATCGGCCTCGGCTCGGGCGATGCCGGCCTGGTTGCGATCCCTCACTTTGAGCGGGATGCTCACGCCGAACATCACGGTGTTGTCGCTTGCCAGGCGCTTGTAGCCAACGAAGGGTGTAATGTCGGGACTTTTGTGAGCCTGTTCCAGTGCAAGCCGTTCCTTCGCGGCTTCGATTTCACGCTCGCCGGCCTGCACATCCGGACGTTCGACCAGCGCGCTCTGGCGCAGCGATTCCAGGTCCGGATTCAAAAGCTGCAAGTCCAGGTCAACGGCAACATTTTGTTTCGACACACCGGGATCCTCGAGATTTTCCGCGAGGCGAATCATGGCCTGCCGCAGGCTGAGCTGAGCCTGCCGGATGGCCGAGTCGAACTTGATCCGTTCCAGGCGCACTTTGATCAGGTCCGCTTCGGGAATCGCGCCTTCCTCAAATCGGGCGAGATTGAACTGGAGGAGCTGCTCAAAGGTCTGCCGGTTTTCGGTAGCGGCCTCGATGTTGCGCCGCGCCAGCACCGCCTCGAAATACAACCGCTTCACCTGGGCAACTCCAAGGCGCATGGCGTCGGCAAACTTCGCTTCCGCTGCGGAGATCGTGGCGGCGGCCACGCGTTCCCGCAGCCCGCGCTTGCCGCCAAGCTCAATTGTTTCGGAGTAAGTCGCTCCAATTTCGTTAAGCCTGGTCGCAGGAACCGGACCGGAAATCCGCAGGTTTTCTGCTGTGAAGGACAGGCCGGGATTGGGGCGAAGACGCGCCGCGATTTGATCCGCCCTTGTTCGCTCCAGCCGGTACCGCGCCGCCTCCAGCTCGAGATTTCTTTCGAGATAGAGATTGACCACGCGTGGCAGGGTCAATGGAGCAGGGGAGTCCTGGGCGTGGGCGAGCAGGGGGAAAAGGGTCAGAAAGAGGAATAGGAAACAGCCGCGGAGCGGCGTGAGAGTGTAGCCCCGGGCGCAAGCCCGGGGTTGTATGTGGTTAAACGAGTCAGCACCGGAGGTGCGAAAGATTTCGAAGATTCTTTCGCCCCTACGGGGCTTGAAATCCAAGACGACGCCTACCCCGGGCTTGCGCCCGGGGCTACACTCTGTCGCCGCTCCGCGGCTGAATAAGCATGCGCCTCTGCCTCTCATAGCCTCACTCCACCTTGAAATCGCTCAACGGCATTCGCTCGTCGAGCTTCGCGTTCTTGATATGGAATTCAATGTCGTACTCACCGGGGTTCGGCACGGTAACCTCCGCGACGTAAATCCCCGTCACCTTACCTACCTTGCTGATCGCCTCCGCAGCGGTCCCGGACGAACCTTTGGGACGGACGGTCAAGGTGACCTCAGCCTTCTCAACGGGCGCGCCGTCCGACAGGTCCGTAAGATGAATCCGCACCTGGCTTGGCTTCCCGCTTCGCAGCGGCGCGTACTCGAAATAGTTTTCGACACGGCCTGTGAACTCGGTCCGTGACAGAGCCTGCGGTTCCGGCGGCGCCGTTACTGCAGCAGGCTTCGAACAACCCGCCAGCAGCAACGCAGCCGCAACACATTTCAATGCGTGTTTCATATGAATCGTTCAGGAGGGGACCGGGGAATGCGCGATCGGGATTCAGGCGGCGCGTGGGCTCGCGGCGCGTCGATCGTGACGAAGCCGCAGGATGTTTGCCCGGCCTGCAAATCCACAGGATCGGTGACGATGACTGCGTCAAATTGAAAGGAATGCGCTGCAGTCGTCGTCAAGAAATCGATCGATCGCGCTTCTCCGTGCAAATGGTGCGCTTCCATGTGCACCACGCGTTCACTTTCCGCATTCTCCAACTCCGGAAAGTGCGCATGGACGAGGGGTGCCTCGCCCGCCTCATCGGCGTGTACGTGGAATAGCGGCGCGTAAATAGTGGCCAGGAGCAACGCGGCCACCGCACTGCACGCGATCGTTCGTCGCATGGGCGTATTCTGATGAAGCGATTCTCCGAAGTCAATCCGCGCGACGCAAAATGGCGCTTTCTGACGAAAACTTCAGAAACGAACAAGGATTCGAAGTAAGCGTTTGCAGTTAGCCGCGGATTACGCGAATTACGCGGATGGGCGCGCACTGTCCCGATACCATCCGAAGACAGTGTGATAGCGCGCCCATCCGCGTAATTCGCGTAATCCGCGGCTGAAAACCCATTACATCACGAGATGCTGCTGCATGGCCGCGCGGTATTTCGAAAAGCTGACTCGATAAGGAGCGAGTCGAACGATCAAAGCCTTCATCCAGGCGGGAGGCTCCTCGGTGTATTTCAGCTCGACAATGGAGGTTTCAAGACCCGTCACTCCCGGGAGAGTGGCACTGCGCCATGCGCCGGGTTCGCCGTCAAGATCCCGGCGGCGCGTCGGCTGAAAAGAGATGTGGCGATCGATGGTGACCGCGGTTTCCCCGCTCGGCCCGGTTTCGCGCAGAGCTTCGCGAAGGCAGCTCACCAGGACCTTCGGCTCTGCCTGAAACTGATGGCGGATTTTCATGAAGTCCTGCAGATTCGGACAGCCCGGGTGCGCCGTAAACGAGTCGCCGAGCACCCTCGTCAGCGTGGCAGTCGAAACTTCTGCCCGCTGCTTGTACACGGTTGACCCTTCCTTCCGCTTGATCTCCAGAAAGACTCGGTCGCCTACCGGGTCGCCGTATCCACGGACTCGGAGCTTGAACCGCGCCGACCGCCCCTCCTTATGCCACCTCAGGAAAGTCAAGGCCGGGGCGTCCAGGTACAACGACGTGATGCGCTGGGGTTTGTAGATCCCTCGATCCGCCGGAAGATACTGGCGCGAAGCCTCCCACACTTGCCCGGCTAACTCTTCCGAGACGGCGAATTTCGTCTCGACACGACCGGGCAGGAGTGTTTCGGACTTCCATACCGTCCCCGCTGGAAGAGGGGGCAGAGGAGTATTGGAGACTTCAATTTGGGGTAAAACGGACAGTTCGTAGTCGATCACTTTGGACACAGGAAAAGTAGACTGTCGAAAGTAGCATAAGGCTTAATGGAAAATGGTTAAGAAATGCAAAATGGTTGTCAGAACGGACGCTCGATTTCCTTCAAGGCATTGAATAATAGGCACTTACCAGATCTGCGGGTTGAAGAGTCTACGGGTTCCGCTGCAGGCCGTTGATCGAAAAGGCAGTCCCGTTTTTAGAATTGAACCAGAGAGTGCCCGACGCGGTTGTTCCAAGCAGAATGAATTGTGTCGTGTAGCGCGCTCATTGTATCGGCCACGCAAGCCGGCCAGGCCGATAGGACCGTTAGACGTCACCTTGACCAGTCCCCGGAATGACGACGACAGCGCCGGGAAAAGTTCCCGGACGAAGCGGGCACGCTGGCCTCCAGCCGGAACTGTGATCGTCGCCGGCGGCACGGGTGCAGAGCCATCCATGCGGACGAGCTGGAGAGTGACAGTGACCGGAGAGGAAGACGCATTCGCAATGGCCAGTCCCGACTCGATTGTTCCGTTCTGAGCGGGGCTGCCGGACACTTCAGCGAACATTCGGAAAGAAAGCCCGGTCGGCAACGCCGAAACACCGGCTTCACTGACCGTGACGCCATTGGTCTTGTACGAGAAGATGGCTATCGCATCGGCAGCGGGGCCGCTCACGGGTGTGACGCGAACAGAACCCACCTGGACCGAGGGGCTGCCATTGCCTGTGACCAGGCGAAGAGTGGTATGCGGCAGAATCGAATAGTAAGTCGTCAGGCCGCTCACGCCATTCACCTGAATGCTTAGAGGCGTGGCCGTCTCGCCGGTGACACCTGGTCCGAAGAACTGGACCATTTGCGTGATCGTAAAATCGAAAGGATTCGTCAGAACAACCTGGGTCGTCCAGCCTCCGCCATCGGCGAACTGAGGAAGCACAATCGCGCTGCTGCTCGAGGCGTTGCTGGAAGAAACCGGCAAGGTCGTGACCAGAAACTCGCCGCGCTCGTTGGTGAAGCCGCGCAAGGCGATGACTCCGACAGGAACCGTGGAACTGAACGTAAACGTGCCGCGCATAGACGAAGTGCCGAAAAACGGCTCCTCGTTGAGGAAAGCAGAAACCTGGTTATTGGCGTACAGTTTGAAGGTTCTCTGTCCGAAGTTGGCTCCCGTCGTATCCGTAAAGTAGAAGGAAACGATCGCGTCCTGATCCGTCGGATTGGCAAAAGCGACACCAGTATTGACGGGCCCGTTTACGTCCATGTAGATGCGTCCGAAAGAGACGGGGTTGGATGCCGGAACACCCGCTTCAGAGACCAGCACGCCGTTGACGCGGAATCCAAAGACAGCCAGTCCTGAAAGCGTGGACGTGGCGCCGTCGGGCTGGACTTCGACGTGACCGATCGAGATCGAGTCGCTCGTGTTGCTCAGCGTCCAGGACTGACCGCCTTCGTTCGTAATCGCGAAGGTTGCGCTGGAGGTCTGCGTCTGGCCTGGTGGCGGAGGTGGTGGGCTGCCACCGACACCGCCGCCTCCGCCACCACCTCCTCCTCCACCAGGTGGAGGTGGTGGTGGTGGCGGAGGAGCGGCGTTGTTGACAGAGACCGTCACACTGGCTGCGGTTGCCTGATTGCCGGCGGCGTCTCGCGCAATTGCCGTCAGACTATGACTCCCGTTGGAGGCCGCTGTCGTATCCCAGGAGACGGAATATGGCGCGGTCGTGTCCTCGACCCCGAGATTAGAACCATCCACCTGGAACTGAACTCCGACGACTCGCTCGTTGTCCGAAGCGTTGGCGGACACCGTGATCGTCCCTGTCACCGTGGAACCCGCGGCTGGAGAGGCCAGAGAGATTGTCGGCGCCGTCGTATCGACCACGTTATTGTTGACGATGACAGACACGGATCCCGATGTGGTCTGGTTGCCGGCGGCATCCCGAGCGACGGCCGTCAGATTGTGAGTCCCGTTAAGGGCTGTGGTTGTGTTCCACGATGTTGAGTACGGCGTCGT
>WNFO01004900.1_pt1 | contig 21558 bp, 15 predicted proteins | sample 5400251 | NCBI WGS metagenome assembly WNFO01 (sample SAMN13153354, study PRJNA577476) | soil metagenome | isolation source: 100 cm saprolite under Madrone tree | place: USA:California | collected 2016-06-14
CGTCACGGACCACGAAGAAGGGCGCTCGCTCCACGCCGAGGCGCTTGCCGAGGACCATGCCCGGGCTCTCGGGGTCGTTCTCGTATGCCCACACGACCTCGTCGATACGGTCCCAGAAGCCCCGCGCCTGGAGGTATGCCGTCACGTCGGCGCACTTGCGGCAGTCCGAGCCGTCGGCCATCTTCTTCTTGACCATCGTGACGTGCATGGACCGTTCTTAGCGCGGCCGCCTCGGGTTTGACAGAGCCGTGCACCGCCTGTAGGCGCAAGAGCCCATGGATGCCTACATCATCGATGCCTGCCGGACGCCGCGAGGCCGCCGGGGCGGTGGCCTCGCCGGCGTGCACCCGATCGACCTCTGCACCCTGCCCATGAAGGCCATCGTCGCGCGCAGCGGCGTCGACGTGAACCGGATCGAGGACGCGATGATCGGCTGCGTGACCGAGACCGGCGAGCAGGGGGCCTGCATCGGCCGCGCCGCCGTCCTCACCGCGGGCTGGCCGGTCGAGATCCCAGGCTTCAGCCTGAACCGCTTCTGCGGCTCCGGGCAGACGACGGTGAACCTCGCGGCGCAGGGCGTCGCCTCCGGCGCCTACGACCTGGTCTACGCGGGTGGGGTCGAGAGCATGAGCCGCTGCCCGATGGGCTCCGACATGGGCTCGCTGCCGCCGAGCCTGACCGAGCGCTACAACCTGGTCCCGCAAGGGCTCTCCGCCGAGATGATCGCGGAGCGGTGGAATCTGAGCCGCACCGAGCTCGACGAGTTCGCGCTCGAGAGCCAGCGCCGCGCCTGGCAGGCCATCCGGGAAGGGCGGTTCGGGAAGAGCCTCGTCCCCGTGCCGGACGCGCCCCAGCAGGACGGGACGCGCAAGACGGTCGCGGTCGACGAGCACCCGCGCCCGCAGACGACACTCGACGGGCTGGCGGCGCTCAAGCCCTCCTTCCTCCCCAACGGGAAGATCCACGCCGGCAACTCGAGCGGCATCGTCGACGGGGCGAGCGGCGTCCTCCTCGCCTCCAAGCGCGCGGTGAAGGATCTGGGGCTCAAGCCTCGCGCCCGCGTGGTCGACACCGTGGTCGTCGGCTCCGAGCCGGTCATCATGCTGACCGGGCCCATCCCGGCGACGCAGAAGATCCTCCGGCGCACGGGCATGACGATCGCCGATCTCGACCTGGTCGAGATCAACGAGGCCTTCGCGCCCGTGCCGATCATCACGATGCGGGAGGTGGGCATTCCGCACGAGAAGGTCAACGTGAACGGCGGCGCAATCGCCCTCGGCCACCCGCTCGGCGCAACCGGCGCCATGCTGATCGGCACCCTGCTCGACGAGCTCGAGCGGACGGACAGGGCCGTCGGCCTGAGCACGATGTGCATCGGCTACGGCATGGGGATCGCGACGATCATCGAGCGGGTGTGAGCGCGGCGTCGGTGTAGACGCGCGGCGGTGGGGCGGGGTGGGGGCCTCCGCTCACGCTCGCGCCGACGGACGCAGGGGCACGGCCGCGCGGGCACGCGGCGCGAGAGATCGCGGCGGCCCCCACCCCGTCCCGCCGCCGGGTCGCCACCGGCGTGCACACACCCGCTCGATGATCCCTGCTGTTGGCGAGGGGGCGATGTGCCGAAGCGGGGCGGGGTGTGCGATGGGCCGAGAGGCCCGAGCCCGGGGCGGGAGGGGTCCCGCTGCGATCTCTTGCGCCGGACGCAGCGCGCGGTCGTGACGAAGAAGATCTTCCCGGCTCTCCAGGCGATGACCCGGCGCGGCCGTCTCGACGGGCCGGTCGTCGGCGTCGCGAGGTCCGACTGGACGCTCGAGCAGTTCCGGGCGCGCGCCCGGGAGAGCATCGAGCGGCACGGACCCTTCGACGAAGCGACCTTCGCGCGGCTCCGCGAGCGGCTGCGCTACGCGCAGGCGTCGCTCGCCGCGATGGACGGCGCTGCAGCCTTCGGGGCGGCGCACAACCGGCCCTCCGCGACGAGGCGCCGTCCGCCGTCACCTCGACCGTGGTGTCCCCGCGGCCGACCCCGGCATGCGGGCTCGGTTCGAATCGGTAGCGACAGCGTCCACCCCCTCGTGGAAGCTCGACGCCAACGCGCCGAGCCGACGATCCAGAGACCGGTATTGCTGGGTGACGAGATTGATGCCAGGCAGATCAGAAGAGCCTCGGATACAGGACATCATGCAGACTTGCCGGAGTGGACGAGACGGTGTCGCGCGCTGGGTTCTGCAGCGTTTCTTTGCGCGTGGCGTCAAAGCAAGCCTGCGGGGCGCCACTGCCGAGCTGCAGCGCGTCGGTCGCCGCCCAGCGCGCGAACCTCGGGCACGTGAAGGGGATCGTCCCCTGGTTCGGGGGCCGCCGACGATGGGCGAAGCAGGCATCTCGGCTCACATCTCTCCGTGTGTGTCCCCGCCGCCCGGGCAAACGCAGTCTCTGCGGCAAGCCGCGGATGCGTGGCATGGCGCAACCGGAATCGGCGAAACCCCAACTTGGAGAAAGCGGGAGGCAGCACGATGGATCACGACGGTAGACACAGAGGCAAGAAGATTCGGGTTGCGATCATCGGTGTCGGCAACTGCGCCTCGTCGCTGGTGCAGGGGGTCGAGTTCTACCGCGCCGCCGCCGAAGACGGGGTCGTCCCCGGTTTGATGAACATCAACCTGGGCGGTTACCCCATCCACGCCATCGAGTTCTCGGCCGCTTTCGACGTGGTCGAGGGCAAGGTCGGTCTGGACCTGGCCGAAGCGATATTCGCCCCTCCCAACAACACGATCAAGTTCGCCGACGTGCCGAACCTGAAGGTGCGCGTCGACCGCGGCATGACCCACGATGGCCTGGGCAGGTACGTCAGCACCAGGGTCAGGAAGGCGCGGGGATCGACCGCCGACATCGTGAAAATCCTCAAGGACACCGGCACCGATGTGGTCGTGAACTACTTGCCGGTCGGCTCGGAGATGGCGACCAAGTGGTACGTCGAGCAAGTCCTGGAAGCCGGCTGCGCATTCGTCAACTGCATCCCGGTCTTCATCGCCTCGCAGCCGTACTGGGCCCAGCGCTTCGCCGACCGCCGGCTGCCGATCATCGGCGACGACGTCAAAAGCCAGGTCGGCGCGACGATCCTGCATCGCGTGCTGACCAACCTGTACCGCGAGCGCGGCGTGAAGCTCGAGCGGACCTACCAGCTCAACTTCGGCGGCAACATGGACTTCTACAACATGCTGGAGCGCGAGCGGCTGGAGTCCAAGAAGATCTCCAAGACCGGCGCGGTGACCAGCCAGCTCAACTATGCGTTGCCGACCGAGGCCGTCCACGTCGGACCGAGCGACTACGTGCCGTGGCTGACCGACCGCAAGTGGGCCTACATCAGGATGGAGGGCACGACCTTCGGCAATGTTCCGCTGAACGTCGAGGTCAAGATGGAGGTCTGGGACAGCCCGAACAGCGCCGGGGTGGTGATCGACGCGGTCCGCTACGCCAAGCTGGCCCTCGACCGCGGGATCGGAGGGTCGCTGGAGGGGCCATCGGCCTACCTGATGAAGACGCCGCCGAGGCAGTACACCGACGGCGAGGCTCGCCAGCTCGCCGAAGAGTTCGCCTCGGGGGTTCGGCTGCCCCGTTTCCAGGGGCGTGCTGTGCGCCCTGCCTCTCCGCGCGTCGCCTCCGCACGCGCGCGCGATGGGCGGGGCACGAGCTGGCAAACCCCCGCAACGCTCGCACCACGGGCTGCCCGTCGAGGGAACCGCTCACCCCGTGGTTGAGGCGCGCACCGCATCGAGGCCCGGCACGAGGCCGGTGGACTCAGGGTAGCCCGCCGAGCAGCGCCGCCGCCTGCTGCACCAGACGTGCGGTGCGCTCCGCCCAGCCGGGGTGGTACAGCGGCACCCGGTGGGCCGCGAGCACGACGAGGAACAATGCCTCGTAGACACGGGTCCGCAGCAGCCTCGCTGCGCTCCTCTGCGCACCGTACGACTCGAGGAACGCCCCCCGCGCGCTTGCGGATCCTCGGCCGGAGAGGGAAGACCACCAGCGCAGGTCCGCGAGGAACTTCCCGACATCGAGGGCGGGGTCGCCGATCGCGCACGACCCGAAGTCGAGCACCATCAGGCAGCCGCCCGAGACCCACAAGTGGTCGGCTTTGAAATCTCCGTGGGTGAACGTCGGGGCCTCGGGGGAGAGCCGGTCGTAAACGGAGCGTGCGCGTTCGAGCATGTCGGTGATCACCGCCCCCGTCCGCGGGAGGAGAGCGCAGATGTGCTCGCTCGCCCGCCCCACGGCCTCGACCTCCGCGGCGAAGTCCCGGCCGTCGCGTGCTCCGGCGAGCGAGGCCGTTCCCGAGTGGAGGGCCCGCAGCGCGCAACCCGCCCTCTGCAGATGCCAGGTCACCACGTCGTGGTGGCGAAGGAGTTCCCACAGCGGACGCCCGAAGATCTCGGGGAACAGGATCACGCCGTCCTCGGCGACCGCCGCGAGGGGCCGCAGGCCTCGCGTTCCTCCGCCGGACGCATCGAGCCGGTCCGCGACGTATGTCGCCACACGGAACGCCCGCGCCACGTCGGCGTCGGGGCGGGACAGCTTGGCGAACACGGCTCGGGTGGACGCCGCGGGTGGGGCCGAGGGCTCGTAGCGAAGCACGTGGCGTTCGCCGGGACGGTACCGGATCGTGCTGATGCGGTACCCGACGTCGGCCGCCTGCGACAGAGGACCGGCGAGCATCGCCGCCACGTGCCTGGGGTCGGAAAGGCGGATCAGCTGGGGGAAGCGAGGATCCAAGGGGGAGACCAGAACCGACACGTCCCACCCGGGCAGCCGGGCGAACAGGCGGCGGAACGGGGCGGCGAGGCCCTCGGCGACTGCCTCGGCTTCCAGCGCGGAGGCGCGTGGATCGAGATGGATCCCGCCCTCACCTCGATCCCAGACCGCGACGACCGATCGCTTGAGGTCCGCGCCGCCCGATCGCACCCAGGCGTCGTAGTGCACGGTGAGCTTGCGGCCGGGCTTGAATTTCGCGCGCCGCACCCGGCACGCCCGCAGCACGGCGCCCTCCTCGAGCAGGCCCTGGATCGCGCCTCTCAACGCCCTTCTCGGCGATGCGCCCAGCAGGGCCCATCGGACCTCGGCGATCCCGGCCCGGGCCGAAAGAACGTCCTCGGCGTTCACGGAGAGGGAGCCGATGAAGAGCCGGCGCCTTTCACGCGAATGACAAGCGGCTCTGGCGGACGTGTCGCTCGAGGATAGCCATGCGGCTCTCCAGGCGTTCTGGTTCGAGCTTGATCCAGCTGTTCAGAACACTCTCCAGGAGATAGAGCGTTTCCCAGAGCGCGACGCGCTCCCGAGAGACCACGGCCATCCTCTCGTACTGGTCGAGGAACAGGTCGCAGAGCCCATCGAGCTCGGACAGGATGTCGAGAGACGGTTCCGGCCCTTCTGCCCGCGACCCGAGGCGCATCACGCTCTGCTTGAGGCTCGCCCGGAACAGCGCCAGATCCATCGCGGGCTCGGCCTCGCAGAATCCGTCGAAGTCGATGAAGGCGATGTGTCCGTCGTGGAGCAGGACTTGCGCAGGACGGAAGCTGCGGTGAGATGGCACCGGCCGCTGCGGCGGATGGGAAGCCTCCAGGCTCTCGAGGTGGGCAAGCGACGGTTCCAGAGCGCCTTCGAGCCCCGGTCTCCACTCCGCCAGGTGCACGACCTTCTCACGGACTTCGGCCATCTCCTGCTTCCAGCCAAAGATCCGTCCGTGCGCGCCGCACCCATGGAGGGCGGCCAACCCGCGCGCCGTCTTGGCGAGCAGGTCGCGAAGGTCCTCGATGCCCTTGCCCGTGCCGCCCAGCAGCACGCATTCCAGGAGATCGCTGAGCCTCAGCGTCGCGGGGACGGCTGCCTGGATCAGCACCCTCGGCTCGGGGAGGAACCCAAGCGGCTCGGCGATGGTGACCGCGGTGCTCCACCGGAGCTCGGAGTCCCAGAGCGCACGCATGCCCTGGTAGGCGATCCGGCCCTTGTCGCCCCAGTGGGTCTTGGCGACGACCACCTCGGGCCAGTCCTTGCCCTCGGCCTCGGGGCCGTACTCGAGCCGATAGACGACTGTGCAGCGAGAGCCGGGGTTGTAGCGGGTCACCTTCGGCGTGCAACCCTTGATGCGGATGTCGGCGTAGGCCGGCGAGCCAGTGCGGATGCCGTCCTCGAGGAGCGCCCTCGCCCGGGATGGGTCGGTGAGGATGGCAAGAGCGGGGAGGGCCGTGTCCGCCGGGGCTGTCTCGAGGACGAGGCGGATCTCTGGAACGGCGCAGCGCCAGCCGTCTTCCCCGAAGCGTACGCCGGGGGAAATATCATCGACGGGCGCGGGACGCCTGGGGTCCGCCGCGCCGCGCAGGCAGACCACTCGGCGGGCTCCCCCGGGTCCTTGGACGCTGAGCTCGAACATGCCCTCGAAGACACCATTCTCCAGACGACTCCGTCTTGGCCGGACATGCTCCAGAGCCATCGCGCCCGAGGCGAACTCGGCAATGCTTCGTTCCATCGCAGGCCTCAGATGCTCGGGTCGTGCGATGGCGTGCAGCCAGTCCGGCATATCCGTCAACCGCCACAGGCCTTCGAATGGCATCCCGCCCGGCGCGGTGATGTCGTCTCCCAGGCGGGCTAGGAAAACCTCTTCAGGACCCGGCCGACGACGAGCCGGGTGGCGGTGAACTCTCGCCGTATGTTGCGCGCCCGCGGCCAGGCCAATTGCGATGATCGCAGCCACGATCGATGCGATCTTGTTCATCACGGCACGATCCTCTTCATGACCGCCGCCTGGCGAGGAAGGGGAGCCGCTCCAGGACCAAGACGACCGCGAGCGCGAGCCGGGCGCCCTTGAACTTCCGCCAGCTGTGGAACACGAGGCGCAGGAGGCTCACCATCTCGTACAGGCGCACGCGCGCCTGGAGGCGGTCTCGCTCCTCTGGCGCATAGCCGCACGCGTTCATGTACGCCTCGAGGAACCGGGCGCACACCCGCTCGCTGGTCTCGTTTCCGTCCGTCGATGCTGCTCCCCCTGCCTTGCACGCGGCCAAGCGCAGGTAGGCGAGGAACTGGCCGAGGTCGAGCGCTGGCTCCGCCTGGCAGACGGTGTCGAAGTCGATCAGCCCGCACTGGTCACCGGAGAAGACCAGCTGCGAGGGGCTGAAGTCCCCGTGGCTGAAGCACGCAGGCCAGGGGTCCGACGCTGCCGCACATGCGGCTACCGAGTCGAGCCACTCCTGGAACCCGGTGGCGAGGCCGGGGGAGACCCGTTCCAGGACGGCGAGCGCCTGCTTCAGCTCGCTCAGCTCGTCTTCGGCGCGGCGGCTGGGTCCGAGCCCGATGCCCGAGGTGTGGAGACCCGCCGCAACGCTCGCGGCCCAGTCGGTCGCATCGTCCAGCGTCGGCGTCCCGTCCGCTGCGGGCTCGTTGTTGAGCCGTTCCCTCAAGAGCTGGGAGATCCGGGGCACGCCGGGGATGGCCTCCAACAAGACCAGCCGCAACGGTTCGACGAATCCGAACGATCGCGGGACGGTGAACGGCCGGCTCTTCCCCCGCAGGACCCGCTCGCGCAGCTCCGGCACGGCCGCCGCTGCGAGCGCGCCACGATGGTCCCACGCGACCTTTCCGAACACGGTCGCCCGGGGAGCCTCCTCGCCGGCCGATCGCGCGCCCTCCAGGGTGTAGCGGAGAACACAGTGGTGCTGGCGAGGGTAGTGCGCCACGTCCACTCGACAGCGCAGCGGGATGAACGGCCTCCCGTTCGCCCCGCAAAGGGTATCGCGGAGGATATCGAGCATCGTGGCCGGATCCGTGGCGCCGACGAGCGTGGGGAGATCGCCGTCGATCGGGAACAGCGAAACCGTCATGGCGAGCGGTTCCAGCACCGCAACCGGAGTGGCGAACGGAGCCACATCGCTGCGGCCGCGCAGGGCGGCGGCGAGCGGACCCAGGCAGGACTCGAAATGCACCCGGGACGACCGTGCGCTCGGGAACAGGCGCGCGCTCACGAGCGCTGGGGTCATGCGGCTCCCCACACGGCCGCGAACCTCGATCGCGTATCGCACGACGCAACCCTCGCCGGGCACGTACGCTGCCTTCCCTCGCTCGCAGCGCTCGATGAGGTATCTGTGCCCGTCGTCCTCGAAGAGGGCGGCTTGCAGGTGCCGCCTCATCCGCCGATCGTCGAAGGCTTCGTGCACGCCGGGCAGCTCTTCCCGGAGCGCCAGGCTGCGCCGTGGGTCGAGAGCATCCGCCCTCATCGGGCTCCCGTCCGTTGTCTCGGCCGGAAGGCGACCACGTCGGGTTCCTGGCCAGGCTCGCCGAAACGCCTCGCGTGCAGCGAGGCGTAGAGCCCGCCCTCGCGCAGGAGCTCCGCATGGCCTCCCGTCTGCTCGATCCTTCCCTGCTGGATCACCACGATGCGGTCGGCCTTCTGGATCAGGTGGAGATCGTGAGAGATGATGATCGTGGTTCTTCCCTTCATCAGCTCGTGCAGCCCCTGCAGAACCAGGTGGGAGGACTCCGCGTCGAGGCCCGTCGTCGGTTCGTCGAGCACGAGGATCGGCGCGTCGCGAACGAGCGCGCGAGCGATGGCAATGCGCTGGCGCTCGCCGCCTGACAGGTTCGTCGCTCGTTCGCCGAGCTCCGTCTCGTACCCGTCGGGCATCCGTTCGATGAACTCGTGTGCATTGGCCCGCACGGCCGCCACGATGATCTCGTCGCGCGTCGCGCCCGCGCGTCCGTATCCGATGTTGTGCGCAACGCTCCCCCGGAACAGGATCGTGTCCTGCAGCACGAGGCTGATCTGACGACGGAGCGAATCGAGAGTGAAATCCCGGGTATTACGGCCGTCGATGCGCACCTCGCCGGCTTGCGGGTCGTACAGGCGCGGGACGAGCTGGGCGATGGTGCTCTTGCCCGCGCCGCTGGGCCCGACCAGCGCGACCACCTCGCCGGGACGTACATGGAAGCTCACGCCGTCGAGCGCCGGGCGGGCCTCGGAGTCACCCGGCGGCGCGCTTGCCGCGTCCTCCGGATCGAGCTGGTACGCGAAGCTCACATGCCGGAACTCGATCTCGCCCCGGAACGCAGGGGCCTCCTCCGCCCACGGCATGTCCTGGACGGACGGACGGCGGGCGAGCACCTCGGCGACCCGCTCGACGCTCGCGCGGACCTTCCCGATCGCCGCCCATTGCTTGATGAGCTTGCGCGTCGGCTTGAACATGTTCTGGATGAGCATGATGAAGAGGACCAGGGTCCCCACGCTGAACGCGTTGCGGGCGACCAGCCAGATCCCGAGCCAGACGACCGCTGAAATGGACAGGGCCTCGAGCACGTGGAACACCCAGCTGAACCGGGCCTCCAACCCTGCCGAGTCGAGCGCCGCGGCCATGGCCTTCTGGCTGCCCTCCTCGAAGCGCTGCTGCTCGTAGTCGCTCTGGCCGAACGCCATCACGACCGGAACGGACGTGAGCATCTCCTGGGCTGCCGAGGCGAGGTCGGCCTCGCGGGCCCTTTGGAGCCTCGCGGTCGCCGTGATCCGCTGGGAGAAGTAGTTCGCGATCAGCGACAGGAAGGGGACGACGAGGACCGCAAGCACCATGACTTGCCACGAGTGGAAGAACAGGAAGGCCAACGTGCCGATCAGGAGCAGGACGCTGCCCGCGATGTCGGAGAGCGAAGCGATGATGAAGGCCTCCACCTGCTCGATGTCGCTCGTCACCCGCCGGAGCATGTCGCCCGTTCGTCGCCGGTTGTGGAACGCGAGGGACAATTGCTGCAGGTGCGAGTACAGCGTCACCCGCAAGGCGTAGCCGAGCTTCCGGCCCCCGCGGGCCAGGTAGATCTCGGCCAGAGAGTCGCCGAGGCTCCTGACGGCGGCGAACGCGATGATGGCGGTCGTCAGCACGGCGACCGTGCGGTACTGCGGCGAGGCGATCCAGGCGAACCACAGCGGGGGCCGTTTCCCCTCGAGGAAGTCGATGAGATAGCCGATCGGATACACCTGCAACACCGAGGCAGTGGCTTCGACGATGAGCATGAGGAGCGCCGCGACGAACCATCGTCGGTGGCCCGCCGTGAAGCGGTACAGCACGGCCCGGACCCCGAGGGGCGGCGTCAGATCGGGGACACGCATGGCTTCCGCTCTGGCGCGACTCCGAACAGCGCTGCCAGCTCCTCCGCGCTGTTCCGCACATCGAACCGCTCCTGCACGGTCTCCCGGCCCGCCGATCCCAATCTCCTGCGCATGCTGGCATCGTCGAGGAGGGCGGCGATGCTCGCCGCGATCCCCTCGACGTCGTGGGGCCGTCTCACCAGCCCGTTCACACCGTGAGTCACGAGGTCCGGGATCCCGGCGACCGCCGTGGTCACGACCGGGACGCCGCTTGCCATCGCTTCGACGAGCACGGTCGGGATCCCGTCCCGGTCGCCGTCCTCGGTGACGAACGGCGTCAGGGCGAACACGTCGGCCTGCCGGTAGGCATCCATGATCTGACGGCGGGTACGAGCCCCTTCCAGCGAGACGCGATCCCCGAGGTCCAGCTCCTGGAGCAGGGCGGCGAGCCGGCCCCGCTCCTGGCCTTCACCGAGGATATGGCAACGGAAGGGGCGGCCCGAGTCCTTGAGCCGGCGGCAGGCGGCGAGCAGATCGCCGAACCCCTTCTTCTCCACCAGCCGCCCCACGGAGAGGAGCAACGGAGGCCCTGGCGCGTCGCCGTCGTGCTCTCGGAGCCGGAACTCGTGCAGGCTGAGGCCATTGTGGATGATCCTGACCCTGCTCGCCGATGCCGCGGGTAGGAGGCTCGCCAGGTACTCGACGCTCGCCGTGCATTCGGTGACGACCGCGGTCGCCCGCTCGGCCCGAGCGACCAGCGCCGGCTCCGGGACCTGGTACAGGTCCCGAGCGTGAGCGGTGAAGCTGTAGGGGATGGCGGTGAGCAGGTGAGTCAGCAGCGCCACCAGGGTGGGGTCGTGCGCGAAGTGCGCGTGGAGGTGGCGGGTCCTGTACCCGGTGCTGCGTTCCTGCCGTTCGAGCAGCGCCGCCAGGGAAACGGCGTAGAGGAAGCACTGATAGCGCGACGCCACTCGGTAACCGGCATCGCTCTCCCGCGATCCGGCCGCGCAGCGCAGGGCATTGACGTACCGGCGCGGCGAGCGGGTCAGCAGGCTCAAGTGGCGCGCGAGGGACGACGGGAGGCTTCGGCCCAGGCGGTCCAGGTAGAAGACGGGGGCCCGTACGTCGGCGACCTCCGACTGGACGACCGGCTCGCCCGGATCGGTGATGGCGAAGATCTGGAGGTTCACCCCCAGTCGTTCGAGTGCCCGTATCTCTTCCAGGATGAAGGTCTGCGACAGGCGCGGGTAGCTGCGCACGATGATGGCGACCGATGGGGATGTGGGGCGCTCGAGTGAGCTGGTGCGCATCCGCAGGCTCCTCAACCCGCAAAGCCACGCTGGAGGGCGGCCATCCCCTCCTCGAGCATGACCGCCGTCTGGCGCCGTTGTTCCTCGCCCTGCGGGCGAGGCAGGAGTCCGATGCCGGTGCAGAGCTGCCACGCGATCTTCAAACAGGTGTAGGCGTAGAAGGCCGCAAAGCGTTCGTCGATCGAGGAACTCGTCTCGAAGCCGATCGAGGGTCGCGGTCATGGCCGGGAAGCGGCAGCCCAGCAACGTGAGGTACGCGCAGAAGTGCGCGAGGTCGAAGTGCGGGTCGCCGAGGCGAACCTCGTCGAAGTCGATCACGCTCGCGCGCTCGGCCACGAAGACGTGCTGGTGATGGAAGTCCTTGTGGATGGGCCGGCCGGTCTCGGCTCCGAGCGCTGACGACAGCTCCGTGAGGCGGCGGCTGATGCGATACGCCGCCACGGCCCGGTCGGGGTGGCGTTCGGCCACGGCGGACGACCACTCGTGCAGGCTCGCCAGCTCGGTCCCGACGTCGAACGCCTTGCCCAGGGGCAGCCGGGACCGGTGCAGCGCGGAGAGCCAGGCGGCGGCCATGTCCATGTAGGTGGCGGCTCGTTCGTCGAAGATCGCGTCGCCGAGGACCCGGCCGGAAACCGGCAGGTACACCAGCATGGAGAGCTCGGGGATCCATCCGAGGGGGCGCGGGACAGCCAGCTCCGGGGATCCGGAAGCGGCCTGGTCCCAAAGCCATCGCATGATCTCGTGGACCCTGCGGCCGCGTGCCGTGTCTCGGTACATCTTGCCCAGCAGTGCGTCTCCGTTTCCGTCCAGGGTGTAGCGGATGGTCCAGCGATGGTCGGGCTTGTGCCAGACGAGGTCCGCCTTGGTCACGACGGGGAGCGCTGTGCCGTCGCCGAACGGACCGAGGAACGGCCGGAGGCTCCCGGTCATGCCTTCGACGTCGAGCGCCGCCCGGACGGGTGCCGGGCTCGTGTGGACCGCTCCGCGAGAGGTCGCCGCGGGGCAGGGAAGCCCGAGCAACGCTCGCGCCTCGTCGAGCAGCCGGGGCACTAATGCCCACTCGCTCACGTCGAGCTTCCGGAAGCGGCGGCCTGCGATCTTCAGCATCGAGCCCGCCTCGTAGCGGACCGTCCACCGCTCCTCGGGAAGGATGAGCACGGACGCGTATCCTTCCAGGAACTTCGGGATGGCCGCCTCGATGAACGAGGAATGGTGAGGCTGCCGGATCGACTTCCACCGAAGGTACGCGAGGAAGTTGCCCACGTCGCGAGCCGGGTTCGCCCAGCAGAGCTCGTCCAGGTCGATCATCAAGGGCTCGTCGCCCTCGATCAGCAGCTGGTCGCTCCGGAAGGAGCCGTGGCTGACGACCGCCGGTGGTTCCTCGTGCGTCGCAGACCTGAGCCGCCTGATCGCCTCGTCGAAGGCGAGGGCCAGCGGGGGTGCCGCTCTGGCGACGGGCGTGGAGAACCGGGCGAGGTACGCGACGTCGTCGATGATGCGACGCGCTGGCCCCGCCGGAAGAGCGGCGGCGTGCAGTCCCGCCAGCACCGCTCCGGCCTTGCGCATCCACTGGAGGCGCGCCTCGCTCGCCACCGACGTGTCGAAGGCGAGGGAATGGAACTCACTCCCCGCCACCGCCGGCAGGAGGAGCATGTGCAGGTCGGACACATAGCCGAGGGGTTGCAGGACGCGAGGCCGCGTGCATCCACCATCGATAGCGCGCAGCGCGCTCAGGGTCCTCGTGAGGCGGTACCCATCGATCACGAGGAGACCCCGGTGCGAACCCCAGGGCCCGCAGGTGCCGGTCCACCTTCTCGGGATCGGCGGCATCGGCCAGCGAGGGAAGGTCGGGATCTTCGTGGAAGACTCGAAGACCGAGTCCCGCCGGGCGGACCTCGACCACTCCGATCGTCTCCACGGGCTCATCGCCGCCGCGCTGCAAGGTCAGCTCGTGGGCCACCACGCAACGAGCCGACGGCTGATACTCGACGTCGTGAACCTTCCGGGCGCGGACCCCGAGCCCCGGTCGCGCCCGGCCGGGCCACCGCTCCTCGTAGAGCCTGGAGACGGCCGGAAGGTCGAATGCCGCCGCTAGCTCGGGAAGGCCGCGATCGAGGCCGAGGTACCAATGGCTCGGCGCGCGACGTACGGCCGAGGACATCATTCAGCGATCGGAGCGAGCCGCTGCTCCAGACCTGCGGTTCGCAACAGCGAGACAAGCTGCTCGACCGCGGCCGACAGGCCCCCGAGGTCGGGGCGGCACCGGGCGCGCACCGGCGGGTCGCGGCGGAGTCCCTTGGCGATCGCTTCGGCCAGCGTGTCGCTGCTCACGTCGTCCGGGTCGAGCGCGTCGACCCACCCTCTCTCCCGGAACAGCCGCGCCCGCATTCGCTGCTCGGCGCTGGGACCGGGCCGCGGGATCAACAACGCGGGGGTCGATGACCGGAGAATCTCCATCGTGGTGTTGTAGCCCGCCCTCGCGATGACGAGATCGGCGGCGTCGATGTAGCTGAGCGGGTCGGAGACGGTGATGCGAACCTGGGCCGGTAGTCCCGCCGCACGGCTCTGGAGATCGCGGCGCTCTGCCGACGACATGAATGGCCCCACGATCATCACCAGCGCGAGTCGCTCCTTGGCCTGGAGAGCGGGCAGGGCGTCGAGCACGGCTCGCATCATCGGATACGCATCGGCCCCACCGCCCGCCATCGCCACGACCAACTTGGTGCCGGCCTTGGCACCGTTCGCGTACTGAGCGCGGATGCGCTCCGCATAGCGCGGGAGGGCGGGAGTGCAGAGAAAACCGCAATACCGGACCTTCCTGGCCACGCCTTCCGGGAGGCGGTACTGATCGGCGAGGTCGAACACGTCCCGGCTCCCGTACACGAGCACCAGGTCGTAGAAGCGCTGCATGGTTTCGTACGCACCTTCCACCTGCCATCGGTGCCTGACGACCTCGGGGGCATCGATGATGTCCCGGAGCCCGAGGACCAATCTCGCCTCCGGAAGGATCCTCCGGAGCGCCTCCAGCGCTGGTCTGAGCTCTCCCATCGCCCCGTGTGGCATGTGGTCGACGAGCAGGATGTCGGGCCGGAAGTTCAACACCACGCTGCGGATGAGCTGCTCCCGTAACGCGCGGACGTCCTCGAAGCGGAGGGGGAGGTTGACGGCCCGCCAGTCGCCGGGCCGTACCTTCTTGATCGAGGGCAGCTTCACGTAGTCGTGGTTCGGTGACGTCCGGAAGAAATTGCCGAGTGGCGAATCCTCGACCGTCAGGACGACCGCGTCGGGCTGGAGCTTGATGAGCTCGGCTGCAATCGAAGTCGTGCGGCGCATGTGGCCCAGGCCGAGCCCGTCTTGCGCATAGATCATCAGCCGGATCTGCGGCGGAACGGAGTCGTTCGCGTGCACCCCCGAAGCCATCGGGGCGGGGGGTCGCGTGCCGTGCGCCCTGGTGAGGGGTGCCCACCCGGAATTGCCTGGCCCGTAGCTCACGGTTTCCCCTCGATATTTCGATTGACCGCCCGCACTGACCGTCCTCGTGTCCCGCCCACTAGACACCTATCAGGCCCACCGGACCGCAGCTGACGCGCTCCGGATCCGGAGCCAGCCCCCTGGTTCTCTGACGCTCCGCGCAAAGAGAGCGAGAGGTCCGGCGCGTGACGCCACCCCGTTCGCTCGAGCGAGTCTGTGGGATGCCGAAGGTCTCCGGCGCCTTGCCGGCGCGTCGCTCACTAACCCGGCCGCAATTGAGCGTTAACGACGCCGCAACTGACCTGTCAATAACCTGGTTGGGGGTAGCACGAAGAGCTGGCCACGAGGCCTACCCCCCGGACTCGCGCCGGGTCATTTACCGGGATCATCTACCGGGAAGGGAGGGCGCATCCTCCCTTCCCGGGGCGTCATCGAGGAAGAACGGCACCGGGGCGGCCGGCTTCGCCTGCCTCTCCCATATCGTCCAGCGCCGGCAATGCCTCCAGGATTCTCTGGATCTCGGTGCGGCGCGCCTGGATCTCGAGGACCAGCGCACCGATCGCAGCCGGGTCGGGCTTCGGGCTCTGGAGCAAGTCCTCTAATGCTCGGTCGCTGTCCTTGATCTCTTCGGCCAGCGCCTGAATCGCCTCCACGGACGTGCGGACCATGGCGGCCCAGGCATGGAACTCCTGCTGCGTCGCTCTTCGCGCCTCGTTTGGGATCGGCGCCCAGTCCCCCCGATCCTGCGCCTTGTCGCGGGCTCGCGTGCGGGCCTTCCGGAACCGAAACCTCCAGATCATGGTCTCCCTCCTCTCCCCGGGCCCTAATCGCCACCCTCGCGTCGCTCGTGCTCCCGCCTGAGCTTCTCTCGCTGCTCCGACGTCAGGATCTTTCGCATTGCCAGCAGCATCGTCACCCGCGCCTTGCCGAGGTTGGCGCGCGACTGCTCGAGCAGGTCGACCTCGGCCATGATTCTCTTGTCGTCGTCCCGATCGTCGGCGAGGAGGGCCTCGAAGTCGGCCTTCTTCTTCTTGACGTCCGCTTCGAGGTCGGCGAGCATCTGCTCATTCCTGGCGAAGATCTGCTCGAGACTCCGCACCTGGTCCTCGGTCAGCTCCAGCTTACGGCGAACGTCCCCCCGCTTCCAGAACTTGCCGTGGTGCCCTCCCAGAGGGCCCGGCCAGTGCGATCTGGCCTCGGCGGACGGGCCTGGCACCATGAGGACGCCGGCTAGTATCAAGCTGCTCACGAGGTGCTTCATGCCGTATTCCCTCCTCAGCCGCCGACGGGGTCGAAGTCATAGGGGTCCTCGTCCAACGTCTCATCGATTTCCCGAAGTAGCCGGTCGCCGACGACATCCTGCGCGCTCGCAAAGCCGTTCACGGCGCCGCCGGCGGTGTTCGCCACGTCGGCCGGGCCGCCCCGCCGAGCCACCGGGGCTCGGCCATGCAGCGCGAGCGCCACCGCGACGACGGCGGCCGCAGCACCTCCCGCCCACGCGAGCCGCGCCAGCGCGGGCGGACGCCTCCCTTCCCCGGCGGCGATCCGGTCGCGGATCCGGGCTGCCTGCCGGCGATAGAAGAGCTCGTCGAACGCCTTCGAGGCCGACTCGTCCTGGAGGGGATCGATCGCACGCGCGATCGTCTCGGCGCGCTGCGAGCAGCGGGCACACTCTGCCACGTGCGGGTCCGCCTCCCGGGCTAGGAGTCGCTCGAGAAGCTCCCCATCCGTTGGATGGTCATGGGATCGGTAGCCGGTGTCCATACAGCGCCTCCATGGATCTGCCGATGCGTTGCGTCGCCCGGAAGAGGTGGGTCTTGACGGTTCCGACGCTGACGCGGCAGAGCGCGGCGATTTCGGCCAGGGAACGGTCGTCGTAGTAGCGAAGCGCGAAGACCTCGCGCTGCATACCGGGCAGCACGCGGATCAGCTCGGCGATCTTCCGGCCGATCTCGCGGCCGATGGCCCGTGCTTCCGGACCGGGAGACGAGTCCACCGCCATCTCGAGAGGGCTGACTGCCCTCCCGTCCATCCTCGTCCGGAGGCGGCCTTCCGCCACGACGACCTTCTTCCTCTTCAGCCGGTCCCGGCACTGGTTGACGGCGATCCGGGCGAGCCACGCCCCGAAGGGGCACTCGTGCCGGAACTCGCCGAGAGTCGCCCATGCCTTGATGAAGGTGTCCTGTGCGGCGCCGTCGGCGTCGTCCGGATCGCCGAGGAGCCGGTAGGCGAGGCGGGTGACCGCTCGCTGGTGGCTCTCGACCAGTCGCCCGAACGCCTCCCGGTCCCCTGACCGTGCCGCCCGGACGAGCCTCCCGGCCTCGGCGGCCGGTGCGGTCTCCGGGGAGGGCCGATCATTCACGCACATCCACGCACATCGCACCGGTCACCGCCGCTTGGACGATCGTGCGGCCGGGAAGGTTGACATCGCCGGGACGGGGATCGGCACGGACTATACGACACCCGCCCCTCCCGTGTCCCTAGGAGAGCGACAAACTGCGGTCTGAGCGTGCAGGCGGCGAGGTACGCGGCCCAGGCGCCACGCACCTGCTATGGCGGGCGATCAGAAACCTGCACTCGACAGGGGCGCGAAGCCCACCACGCTCACTCGTAGCGCAGCGCGGCGATCGGATCCAGACGCGCCGCGCGGCGCGCCGGGTAGAAGCCGAAGAAGATGCCGATGGCGCCCGCGACCAGGAAGGCGCCCGCGGCCGCCGGCGCGGAGAGGAGCGTCGGCCACTGCGCGAGGTGCGCGATGAGCCGCGTCGCGGCGATGCCGAGGACGATGCCGGCCGCGCCGCCCACCAGGCTGAGCGCCGTCGCCTCGACCAGGAACTGGAACAGGATGTGCCCGCTCCGCGCCCCCACCGCGAGCCGGACGCCGATCTCGCGCGTGCGCTCGGTCACCGACACCAGCATGATGTTCATGATGCCGATGCCACCCACGAGGAGCGACACCGAGGCGACGCTGAGGAGCAGGTTCATCATCACCTCGCTCGCGTTCTTCGAGGCCTCGGCGATCTCGTTGAGATCGCGGACGGTGAAGTCGTCGTCCTGGCCCGGCGGGATGCGGTGGCGCTCGCGGAGAAGCGTGCGGATCTGCGGCTCGAGCCTGGGGAGCGCGTCGGCGGTCGTGGCCGAGGCGACGATCATGTCGACCGTGCCCAGGATCTGCGTGCCGATCACGCGCCGCTCGGCGGTCAGGAACGGCATCAGGATCACGTCGTCCTGATCCTGGCCCCACGCCGTCTGCCCCTTGCGGGCGAGCACGCCGATCACCTCGAAGGGCACGTTCTTCACGCGGATGCTCGCGCCGAGCGGATCCTCGCCTGGCGCGAAGAGCTGATCGATGACCGTCCGTCCGAGGACCGCCACCGGATTGGCGCCCGCGTCGTCCCGCTGGTCGAAGAACCGCCCCGCGCTGAGGGGCCAGTCGCGCACCGACAGGTACGAGGGCGGCACCCCCTGCGCCGCCGTGGCCCAGTTCTGGTTGCCGTTGACGACCTGGACCGCCTGCCGCTTGGCCCACGCGACGTCGCTGACCGCCGGGCATTCCTTGGCGATCGCCGTCGCATCCGCCACCGTGAGCGTCGCGGCGGAGCCCGAGCTCATGTGCACGCCGCTGGCCGTGGTGGCCCCCGGGATGATCATCATCAGGTTGTTGCCGAGGCTCTGGATCTCCTGCTGCACGGCGGCATTCGCGCCGCGCCCGATGCTCACCATCGTCACCACCGCGGCCACACCGATGATGACGCCGAGCATGGTGAGGGCGGAGCGGAGCACGTTGCGGCGGAGCGCGCGGAGCGCGGTGACGACCGTCATCCAGAGAAGGTTCATCCGCGCGCGGCCTCCGGTGCGTGCCGTGACGGCGCCTGCGGCAGGTCCGACACGATTCGCCCGTCGCTGAAGGCGACGACACGCTCGGTGTAGTCGGCGATGTGGGGCTCGTGGGTGACCAGGATGATCGTGACGCGCCGCTGCCAGCGGAGCCGCACGAAGAGCTCCATGATCTCGATGCTCGACTGCGAGTCGAGGTTGCCGGTCGGCTCGTCGGCGAGCAGCACGGAGGGCGCGTTGGCGAGCGCCCGCGCGATCGCGACGCGCTGCTGCTGCCCTCCGGAGAGCTGGCTCGGCAGGTGGTGCTCGCGGCCGCGCAAGCCGACGGCCGCGAGCAGCTCGCGCGCGCGCCGGCGCTGCTCGGCGAACGGCACGTTGGCGTAGATCATCGGGAGCGCCACGTTCTCGAGGGCCGTCGTCCGCCCGAGCAGGTTGAAGTTCTGGAAGACGAAGCCGATCCGGCGGTTGCGGATCGCCGCGCGCTCGTTGGGGGAGAGGGTCGCGACGTCGACGTCGCCCAGGCGATAGGTGCCGCGTGTCGGCTGGTCGAGGCAGCCGATCAGGTTCATGCACGTCGACTTGCCGGAGCCCGATGCGCCCACGATCGCCAGGAACTCGCCGGCCCGGATGTCGAGCGAGATGCCGCGCAGCGCCCGCACCTCGACGTCGCCCAGGTGGTAGACCTTCCACACGTCGCGGAGCTGGATGAGCGGGCGCATGCCGGGAGCCATGGCTACTCGGACAGCCTCCCTAGAGCCGCTTCAGCCCGTGGAACCCCTTCAGCCGCGGAGTGGCGGCGGCATCCGTGCCCTCGCGCCCCAGGCCGACGACGATCGGGTCCCCCTCGTGAAGGTCACCTTTCAGCACCTCCACGTGCTGATTGTCGCGGATGCCGGCTTCCACCTCGACGCGACGGAGCGCGCCGTCCGGCGCGAGGACGTAGACGGCGCTCTCCTTCGCCCTCGCGTCCGGTGTCCCGGCTCCGCCTCGGTCTGGACGGAAGCGGAGCGCACGGACCGGGATGCGGAGGGCCTGGTCGCGCTTCGCCGCCGTGATCGAGACGTTGGCGGTCATGCCGGGCTTGAGCTCGAGCCCCGGGTTCTCGACCGCGATGACGACGTCGTAGGTCACGACGTTCTGCACGGTGATGGGCGCGTTCCGCACCTGCGCGACCTGGCCGTGGAAGGGCTGGCCCGGGTAGGCATCGACGGTGAAGGTGGCGGGCTGCCCATCGCGCACGCGGCCCACGTCGGACTCGCTCACGTTGGTGTCGACCTGCATCTTGGTGAGGTCCCCGGCGATGAGGAAGAGCGTCGGCGTCTGGAAGCTCGCGGCCACGGTCTGCCCTACGGCGACGTTGACGGAGACCACCACGCCGTCGACGGGCGAGAGGATGTCCGTGTAGCGAAGGTTCACCTGGGCCTCGTCGAGGCTTCCCCGCGCCTGCGCGACGGCAGCCTGGTCGAGGGCGAGCAGCGCTTTCGCCTGCTCGTAGGCGGTCTCGGCGGTGTCGACGTCGTTCTGAGCGATCAGGTTCCTCGCGAGCAGCGCGCGGTTCCGCTCGAGGAGGAGCGTCTTGAGCTTCAAGTCGGCGCGGTCCCCTCCGACCTTCGCCTGCGCGTTCTGCAAGCTGGCCTCGGCCTCGCGCACCTTGACGGCGAAGGGCGCCGGGTCGATCTTCGCGATGCGCTGGCCCTTCGTGACCCGCGAGTTGAAGGTGACGTCGAGCGCCTGGATCGGGCCCGAGACGTAAGTCCCGACCTGCACGGTGGTGACCGGGTTCACGGTGCCGGTGGCGTTGACGACCTGCTCGATCGGTCCGCGGTCGACGGCGACGGTCACGTAGTCGGCCGGCGCCGTACTGCCCGCTGGCCAGAGCCAGAAGGCGTACGCGGCGGCGCCGGCGACGGCCGCGACGGCGACGATGGCCGCGCGCCGGAGGCGCCGTGGCGGGCGGGGCGCGGGTGGCGCTTCGGGTTCGTCGAAGGTTGCCAGGTCTTGTGCGTGGAGGGTGGCGAGCGCGGTACGGTAGCCGACCAGCGCCTGTACGCGGCTCGCCTCGGCGGTGACGAGCGACACCTGCGCGTCGGTCAGCTCGATGATGTTTCCGACCCCGGTCTTGTAACGCCCCTCGGCGAGCGAGAGGTTCTCGCGCGCCTGCTGCAGCCCCTTGTCCGCGACGACGATGCTCTCGGCGGCCTGGCCCAGGTTGAGCAGCGCCTGCCGCACCTCGAGCGTCACGTTCTGGCGGAGGGCGTCCTCGGTCGCCCGCAGGTTGTCGAGGTTGGCCTTCGCTTCCCCCACCTGCGCCGTGGTGAGCCCGCCGTTGAAGACGGAGAGGTTGACCAAGCCGCCGAAGTTCCAGCTCTCCTGGAGCGGATAGCGCGCGCCCGACCACGTGACGTTGCTGTTGACCGTCAACTTGGGCAGGTAGTCCTTCTCGATCGCCTTGATGCGCTCGGCGTCCGCGCGCTCCTGCGCCGCGATGCTCCTCAGCTCCGGGCGGTTGGCGTAGGCCAGGTCGAGCGCTTCCTCGTCGCTGACCTCGGTCTGCGGCTGCTCGAGCGAGTCCACGATGTCGAAGTCGAGAGGCCCCAGGAGGCCGATCGCGTTCCGCAGCGTCTCGCGCCCGAGGGAGACGTTGTTGCGCGCCGTCACCTGGTTCAGCGCCGCCGTGGCTGAGGAGCATCGCGGCGCAGGAGCACGCGGACGCCGAGCGCATCAAGGCGATCGAGAAGGACTACCTGCCCAAGTTGACGGTCAACAGCAACGTCACGTGGTCGGGCGCGCGCTATCCGCTCCAGGAGAGCTGGAACTTCGGCG
>WNFO01001005.1_pt1 | contig 21554 bp, 14 predicted proteins | sample 5400251 | NCBI WGS metagenome assembly WNFO01 (sample SAMN13153354, study PRJNA577476) | soil metagenome | isolation source: 100 cm saprolite under Madrone tree | place: USA:California | collected 2016-06-14
CATGAAAGTTCCATCGCCATTGTTGTGGTAGAGATACTGCTGCATGCCATCGTTGGCGACGAATATATCAGTGAAACCGTCGCCATCGTAGTCGGCGAAGGCCACGCCCAAAGCGCGCCCTTTCTTGGCGGCAATGCCGGACTTCTGGCTGACGTCGGTAAATGTACCGTCTCCGTTGTTGTGATACAGAATGCTGGTGGTGGCGGGAAACTCCGCCGGAGGACAGTAAGTGCGCCACTCTCCGCCGCAAGTCTTGCTGTGTTTCGTGTCCCATTCCATGTAGCGGGTGACGAACAAGTCCAGTTTGCCGTCGTTGTCGTAGTCGAAAAATCCTGCTGAAACCGACCAGCCGCCCGCCGCGACTCCGGCCTTGGCCGTCACGTCGGTAAAGGTGCCGTTGCCGTTGTTGTGGTAGAGAATATTTTTTCCGTAGCTGGTGACGTAGAGATCGGGGAAGCCGTCATTGTCGTAATCGCCGACGGCTACCCCCATACCGTAGTTAACGTCGCCCGCGTTTGCCAAGCGCGCTTGCTCGGTCACAGCGGTGAAGCTGCCGTCTTTGTTTTGCCGATACAGCCGGTTCCAGTAGCGCGGATTCTTGCGGTCGAAATTTTCCGGCAGTTGCATGGGACTGACTACGCGCCCGCCATTCACCAGAAAAATGTCGAGAAGCCCATCGTTGTTGTAATCGAGAAGTGCGACTCCTCCGGGCATGGTTTCGATCAGATACTTTTGCGGGGTGGGTGAGTTCTGCAAGACGAAATCCAACCCGCGAGGCTGCCGGATGTCGAACAGCGATGCTGGCCCCGCCGCGAGGAACAAGGCGATGCAGGTGACTAGAACCGGAATGGAGGCGATGCGTACAGTCGCGGTCAGCAAAATCAGGAACCTTGGCGGTTAGCATATCGCGCCCACCAGCTGATTGCACGTTGGGCAGCAGCGGTCGCGGGGGCTGGCAGAAATCGTGTACGTTACCGACCTATAGACAGCTTAATTAACCTGGAGTTGTCTATGTGCGTCGTCAGCGTGGGGTGGCAATATCCCCGTTAGATAAACGCTTACCGCGACAATTTCCTAGCGCAGATTTCTTCTTGACAACGTTCTACGGGCTGTGACAAAACTCAGCTCAGTACACTTCATTCCAGCATCCGGTCCAAGAGGACCGGTTCACCACAGACTCACTGAGCTGTGCACTTCGTGTGGGGGTGGGCAATGATTTCTCGCAGATTTCTCTCGCTGGCTCTCTCGGTTTTCGTTTTCTTCTCAACCTGCGTTTTCGTACAAGGCCAGTCAACTTACGGATCGATCACCGGATCAGTCACGGATCCCTCGGGCGCCGCAGTTACGGATGCCAGGGTCACGCTGACCAATTTGGGAACGGCGGAAAAGCGTACCCAACCCACCGGGGCGGACGGCCTGTATTCATTCGTGAATCTGATCCCGGGAAATTATCGGATCGAGGCTGAGAAGCCTGGCTTCAAACGCGTTACGCAAGAGCCCGTGGTGGTGCAGGTGCAGCAGAATTCCAAGATCGACCTGGCGTTGCCGATCGGGCAAGCCACTGAGACTGTCGAGGTCACTTCGGAAACGCCGCTGCTGCAGTCCGAGAGCTCCTCCCTGGGCCAGGTCGTGGAACAGCGCAAAGCCAACGAGCTGCCTTTGAACGGGCGCAACATTTATTCGCTCGCGGCCATCGCGCCATCGGTAGTTCCGCAAGGAAACACCACCGGTTCGCCGGTGGGCAAGAACCCATTTGATTTCGCCAATTACCAGATCGGCGGTTCGTTCGCGAACCAGAGCGCCGAATATCTGGATGGTCAACCGCTTAACATCGGCTACATCAACCTGCCGCTGCTGGTGCCGACCCAGGATTCGATCTCGGAATTCAAGGTGCAGTACAACAACCTGGGGCCGGAGTGGGGCAAGTTCTCGGGCGGCGTCATCAACCTGAGCACCAAGTCGGGAACCAACACCTGGCACGGATCGGTGTATGACTATCTGCGCAACCGAGTTCTGAACTCCAACGAATTTTTCAACAAGAGGCAGCAGATCTCGCTGGGGCAGAAGAACCAAGCGCCGCCCTTCACCCAGAATCAGTTTGGGGGCACGATCGGCGGTGCGGTGATCAAGGACAAGACTTTCGTCTTCTTCAGCTACGAAGGCTTCCGTCTGCGCACCGGTACAGTGTTCACGACAACGGTTCCAACGCTGGCAGAGCGCGGCGGCGATTTCTCGGCAGCCGGGCTGCCGACCATCTATGACCCGCTGACGGTGGATCCCAACCCAGTCACCAGCAACAACGTACGAACTGCATTTGCGAGCAACATAATCCCGGCGGACCGCATCAACCCGACATCGCAGTTCCTGCTTGGGTTGATTCCCAATCCGACCAACGGCAGCCTGACCAACAACTTCATCAAGGCGGCTAGTACCGGGGGCAACGTCGACGAATATGTGGCCCGGGTGGATCAGAACATCAACGCCTCGAATCGCGTGTTTGGTCGCTTCTCTTACTGGAAGATGCTCAGTTTGGCGCAGGATCCCTTTGGCACCGGCCTTTGCAAGGACCGGTGTTCAGAGAATACTCGCAGCAAGAGCGTCGCCGTGGGTTTCACCCACACCTTCAGCCCGACCACGATAGCTGATTTCAACCTCAGCGCCAGCAGGTTCCATTACCTGCGGCTCCCCATCAACGCTGGATTTGACATGACGAAGGAGGGCTGGCCGGCGTCCTATAACAGCTTTGTCCCTAACACCGAGCGCACGCCGCTCACGCCCTGCTTCGCCATCAACGACACGAACGTAACCTGCAGCCAGGGGCAGAGTTCTATTGACGACCACAATACCCAGTGGAACCTGTCCCCTCAGGTCACGATGATCCGCGGCCGTCATACCTTTGTCTGGGGTGGGCAGTTGCAGATGGGATACGACAACTACCTGCAAACCAACACCGGCGGCGGCTTGATCTCGTTCAACGGTTCCTGGACCCAGCATTACGCCCGGAATTTCAACACCACGGCGCTCCCCAATTCCGGCGGCGTGGACTTCGCCGACTTCCTGCTGGGCTACGGCTTGGGTCAAGGGGCAGCGTTCGGCAACCAGACCACCGGTTCGGTAGTGATTTCGGGTCCAGTATCAGGAAAGCAGACTTATAGGGCGCTGTACTTGGGCGACAACTGGCACGTCACCAACAAGCTGACCGTGAACCTGGGTCTTCGCTATGAACTGCAGGGTCCCTGGTCAGAGCGCTTTGACAAGATGACCTATTTTGATCCCGGAGCCAGTAACAAGTCCGTTACGGGTTGCAATGGCGCGGGAAGCGCCTGTCCGGGAGATCTGTTCCTGGTCAAGACGGGCAGAAACGACACCAGGAACAACCTCCCGCTCTCTAAGACCCAATTCATGCCCCGGCTGGGCTTTGCTTATAGCTGGGACCAGAAAACGGTCATCCGTGGCGGCTACGGAATCTTCTTTATTCCGAACTATGTCTCGTTCGGAACCAACCCCTATATCGATCCGGTCAGCAGCGCGACCTCGAATTTCTTCGCCAGCAACGACGGCGGATTGACTCCTTCCAGCACACTGGGTCCAACCCCCACCGACCCGAATTCCAGCGGTTGCAGCTTAACCGCTCCGGGTGCTGCCAACTATTCTTGCTTAATACTAGGTCCGTTTGGCCCGAATCTGGTTGGGGTTGCCGGGCGGAATCCGCAGCCCAATGTGTCCCAATATGCTGTGAATCAGAGCTCCTTCGCTGCCACGGCGTATACCCTACAGAAGTATGGATATGTTCAGCAGTGGAATTTCGGCATCCAGCGAGAGTTGCCGGGCGGTTTCTTTGCGGATGTGGCTTACGCGGGATCGCGGGGTGTACACCTGGAGCGCTTCGACACCCAAGTGAATCAGATATCGGATAGCTTCATCTCGCAGGCCGCCGCACAAGCCGCTGCGGGAAACACGCCAGACATTGCCAAGCCAGTGACGACCTATCCTTTCAATCAGAACCTGCCTGGCCGCCTGGGGCCTGCAAATCTCATCCAGGGTCAATTGAACCGTCCCTTCCCGCAGTACGGTAACCTCCGTTTCAACGGGTTCGGCTGCTGCGACAGTTACTACCACTCGCTGCAAGCCACGGTTACGAAGAGGTTCGCAGGTGGCGGCACCATGCTGGTGGCTTACACCAACGCCAAATTGCTCTCCAACACCGATACCCTCACCGACTGGCTAGAAGGTGGAACCTCAGGTGGCAGTGGCCCCATTCAGGACTGGAACAACCTGAAAGGAGAGAAGTCGCTCTCTGCCCAAGACGTCTCGCAGCGCCTGGTCATCAGCTACGTGCTGGACTTGCCGTTCGGCAAAGGCAAGAGGTACTTCAGCGGTAGCAGCGGAGTCGGCGGCAAGCTGGTTTCTGGTTGGGGCCTCGACGGTGTTACCACATTCCAGCGCGGGTTCCCCGTGAAGATCCAATACGGTCAGGGGAACTCACTTACCGCGCTGGGGCTTACGAATGGAAATCTCAGGCCGAATGTTGTTTCTGGCTGCAACAAGGACGTCTCTGGAGGCCCAGTGTCGAAGCTCAGTGGTTGGTTCAACACGAGTTGCTTCGTTGCGCCACCAGACTGGGGTTTCGGCAACGAGCCCCGCGTAGACTCGACGCTGCGGCAGCAGGGCATTAACAACTTCGACTTTGCGGTTTTCAAGAAGACCAACATCACGGAAAGCACAAACATCGAATTCCGTACCGAGTTCTTCAACCTCTTCAACCACCCACAGTTCGGACCCCCCAACGGCACTTTGACCAGTCCGAACTTCGGGGTAGTTACCAATACCATCAACAACCCACGCTTGATACAGTTCGCCTTAAAGTTCGCGTTCTAAGAGAAGCCAGAACGCTTCCGGACCAGGTTTCGATCTGGTCCGGTTTTTTGTCTCTGGCAACGCCTGCTTTCTTTGTCTCCAAGCACAGCTTCGCTGTCAACTCGACACGCGCTTGATTTACAATCCTTTCCGCCAGTGCGCTCGCCCAAAACCAACCTCCAAAGAAGCCACTCATGAACACTACCCAGACGCTCGACTATTCTGAGGCCAAGAAAATCATCGACCTGATTGTTTCCAAGGCGTTACAGATGCAAAAGGCAGCGGTGATTGCGGTGGCCGACTCCCACGGTGAACTGATTGCCTTTGCCCGTATGGATGGCGCCCCGATCTCTTCTATCCGCATTGCCGCCAACAAGGCCTGGACCGCCGCTCGAGAGCGCAAGCCAACCAAAGAGATTGGCGAGAAGGTTCGGCACCCGGAGAAGGGTCACGATATCGCTTACTATGGCGATCCCAGGTTTGTGGGATGGGGCGGGGGCATTCCGGTGTGGAAGGATGGCCAGGTGGCCGGCGCTGTGGCCGTGAGCGGCCTTTCGTCGAGTGAAGACATTGTCCTGGCTGGCCTGGGCGTGGAGCTCGTCTCAGGTCAGCAGACGTAGTTAGGCGTCAAAGTGAGATCGTAAATTCAGAACGATTAATGAGCTCAGAACAAGGAATATGGGAAAGACGACCGTCACTTTCGGGGAAATCATGTTGCGGCTGGCCCCGCCGGGCTTTGAAAAGATCTTACAAACACCGCAGTTCGTGGCGACGTTTGGAGGAGGTGAGGCCAACGTGGCTGTCGCGGTGGCGCAATTGGGCCTGCCAGCGGCCTTCGTTACGGTGCTGCCGGACAAGAACCCTGTGGCGGACGCTGTAATTGGCGAACTGCGCCGGTTCGGCGTGGATACTTCCAGAATCGTGCGCGGCAAGGGCCGGCTGGGTATCTATTATCTTGAGGCCGGCGCCAACCAGCGGGCTTCGAAGGTCGTCTACGATCGCGATCATAGTGCCATCGCTTTGGCCAAGCCGGGCGACATCAGCTGGGACCGAGCCCTGGAAGATGCGGGCTGGTTCCACGTCACGGGTATTACGCCGGCCATCAGCAGTTCGGCTGCCGACCTGGCGCTTGAAGCAGTGAAGAAGGCAAGGGAGAAGGGAATCACCGTCTCCTGCGATCTGAACTACCGCAAGAATCTTTGGAAGTGGGGGAAGCCCACTGTCGAAGTGATGCCTGAACTGGTCAAGAATATTGACATTGCCATCGCCAACGAAGAGGACGTGCAAATGGCGCTTGGGATCCAGGCGGAAGTCGATGTGCACTCCGGCAAGCTCGATCGCGCGCAGTACGAGAAGCTGACTGCCAAGGTTCTGGGCGAGTATCCGAAGCTGAAAGCGATTGCCATCACGCTGCGTGAATCCAAAAGCGCGTCGCATAACGGCTGGTCGGCGTGTCTCAACGACCGGCTGGGGTTCATGGTGAGTCGCTCCTATGAAATTACTCACATCGTAGATCGGGTCGGAGCCGGCGATTCCTTCGCTGCAGGGCTGATCTACGGCTTTCAGGTGCTGCCCTCTCACCAGGGCGCGCTGGAGTTTGCAGTTGCGACAAGCTGCCTGAAGCACTCCCTCCCGGGCGACTTCAGCCGCACCACCGTGGATGAAGTGAATGCGCTGCTTAAAGGCGGGGGATCGGGAAGAGTGCAGCGCTGACACAAGTCTGCCGGAACAGTTTCAGAGGATATAGCGAGAGCTTCGCGGAGGATTTCTATGGTTCGCAAAATCCGGATTGGCAGATTCCGATGGGTTGCTGCGCTGATTCTGTTGTGGGTCGTGCCGGTCGTGTGCCAAACCGCACAATCTCAGGCTGACGTTGAGGCCCGTGTAGACTCGTTGCTCAAGCAGCTCTCGCTGGAAGAGAAGATCGATCTGATCGGCGGCGTCGATGCCTTCTACATTCGCGAGATTCCACACATCCATCTGCCCCGCCTGAAGATGTCCGATGGTCCGGTCGGCGTGCGCAATTACGGACCGTCCACCGCGGTCGGTGGCGTTGCGCTGGCGGCAGCGTGGGATCCGGAACTCGCACAGCGAGTGGGCAGCATTTTTGGTGAAGATGCGCGGGCCCGCGGGGTGCACTTTCTGTTGGGGCCGGGCGTGAATATCTATCGCGCTCCGCTGAATGGCAGGAGTTTCGAGTACTTCGGCGAGGATCCGTTTTTGGCGTCCCGCATTACGGTCGGATACATAAAAGGACTGCAGAGTCAGGGCGTTAGCGCCACCATCAAGCACTTCATGGGCAACAACTCGGAGTTTGACCGGCACAATGTGGACTCGATCATCGACGAGCGCACTATGCGCGAAATCTACCTGCCTACGTTTGAAGCTGCGGTGAAGGAAGCGCACGTAGGCGCGATCATGGATTCCTACAACCTAACCAATGGTCTTCACCTGACCCAAAGTGGATATCTCAATACGGATGTCGCAAAGAAGGAATGGGGCTTCCAGGGCATCATGATGTCCGACTGGGATGCGACCTACGACGCGGTGGCAGCCGCCAATGGCGGTCTGGATCTGGAGATGCCATCGGGGAAGCTCATGAATCGGACCACGCTTTTGCCGGCGGTTCGATCGGGCAAAGTCACGGAAGCTACGATCGATGACAAGGTGCGCCGCATTCTTCGCACCGCAATTCAATTTGGATGGTTGGATCACGACCAAACCGATACATCCATTCCCCGTTTGAACGCCGACGGACGTCAGGTAGCGCTCGAGGCCATTCGATCGAGTATGGTCTTGCTGAAGAATGATGACAACTTGTTGCCGTTGGATAAAGGACGGATAAAATCCATTGCGGTGATAGGGCCAGATGCGTACCCCGCGCAGCCCGTGGGCGGCGGCAGCGGCGAGGTCCGTCCATTTTGGGCGGTCAGTTTCCTGGAAGGGATCGCAAACCATTTAGGCAGTGGGGCAAAAGTGTACTACGCGGCGGGACTGCCGACGCTGGCAGAGATTGCCGGCCAGACCCCATTCAGCACTGAAGCGAACGGTGGCCGGGCGGGTCTGAAAGCCGAGTTCTTCGACAACGCAAATCTCTCGGGCCAGCCGGCCATCGAGCGCATAAACGACAAGGCCAGCTACGACCCGGGCGTAACCGATGGCATGTCCGCGAATGATTTGTCGATTCGGTGGACGGGATATTTCACGCCCAGCGCTCCGGGGGACTACCTTGTTTTCGTTCAGGGACCCGGAGAAAACGGTGGTTACCGTCTGTATGTGGACAAGAAGCTTGTCATCGATGACTGGAAGCAGGCATATGCGTTTCTGAGCCAGGTGAGAATGCCGCTGCAGACTGGCGCGCACCAGATTGAACTGGACTACTTCGTCCGGCGCGGTTGGGGCAAAACCAAACTGAATTTCGGCATTGTGCGCCCGGAAGACCTGGTCAGCGCGGAAGCCAAGTCTGTCGCGGCCCACGCCGATGCAGTCGTGCTGGCAGTGGGTTTTGACCCGTCCACCGAAGGAGAAAGTGCGGACCGGATGTTTACGCTGCCGCCGGGTCAGGATGACCTGATCAATCAGATTGCGGCCCTAAATAAGAACACGGTGGTGGTGGTGACCTCAGGAGGCGGCGTAGGTATGACCCCGTGGGTCGATCACGTATCGGGACTGTTTCAAGCCTGGTATCCCGGACAGGAGGGCGGCACAGCCCTGGCGCAACTGATTTTCGGCGACGCCACTCCATCAGGAAAATTGCCAATCACTCTCGAGCGGCGATGGGAAGACAATCCTGCGCACGACACTTATTATCCCAAAGGCGGAGACAGGAAGGTTGCCTACACCGAAGGTGTATTCATCGGATACCGCGGCTACGACAAGTCGGGAGTCAAACCGCTATTTCCGTTTGGCTACGGTCTTTCCTACACTACGTTTGCCTACAAGCATCTTGCCATTTCGCCAGCGTCGGCTTCCGGGGCTGTAGAAGTGCATTTTGAAGTCACAAACACGGGCAATCGCGCCGGCGCAGAAATCGCGCAAGTGTATGTTGGCGACCGGCATTCCAGTATTCCTCGTCCCATTAAAGAACTGAAAGGATTTACCAAGGTCAATCTCGGCGCTGGTGAGACCAGGCGGGTTACCGTGACCCTCGATCGTCGCGCTTTTTCTTACTACGACGTCAAGAAGCATGATTGGACCGTTGAACCGGGCGATTTTGATGTACATGTTGCCCGCTCATCGGCACAGATTGAATTGACCGGGAAAGTGACGTTGCAATAACCGCTTCAGGAATTCAGGGGAGGGCGCCGCTGAAGAAAAGAGGCAAACTCCAGAGGCCAACACCGGAGTGGTTCAACGGGGTTACGCTGCCCTAAAGTTGTCCAGTTCATGGAACTGGACACCTGAAGGGCCGCTCTTCCACGGTTCTTGTCGAAGTCTATAGTTTCACCCAGCTGCGAGATGCGGCCGATCGCTCGATGGCATCTAGCACTCGTTGGACCGCGACGGCATCATCGAGATCAGCGTGGGACGGCTTCTGCCGGTCCAATGCGCCGAGAAAATCTCCAAGCGTCGCAATGAAGGTATGCTCGTAGCCGATGATGTGGCCGGGCTTCCAGAAATTCTCCGAATAAGGATGATCGGGGCCCGTGACCGTCACATTGCGCACGCCTTGTTGATTGGGGGGCTCAGTAGCATCGAGAAATTCGAGCTGGTTCATCTCTTCTAGATTGAAGCCCAACATTCCTTTCGAGCCGTTGATCTCAAAGGTCTTGCGATTGCGGCGGCCGACGCCGTAACGAGTTGCCTCGAACGTGCCGACGCTTCCATTGGCGAACCGGACCAGGAGCAGCGTGGCGTCGTCCACGTCGCGGCCCGGCGCGAAGGTGTGAGCCATGGCCGTGAGCTCCGTAATCGAGCCATTGAGATAGAGCGCGGAATCGATGGAGTGCGAGAGCAGATCGCCTGCTGCTCCCATGCCAGCCTCAGAGCGCTTGTAGCGCCAGGTGGTGGCTTTGCTCGGGTCGTTGCCGGATTGGTTCAGATAAAGCGCCCGGTAATGATAGATCTGGCCGATGCGGCCTTCGCCGATCAGCCTCTTGGCGAAGACGACGGCCGGAATCCGACGGTAGTTGAACCAGACTAGGCTGGGCACCTCACGCATCGCCTTCGCCATGGTCCCGGCTTCGGCCAGGGAGGTGGCCAGCGGCTTCTCACACAGCACAATCTTTCCCGCCTGGGCCGCGGCTATCGCGATCGGTGCGTGCAGGGCATTGGGGACGGCGATGTCTACAACATCAATGTCCGGTCTCCCAACCACCGCCTGCCAATCGGTTGCAATTTCTTCCCATCCCCACTGCCTTGCGGCGGACTCGAGCTTGTTGTGATCGCGCCCGCATACAACTTTCAAGCCCAGTTCGTAGGGAATGTTAAAGAAGTGGCCAACCTGACGGAAGGCGTTGGAATGTGCCTTGGCAATGAAACCAGCGCCGATCATTGCGATATTCAGCTGGTGCTTCGGCATGGCTTTTACTGTAACAGGCAAGGCCCCGAACGGGCTTGATTCGGGCGAAGTGGAACACTTGCCAGTTCGATTGTGGTCCGAGGGATGTGACGTACGGCTTGTCGTGCGGGTTGGACGGAAAACGAAAAGTGCCCCCCTTTCCGCGAAGGACGCGAAAAATGGAGCACTCCGGCCAGAAAACTACTTATCGATCTAGCGCGCTCTCTGCGCCGCTCACAGCTAGTTGTTCCAGATGATGTCGGCTTTCTTCGCCATTTCGTGGGCCTTCTTCAGAACGCGTGCTGAATCGCCAAGAGGGGTGACCTGCGACGGTTTTGCAACTTCCCATAGAGGCCGTTCGCCGTGAGCGGAAGTAAACCCGGACTGTCCCAGCAAACTCTGCTCCGTCCCCATGGGCTGCTGAGAAGCATGTCCCGCATGACTGCGAAACTCAGTGATCACAGGTTCGGCGCTTAGCGCACCGCTCCCGACAGTTTGTCCGAAGGCTGCCGTGGCACAGAAAAAGCACGACACGAGTAAAATCGTCTTCATCGAATTGGTCTCCCACTTCAAGAGGTTGCGGCTCCGGTTGCCCGAAAGCGTTGCGCGAGTCATCGGTGCCTGCCATCCCAGCGAAACCAGCCTGTGGACGGGCATAAGGGCTATATGCAAGCCCCATACCAAACCTTCCACTGCCGGATCTCAGCTTTCGAGGTGTGCCGCGACGCTAACGCGCAATTATTTGCACATTCGTGGACGGCCCCTCGCTTGACATGGCCTGGGCCGCCGGCGTGAAGGGGTGGTTTGGCGGACGCGCCCATTTTTCACGTTCTTTACGAAAATCGGGATTTTCCCCTGCCGACATATTCCTGCTGCTGGCGGTTGGTTTCACAGGGAGCGGAGTGTGCTAACCACTAAACTGGCGACGCCGCCATCACTCACAGTCGCAAAAGACGCGAAAAATGGTGGCTCTCGCCATGCACCCATATTCGTTCGATGCCAAGCCCTGTGTCGTCCAATCTCTAATTGTGTCGTCTATTCCAGTAACGCGCCACTTCGTCAGATAAACAAGTGAGAGGAAGAAATGAGAAGACTGTTTTTGTCTGCGATGGTGCTTACACTCTGTGCGGGCGTAGCCTTCCTGCTGCGAAGCGCGGCTCATCAGGATTCATTCCCCAACTTGCACAACAATGCGGTTCAGGCCGGCGCGGCATTTCGTGACGGGTTGTATCAGGGTGGGCTTGCAGGCAAGCGGGGTACCGCGATTCACATCGCGAGCGGACGCTGGGCGACTGAAGCAGACCAGGCCGGCTTTACGGCTGGTTATCAGCGAGCCTACATCGAATCCTTCAACGCGGACCGCCAGGCCGCCCTGGCTACCGATGCAGCATTCCGCGACGGGCTGTATCTGGGTGGACTCGCAGCCAAGCGCGGCGAGGAGCCCCGTATTTCCGAAGGACGCTGGTCCAACCAGGCAGACCGCGCTTCGTTTATGTCTGGGTATCAGCAGGGATATGACGACCTCATTGCGGTTCGAGCAGCCGTCGTCAATCCTACACACTAGTAGTGGGGCGAGGTAGTCTCAGGCGTTTAACCCAAGCCAAGGAACACCCAGGCTCACTTTTTCGCACGGCATCCGAAAAATGGGCCAATGTCACAAATCCGCGCCCCGCTTTACTGTGGCCAGGCCCGCAGGGCGGTCTTGATCACCCGCTGCAGCTGGGCGTGGGTTGCACCGCCTGCGGCCTGGACCGACATTCCCTGCAGTACCGTCGCGATGTAGCGGGCAAGATCGGTCGGGTTTGCATCGGGTGGCAGATCGCCCTCCGCTTTGGCCTGCCTTAGCCGTTGGCGTATTGCTGCTTCGCCCGCTGCACGGCGCATTGCAAGTTCGCGCCGAACGGGTTCTGCGCCTCCTCCACACGCGAGCGCACCCTGGACATTGAGACATCCGGGGGGATTGCGAGGGTTGCTTAGCGAGTCGGCGGCCCTACGCAGCAGCTTTTCCACCACGCCGCGCGCCGTCGGCTCATTCAACGCCTCGCGCACATAGGCCGCCGGGCCTTCGTCGTAGCGATCCAGCGCCTTGCGGAACAAGGCTTCCTTGTCGCCAAAGGCGGCATACAGACTTGGGCGATTGATGCGCATCGCTCCGGTCAAATCTGAGAGCGACGTCCCCTCATACCCCTTGCGCCAGAAAACCTGCAGTGCGCGATCCAGAGCTTGATCCATATCGAACGACCGGGGACGTCCCGCCGGTCCGGTGGGGTTCTTTGGCTTCATGCACCTTGATCGTACACTTTTATACCGTTCAGTACAAATCATGAATCCTGGGATGCGCGACTAGCATCTTTACCGTAGCGCATACACAAGTGCGAGGGGAGAACAGGATGGCAAAGAAACTGACCAACAAAGTGGCAGTTGTGACTGGCGCATCGAAGGGAATTGGCGCATCCATCGCGAAACACCTGGCTGCGGAGGGAGCAGCGGTGGTGGTTAACTACGCTTCCAGCAAGGAAGGCGCTGATCGTGTGGTCGCCGAAATTGTCGGCAGCGGCGGAAGGGCCTTCGCGGTGCAAGCCGATGTCGCAAAACGAACCGAGATCGAGCGGCTCTTTTCGGAGACGAAGAAGGCATTCGGCACGCTCGACATCTTGGTTAACAATGCGGGAATCTATGAATTCTTGGCGCTGGACAGGGTCACGAACGAGCACTTCCACAAACAATTCGATTTGAACGTTCTGGGCCTGCTGCTTACGTCGCAGGAAGCCGCGAAGTACTTCGGCCCGGCAGGCGGCAGCATCGTCAATATTAGTTCGCTGGCCAGCACGCTTACTCCCGCGACTGCTTCTGTCTACAGCGCTACCAAAGCGGGGGTGGATGCCGTGACCAAAGCGCTGGCCAAAGAGTTGGGTCCGCGCAACATCCGAGTGAATGCCATCAATCCTGGCATGGTAGAGACCGAAGGCGTGCATGCGGGGGGGTTCATAGACAGCGACTTCCGCAAGCATATGGAAGCGCAAACCCCACTTGGCCGCATCGGCCAGCCTCAGGATATTGCTCCGGCTGCTGTTTTCTTTGCTTCCGCGGACTCTGCCTGGATTACTGGAGAGACGCTGGTAATTGCAGGTGGTCTTCGTTGAACGGCTGACTGCTTGAACGTTTGGCTAAGTATCGAATTGCTTGTTGATGGACATGTGCCTAAATTCAGTGAGTATGCTCCCGATCTGCTCTTAGTGAACATGGGTCGGTCGGGGCAAGCACCATCTATGCCCCTTACGGAAATGTGGCACCCTATCTGGACCCGAGATCGGTTCCACTGCCATTCGTCGGCGGCAACTTTCCGCGGTTTTCCGATATCGGTGAAGGCTTGCGCAGTACTTTCGAGTTGACTCGCCTCGGTTACGTCATCGATTCCTGCCCTGCTGACGGGCGTTGTTGCCCTCGGTGGCGGGGCGGGTTCGTTGGGGCTGGTGTTTCGCGCCAGCTCTGCCATGGGCTTTACCGCAATGGCGGGCTTTCTGTTTGACCATATCTACGACTTGTCCGCGGATCGCGTCGCGGACGAGCCTACGCCCCTCACACCAGGACGAATGTCCGTTCCTCCAGCGGGTGTGATCGCGGCGATTCTTGGCAGCCCGGTTGGTGTCTGCGTTGGCTGGGGCCGCATTGTGGTTGTCATGACCTTACCTTTGCGGGCTGAACGACGTCCGGGGTTGTTGCGGATACCGATGGCGATCGGGGCAAGCGCAGTTGGATTGGTCCTACCTTGAGAGCCGAGTTAGGGGGCGGAGCTAACGGGTGCGTGTTGCTTCCCTCCCCGTGCGAACATATCCGCTGCGAACGTGGTTGCGGACACGGTATATTCTCTGCGGCCCATGACTTCACCGAATCAGAAATATGATGCCCTGATTGTTGGCGCGGGGGCGGCCGGGCTAATGTGCGCGATTGAAGCGGGCCGACGGGGACGGCGCGTTGCCGTGCTGGAAGTTGCCGAGCGCCCGGGGAAGAAAATCCTCATTTCCGGTGGTGGGCGCTGCAATTTCACTAATATCCATTGCGCGCCAGAAAAGTTCATCTCGTCCAATCCGCACTTCGCAAAATCAGCTCTGGCCCGCTATACGCCGGCAGACTTCATTGCGATGGTCGAAAAGCACCGCATTCCTTATCACGAAAAAACCTTGGGACAGCTCTTCTGCGATCGCTCCGCACATGACATTCTTGGAATGCTCGAGAAGGAATGCGGGGCTGCGGGAGTTCATCTGTTCACGCACACCACCGTACAAGAAGTGGTCCGCACCGGTGAATTTGTGGTGCGGGCGGGTGAAAGAGACTTTCGCGCTGCGGTTCTAGTTGTAGCCACCGGAGGGCTCTCGATTCCCAAGATAGGAGCCACTGATTTCGGCTACGCGCTGGCGCGGCGGTTCGGGTTGGCGATTTGTGAAACCCGTCCGGGGCTGGTGCCAATCACCTTCAATGAAAACGATCGCCGCGTGTACGCGGATTTGGCGGGCGTCTCCACCGAAGTCATCGCCACCTACGGCCAGCGATTCCGGGAAAAGATGCTGATTACACATCGGGGACTCAGTGGGCCGGCGATCCTGCAGGTTTCCTCGTACTGGAAAAAGGAGCAACCCATCCTCCTGGACCTCGCGCCTGAAGGCGAGGTCGCGGCGTTGCTTCTGCAACCGTCTTCTCCGCGAACGGTCGCCGCCCTGCGAGCGGCATTGCAAACGTTTCTCCCTAATCGCCTGGCCAACCGATGGCTGGAAACTCATACACCCAGCACCTGGACGAATGCCGCCCTGCGGGAACTTGAGCATCAGGTACACAGGTGGGCGGTGTTTCCGGCGGGCACAGAAGGCTATGCCAAGGCTGAGGTTACTGTGGGGGGTGTCGACACCGATGAGCTATCGGCAAAAACCATGGAAAGCCGGAAAGTGCCGGGACTGTTTTTCATCGGGGAGGTCGTGGATGTGACCGGACACCTGGGAGGATTCAACTTCCAATGGGCATGGGCGTCGGGAGCCTGCGCGGGACGGGCGTTGTAGGGCGAGCGGCGACGAAAATCGGCCATGCTGGGGAGTTTCCCTGATTTTTTCTGCCACCCGATCAAAGCGCTTTCAACATTAGCAACGTCCGCGAAAAGCTACGCGATGCAGTCGACCGTATAGCTGGAGCGATAACGCTCAGATGTACTGTTCGGCCAACATCTCGGCTGCGCTTTCGTCCAGCTGTTCGGCGCGTCGCACTTCTTCGAAGCGAGCGAGCAAATCATCCGGCCGCAGGCGCCGTTTCTCGGCGCCTTGAAAGTCATGGATAATCTGGCCACGGTGCATCATGATTAGACGATCTCCCAAACTTGCCGCCTGATGCATCGAGTGCGTCACCATTAAAGTGGTGAGCCGGTCGCGCGCAACCACCTGTTCGGTCAAGGCGATGACCAGGTCTGCGCTCTTGGGATCGAGGGCTGCCGTGTGCTCGTCCAACAGCAGCAGTTCGGGACGCAGCCAGGTGGCCATGAGCAGCGTGAGCGCCTGACGCTGCCCTCCCGAGAGACTTCCGATGGCACTCTCCAGCCGGTTTTCGAGCCCCATATTCAGCCGGCCGACCTCGTCGCGCATTCTGCCCACCAACGACTGTTTCAATCCCCAGCCAAGACCCCGGCCACGGCCGCGGAGGGCTGCAAGGCTCAGATTCTCCTCGATGGTGAGGCTAGGTGAGGTGCCGCTGAATGGATTCTGAAACACGCGCCCGATCAGTTCGGCGCGCGCATGCTCGGGCCATCGCGTTACTTCGCGTCCCGCGAGCCGGATGGTTCCTTCGTCCACTAGAAACGTTCCAGCGACGGCATTCAGCAGAGTGGATTTCCCCGAGCCATTGGTTCCGATGATGATCACCCAGGAACCGGCCGCCAGCTCAAGGTTCACGCCGCGCAGGGAACGGATTTCATTAGGCGTGCCCGAGTTGAATGTCTTCGCGACACCCCGGATTTCAAGCATGGGTAATCCGCAGGCGCTTTTTGCGCAGAAATTGCGGCACGATGAGGGCGCAGAACACGAACACTGCCGTGATCAGCTTCAGGTCGTTGGGACTAAGGCCCCACCGCAACGCCACAGCGACCAGCAACCGGAAGAGCACCGAACCCATCACCGCGCCGACGATCGTCGTCCCCAACTGGTTTGTTCCTACGAGTGCTTCCCCGATGATGACGCTGGCCAGCCCCCATACCACCATTCCGATTCCCATGCCCACGTCCGCGAACCCTTGGTATTGCGCCAGCAAGGCTCCGGACAGCGCCACGAAGCCGTTCGAGATCGCCACTCCGAATACGATCATATTGGCGTCGTTGACTCCTAACGCCCGGATCATCTGCACGTTGTCACCCGTCGCTCGCATAGCCATACCGAGGTTTGTGCGTAAGAACAAATATAGCAACGCGGCTGTGAGTGTCACGACAAGCCCGACCGCGGCGAGCACCGACGCGTCGCGCACGCTAACTTCCCATCCCGCGAGATCGAGAGTGGTAGCCCCTTCCATGAGCTTCACCGCCATCTGCTCCGACTGCGTTGCCAGTGTGGTCACCGACAGTAGGGGAATATTGCTCTGACCCATGATGCGCAGATTGATGGAATAGAGCGCCGTCATCACCAGAATCCCTGAAAGCAGCGAGTTAATTTTGAAACGGGTATAGAGCGTGCCGGTGCAAGCTCCCGCAATCATTCCGGCACCGAAGGCGGCCAGCGACGCCAGGATCGGGCTGGTTCCGTGGACCATGAGAGTCGCTGCGACGGCTGCGCCGAGTGTGACCGATCCATCGGCTGTGATATCGGGAAACGCGAAAATTCTGAAGCTGATGAACACGCCCAGGGCCAGCAGTGAGAGGATGAACCCTATCGTGAATGTGCCAATCAGGAGGCTCATATCCCTTTCACGCTCATCGGATCGATTTTCATCTGACCTATTTTCATCTGACCTCAGACGCCGCACCGATCCAGCATGCGCCCCGGACGAACTCGCTCTGCTGCGGCCCGGCCGCCACGCGATCGTCGGTTAGAAGGTGGAGTACGCCTTGCAAAGTTTCCGTCTCGAATAAGGTGGTTACCGTAGTTTTCAGATCGATGCTTCCCTTCTGAAGGGTACGATAAGAAAATGCCGCGGCATGAAAATGACCCAGTGGCCACGCTCCGGTTCCCAGCGGCCGAAGCAGGGGAGCCAGCGGCGCACATTCGGAACTCGCAGCCACGCCTGAGATCAAGGCCAGCGATCGCGAGTACAGCCGTTCCGTGGAGAACGAGAGCCAGGAGCGGACCTCGGGATATTTGAACGGAGCGTCGCTCGCTCCGGCGGCCGCGGCGGGGGAGCGGCGGAGTGCGGCGCCCACCAGTCCAGCCGACTCGACCACCATCACCATTCCGATTGCTGGGGCGCCCGAAATATCCAGCGCGGTTCGCACTAACTCCGCGAGTGAAATGGGACCCTCGGCACTAGAGGTTTCAAATCGCATCAGGTCCGTGAATCCACCTTCGCAGCGCAGGCCATAGAGAACGTTCACCTCTGGCACCAGCTTGCCGCTGGAAACCACGAAATCGGGCACATTGGTTCCATCCGTGGGCAGATAAGCGGCCGACCCACCCACCGCCAGGAATTCACCAAAGCGCGTCTGCGCATCCTCGAAGCCGTGGCCGAAAGCTCCCAAGCCGAAGCCGAATGTGGCCGACGGATAAGTGACCATCTGGCAATCTGCCGGACTGAAACGGCAACCTTTCAGCAAGCCCGGATCGCCGATCCGTTCGCAGATCAGCGGCTTCCCCGGAGCACACTCCATGACTTCGAACGATCCGGCCGGAGATGAAACAAGGCGGACTTCGGTTTTGTGTACCGAAGGCGTCGCGACCGGGGTCGTCTGGGCAAGCAGGATGGTCGAAAGCCGGCAGAGATCCAACACCTGCTTCACTCGCTCCGAAGGGCTGGTGATCACGAAACTTCCGCCGATGCCCTTCAGTTGGGTGTGAAACTTCACCAGCAAACCGACACCGGCCGAACTGAGGAAGGAAATCTCGGATAGATTCAGACGAATGCCGTGCGCTCCTCCGCGGATGACCTCCTCCAGGTTGCCGCGCAGGTGCTCCGTCCAATAGTTGTCGAGGCGTCCCTTCACTTTAACTTCGAGTGCTTCACCGAGTTGTTGTGTGACGATTTCCATGGCGGGGCTACGGGCGCACGCTCCGCGCGAACTCCGCGTGAATGGTTATACCCAATTCCGCCGCATTGCTGCGGCTGATCGACACTTCCTCCACGGCCACTTCTTCGATAGGCATGTCTTTCGGATTCTCGCCGAGCAGAACCTGGCCTGCCATTTTTCCAGCGACCAACGAGGAGTACTGCATTCCCACACCGAGGCAGGCCAGGCCGCCGCGCGGCAACGCCGAGCATATGTCGGTAATCAGGGGAAGTCGCGCATCCTTCGCGCCCTTCACTGCGCCTTCATATCCCTGAATACCCGTATTGTCGGCCGGCAACCACACCACTTGGATATCGCGGCCAGCCAGGATCTGCACCGCTTGTAGGACCTCGCTCGATCCGCTAACGGCGATCTGTTCCAGCCTGATGCCGCGTTTCTGAAATACTTCGCGCGCGACCGCCTGTTCCTTCACCGAATTGGCTTCCGCCGGATTGTACATGGTTCCTACGGCGCGCAATCCCGGCACCAGTTTCTGCATGAAATCTAACATGTGGCTTACGGGCGGGAAACTGCCGACGCCGGTCACGAATGGCAAATGGTCCGTACGGCTCTTCCCCGCTCCCGCCGCAATCGGATCGCTCACGCAGGTGAAAACCACTTTCTTGTGCTTTACATTGCTGCACGCTCCGGCAAGGCATGGCGTCGAGATGGTCATAATCAGGTCGACATCGGAGCTGTCGTAGTTCTGAAGAATGGCAGGGATGTTGATCATTTCCCCTTGCGCATCCGCCCGCACAATTTCCAGGTTCTTTCCCTCTTCGAGACCATTAGCTTTGAGTCCGTCGAGGAGGCCATTCACGCAATACTCGTTACTGACACTATGCGCGTAGTACACGATCGCGGCTTTGAATTTCCGGGCACCTGCGCCCGCATTGGCTGCGGAAGCCGTTCTTCGATGGGTTAAGTCGGAAACGAGCAAGATCGACGAGAGGAGGGCGATCAACGCGAGCCCCATCGTTAACCGCTTCAGTACGGACCAGACGGGTGACTCAGCGAACGCGCGCATTACGTTGGTAGCAGGCTTCAGGCTCCTCCGGTGTGAGGCGACATTATTATACTGATCATTCTGCGAAGCGGGCGGAAATAGGAAGAAAGCTCAAAAACTCGGTCCTTTAAACCCATTTGTGCTCTCACGCGCCCGAATCACGGCTAATCTGACTCCACGGGCGTGGCATCACTCTGATCATTGATCAGTGGCACGGAGGCCACCCGGTCATGAAGCAGAAACCAAGTTCCAGAACAAGACGCGAGAGCCATTTGGGGCAGCGGCAACGGCGCCAGTAGGGGTCGTCCTTTCTCCCACAGCTTGCCGAGTGGCGTAGGTAGACGCTGACGGTGAGCTTTTCAAGAGTCATGGTCTCGCCACTCCCTTTCCGCGCAGCCCTCAGAGGCGCAGCGAAGTTGAAAGGCCAATCGAAAATTCGGTCAAATCGGGCCCGAGCGCGTATGCAAAATGCATACGATTCTGGAGGCCCATCTTTAAGCTGCTAAAAAAACGAATAGACAGGATGGTGGAGGCGGAGGGAGTTGAACTATTCAGGGTATTGATAACACGTAACTTGTTGATTCTCGGAACTGCTACAACGGCTAAAAAGGCCCCATTGCCCGATCGATTGTACGTTTATTGTACGAAAACGTTTTTCGGTCTGGAGTCCCCTCGACCGCATACCGACCACAGTATCCCACAAATTCGCCGAGAGTACGGCATCTTTCCTGAAAAGGCTGCGGGCAAATCAGCGCAGTAAGGATATCTCCGAAATCTCACGGACTCGGAGTCCTAGCCGCTTTGTGCTTACCGCCTTTCTTCAATAGCGGTTGAAGATACTTAACGGGCTTAGGGTTCGTGTGCCAGAATATCGCAATCGCAGCGTTGGGTGTTGCGGACTCGACTCCGCCAGGTTGTGGCCTCATTGCATCACCGTCCTGCGGCCTTTTGGCCGCGAAGGACCATGCAAGTGGAAGCCGCTTTCGCCACCGATCGGTTCTCCTCGTCGGTTATGGTGCACTCTACGTAGCCGATCGTGCCGCCCCTCCGCACGACCATTCCTTCTGCTCTGAGTTGTGTCTGCCAGACCGGGCGGAAGAAATTGATTTTCAGTTCAACCGTAGTGAAGGATTCCTCAGGAGCGAGAGTACTTGCAAACGCCATGCCCATCGCAGCATCAGCGATGTCGCACAGAATCCCTCCGTGCAACGTTCCCATGGGATTTGCATGCTGTGGTCCGGCCGCCAAGACGACCGTCGCCCGTCCGTCCGCAATGTCTTTCGCTTCAAATCCAATCAGACGCGAGATTGGAACGTCGTTCGTTTTTGCTCGTTCCCTGAAGTCCGATTGCGAGGAAATTTCTTGAGTACTCATGACTTGTCGGCTCCCGCCTTCGGTTTCCGAGCACGAACTTTGGTTTCGAGGTATTCCTCCAGATGACGGCAGGCAAGATCAAGAGGGTCTCTATCCCGCTGCAGACGACTCACCATCCCGCTGCCTTCAAGAGTGCTGGCAATCAGGGTGGCCAATTTCGCCGAGTCGACATCGGAACGGATCTCGCGTCGTCTTTGCCCATCCTCGGCAATTGATTGCATACGATCAAGCCAAGAACTGAGAGCCTGGCGAGCTTTGGCTCGCAACTTTGGATTGCCGTCGTCGCAATCGATGGCCGTGTTCAACAGCGGGCAGCCTCCCGGCACCAGCCCTGTTCGCCGGTCCCGAAAGTTCCGCACGATTTGTTTGAGGCGGTCAACCGTATTCTGAATCTGCTCTGTGCCTTCGAAGCGCGTATCCATTGCGATTTTCCAGGCGTGGTCGAAGGCATCTGCCGCAAGCTCCTGCTTGCTCCCAAAATGCCGGTAGATTCCGCCCTTTTTCAACCCGGTCGCTCGCATGAGATCGGAAAGCGCAGCGCCGTCATATCCTTTTTGATTGAAGATCGGGGCCGCCTTACGAATGATTTCTTG